>WNGP01000430.1_pt1 | contig 43347 bp, 30 predicted proteins | sample 5407671 | NCBI WGS metagenome assembly WNGP01 (sample SAMN13153381, study PRJNA577476) | soil metagenome | isolation source: 40 cm soil or saprolite under Garry oak tree replicate 2 | place: USA:California | collected 2016-06-15 | reverse complement strand
CCGCCGACCCCGCTACGTGAAGCTGTTCCGTCCCAGGGGTCCCCTTCAGGTCCGCTCGACATTGTTTGCACAGCATGCGCGACCCTCCGCGCGTCCTTCGCCGGCCGTCATATCACTTCAAGTTTGGGGCCCGGCCCCCCGCGCCCGCCGGCCCGGACTCTTAACGGCTGAGGGTGCGTGACTTAGGCCGTGTGGCGTCGAGGGGCGTCGAGGCCGCGGTCGCGGTGGCCAACCGTTGCGTGGCCGCGGCAACGCGTGACCGCGCAGGGCGGCGCGCACTGCGGCCCCGGGTTTGCATCCGAAACCCACAGGGGTCCCATGACCGAGCACAAACAAGCAGACGGATTGCCGCTGGCGCTGCTCGTGGACGACCGCGACGAGCGCTCGCGCTGGCTCGGACGCCTCCTGGAGGACGGCGGATACGCCGTGCTGCGAGAGCGCGCCGGGCGCGATGCCCGAGAGCGGGCGCGCACGGCGCAGCCCGACCTGATCGTCGTGGCCGACGATCTCCCTGACGGAGCGGGAGTAGAGCTGTGCCGCGCGTTGCGCGGGGATGCCAGGATCACGAGCAGTACGCCGATCTTCCTCACCCTCGACGAGCCCGCCACGCGCGAACAGCGCCTCGCCGCGCTGCGCGCCGGCGCGTGGGAGTGCATTGCCCCGCCGCACGACCCGGATGAAATCCTCGTCAAGGCCGGCTCTTACGTGCAGGCGAAGCGTGACTTCGATCGGACACGTGCGGAAGGTCTGCTCGACCCGAGCACGGGGGTCTACAACCGACAAGGGCTGGCTCGCCGGGCGCGTGAGCTCGGGTCCCAAGCGTTCCGGGAGCATGGAGCGCTCGCGTGCGTCGTACTGGCGTTCGATGCCTCGGTGGAGGAAGCCGCGGTGGGACGGACCGTGCAGACGTTGCGGTCGGCGTCCCGGCGCTCTGACGCCATCGGTCGCCTAGGTCCGCTGGAGTTCGCCGTCTTGGCGCCCAGCACCGATGCGGGCGGGGCCCGTCGCCTGGCGGAGCGGCTCGCCGGCTCGCTCCAAAGCGCGGCGATGCAGGCGTCCGGCTCGACCGGGGAGGTGCGTCTCCGCTGCGGGTACGACGCCGTCGCGAACGTAGGCTACGCGCCGATAGAGCCGGTCGAGTTGTTGGTGCGCGCCTCGACCGCCCTGCGCACGGGCCGCAGCGAGGCGGGTGGCTGGATCCGGCGCTTCGAGGACGCGGGCACCGCCGCCCCTCCCCCACCTCCCTCGCCTTAGTCTACTAAGAGATGACCAGCGGCTCGCCGCGCACGTCTTCGTCCGCGGCCTCGTACCCCGGCAGGTAATAGGAGTAATAGCGATAGGCGGCGCCGTCCGGGACGTCGTTCAGGACAGCGCCCAGCAGGCGGACGGGGAGGCGGTGAACCACCTCGAGCTTCGCCGTCGCCATCTCACGATCGCTGTACCCCGTGCGCAACACCATCACCAGGTTCCCGGTGAGCGTCGCGAGGATGAGTGGATCGACACCCGCGGCCAGCGGCGGCGTGTCGACGACCACCACGCCGTACGCGGACCGCAGCCGGGCGAGGACCTCTCCCATGGCCGGGGAGCCCAGCAGCTCGGGCGCGTGGTGCACTCGTGTCCCACAGCCCACCAACGCGAGCGCGGGATGCGCCGTCGTTTGAACGATCCCATCGATGTCGGCTTCGCCGCGCAGGAAGTCGCTCAAGCCGGGTCGCCGCACGCCGCCGAGACGGCGGTGCAGCACACCGCGACGGATGTCCGCATCCACAAGCAGCGTACGCTGGCCGCCCTCGGCGAACGTACGGGCCAGATTTGCCGCCAGGAACGATTTCCCGTCGCCTGGCCCGGGGCTCGTGAGCGTGAGGACCATGGGCCCGGCGCCGTAGGCATGCATCACGTTCAGGCAGACGCCCCGCAGGGCTTCCACGACCTCGGCCACGCTCTCAGATGGCGGACCGCCGCCACGCCCCCCGAGATCACCCTTCCGCAGGTGGGGGATCGCGCCGAGGATAGGAAGACCCATCTCGCGTGACACCTGGTCCGGATAGCGCACGCGCGGATCCACGCGGTCGAGCAGGACCGCGCCAACCACCGCCAGTCCGAACCCAGCGACACAGGCGAGCAGGATGATGCGCGGCGCGGTGTTCTTGACGGGGCGCTGGGGCACGAGCGCGGAATCGAGGATCCGCACGTCGGGAGTGGCGCTGGCCTCGGCGAGGCGAGCCTCCGCGTACCGCTGCTGCAGGGTGGTGTAGACCGTCTCGGCGAGTGTGGCCGCGCGTCGCAGGCGCGCCTCCTCCATGGTGCGGGGAGGGATCTGCCGCAACGTGTGGGAGCCCGCATCCACGCGCCGGCCGAGCTCGTCTTCACGGGCGCCCAGCTCGCTTGCCAGGTTGCGGGCGAGCGCCGGAATCGTGCGACGCTCCAAGACCGCGATATCGGCCGAGAGTCGCTGCACGTCGGGGTACTCGTCCGTATAGTGATAGCGGAGCGCTCGCAGCTCGGCTCGCTTGGTGCCCAGCTCCTTCACAGCCGCCACGAGGTCGGGGCTCTGCTTCACCGCGGGGATCGCCTCGAGCACGGACGCGGACACGCCCGAGTCCGGCCGCGCCACCGCCTGTTCCAGGGCGGCGCGGTCGCGGTGAACCTGGTCATGCTCGAGCTGCAGATCGAAGAAGCTCGCGACGGCCGGGTCCGAGGGTGCGGCGTCGCCGCCTCCGGCCGCGGCGCCGGGTGCAGGGGCTCCGGCCCGCCCGGAGGGCAACGTGATGGTGCGCACCCCGAAGCGCTCGAGCGCTACCTCCGCCTGCCGCAGGTTCTCGCGCGCCGACTCGAGCTGCTGGTCCAAGATCTTGGTCAGTTCGCTCACTTTCTGCCGCTTGAGGTCCGCGGCCACAGCCACGTAGCGCTGCGTCACGGCGTTCACAATCGCCGTGATGCGCATCGGGCTGGGGCCACGCAACTCGAGCCGCAGCAGGTTGCCTTCCGGGTCGGTATGCACGTCCAACTCGTCGGACAACAGCCGGGCGCCGTCGCGCACGGCGGCGACGGCGAACTGGACGGCCCGGCCCGGACCCAGTGCCTCCGGCGTCGGTGCCCACAAGAATCCCAACCGCCGGCCGACGGAATCCCCTACAACACCCCGGTCGAGCTCTACACCGTCGGCAGTCGTGAGCGTGTAGCGCCGACCCGACGAATCCGTGGTGAGCCGGTACTTCCCCGCACGGTACTCGTCGGCGACGGTGAAGCCGGTGAGCACCGTCGAATCGAGGGCGGGTCGGACCATCAGGTAGAGGCGCTGCTCGCGAACCACGCGATCGAGCACTTCGTAGGAGCGGAGCAGGTCGACCCAGGCTTCGGGATCGAGCAGCTGGGTCGCCCGGATCGGTCCGCGGTCGGCGGCCGTGCGCCGCTCCGATTCGTCGATCCAGATGGTCGCCTGCGCCACGTACTGAGGCTTCACCACGCGCGTGGCGACCACCCCGAGGCCGGCCGCCAGGGCGGTCACGGCGAGGATCAGCCACCGGAACCGGGTGACAGCGCCCAGCACGCGCCGCCAGTCCAGACCTGCGTCGACCTCCAAGACCCCCGGCTCGCCCAACGCTCCGGAAGGCACGTCTGAGCGCGCTTCCGGGGGTAAGGGCGCCGGGAGCGGGACCAACGAGGAATGCGGCTCGCGAGTTGGCATGTGCGTGAGTGCGGCTCTCATGCCTCAGCAAGTCCGATACCGCGAGGCGGTGCCGAACGCGACCCCGTCAGGCCCCCTTGAGATGCCGCAAATCGGTGCGCGGTCAGGGGGTGGGAGGACTCACGTTGGTGCTGTTTCCGCGCCGTGCGTGCTGCTGCGAGGTCGCGACACAGTGGCCCGAAGCATGCGTAGGCGTGAGGTCGAACTGATTCCCGACAGGTCGAGCTATGGCGATGCCGCTTGCAGAAGACAGGGTGACGCGGTCCCGTGAGTCGGACGAGGCGAAGACCCTCGCCGCGTTGCTTCCGATCGGACCCGATCAAAAGGCGCGGATTCGAATCCTGGTGGTGGACGACGAGCACACCTTACTCACGGTGTGCGGCCGCGGTTCGGAAGCGCTGGAGCTTCTGAAGCGACGGGCGTTCGACATCGTGCTGGCGGATCTCCACATGCCGCAGGTGGATGGCCTGGCGCTGTTGCGCGTAGCGCAGACCACGAACCGGGACACAGTGGTCATCGTCATGACGGGCAACCCGACCGTGGATACGAGCGTCGAGGCCCTGCGGCAGGGCGCCTTCGACTACCTGCCGAAGCCGTTCTCCGCCACCCATCTCCAGATCCTGGTTGGGCGCGCGGTACATTCGCTGGTCGTAGCCCGCGAAACCCACGAACAGCAGTCGCAGTTGGAGCGGCGCGCGGTCCAGTCGGACAAGATCGCGCTGCTCGGCACGGCGCCCTCGTTCCGGCGCGCGGTGGACCTGGCGCGCAAGGTGGCGGCGACCGATGCGTCGGTCTTCATCACGGGCGAGAGCGGCAGCGGGAAGGAGTTGATCGCTCAGTTCATCCACCAGCACAGTCGGCGGTCGAGCCGGCCGTTCGTCGCCGTCAACTGCGCCGCGCTTCCGGAGGGGCTCCTCGAGTCCGAGATGTTCGGGCACCGCAAGGGAGCGTTCACCGGGGCCGTGCGCGACAAACCCGGGCTGCTCGAGGCCGCGAACGGCGGCACGCTGTTCCTGGATGAGCTGATCGAGATGTCGAAGCCGATCCAAGCGAAGCTGCTGCGCGTGATTCAAGACGGCGTGGTGCGCCGCGTGGGGAGCGAAACGACCGACGCGGTGGTCAACGTGCGGTTCATCGCCGCGACCAACGGCGACCCCGAGGCGGCGCGGTTCATCGCCGCGACCAACGGCGACCCCGAGGCGGCGCTCAGGACGGGCGACCTGCGGGAAGACCTGTACTACCGCCTGCGCGTCGTGCCGATCTACGTGCCCCCGTTGCGCGAGCGGCCCGAAGACATCCCGTTGCTGGCCGAGTATTTCCTGTCGACCTACTGGGGCCGGCACCGCAGCAAGGGGCAGGCAGTTCCACGGTTGACGGAAGGGGCCATCCGGGGACTGTGCGCGTATCCGTGGCGGGGCAACGTGCGCGAGCTGCAGAACGTGATCGAGCACGTGGCGGTGATCAGCGAACCCGGCACTCAGATCCGCGCCGAGGACTTGAATCTCGCCGGTGAGACGGCCGCCCCGACGACGGGCGTCAGTTCTGCGTCGCTCGTGTCTACGCTGCTCGAGGAGAGCTACCACGTCGCGCGCGATCGGGTGATCGCGCAGTTCGAGCGACAGTACCTCACGTGGCTCGTGAACCGGGCGGGCGGGAACATGTCGAAGGCCGCGCGCATCGCGGGCGTGGACCGCACGACGCTGTATCGAATGATGGAACGACACGGGTTGCAGCGGAGTCCCACGGCCGGCTGGGTGGTCGAACGGGAACCAGACACGTCGCCCGTGCCGGTGGAGACCGGCGACGCGGCGTGAACGCTTCGTGACAAGGGGAGCCATCGCATGACCAGCGCGCAAGCCGCGGTCGCGCCCAAGCGGCCGACCCGTCCGTTCCGACCCTTTGCCCAACCAGCGCCCGAGCCGGACGACATCGTCTCGTGCTTCACTGGCCAGAACGGACTCGAGCTCGTGGTCGAGATGGCTCACGACATCCGTTCGCCCCTCACGTCGATCCTGTTCCTCGTGGAAGCGCTGCACCAGGGGCAGGCCGGCCCCGTTACCGAGAGCCAGCGCCGCTCGCTCGGCCTCATCTACAGCGCGGCATTGGGCCTCTGCACCTCGGCAAGCGACGTCGTGGAGCTGGCCCGCGGCAGCCACCGGCTGGCCGACCCCGAGCCCAGCCCCTTCTCGGTGAGCGAGGTCTTTACGTCGGTGCGCAACATGATCCTGCCGGTCGCGCGCGAGCAGGGCCTCGACGTGCGCCTGGTGCACCCGGTACCGGAACGGCGCATCGGCCACGCACGGCCCCTGTCGCGCGTGCTGCTCAATCTCGCGACCAACGCCGCCAAGTACACCGAGCGGGGATGGATCGAGATCGCGGCGCGACCGCTCTCGGCCACGCGACTCGAGTTCGCCGTTGCCGATACCGGCAGCGGTATCGATCCCGACATGCTGCAGACGCTCTACCAGCCGTTCCGCAAGGTCGACGGCGACCCGCGGCACCGCTTTTCCAGCACGGGCCTCGGGCTCGCGATCTGCCGCAAGCTGGTGCGGGCGATGGGAACCGAGCTCGCGGTCGAGACCAGCTCCGCGGGCACGCGCTTCTCGTTCGTCCTCGAGTTGCCGCCCGCCGGATCGCACCGCTGACGGCGCGGGTCCGCGCGCCGTCGCACCCCACCGACAGCCGACGCCCGACCGCTATGTTGCGGTCGCTCCGCGGTCCCGAAGCACCATCGTAACTACCTCACACCAAAGCAGTTAGCAGCACCATCGCGAGCGATGATGGGCACGGACTTTGCCACTGCAACTGGGCATGGCAACGTCGTTGCACTTCCCCGTCGCGCGGTCGTCGTCCGGCTTCGGCCGCATCAGCCGGCCTCGCATCAGCGCTCAGTTCTATCGCGAGCCTGCGAACCGGCGCCTGTTGAACGTCGTGGTCGCCAGCCTCGGGCTGGTGCTCGCGCTCCCGCTGGGACTCCTCATCGCAGCGCTGATCAAGCTCACGTCGCGCGGCCCGGTGCTGTTCACGCAGACGCGCATCGGGCTCGACCGCCGCGCGCTGTCGCGGGCCGGCGGCAACACGCGACGTGAGCTCGACCTGGGCGGCCGGCCGTTCACGATGTACAAGTTCCGGACGATGCAGGTGCAGCGCGGCGAGCGGGAGGTGTGGGCCCAGCAGGATGACCCCCGCGTTACGTCGATCGGACGCGTGTTGCGCAAGCTGCGGCTCGATGAGCTGCCGCAGCTGTTGAACGTGCTGCAGGGCGACATGAACATCGTGGGACCCCGCCCGGAACAGCCGGCGATCTTCGTGTATCTGCGGGAGCAGGTGGAGGGTTACCAGCGCCGCCAGCGGGTGCGCCCCGGCATCACCGGCTGGGCGCAGATCAATCAGGCGTACGACCGGTCCGTCGCAGACGTGCGGCGGAAGGTGGCGCTCGATCTCGAGTACATCCACCGCCAGTCGGTGCTCGAGGACTTCAGGATCATGTGCCGCACGTTGCCGGTGATGGTGCTCGGGCGCGGGGCCCGGTGATGGTGCGCCTACCGCACCGGCATTGGGCCGCGCCGCGTGGGCTCCCACACCGGGGCGAGCCGACCGGTCAGGACGCGTAGCCAGGCATGCAGCACCGCCGCGTTTCCCGCGGCGACGTAAACGGGCAGGGCGAGCACACGCGGCATCCGCTTCCCTTCCGGCCACAGCCACCCGACAACGGCCAGTGCGGCGAGCACGCCCGAAGCCAAGAGCGCAGCACGGGCCCACCCTGAACCGAACGCTAAGGCCGCCAGGGCGACCAAGAGCACCAACAGCGCCCATGGGACGAGCCAGCGGCACACCTTGTGGCTGAACAGCATCCAGGCGAAGGCGCCGTAGCGGCGCGGGTTCAAGAGGGCGCGCTTGTGGGCAAGCGTAAACAGCCCGCGTGTCATCGTCCGGACCTTGCGCCGATACTCCTGCCGTAACGAGGCGGCGCGGGGCACGTAGCACACCGCGGCAGGAACCGACACGGCCCGCTGGCCATGCGCCCGCGCCGTGAGCGCGGCCGCGAAGTCCCGGCTCAGCCCGTCGGGCACGTGGCCCATGTGCAGGTCCGCGCGGATCGCGTACAGACACCCCGAGGCGCCCACAATCCCGTCCACCCGAGTCTCCAGGTCGCGCACCCACATCTCGTATCCGACGTACGCTCCTTCCCCCGCGTTCGCCAGCCGGTCGAGATTCGCGACGCTCACGTCGCGCCCCGACGCGACGCCCACGGACCGGTCGCCGAATGCAACGACGAGGTGCTTCACCGCCTGGGGGTGGACGCGAACCGACGCGTCGGTGTTGATGATGATCTCGCCCGTCAGGTGTCTGCGCGCCGCGTTCTCGGCCGCTGTCTTGCCCTGGCGCTCGGGCAGCCGTAACAACTCGACGCCGCGGCTCGCGAACCTCGAGACGACCTCGTCCGTCCCGTCGGTGGACGCGTCCGAGACCACGAGGATCTGGCGCCGGTCAGCCGGATAGTCGAGCGCGAGGAGACCTTCCAGCGTATCGGCGACGACCTCGACCTCGTTGTACACGGGAAGGGCAATGCTGATGTGTGGCCAGTCCGATGGGAGCTGCGTGGGGCGCCGAGCGCGCCGGAACAGGCTCCACGCCTTGAGTGCGACGGGGTAGCCGACATAGGCATACACGCAGACGGCCAGCGCCAGGTCGAAAGCGACCCACGGCAGCGGCGTCACGTCCGAACTAGCGCAGGCGCGCCGGTCGCGACGAGGTGGTAGATCGCCTCGTAGCGCTCGAGCCATGGCGCGAGGCCGAAGTCCCGCTCCAGCCGCGCGCGCGCGGCGCGGGCGCGCCGCACGGTGGCCATCGGGTCCTGGCATACGGCGCGAATCGCGGCTGCGAGGGCGACCGGCTGGTCCGACGCAACGAGTGCCGCCTCAGCCGGCGCCACGACGTCGGGCACACCGCCCACGCGCGTAGCGACGATCGGGACACCGGCTGCCATCGCCTCGAGCAGCACGAGGGGCGTCCCCTCCGCGCGGGAGCTCAGCACGAACACGTCGAACGCCGCAAACAGTCCTCCCGCGTCGGGGACCTCGCCGTACCAGCGGATGCGTCCATCTACCCCGAGGCGGCGCGCCCGCGCTTCCAGCGAGGCGCGCTCGACACCGTCTCCCAGCACCGAGACGACCAGCGGGAGGTCGGCAACGTGGGGCAGGGCTTCCAGGAGCACATCCGGGCCCTTCTCGCGACTCAGCCGCCCCACCCAGCCGACCACGAAGCAGTCCTGCGGGACGCCGAGGGCGCTCCGCGCGGCCTTCCGCTCGAGCGGCGGCGCGATCGTGCACAGGGCGTTCGGCACCTCGTGGATGCGTGAGCGTGCGACTCCGGCGCGCTCGAGCCGCGCGACCAGCGGCCGGGCGACGGCCACAACCGCGTCGAATCGGCGGAACGCGCGGTATTGCAGCCGCTCATAGCACCAATTCCTCCAGCCACCATGCGTGAAGCCGTGCAGAGTCGTGACGACGGGAATGCCCGCGCGGCGCGCCACGCTCGCGTCCAGCACATCCGGCCGGTAGCCGTGCGTGTGGACCACGTCGGGGCGCACCTGGCGCAGGAGATCGGCGATCGCGGCCCGCTCATGGAAGTAGCCGCGGCCGGGCACGACCAGGGGATGCGTGTGCACACCAGCACCGGTGAGGGGTGCGAGGAATGAGCGATCCGCGCCCGCCGCCGTCACCACGGGCACGACATGTACGTCGTGTCCCAGGCCGCGGAATCCGAGCGCGAGCGCCTGAACCACGCGCTCCAGGCCGCCGAACTCCGCCGGCGCCGCGATGTGCAGTACTACCATCCGCCCGCCTCGGGTCGAGTCAGCCGGTAGCGACCGCGGCCGAGGATGAGTCTCCCACCGCCCCGCTGCGAGACGGTCGGGTGGTCGCGGGAGGCCGCAGCATGGCGGCGGCGACGGCACCGGCGATAACGGCAGCACCGGCAGCTGTGAAGTGGTCGTGGTCGTAATAGTGACGCAGCCCCTGGGTCAGCAGCGGCCGCAGGGTGAGGTTCTGGACGCCGAGTGCGGTCGAAATCTTGGCGACCCGAGCGTCCACGAGACCCAGCAGGTGGTTCACGATCTCCAGGCTGTAGTACACGGTGATCGTTTCCTTCCAGGCCTTGCCCATTCCCCCGTGCCAGAAACGCGCTGCCTCCTCGGCGGTGTAGTGATTTTCGAACCAGGGCTGCCGCAGGATCAGGACGCGGTCGGCATGCGCCTGAGCCCGGCGGACGAGCCGGGCGAAATTGCGCTCGAAGTGGTCCAGCACGGGCGCCGCGTCGGGCACGCTGGCCCGCACCTCTTTGGCCGCGGCGCGCATCCTCCGCGCGGCCACGACCCAGGACCCGGCGTGCTCCTTTACCTCCAGGGGACGCAGCCACGAGCGACGCAGGCGTCGGGCGACTTCCGCCAGCCTCGTTTGACCAGGCCGCCAGCCGAATGGTTGCCGCGGGTGGCAGGAGAACAGCGCCAGCTCCGGCACCATCGAGGGCGGGTGCAGCGGTGCCCCCTCCTCCAGCCAGTGATAGATGTCGCTCGTCGCGTCGAGGTGGTCGTACTGGGGCAGGATGCGCTCCAAGATGAGGTCCAGCTCGGCCGATCCGACTCCCGAGTGCGCAATGTTGCCGACGTGCACGCGGCGCGCGCCCAGGGTGCGGAGGCTGCCCGCGTCGTTGAGCAGCCGCTCGAGCGTGCCCGGCCAGCTGGTGGGCTGATCCAGGGCGAAGCATTCGGCCGCGCTCCCTCCGGCCACCAGCACGCGGTACAGGCCAGCGGCATCACGGGGCAGGTCACCGCCCCGCTCGCCGTCGGCGTTGACCTCGAAGCGCACGCGCGGCTCCACCTCCGCCCAGACCTCAGGGTCTTGCCTCAGCTCGAGGCGCCAGCTCGGCGGCCACACGCTATGTCGGCCGTACCGACGCATCCACCAACGTGATCCCAGCTCACCGGCGACGAGTGAGATCGCCGCCACGAGAACGAGCCCCGCGACCCACGCCATCACGCCCTCCCCCCGACTCGCAACCGCGCCACCCGGCCACGCAGGTCGATGTACGGATCGTTTCGGTAGACGAAGAACACCCAGGTCACTGCAAAGAGCAGCAGCATCGCCACGCCCGCACCCGCCAGGCCGCCCAGGCTGCGGACGTCGAGATCGAGCTTGAACCACAGCAACAGCGCCAGCACCGGGAGCGCGCCGAGCGTGGCACGAGGCACGACGTATCGCAGGTACTCGCCGACCGGCGTCGCCAACTCCCGGCAGGCGTGCACCATCACCAGCACCGCGAACAGGACGTTGGGAATGGCCGTCCCGATCGCCACGCCCGCCAGGCCGAGCGGCCGCGCCAGGAGGATGCTCAGCACGAGGTTGAGCACGCCGGCGATCAGGAACCCGATGGTCGGGAGGCCCGGCTTGTGCAGCCCCATCAGAATGGGCAGTGCCACGCCGCGCACCGGGAGGAACACGAGGTAAGAGACCATGAGGATCTGCAGCACCTGGCCCGCCGGCCGCTCAAACGTCGGATCGATCCACCAGGCGATAAACCGCGGGCCCAGCACCATCAGGAACAGGCCGGCCATCATGGTCACCGAGAGGGCGACCTTGGACCACTTGAGGAAGGTCTCGCGCAGCTCCGCCTCCCGCCCTTGCGTCTTCAACCGCGTCGCCAACGGCATGACCACGGCGGCAATCGCGATGATGAACTCCATGAGGTAGAGGATGAAGCTGTTCGCGACCGTGAAGTACGGAATCGAGCTCACGTCCTGGAACTTTCCGATCACGAGCGAATCCGTCTCGAACGAGAGCCGGGCCCCCGCGTTCAAGACGAGGACGTACAAGCTGAAGGAGAAGATGCGCCGCACCATCCCCCAATCGAAGTCCGCCAGGCGGATCCGCGTGCCCGGATAACGACGCAGCACCAGCCACGAACAGAGCGAGAAATCGAAGGCGAGACAGGCGAGCTGGATGAGGGCGAGCACGCTCAACGACGCTCGCAGGGTCAGCAGCCCGAGGGTGAGACCGAGGCGCAGCACCACGCCCGCCAAGCGAATCAGGTTGCGCGGGAGGAAGTCGTCGTTGGCGGCGAGGATGCCGTTCGGAAGGACCCCGACGAACCCCACGGCCACGTACAGCACGGTGAGCGCAAATGCCCAGCGGGCGTCCGCTTCAATGGCCGCCGGGATGTGGTACGTGAGGGTGTAAAATACGTACAGCCCTGCACCGACGACCAACGCGACCGCTCCCATGGCCAGATACAGCGCCGTACAGCTGCCGATCGCCTGGTTGAGCTTGCGCATGTCGCCCGTCGCGACATGCTCCGCGAAGTAGCGGACCGACGCCATGGGCACGCCGAGCACCAGCAGCGCCAGATACCCGGTGATCGAGTTGATCAGGTTCCACGTCCCGTAGCCCGCGTCGCCGAGCTTGTGGAGCGTGAACGGCGTGAGCAGATACGCCGCGGCGACGGTGACGAGAGTGATGACCCAATTGCTGCCGACGCTCTTGAACACGGGTTCCCTTCGCTGCGCGTGGACGGCCGGATGGTCGGTCGCAGGAAGCGCAGGTCCTGTGCCAAACGGGGCGAGGCCACGGAGGGGGTCCGGGTTGCCCCGAGAGTTGCGCGTCCGCCACAGGGCCGCGCGAGCTACTGGAGGGCCGCAGCCGCCTCGCTCACGGTGGCAAAGGTCACAGGAGTCATCCGGGACAGACCGTCGAGGTACTCTTCCACCGAGGCGTACAAGCGTTCGACGTCCGCGGCGGTCGGTGCGAAGGGACTGAGGCCGGGCACGAGACTGGGACTGTGCCACGACAGGTGCAGGTGCCGCACTCCATGCTCCAGCAGCCGGCGCGACAGCGTGAGCATGTCGGCGACCGATGCCAGCTCCGGGCTCAACGAGATGCGCTGCACGATGCCGAGGCGGGCCGCGATCCCCGCGAGGTGAAACCAGCGGAACGGCTGAGCTTCGAGCATGCGACGCACGGGATCCCACAGGGTGAACGGCCCGCGGCTGTAGCCATAGGAGAGGGGGATTTCGAGCACGGGGCCATCGGGCGCGGGGCGTCGCACATCGCGGTCCGGCGCGAGGCGATACGCGTCGATGGGTGCGCCGACAAAGGTCGGGCCGTCGTCCACGCTCTCGAGATTGATGAACGGGCTGACGCTCGAGTCCACGCAGTAGCCGCACGACAACAGGACCCCCACCGTCTCGCGGCCGAGACCGTAACGACCGGCGCGAAACACCCGGGGCGTGCGGTCGAACGCCTCCTCGAGGGCGCTGGTCAACCGCCGCAGCTTGGCGGCCTGCAGCGCAGCCGGCAGGTTCTTGAGCATCGAATTGCGGGGCACGAACGCCTCGGCGAGCGGGGGCGTGTTCCAGGGATGGAGGTGCGCCCCGATCTCGGCACTGCCGTCCGCACACACTTCCCGTAGCGTGTCGACCGCGCGCGGCTCGATGGCGACCTGATAGGCCGTGAAGTACGTCGTGCGCACTCCCAGCCGCCCCAGGAACCGTCCCAGCCGCGCGACCTCGGCGACGTTGTCGACCGTGACGCCCTCGCGGCTGCGGCGCCAGTTGTCCTCCTCGGTGTCGATGGAGACGATTAGTAGCACGCCGTTCGCCGTTGCTGCGCGCCGCTCAATCATCGGCCTCTCCCTGTTGCGCCCGAGCGGACCCGCCCCGGAGCCGGGTGCGCCAATCCGCGGCCGCGTCCAGCGCGCGCAGCCAGTGCCCGCGCCAGCCACGTCGGACGATCGTGATCTCCTCGGTGACGCGCTCGGTCGCGGTCCACTGCCGCTTGTAGGGATCCTCGCCTCGCAGGAAGTCGAAGCGCCGGTAGCCGCGCTCGATGGCGCGCCGGATCATGGCGCCCATCAGCACCAGACCGACACTCTCGCGGTCCCAGCGAGGATCGCGGCCGCCCTGGTAGAAGTAGACTGTGTCGTGCCACGCGAAGCCGTACCAGGCAGCCGCTGGCTCGCCGTCCAAATCGAGCGTGGTCAGCCAGAGCTGCCGGCGCGACTCCAGCTCGCCCGCGAAGCGCCGCTGCAATGCCTCCGCGCCTGGAGTCTGAAACGCCCCTCCACCCGCCCCCTCCCAGCGGCGCGCGTGCAGCCTCGTCAGATGGCCCCACCCCTCTTCCAAGCGATCGCCGCCGTAGTCGGTGAACGTCACCGTGTGGTCCCGTCTCAGGTTGCGCTCCTTGCGGCGCACCGTCTGGCGGCGCGTCGGGGTCAGGCTCGCGAGATAGCGCTCCCAGTCGTCGCACAGCTCGAGATCGGGACATGCCCACAACGGCCGGCGCCGCAACGTATGGCCGTAACCCGCGAGGGCCTCACACAGCCGGCGCGCGGCGGCTGCGTTCGGGGCCAGGTTGCTGAGGACGATGACCTGCCACGGAAGTGCGTCGAGGGCGGCCGCGAGGGCCCCGAGGTCCGCCTCGGGAAGCGCAAGCAGGTCGAGGTGGTCCGGGCAGCCGAGATCCCCGGTCGCCCACGTGAGGGTCATCACGGGAATCCGGTGGAATGGAAGGCGCCCGATCGTTAGCGGGAGCAGCGCCTGAACAACGCCGCCCCGGTCGTAAAGGACGAGCGCTTCGCTCGCCGCCACCTGATCGGCGGGGGCCGAGTCGGCCCACGCCCGATGCCACGCCCAGCTCATGAACGGCGAGGTGGTTGCGGCCGCCGTCATGACCGCATCCCAACGAATCGCCCCGAGGTCGAGGGCGTCCGCTAGCGACATCCGGGTCACCCCGCCCCGCGCCCCCCTTGCCGCACGCCCCAAGCGCGACGCGTCGTCGCGCCGGGCTGCGAGCCCCGTCGCCAGCGCCAGGCTTTCCACCCGTCGTACCTCCCGAGAGATCGGTGCGCCCCGTGCCACAACCGCCGTACGAGCGCGGGTGCAAGAGACACGCCGTGCTGCAAGTGTTGCGTGCAGGCCACGAGTGCCTCGGTGCAGGCCGCTCCCGCGCGAGTGGCGTGGGTGGCGCCGCTCTTGCTTCTGCGTCGTGCGACACAACCGTCGGGAGCAACGCGACATGTGCGGCATTGCCGGGATCGTCCATCGGGAGCGCGACCGGCCTGTATCGGAGGCATTGGTGCGCCGGATGTGCACCGCTTTGAGGCACCGGGGCCCGGACGACGAAGGGCTCTACGTGCACGGGCGCGTCGGCCTCGGCATGCGGCGCCTCAGCATCATCGATCTCAGCGGCGGCCGGCAGCCGATCTTCAATGAAGACTCTTCCAAGGTCATCGTCTTCAACGGCGAGATCTACAACTACCAGGACCTGCGCCGCGGTCTGGTGGCCCGCGGGCATGCCGTCCGCTCGCACAGCGACACCGAGACGGTACTGCACCTGTACGAAGAGCTGGGTCCCGACTGTGTGACGCCCCTGCGCGGGATGTTCGCCTTCGCGATCTGGGACGCCGCCACGGAGAGCCTGTTGCTCGCCCGGGACCGGCTCGGGATCAAGCCGCTGTATGTCGTCACGGCCCCGTGGGGAATCGCGTTCGCGTCCGAGCTCAAGGCGCTGGTGGCGGCCGGCCTCACGCAGCGCGAGCTCGACTGGGAGGGGCTCGACGCCTACTTCCAGCTGGGGTACGTGCCCGCTCCGGCGAGCCCGTTCCGGGACGTCCGCAAGCTCGAGCCGGGCCATTGGCTCCGGTGGCGCAGCACGGGTGAGTTCACGGTCCGTCCCTACTGGGACCTCCCTCGGGACCCGGCTCCCGGCCCGCCCGACGTCGAGCGCAGCGTAGTGGAGTGGATCGACGCATCGGTCGATGCCCACCTGGTGAGCGACGTTCCGGTCGCGGCGTTTCTCTCGGGTGGCTTGGACTCGTCGGCCGTCGTGGCGAGCATGGCGGCCGCGGCGCGGCAATCCGGGCAGGTCCCCCACGCCTTCACCGCCCGCTACCATGGCTCCGGGGCGGAGCGCGCGGACGAGACGGCGCTGGCAGGCCACCTCGCCGAGCGCTACGGCGTGCGGCTCACGGTTGTCGATATCAAGCCGGAGATCCAAGACATCTTCGAGCCGATCGTGCACGCGCTCGACGAGCCGCACGCAGACGACTCGGCGATCCCCACGTGGGCGCTCTCGGAGATCGTCGGGCAGTCATACAAGGTCGCCCTCACCGGGATCGGCGGGGACGAGCTGTTCGCCGGGTACCGCCGCTACGTGGGGATGCTCGCCGCCGCCCACTACGACCGTTTGCCGCGCGCGCTGCGCGCCGCAGCGACTGTGCTCGGCGACTGGCTCCCGGACACGGGCGGCGAGCTCACGATGGACCGGGTGAAGCGCTTCCTGCGCGCCGGCGCCGGTGCGGCGCGCGCCACTCCCGACCGCTACTTCAGTTTGCTGAGCCGCGCCAGCGACGCGTTGCGGCAGGAGCTCTATGCCCCGGCGTTGCGCGACGCGATCGACGGGAACGGGGCACGGGAGCAGTTCCGGCGCCTCCACCACGACGCCGGCTCCCCGGAGGGCCTCGCCGCGGCGCAATACCTGGACTACAAGACTTACCTCGCGGACGACATCCTCGCACTCTCGGACCGGCTGTCCATGGTGCACGCGCTCGAGATCCGCGTGCCGCTCGTGGACCACGTGCTCATCGAGCACGTGTTTCCCCTGCCCGCTGGCGTCAAGATCGATGGCTGGAAGCTGAAAGCGCTGCTCAAGCGGGCCCTCGCGGGCCGGCTCCCGGAAGCGCACTTCCGCGCGCCGAAACGGGGCTTCGTCGGGCCCACGGCCGCGTGGTTGCGACGGGAGCTACGCACGATGGTGCTCGATGAGCTGTCGGCGGACCGCATCGAGCGGCTGGGCTACTTCGATCCGAAGGCCGTCACCCGCCTGGTGGACGAACACTGCTCGCGCCGCCACAACCGTGAAGGCATCCTCTGGGCGTTGCTGTGCTTCTCGACCTGGCACCGGCTCTTTGTCGAGAACGCCGCGCCGGGGCGGGCGTCATCTGACCAGCTGCTGGCGACGACGGTAGCGCAGGAAGTCGGTCAGGGTGGGCGGGGTGAAGTAGGAGTCGGCCGGGATATCAGCCAGCCGGCGGAGGCGTAGGCATTCTCCGGCGTCGAGCCGCAGAATCGCCTCCGCCTGAAGTGCGCTCTGCCGCTGCATGCCCTTCCATTCGAGCGTCAGGTGGCTGTCGTCGCCCGGGACGGCCGCGAGCCGCTCCTGAAACAGCACGGGGCCCGTGTCAATCCCGTCATCGAGGAGGAACACGCTGAACCCGAGCATGTCGGGCCGACCATGTAACAGCGCCCAGAATGTGGAGTCCATGCCGCGATACCACGGCGTGATCCCGGGGTGACCGCCGATCACGGCCACGGGTGCGAGCGCTCGCACCTTTGCGCCGACGATGAATTTCGTGTGGACGACGAAGATATCCGGATCGAGACGCTCGATCGCCGCGAGCGTGTCAGGCCGCGAATACGAATCCGTGTCGATGGAGACGGGGTCCGCTCCCTCCAGCGCCGCGCGATCGGCCGCCTCGTCCACGAGTCGGGACAACACGTGGCGATCTCGGCGCCCGTTCAGCGCGCGGTCGTACACCCTGCCGAGAATCTGCCCCATGGTGTGGAGCGCCCCGTGGCGCCCAGCCCAACGCCACAGGAAGCGTGCCCGCGCTAGGCCCGCGCGCGTGCACCACACTATCCCCACCAGGTTCACGCCGGCACGGACCAGGGTGGCACATGTGTTGCGCTCGAGCGGACCATCCGAGCAAAGCGCCACGACCCGGTGCGGCCGTCGCGGGCCGGGCCGGAGGAACTCAGGGCTCGAAGACGTGCTCATGGCCCATGACCTCGCCCAGCAGAACCCGCCGTAACCTCGAGTAGGTCCGCGCTCCGAGCAGGCGCTTGGGGACGGCAAGCAGCGCCGCGCGAGTCCGCTCGCGGCTGAAGTCGCCCACGAGCCACCGTCCGAGCGTGACGAGATCGGTGGATTGCCTCACGCCGACCCGCGCGATGCCGTGCCGCCCAGACGCCCCGGGGTTCACCCCCAGAGCGGATGTGAAGATGTGGTCGTATCCTGCCGCCGCGGCGATCTCGAGCACGCGCCGGTCCGCCGCTCCCCCCGGGATGCTGAGGCAGGTCACGGGCCTGCCGAGTAGATCTTCGAGGCTCCGCCGCGAGTCGGACAGCTCGGCCTGGATGTCGTCCGACGACAGGCTGCTGAGCATACGGTGCGTCGCGCCGTGGGATCCGACGGTGAAATGGGACGGGTCGAGGTCGCGCACCTCGTCCCGCCCGGCGAAGAAGCGGCGGCCGATGAACCCCGTAGTAACGAAGAAGAACGCCGCCATGCCGCGCTCCGCGAGCGCCGGCGCCGCGGACGCGACGGCGCCGTGCCAGCCGTCATCGAAGCAGAGCACGACGCCGGGGCCCGTCCCGGTCCCCGTCCCCGCCCCCGTGAGGCAGGCGCGCATCCCAGCGTGATCGAGACAGGGACGCCCTGCGCGCTCGATGAGATCGAGATGCGAGCGGAAAGCGCGCTCGGAGACGTGATATAGCGTTGCGGAACGGCCGAGGCGCCCGTAGTCGAACGTCGCCCCCGGGTGCACGTCGTGATACAGCAGCGCAACGAAGCGGTCGGGAATCATGCGACGAATCCGTGCATACGCTCCCCTCTCTGAGAGAAGCGTGCCGTCACGCGGCACCGGCAATGCGACGCGAACTGTGGGGCTGGCGCAACACACGAAGAGCCCCCGTGCACCGGGGCGCATGGCGCCCGTCTTGCATGAACCGCGCGCGTGAGCACGCCGCGATCCCTTGCCAGCCCGATTCGCGTCGCGTTCGTCGGCGCTGGAAGGATGGCTCGCCTCCATCTGCGCGCCCTGCGACGCGTGCGTACCCGTCACTCCGTGGTCGCTGTGTGCGACACGGAGGAGAGCGCTGCGCGGGAGCTCGCCGCGTTGGCGGGCGCCGTGCCGTACACCTCGCTCCCTGACTTGCTGCGGGAGGCGAACCCCGGGCTCATTCACGTGTGCACGCCGGCGGGCACCCATTTCGCGCCCGCTCGCGCTGCGCTCGAAGCGGGCGCCCACGTGTACGTCGAGAAACCGTTCGTCGAGACCGAGCGCGAGGCTTCGGAGCTGCTCGACGTCGCGCGCGGGCGCGGCCTGCTCGTCTGCGCCGGTCATCAGCAGGTGCGCGATCCCGCGTACGTCGCCCTGATGCGACGGCTCCCCGAGCTGGGCGCCGTCGTGCAGGTCGAGAGTCGCTTTACCTTCGATCCGGCGGGGATGAGTCCCGAAGCGGCGGGGCCGCACGCCTTGGGGGTGCAGCTGCTGGATATCCTCCCCCATCCCTTGTACACCCTGATCGCCGCGCTCGAGCGCGCGACGACCGACCCAGCCGCGATCGATGTTGCCGCGATCGTCGCGGACCCGACCGAGCTGCACGTCGTGCTGCGAGCGAACGGGGCCTGCGGCTACCTCTGTGTGAGCCTGCGCGCGCGGCCCGTCGGATCGACGCTTTCCGTGGCGGGACGCGGTGGCGCGCTGACGGCCGATTTCATCCGCACGAGCGTGACGGGAGCGGCAAACCCCGGCACCTGCCCGCTCGAGAAGGTCGCCAATCCGTTGCTCGAAGCCTGGCAGATGGGTACGGGGGCGGTCGCCGGTGTGACACGGCGCGTGATCACGGGCGGTGACTACCCGGGCGTGGCCGAGCTGCTGGGTGAGTTTTACGCCGCCGTCGCGCGCGGCGGACCCTCGCCCCTCGCCCCCGATCACCTGCGGCGTGTGACCGCAATCTATGAGGAGCTGGCGGCGAACATCCGCGGCGCGGTCGAGCGTGTGGCGGTTCAGCGCCCCGTGCTAGGGCCGCGCTCGCCTGACGCGCCGCTCGCGGTCTTGACCGGCGCTCGCGGCTTCTTCGGCAAGGAAATCGCCCGCGCCCTCGCGCTCCGCGGGTTTCGCGTCCGCGGTATCACCCGCTCGCCCGACGTGGACGACCGGTACGTTCACGAATGGCGGGCGCTCGATCTGAGCCGGCCGGTGCTCCCTGACGCGTTCGCCGGCGCAGCCGTCGTCGTGCACGCGGCGGTTGCGACGGGGGGTGGCTATCCGGGTCACCAGCGGAACACGATCGACGCCACCAGCCACGTGCTACAGGCCATGCAGGCTGCGGACTGCTCGCGTCTCGTGTACGTGAGCAGCCTCTCGGTGCTGCGCCCGCCGCGCACCCCTTGGGAGCGGCAAGACGAGCGCACGCCACTGGCGCCGCCCAATGCGCGCCAGTTCGGAGCCTACGCCTGGGGAAAGACCGAAGCGGAGCGGCTCGTGGCCGCCGAGGCTCCGCTGCGCGGGATCGAGACGCGGGTGCTCCGCCCGGCCGCGCTCGTGAATCGAAGCACTCCGGACTTCCCCGGACTGCTGGGCCGGCGACTGTTCGGCCGCTGGTACCTTGGCCTGGGCCGGCCCGGGCTCCCCCTCGCCGTCTGCGACGTGAGACGGGCGGCCGGCGTGGTCGCCTGGTGCGCCCAACGATTCGACGAAGCGCCGCCGGTCCTGAACCTCATCGACGACGCGATGCCGACGCGAGGTCGGCTGCTCCAGGCTTTCCGGGCACAGGGCTGGCGTGGACGCGCGCTGTGGGTTCCCATTACCGTCTTCGCCTCGCTGCTCGCGGCGGCGCGCCTGGCGATCGGCCTCGCCACGCTGCGCCTGCCGACGCGACTCGCGGTGTGGTCCATCTTCCGCGCCCGTCGCTACGACGCCTCCCTCGCCGCTCGGGTGCTAAGCGCCGCAGCGTCCGGCCCACACGCCTCAGCGCTCGTCACGGGAGAGGTGCCGCCGTGAGGTGGTCAGGGTCCGGACCGACTCCTGACACGAAGCCGTCCGCTGCTCCGCCCTCGCCTGCCATTGTCGGCCAGACGCTCGCCTGGACGAGCGCGCTCAGGAGTCGCCCCGCTGTTCGGGCCGCTGCGACGGCGAAATGGGATCTGCTGCTCGTGTGCGTCGGGGTGTACATCGCGACGGCCGTCGGACGAGTGCATCAGCTGTTCCCCGTGCTGCTCCTGCTCAAGCCCACGCTGGTTGCCTCCGTGCTGGGCATCGGCCTATACCTGCTGCAGCAGTCCGGGGTGCGGACCGTCGATCGGCTCCGCACGCCCACGACGTCGTGTCTGCTCGGGCTGGTGCTATGGACTGCGCTCTCCGTACCGGGCGCGCTCAACCAGGGCATCGCCTTCACAACGCTGACGGGGTTCCTCAAGACCGTCGTGATGTGCTTCGTGATCGCGGGCAGTGTCCGCACGCTGCGCGATGTCGAGCGGCTGATCCTCGTCTACTTCGCCGTGACGGCGGTCTACGCGGCAGTCGTGCTGTCGCGGTTCCAGCTCGGCCAGGACAGCTGGCGGCTCGGCCGTCTCTACAACTACGATGCGAACGATTTCGCTACCCTCATCGCCTGCGCGATGCCGCTCGGGCTGTACTTCGTGCTCGGGCAACGCCGCCTGCTGCTGCGCATGCTGGCGCTCGCCGGACTCGCCGCGCTGGCCGTTGGGGAGATCTACTCGGGGTCCCGCGGCGGCTTCCTCGCCCTCGCCGCGGTCACCGGCTTCGTGCTGGTGCGCTTCACCACCCTGCCCGTTCGATCCAGGCTCGTCGGGCTCGTCGTCATCCTCGGCATCGTGCTGGGAGCCGCGAGCGACCGGTACTGGACCGAGATGCAGACGGTGCTCAAGCCTCATGAGGACTACAACATCACGGCGGACGCGGGCCGGCTGAAGATCTGGGAGCGCGGGGTGGGCTACATGTGGAGTAACCCCGTGCTCGGCGTCGGTGCGGGCAATTTCCAGTTCGCCGAGGGGAACATCTCGCCGCTGGCCAGGCTGCAAGAGCACGGCAAGGGCGTGCTGTGGGGCGCGGCGCACAACAGTCTCATCCAGGTCGGAGCGGAGCTCGGCCTGCCGGGACTGGTGTTCTTCGTGGGTGTGATCGCGACCGCGTTCGCGTCGCTGCGTCGGCTGGCGCGCTACGGTCGCCGCCTGGGACCTGCCGCGATCGCCGTGCCCCGGCTCGCGCAGAGCCTGATGGCGGCCCTGGTGGGCTTTTCTGTCGGCGGGTTCTTCCTCTCGCTGGCGTTCTCGGAGATGCTGTATCCCCTTGCGGCCCTCGCCGTCGCGTTGGAGAAGGTGACGTTGCCGCGGCCGATCCCCAGGTAGAGAGTCTCCCACGCATGGCGACTCGACCGCGCCTGCTGTTTCTGTCCCACTGCCTGCCCTACCCGCCTCACAGCGGGGTCACCAGCCGAACGCTCAACGTCCTGCGGCAGCTGGCAGTCGAATACGATGTGGACGTGGTGGCGTTCTCCCGCAGGAGCCACCAGCCGAGCTCGAGCGATCGCGATGCCGCGTGCCGCGCGCTGCGCAGCGTGGCGGCTTCCGTAGCCGAGCCGACTCCGGTTCCCAGCGAGCGCTCCGCGCTGCGTCGGGTCTGGGACCACCTGCGCAGTGTGCTCGGCGGACGCGTCTTCACGTACTACCAGTACGACAGCCGCGCGTTCGCAGATCGCCTGCGCGCGACCCTGCGGGCGCGCACGCCGGATCTCGTGCATCTGGACAGCCTGGATGTCCATCGCTGGGTGGCGGACCTGCCGCCGGTCCCGATCATCTGCACGCACCACGACGTCGATTCCGACCTGCTGCGGCTGCGCGCGGAACGCGTCAACCACGCGGCGCTGCGGCGCTACCTGCTGCTGCAGGCGGCCCGCCTCGAGCGGCTGGAGCGGGAGCTGTGCCCCCGGTTCGCCCTCAACGTCATGATGTCCGACGTGGACGCCCGGCGACTGCAGGCGCTGGCGCCCCGTGCAGCCACTGTGGTTGTCCCGAACGGCGCCGACACCGCGTACTTCCAGCCGAACGGCATGGAATCCGTCGACGGGCGGGTCGTTTTCGTGGGACCAACGAACACGCACCCCAACCGCGATGCCGTGGAGTTCCTGCTTGGCGAGATCTGGCCCGCGATCCACGTCGCCGACCCCGCAACGTCCTTACGATTGATCGGTCGCAACGCCCCGGTAGACCGGAGGCGCTACGATGCCGAGCCGGGCGTGACCGCGTTGGACTACCTGCCCGACCTCCGGCCGGCGGTCTCGGAGGCGCGCTGCTGCGTCGTCCCGATGCGCCTCGGGGGAGGCACGCGCGTCAAGATCCTCGACGCCTGGGCGCTGGGGAAGGCCGTCGTCTCCACTTCGATCGGTTGCGAGGGCTTGGACGCAGTGGACGGAGAGAACATCCTCGTGCGGGACACGCCCACCGCCTTTGCAGAAGCGGTGCTGCTGGTGCTCCACGATGGCCAGCTGCGTGCTCGGCTGGAGCAGAACGCCCGGCGCACGGCGGTCGAGGTCTACAGCTGGAGCGTCGTGGGCCGTGGGCTTCGCATCGCCTATGACGCGCTACTCAGCGGCTCGGTGCCGGCGCTCAGCGTCCGATAGCCTCGCCGCCGACGAACCAGCTTGCCCGTATCTAGCGAACGGTGACGCAGAACCAGCCTGGGCGCTCCAGGATGGGCATGCTCCGCTCGAGGAGCCACAGGTTTGGTTCCGTCATCCGGAACCCGCAGTCTCGAAACAGGCTCATGGCGGGCGTATTGCGATCGGTCGGCACCAGGTGACCAATGAATCGTTGCGCCTCGGCTTCCGCATCGAGCACCAGCCTGACAACGAGACGTTCCAGCTGAAACCCGATCGCACGACAGCTCATGACGAACGCATTGAAGATGACATCCCCATCGCGTCGCTCGATGAGCGCTGCCGCGACGATGCCCAGGGCCCCGAACTTGTCTTCGAGCGTCGCGACGTAGATGCGGTGGGAGTCCCTCGTGAGAAGTGCCGCGAGCTCCTGGCGACTGTAACGCATGCTCGTGGTGTTGAACTGGTTGGTGCGCTGTACGAGCTCCGTCAGGCGCTCGAGATCGCCCGTTCGCGCGGGTCCAAACGTCGCCCGGAGGTCGAGGCCCGCCATCAGGGTGGGGTAATCGAACTGCTGGTTGAGGGCAGAGCGACGCGCCACCTGCTGTCGATACATCTCCGTGCGCGCCCGTGCCTCAGCCGTCTGCCTCGTGTTGGGAAATTGCAGCATCCATTCAAGTGAGCGCCATGTGCCCTGGTCCAGCGCATCGAGGGTCACGACCGAGGGCAACTGGGAGCGCACGAGGTCGCGCTCGACCGGATTGTCGTCGATGAATACGAAACTGTCGAGCCCGAGATCCAGTTCATTCGCGCACTCCTGAAGCGCCTCGATCTTGAGCCGCCAGCTGACCTTCTGCGAAACGAAGTCCGAGGGTTGCAGTGCCATTTCATCCCACCGAATTGCCGTCGGGTCGTTCTTGCTCACGGCAACAAGCAAGATTCCGCCTTCCTTGAGCCGCCGCAGTAGTTCCTGACGATCGCGGTAGTGCTCCACCGTGCCGTCTGCCATCACACCGCCCCAGAGCGTCCCGTCGAAATCGATCGCCAAGACCTTGGTCTTATGCAACTGCCGATACGAACTGACGATCTGCGCGTAGGGCTCGCACAAGTACTCACCGAATCGGGCGACGTGGAAAAAGCCGCCACGGGCTACACGGTGTGGGATGACGGGTTGGGCACAGTCACGGTGCCCGTGCCCAGTGGCGACCGCCATCTCATCGACCAGGATCGCATTCGGTGTCTGGTCCACCAGTTCGCGGATCGAAGCATTGAGTGCATCGAGCATCTGCCAGCGCGCCGCAGACAAGGGTGGCAAGAACCCAATGCGCTCCCGCCAGCGACCCAGCGGCAAACCGCTCGCGTTATGGATCAGCATTGGAGCATCGGTGCTGGCTCGCAATGTCGTCACAAAGTCGTGGATCAGGCCGACTATGCCGGTCACGTACTCCTGAACCTGCGCCGGACCAAGGGATTCGGCCTGGTTGAGCAGCGCGTGATATGCGGGGATGGCGGCGTACGTGAGGAAGCTCAGGGCAATGAGGTCAACCCGCTCGGCCGCGATGAAGCGGAGCGCCTCGCTCACATCCAAGGCGCGGTCGACCACGGCGCTGAAATACAATCCGCGCAGGTCGAGATCGATTCCGCCTTCGCGGCAGCGCGCTGGCAAGAACACCCGCAGCTCGTTGAGGAGACAGTCGCCGAGTCCGAGGACGCGCACGCGGGCACCAGACGGCGCCGCCAGCAGCGGCTGATGCAGCTCGGACAGCAACGAGTGTAGCTGGTCCCGCAACGGGCTCCGGGCGGGGAGCACCTGCAACATGGCGTCCTCGTCCGCAGGGAGAAGCTCGCGGAAGAACTGCACGCGCGTCTCGCGCGCGGCTTGAAACGGGGCGTAGCGGAGTCGCTCGTCGAGATACACGTCCTTGTAGCGCGACTCTCCGGTCCGGATGTACGCGATGAGCAGGTCGAGGAGGGGCGCGATGAAGCCCCGGAGGAGGGTTGCTCGCTGGTGTTCGTTCGCCCCGTCCACGCGGTAGCGCGCCAACAGGTCCGCGTCAAACTGACTGGCCGCCCACGCCGCAACGAGCGTGTGGCGGTGTCGCTCGAGCGCCTGGGCGAGGTGTCGCCGTTCCCGCGTATCTGGTAGCCCGGGGTGGTCCAACCCGGAGCCGGGTGACGCTACGGCGACGCCAGAGTCGCTTCTCGCCGCTGGTTGCTCGAGGACGGGGCCCGGCTGTCCCCGCACCGGGGTGGGCGTCGTCATGGCGCCTACGGCCCGGGCCACCAATCCGTCCGGACAATCACACCCGCGAAGTACCAGGGCAGGCCCGTGTCGATCGCACCCGCTTGACCGTTGTTCCCAATCACGAAATTGACGAGCTTCCTCGGGTCAACCGGGAAGCTGTACCCCGCTCCATAGTAGGCAGCCAACGTCCAGGTGTTCGAACCGTTCCAGAGCGGTGCGGTCCCGAAGGGGTACTGGGCGAAGTCGCCATCGCTGCAGAGCAGTGCTCCACTCGCGTCGTACACCCGCGGGTGCACCTGAATGTGAGTCCGGTCGACGAAGTGGACCAAGAACTCGAACCGGTACCACACGCCCAGGGACAGGGTCACGTTTGGGCGCCAGTAGTTGACGGGATAGCCGGCGTTGATCGTGGCCACGACGTTCTTCCACCCCGTCGAACCGCTGCTTTTCCGGATGTAGATCAGGTTGTTCCACGAATCGGCGAACAACCCCGGCTCGACGGCATGGTCGTCCACGGACGACGTATCGTCATTGCGCACGTAGAAGCGGACGTAGAAGTCCTTCGAGGGCGGGAGGATGTTGTCTCGCTCCACCTCGGCGGCGAAGTGCACCCCCCGTTGGAGGACTCTGAGAGCATTGCGGCCGCCGGGACCCTCCGGCACGACCGACAGCAGCTGGACGCCGGAGTCGTTGAACTCAAAGTACTTGTTCCAGCGGCCGCCGTCGGTCACGGCACGGCGCGACGTGCCGGTGTCGGTGCTCCAGTCGCTCTGGAACACGACGCCGTCGCGCGGTGAGGCCAAACAACCCGTCTCCCCGGCCACCGCAGCAGCCAGCGCGAGGGCGGCCGCTACACCAAGCCGGGGCGCGAGAGCAAACGAAACGCGCATGCCGCGCACCCACCCCGCAAGGTCCGTGCACCCGCGGCAGGCCTTGCTGGCGCGATCACCCGTTGCGTGCCCGCGACAACGCGGTCAGGACAACCCAATAGAGGAGCAGCTTCGCGCACTCGACGATCAAGCGACCATCCCGCTCCTCCCCGGGGGCAGCGTCCGCTGGGACCGCCACGAGCGAGACCCTCGTACCTTTCGGGAGCAGCGCGCGACAGCACAAACGAATCCGCCGTAGGTGCGTGGCGCTGCTGACGATCAGCACGGATGCGACCTCCGGGCGCTGTCGCAACCAGTGCGTCAGCTGGGCGATTTCGTTCAGCGTTCCGAGCAAGCGTACGGGGAGGCACTCGGCGCGCCACGCACTGCCATCGTAGTCGAGAAAGAAGAACCTGCCCTGCGGCGGGATCTGGGCCTGCAGCGCCAAGAGCCTGGGCCAGGCGGGAAGATGCAGCTCAGCGAAGCGCGACAGCCCGAGCGAATCCGCGCTCAGCGTGCTGAGCAGGATGCCAGGCGCCCACCCTTGCCGCAACAGCTCAACACCGTACGCCTTGCGATACCGGCGCCCGGCAAGAACAAAAATGCGATCCGCCGCCGCGAGCGGATCGGAGCAGTTCAACCAGTCACGTAAGCGATTCGGCATACGAAGGGTGAATCATACAGCCGAGGCCCGGGCGGACCGGCACGACGACCCGGCCGCCCGGAGCCCCGCCGTTCAGGGCCCGACCCAGCCGTCGGTGCGGAGCTCGACGCCGGCGAAGTACCAGGGGAGACCGGTGTCAGGCGCGCTCAGTTGCCCGTTGTTGGCGAGCACGAAGTTCACGAGTTCGGTGGGGGTCACGGGCACGCTGTACCCGGCCGCCGCGAAGCTCGCCAGCGTCCAAGTGCTCGAGCCGTTCCACGCCGGCGTGTTGCCGTAATCGGACTGCTGAAAGTCGGCGTCGCCATACAGCAGCGTCCCGCTCGCATCGTAGACCCGCACATGCGGCTGGACGTGGGTCGCATCTACGAAGTGCACCCAGAACTCGAAGCGATACCACACCCCAGGCGCCAGCGAAGTACGCAGATGCCAGTAATCCACGGGATAGCCCGCGTTCTCGGTGCCGATGATCTCCTGCCACGCGCTCGCACTGCTCGTCTTGCGGACGTAGATCAGGTTGTTCCATGACGCCGCGAACAACCCCGGCTCGACCGTATGGTCGCCCGGCGGCGACGTGTCATCGTTGCGCATGTAGAAGCGGACATAGAAGTCCGTCGACACGGGCACGAAGCCATGCTTGATGACGTCGGCGGCGTAGGAGACGCCGCGCTGCAGCACGCGCAGCGCGTTGCGGCCCCCGGGCGCTCCCACCCCGGAGACGACCGAGAGCAGCTGGCCGTTGCCGAAGTCGTCCCAAGTGTCCCACTTGCCCCCATCGGTCACGGCTGCGGCGGTCGCCCCGGTCGCCGTGCTCCAATCGCTCTGGAAGACCAGGCCGCCACCGCCCGTCACAGTGATCGTGAGCGCGGCGGAGCCGCTCTGCCCCTCGCTCGCGGCTGTGATCGTGACTGTCCCGGCAGCCACGCCCGTCACCAGCCCGCCGCCGCTGACCAGGGCCAGGACGGTGTTGCTCGACGTCCAGGTGACCGTGCGGCCCGTGAGCACGTTGCCCGCCGCGTCCTTCAACGTGGCCGTGAACTGCTGGGTCGTCCCCACCGCCACGCTCGCGCTCGCGGGACTCAGCGTGACCGACGCGACCGGCGCCGTCGAGGCGCTCGTCGTCCCGCTCGCCACGTTCGACAACCCGCCGAACACCGCGTTGGGCGGCGTGCCGCGATACGCCACCACCTGGAATTGGTACGCCGTCCCCGCCGTCAGGCCCGGCACGGTCACCGACTGCTTCGTGCCGATCGCGCCCCCGGCAATCGCCGGCAGCTCGGTCGCACTCCCCCAGCTGATCGTGCCGGCGGCGTAGCGCAGGAAGTACGACGCGGGTTGCCCCGTGCCGTCACTCACGTCGCTGAACGTCAGCGTCGCCGCGCTCGCCGTCACGCTCGCCACCGCGAGATCCGTCACGGTCGCGGGGTTCGCTACGGGCGCCGTAATCGTGATGGCAGCTGTGCCGTTCTTGCCCTCGCTCGTCGCCGTGACCGTCGCGGAGCCCGCAGTCTGCCCCGTGACGAGTCCGCTGCCACTCACGGTCGCCACTGCGGCGTTACTGCTCGCCCACGCGATCGTCCGCCCGGTCAGCACCGCGCCGGCCGAGTCCTTCGTGGTAGCGCTGAGCTGCGTCGTGGCGCCCACCAGGACAGTCGCGGTCGCAGGGTTGACGGTCACCGAGGCCACGGGGACGTTCGACACCGTCACCGCCGCGGTCGCGCTCTTCCCTTCGCTCGTCGCCGTGATCGTCGCGGTGCCCACCGCCTTCCCGGTGACGAGTCCGCTACCGCTCACGGTCGCTACGGCCGTGTTGCTGCTCGCCCACGTGATGGCCCGCCCGGTCAGGATATTCCCGCCCGAGTCCTTCGTCGTGGCGCTCAGCTGTGTGGTGGCGCCGACCAAAACCCCTGCAGTCGCAGGACTGACAATCACCGAGGCGACTGGAACGCTCGACACCGTCACCGTCGCCGTCGCGCTCTGCCCCTCGCTCGTCGCCGTGATCGTCGCCGACCCCGCGGCTATGCCGCTGAGGACTCCCGTGGCGCTCACCGTCGCAACGGCCATGTTGCTGCTCGCCCACGTGATCGTACGCCCGGTCAGGACGTTGCCCGCCGAGTCCTTCGTCGTGGCCGACAGCTGTGCTGCGGCGCCCACCACGAGGCTCACGGTGGCGGGACTGACGGTCACGGACGCCACCGGGACGGTTGCCACCGTCACGGCTGCCGTGCCGCTCACCCCTTCGCTGGTGGCGGTGATCGTCGCGGCGCCCACCCCCACGGAGGTGACGAGGCCGCTCGCGCTCACCGTCGCTACGCCTGCGTTGTTGCTGGCCCACGTGATCGTGCGCCCCGCGAGCGGGGTGCCGCTGCCGTCCTCAGGCGTCGCTGTCAGTTGCTTGGCCGCGCCAATGCGAACGGTGCTGGACGCCGGGCTCACTGCGACCAAGGCTACGGGTACGGGGGGAGGAGGCGTCTGGGACACCACCGTGACCGCCGCGGAGTCCTTCTTGTTGCCGCTCGACGCGACGATAAAGCCCGAGCCCGCATGCAGACCGTGCACGGTGCCGGCCTGGCTCACGCTCGCCATGGCACTCATCCCGCTCGTCCAGGTCAGCGCGCGCGGAGTCTGATTGTTGTTCATGACGACGGTCGCCGTCAGGCGCATACTGTCGCCGACGAGCAGCGTGTCGCTGCGTGGCGTCAGGGAGATGGACAGAACCCCGAAATCGGGACCCAGGGCACTGGGTTGCTGCTCGCAAGCCGCGAGGATCAAACCCCCGCCGAGCGCAGCGTACAGCCGCGCATCCCGGAGCTGGGCCAACCGACGAGACAGCTTGTGCTTGAACGTCACATGGCCTCCTGGAGACGCGTCATGGCTTGCTGGTGGCGACGGTGAGGTTATCGACCCACAGGTACTGATCCACCGGCGAGCCGTCGCCGATGTAGGGGGCGATGAGGAACTGGTGGAACTGGATGTTCGGCTGCGCGCCGGTGCGGAACTGGATGTCGTGCCGATCGATCAACAGCGTCCCGTTGAACCAGTACTGCATCACGCCGTCGGCCTGGCCCACGCCCCCGACGACCGAGTTCAGCTGGTAGTAGGCTTCGACGTGATTCCAGTTGCCCTTGTAGCCGGGTCCGGGCGTCGGCTGGAACGCCACCTGATTGGCGAACAACGTCTTGAAGTTGGTCCAGGGCGGCGCCGAGTAGCAGCTCGGCGAGACGTTCGCTTCCACCACCCCGTTGCACCCGCCGGTCGAGCGGTTCTCCGTGATGCCCACCAGATTGTTGGGCAGTGCGCCGGAGCTCGTGTTGATGGACCGGCTGTCCTGCAGGGCCAGGACGGGGATGCCGCCGTTCTGGTAGTTGTGCTCGAGATAGAGGTTGAGCCAGGCGACCGACGGGCCGGCATAGTCGTCGTCCAGATTGCTCAGCACCATGAACTCGTGCGGGTGATACGGATGCCCGGAGCCGACCCAGTTGGCGCTGTAGCGCACCCAGAGGCTGATGTAGACGCTGGAGGACGGGGTGAATAAGTGCCGCGCGGCGCCGCCCCAGGTGGGCGTCTGCGCGCCGGTCCGGAAGTGCGCTTCGAGGGCGTGCGTGCTGCCCGCGAGCGTGCCGGTGTCGGTGACGGTCATCCCCGCGTTGTCGTACCACCCCCGCGCCGCAAACGCGTTGTCCTCGAAGGACTCCTGGAAGAGAATCGTCCCGCCGCCACCCGACGCGGCCGTTACGGTGAGCGTCGCCGTGCCGGCCTTGGTCTCGCTGGTCGCGGTGATCGTGACCGTGCCGGCCACCAGGCCCGTCACGAGCCCGCCGCCGCTGACCGTGGCCACGCCGATGCTGCTCGACGTCCACGTCACTGTCCGACCCGTGAGTGCGTTGCCCGCCGCGTCCTGCAACGCGGCCGTGAACTGCTGGGTCGTCCCCACCGCCACGCTCGCGCTCGCCGGACTCACCGTGACCGACGCCACCGGCGCCGTCGAGGCGCTCGTCGTCCCGCTCGCCACGTTCGACAACCCGCCGAACACTGCATCCACGTTCGGCGTGCCGCGATACGCCACCACCTGGAACTGGTAGGCCGTCCCCGCCGTGAGGCCCGGCACGGTCACCGTCTGCTTCGTCCCGATCGCCCCGCCCGCAAACGGCGGCAGCTCCGTGGCACTGCCCCAGCTCATCGTCCCGGCGGCATAGCGCAGGTAGTACGACGCGGGCTGCCCGGTCCCGTCATTGACATCGGTGAACGCCAGCGTCGCCGCGCTCGCCGTCACGCTCGCCACCGCGAGATCCGTCACGGTCGCGGGGTTCGTGACCGCCGTGGTCACGCTGACCGTCCCGGTGCCCGTGATCCCGTCGCTCGTGGCGCCGATCGTCGCCGAGCCCGCGGCGACGCCCGTGACGAGCCCGCTGCCGCTCACGGCAGACACGCCCGTGTTGCTGCTCGTCCAGGTGATCGACAGTCCCGCGAGCACGTTGCCGCTCGCGTCCTTCGGCGTCGCCGCGAGCTGCACCGTTCCGCCCACCGCCATGCTCGCCGTCGCCGGAGTGACCGTGACCAGGGCTACGGGTACCGGGGGAGGAGGCGTCGAGGAGGTGACAGTGACGACGGCGGAGTCCTTCTTGCTGCCGCTCGCGGCGTAGACGCGCGCCGCGCCGGCGGCCCTGCCGCGGACCATGCCGCTCGCGCTGACGCTGGCGATGGCGGCGGCGGAGCTGGTCCAGCTCACGTTGTGCGGCGGCCGACCGTTCGACGTGACGACCGTGGCCGTCAGCTGAACGCTGTCGCCGACCTGCAACGTGTAGGTCTGGGGCGTAACGCCGACGGAGGTGACGCCGAAGTCGGGGTCCAGTGCGTTCGGCTGGCGCTCGCACGCTGCGAGCAGGGCCCCACCCACCAAGGCAGACCACACCCAACTGGTCGTAAAGCGCATAAACCCCTCTCGGCCGAGAGTGAGGTTCGGCGGCTCGACCGGCATGGCACGCTGCGTCGCGTGCGGTAGCCTCGGAGCTTTGCGTCCCCGGCTTTCGCCGGGTTTGCCTTTGTCGTCCTCTCCCTGCCGGGAGGGGCGATCCAGCCGAACTGCTGTACCGGGGGCCCAAAAAGCGGACCGGCCGCCGGCACTCGACACCTTCTCGAGTCGCTGGCGGCCGGGCTGACGTGGCGACTTGGTCGCCGTAGTCCCCTAGCTCTGCGTCACCGCCTTTCGGCGGTTTTGCTCTGAGCAGCGAGTCAGCCGAGGTGATGCATTAACGCGACAACTGCGGCGTAGCCTCGGCGACTGCGGCAGGATAGCAACGCCCAAAAATACGCGCAAGTGGTGCATGATAAGAGGATGTGCAGGATATACTTGGGTATCTTGCCCTGTCCTGCCTGCTGCATTTTGGTGCGACTGGCTCGGGGAACGGCTGGTCGCGTGGTGCAACGGAAGGGCGTCAACACCCGTGGGCGGCACACATGTTGCCCACCGCATAGCCCGCACCCTCACCCATGAGTGTCACTCCTGTTTCACGCGACCGGATGACGCGCGACGCCGCCGCCCCTCGGCCTGCGACGGACTACGTCCGCGTGCGTGCCTTCATCCTGGCCATCGGCACGACATCCCGGAGCCTGAGAGTCCTCGAGTCGGGATCGCGGACCCTGCCCCAGGTCATTAGGAGCGAGGACGGCCGTTGGGAGCTCGGTTTCGTACCGGAGGCGCCCGACCTGCGTGAGCCCACCCCGGACGGGCGCCGCCCGATCACACTCGTCTTGGGCGACGATGCGGAGTGGAATGACGTCGGCGGCGGTGGGTGTATGGGCAATGCCGTCGCCGTGCGCGTCGATCTCGCAGCGCACAGCGTGCAGGTCTGGAGCAGCATCACCGGATTGCCGCCTGCGTTCCTGAGCCGGCGCCCCGATGGCCTCGTCCTGACGTCCGACCTCAGTGTGCTCGCGGCCACGCAGGCCCTCCGCTTCGATCCCGTCGCCGTCGCGGATCTCTTTCAGATCGGATACCCGTCGGACCATCGGTCCTTGTTCCGTGACACTTCTCTCGTCCCCGGAGGGCACGTCGTGCGCGTCGGGGTCGAAGGTCAGTTCAGCGTTGCCAAGGCGTGGAGTCTTCCGGAGTCCGCGCGGCGCCTCGATTGGCCGTCGTTCATCGAGCTTCAGGTACAGACGTTTCGCGACACGATGCGCACGATGGACTTGTCCAAGAGCTTCTTTTCGCTCACGAGCGGTGTGGATACCCGGACGATTCTCGCCGCCCTGGTGAGCCGGGGCGTCTCGCTTCCGACCGCGACGCTCTCCGGCCCCAGCCTTTCGCTCGACGCGCGGGTGGCGCGCACCTTGAGCGAGGCCTACGCGCTGCCGCATCACGTGGTGCGCCTCGATGCGAACTTCCTGCGCGATCTGCCCACCTACGTCACCGACGCGTCGCGTCGGTCCGGTGGCCTGACCGGTCTCGAGGAGGCCGGGGAAGTCTACTTCTACCGGCAGCTCGCCGGGCTCGGCGCCCGCCGGCTCGCGGGGGGGTTTGGCAACCAGGTGGCCCGGCAGGGACTGGAGCGCGTCTCGCCGAGGGGCGCGGACCTCACCGTCCTGGCGGACGAATTCGTTCCCACGGGGACGCGCGAAGACGCTGCCGCCGTCCCGGGCACGACACGTTGGCACTCGGTGTACGAGCGGTCCCTCCAGGAGGACGGCACCCTGCCCAGTGTCGGGAACGCATGCATCGGCCAGCACTTCGCCACGCAGCAGACGCCGTACGCGAGCCGGGCCATGATCGAGTCGTTGGGGCGTTCACCGGTGGGGCTCGAGGCGGTGGGGGCGTTCTCACGCTCGCAAGCGCGCCGCCGCGATCTGCATCATCGGTTCCTGGGTGAGCCGCGCAACCGGTCCTTCCAACGAGTGCTGATCGCGGCGGCGGGGGGACGCGTCGCCTCCTACGCGATCAACTGGGGCTGGCGGGCGAGCGGAGGCATCTCGCCCCGTGGGCTCGTGATGGGTGCGCTCGCGTGCCTGGACCAGGTCGCGTCCTGGCCCAGTCCCGGCTCGCGCGCGCTGGGCAAGGCCCTGCGGCTGATCGGCGCAGAGGGATTGCAGGAGATCAAGCCGTATCGATCATGGCTAACGGACTGGCTGAAGGACTTCGTCCACGACACTCTACTCTCCCGCACCACGCGGGACAGCGGCGTGTTCAAGGTTGCCGAGCTGGAACGGGTGCTGCGGGATCACTACGCGCTAGGGAAGCCTCAGACGGGGACGATCATGGCGGCGCTCGATCTGGCGCTTGCCTACCAACTGTTCTGCGGCGATCCCGGACGCCGGTTCCCACGGCCGTGAGGCCTTGTACGCAGCTTCGTAGGCTCTGATCACGCGGTCGAGGCCGCATCGCTCGATGGCCCGCTCGCGGGCGAGCGCGCGCACACGAGCCAAACGCTCCGGGGACTCGAGCGTCGCGACGACGGTGCGACGGAACGCTGCGACGTCACCCGCCGGAACCACCTGATCGCGCAGATCGGGGCCCAGGATCTCGGCGTTCGCCCCCACGGCCATGACCACTGGCGCCGCGCCGCAGGCCAGCGCCTCCATCAAGCTGATCGAGGCCCCCTCGCTCAACGACGTGAGCGCAAACACGTCGAGCGAGCGATACACGTCCACGGGCCGATCCACCCAACCCGGGAAACGGACGCGGTCGGTGACCCCCCACTGCCGCGCGCACGCCGCGAGGGCCTGCCGGTCGGACCCCTCGCCGCAAATCACGAGGTACACGGGGCGATTCCTCACGCCGCTCGGGCCGATGTGCGCTACCGCCTCGATCATGCGCTCGTACGCTTTCACCGACTCGAGCCGCCCCACGCTGCCGACCACAATCGCGTCGCGCGGAATCGCGAGCCGATCGAGCAGCTCCTGAGACCGCGGCCCCGGCGAGAAAACGTCCACGTCGATGCCGTTCTCGATCGTCCGAATCCGCTCGGGCGGAACGCGGAGCGCGACTTCCAGATAGCGCCGGAGGCCGTCCGAGACCGCGACGACGACGTCCGTCCATCGTGCCGCCAATTGATCAAGCCAGCGGGCCCGGCGGGGGTCATAGTGCTCGCGGCCGTGCTCCGTGTACAGGACTCGCCGTACGCCGGCCAACCGGGCGGCCAGCGCTCCTTTGTACCAGGCGCCGCTGTGCAGGTGCACGACGTCCGGCCTGATGCGTCGCAGACACCGCACCAACCCCAGCGGCGCCAGCATGGAGAGGCCGGGCAGCGGTTTCAGGATGTGGAACTGATCGACGAGCGGGCGAACCGCCGTGCCCACGCGGCCAACGCGCCCGCTCAGCGTGATGACCGACATCACCACGGAGCTCCTGGCAAACCGCTTGGCCATCTCCGCGACGAGGCTCTCCATGCCGCCTCCGTGCAGATCGAAGACGATGTGGGCAACCCGAATCGGATGCTCTGATGGCTCTTGGTGCTCAGGCACTGCGGACCCGACCGGGCAGGAGTGACCCGTCCCACCACGCTCGCCAGCGTCCCAGATCGATGCCGTGCGCATACGCCCTCCACGCGAGCCCCGCGTGATCGCCGCCGAGATCGATGCGTCGGAGATCATAGCAGTCGGCCGGGGACATGTTCTCGCCTCCATAGTTGGAAAAGCAGGCGACGTACCCGGCCCGTCGCACGGCATCCGCGAACCCTCGCGGCACATCACCGACACCGCCGAATGGGTAGGCCATGGTGACGGCCGTCAGCTCGAGCCGCTCCCGCAGCGCGGCGAGGGGACGCTCGAGCTCATCCGGCAGCACATCCGGCCCGCACAGCGACAGGCGCGCGTGGGTCGCCGTGTGGCCGCCCACGGTCCACCCGGTCTGGTGAAGCACCTGTAGCTCTTGCCATCCCATGACGTCGAGGTGGTCGCGGACCAGGCTCGCTGCGTCGTGCGCGAAGCGCCGGTCGCTGCCCACGAAATCGGTGCAGACGAAACAGGTGCCGACCACGCCGGCTGCGCTCATCACCGGCCTGGCCTGCTCGAATACGCTGCGATAGCCGTCGTCGAAACAGAGGACGGCCACGGGCCGCCGCAGCCGAACGCCCGCACTCAAGAGGTCCAGGGCCCGCTCCAGCGGCACGACATCGTGATACCGCTTGACATACGCAAGCTGGCGCCCGAACACCGCGGGAGAAACGGTCATCCCGTCGCGACACAGGTCGGTCACCCGGTGAAACGTGAAGACGCGGACCGGGTGCGTCCCCCGCAGGGTGCGGAGGAGGTCCCGTAACGGCCGCACGACGGCCAGCGCGCCCACGGCAGCTGCGCCCTTCACGATCAGCCTCGGTGACTGAACGCTGCGCCCGAGATGCCGCAGCGCGAGCCGCGCTGCGAGGCGGGCCCGCTGCGTGAGCGTGGGGAAGCGGAAGGTGCGGCCCCCCGCTGCCTGGGGAGTCCCGGCGGCCGTTCCTGTCGCGAGCCGGCCGAGCGCCGCGGCGAACACCCACTGCCCCAGCTCAGTGGCCCGAGCCTCGACACGCTCGAGGGTATCCGTCTCGTAAATCGGTGCTTCAGCGTGTGCGATCACCGGACCCGTGTCCACACGCTCATCCATCCAGTGCACGGTGGCGCCGATTTCGTTCGCACCCGTATACAGCTCCCAGAACCCGGGCGGAGCACCGCGAAAGTCGGGCACCTTCCCCAAGTGCAGGTTCACGGTGCCGAGGGTCGGAATGCGAAACAGGCTGGGCCGAAGAATGGGCGCCCCCACCGAAAGGCCGGCGTCAGGGCGCCACGCCCGAACCCGCTCCAGAACGTCGGGCGCATGGATGTCGGTCGCCTCGAGCTCCTGGCATTCGACGTCGCCGCGCGGCGCCGGGCTGGACGGCTCGTGAGGCCGTCCAAACGGCCGGCGCAACAGATCCCAGGCGAAGACGCCAACCCGATACGGCACGAAAATCAAGCCGTGCTTGGCCACGTTGCGCCGCAACCGCCGGAGGACGTCCCGCGGGTGACGTGAGGGCACTTGGCGACACACGAGCACCGCCTTCACACCGGGTGTGCCGAGGATGATGGACCACCAGGGAGACCGGTCCAGCGACGGGTTCAGGGTGAAGACGACGACGCGCATTACGCCTTCCCCGCGGCTCGGATCCATTGCTCCAGCCGCGCCAGATCGCCCGGGCTGAGCCGCCCGTGAGTGGGCAGGGTGCAGAGCCGGGCCGCCAGCAGACGACTGCCCGGGAAGGCAGAGTCGCGGTTCAGCGCGCGCGCGCCAAAACGTTCCAGGTCGCAGAGCGCCTTCGGGTAGCCGGGCATGACGCCCAAGCGTCGGCCTGCACCCTCCACGACCGAGCGACGAGCGGTCGGCGATGCCAGCACCGGCAGGCGCAGGTACCCGGGCCGGACGTGATCGGGAGTGCGGATGGTCTCAAAGCCCGGCTGTCCCCCCAACTCCGCCAACAGGCGCTGCGCATGTCGGCGGCGCGCTTCCACCTCCCGGTCTGCCAACGCCCAGGTAGCGGCGAGCACGGCGCAGGACGCGGCAGAGGGCGCCCGGAGCGGGCGCGGCTCGCGATAGATCGTCTGGCCGAGACGGAGGAACGGCAGGGCGGCCGGGAGCGAGTAGAGGTTGGGACGCACCAGGAGCAGCTGCGCGGCCAGGGCCACGAGGTCCCGCCATCCTCGCCGCGGGTCACGCAGCAGCCCTCGCACGCGCTCGACGACCCTCGCGCCGACCTCGTCGTGGGCGAGGAGCGCCCCGCCGCTTCCGCCGGTGAGCCCCTTCCCTCGCCCGACGCTCAAGACGGCGAGCGAGCCCTGCGCGCCGACCGGGCGGCCGCCCAACGTAGCGCCGGCGGCCTGGGCCGCGTCTTCGATCACGACCGCTCCGGTCTCGCCCCCGAGGCGAGTGATCTCGACCAGGTCGATGGGATAGCCGTACAGGTGCGCAACGACGATCGCGCCCGCACCGCGGCGCAGGGCCGCTCGCAGGCTCGCAGCATCGGGGGCGAGGGTGTGCGGATCGGTGTCATAGAGGATTACCGGCGCGCCGGCGCCGTCCGCCGCCGTCGCGACGTCGTAGCACGAGAAGGCAGGGAGGGCCACCGCGGAGCCCACGCGCTCCTCGAGCACCCCCATGATCGCCGCTGTCAACGCCGCAGTGCCGCTGTCGGTGAGCAGGACCGCCTTGGCGCGGTAGCGCTCGGCGAGCAGCGCCATCACGCGCGCCTCCGCCCGCTCCCCCGCGTCGGTGCGGGCGGCAGCGCTGGCACCGGCGAAGAGAGCCGCCCCGGACAGCGGCGAGTAGACCGGGAACTGATGGCGCCACCACGCGGCGGGTGTCGCGACAGGAGAGCGGCGGGCTGCGGCGCCGCTCGACGGAACGACGTCGAGCGACGAGAGCTCGGGGGTGGGCGGTGCCCTCACGGCAGCAAGCGGGCCAACCGCGGGCCGAGCCGATTCGCGATCGGGACGGGCAGCCAGCGCCACAGACGAGGCCCCCAGGAGAGCGCCGGGTCGTCCGGCGAAGGCGTAGCCCCTCGCCCAGCGGCTGCGTCCTGGCACCACGGCAACGGCACGTCGCGGCCCCCCCACTGCTGCTTGAACCGATGGGTGCCGCCGCCAGGCGTGCAGCGGCCGAAGTTGAACACGCTGATGCGGCGGCGGATCATCTCCTCCATGAACGACCAGTAGAGCAGCATGTTCGCCGCGCCGTGCCCGTGGTCGCGCCGTGCCGCCGCCCAGGTCATCTCGAACTCTCCGCTCCACACGAAGCCGCAGCCCGCGGCGAGGGGCTCGTCGCGGCCGTACACGACGCCGAACACGACCAGCTCGGGGAACGTGACGGCGATCCGCTCGAACCAGGCGCGCGGCAGGACCGGGGTGCCCAGGTCCCGCATCGTGCGCGCGAACACCTCGTAGAACGCCTCCCGTTGGTCCGGGCCGAACCGCGCCTCGAGCCGGTCCTTCATGGGCTTACGAATCTGACTCCGCAGCTTGGAGGGGAAGGCGTTCCACAGGTCGTCGGGCGACTCCGGGAGGTCGCGCAGCACCGTGATCTTGCGCGCCGAGACGGGCAGGCCGAGGTCCGCGTCGTGGCGGGTCCGGAGCTCGAGCAGGTCCGCGTGGCCCCGGCGGGCTTCTGCGACTGCATCCGCAACGAGTCGGCGCCGAGCGATGGGCGAGCCCAGCGGGCCGCCATAATTGAGGAAGGGGAGAGAGACAAGATAGTGCCCGAAGAGCCGACTCTTCACGCGGGCGAGCGGCAGCACGCCGTGCCATTCGCCGTGTGGATCGGTCGCGACCCAGTACAGGCACTCCGCGCCGAGCGCCTGGCTCAGCACGTCCCGCCAACCGGCGAGCTGCGCGAAGCTGCCTGCTGCGGCGCGCGCCACGAAGTCGTCCCATGCAGCCGTGGCGCCGTCCAGGGGCCGCACCGTGAGCTCTCGCCCGGTGGGTGGGTCGGACATCAGCAGGGGCAGGCTCACAGCACGCCCTTCGCGAGCAACGCCTCAGCGAGCCTGTGGCCCATGCGGTCCGCCCCCCCGGTCATTGAAGTGAATCGGATCACCATCCGCGTAGAACTCGACTCCTTTGAGCGCGAATGAATCCGTGGGCACCCACACCGCATGGAAGCGGCGCGCGCCGTCGCGCAACACCGCGTCGTAGCGCGCGTAGCCCTGGAGCACGCCTTCCGGTGTCGCAACCGGCATCGCCCGAATCCAGGATTGCCGGAGGTGTTGATCCGCTTCACTGAGAGCACCCACCCCGCTCACATGAACGACCTCGGGAACCACGACGCGGAAGCCGAAAGTCTGGGCGACCGAGAGGAAGGCGGTCACGGCGTGCTCGAACTGGGGATAGAAGACTTGCGAACGCGCATGAATGCCCACAGCTCGCGCCCCAGGCTCGCTTCTCTCATATCCACACTCCCTCCGCGATGGGATTATCCGACTTTCCCGTAATGCAAGACCTGCGCTAGGGCGTCGGAGCGACGGAGTGTGGGCGGGAACCCTAGGGCGCTGCGCGAGCGCAACGGTGCGACCCCTGGGAACAGCGGTCTGGCCCGTCTAACGGCAAGCGGGGCAACGCGCTAGCTCTGGTGGGCCCGGACCGTACTTTGGGGCGATTGCCCCGATCGGCCTGTTACTGCGCACCTTCGGCCGCAACCCCGTGAAGCGCCGCCGTCAGGCCGCCCTGCTGCGAGCGCCGGCCGCGCGATCCGGGGCGGCTGCGCGTTCCCCATCGCGCTCCAGCAGGCAGAGCTCACCTCCGGGCGCGAGCACGCGGCGCAACGCGGCCGCGGGCGGGGGGATGGGAAGAGCGGCACTCACAGGATCACCGTTACCACCTTCGAGCTCGAGCCTGAAGCACCGTGGCTGTCCACCACCGTCACGCGGATCGTGTGGGTGCCCAGCGGAAGGACAAACGTATGACCCGCGTCGATCGAGCCCTGGCTCGAAGTGCTGCCAGTGGTCGGCGACGAACCGTCGCCCCAGTCGATCGTGTACGACCACGGTCCGTCGTTGTCGATATCCCCGAAGGTCGCGTGCTCCGTGTAGAACAGGCCCAGCAGCACGGTTTCGTCGGGGCCGGCGTTGACGACCGGCGGGTGGTTCGGCGCCGTACAGCTCACCATGAAGGTGGCTGTCGCAGTCCCGCCCGCGGGCACCGTGACGATTTGAGGGTTGGGGCTCTGCACGCTGCAGTTCGGCGCGTCGCCCGACAGGGCCACGCTATGGTCGCCCGCGGCAAGCCCGGTGAAGCTGACGCTGCCGTTGGCGACGATCGACTGGCTTTGGGTCCCGTCCACGGTGACCGTGTAACCGCCCGGCAGGTCCGAGCCGGACGTGCTGGTGGTCACCGAGAGATCACCCGTTTGCGTCGCCCCGGTGCAGTTCACGGAGAACGCGACGTTCGCCGTCCCCCCATTCGGCACAGTGACCGTTTGCGGGTTCGGGCTGTTCACCGTGCAGTTGCCTGCCACGCCGGACAAGGCGACGTTGTGAGCGCCCTCGGCGAGGCCGTTGAAGGTCACGCTTCCATTGGTGGCGATCGCCTGGCTGCTGGTCCCGTCCACAGTCACCGTGTAGCCATCCGGGTCGAGATTCGGGCCCGAGGTGTTGGTGGAGACCGCGAGGGTGCCCCCCGTGGACGACGCCGACGACCGGACGATGTCCCCCTGGGTCACCGGGCCGGAGCGGTCGTAGTTCTCGATGGGAATGGCAATGCGGAAGAAGTCCATGCCGCTCCCCGCCGGGCCGTTGTCGCAGGCGACCACGTTGAAATCGACCAACCCACCGGTGTCCTCGCGGCCGGTGCCGTCGATCTCCGCGCCGCGCGTCGGATCGCTACAGGCACTGGAGGTCGCGCGGAACGCATTGAAATGCGTCTGCGGGTCACTCGCATCCACACGCAACGTGCCGACGGTGCCGTCGGGTCGGACGTCGCTCGAATCCGATGCGGTGAATCTTCCGGTGAGGTCGGACTGCACGTCGAAGTCGAACGTGATGATGACGCCCCCGGGCTCGATGCGGCCGGCGCCGGCCAGGCGCTCGACGGCTGCCGCATCAGCCGCATGAATCTTCGAGGGTCCGGGACTGGCTGAGTCACTACAACCCGCAGCGAGGAGCGCGGCTGACAACAGCCCCGCGAGGCGAGCGATTGTGGTCCGTTTCATGGCGATCCCTCCTCCGTGGTGCGGAGGAGGTTAGCGGCAAGGTCCGGGCCGCAGGCCCGGACTGTCGAGGCGCGGTACGGCGCGTGATCTAGAGCGCTGCGCGGGTGCCGCAGGTGACGGGCGCTGCGCGGCGATTGTTGCGCTACGTTACAACAGGAGCACTGTAACAACCTTGCTGTCGGAGCCCGAGGCACCGGCGGCGTCCGTCACCGTCACCGTGACTGTGAAGGTCCTTAGCAGGAGAACGACATACGTGTGCGAGATGGTGTGGGAGCCCTCGGCCGTCCAGCTGCCGGTACTCGTACCGTCGCCCCAGTCGATCGTGTAGGACCACGGCCCATTGTGGTTCGCGTCACTGAAGCTCACGCTGGTCGAGTAGAGCAGGCCGGTCACTGCGTTCTCGTCCGGCCCGGCGTTCACGACCGGCGGGCTGTTGGGCGCGGAGACGGTGATGTTCGTCGACGTCGAGTTCGTCGCACCCTGGTTGTCGGTGACCTGCAGGGTCACGGTGTAGGTGCCGCCTGCTGTGTAGGTATGCGACGCGTTCTGGGTCGTCACCGCCGCCGACCCATCCCCGAACGTCCAGCGGTAGGCGCTGATCGAGCCGTCGGGATCACTGCTCGTGCTCGTGAAGCTGCAGGTCCTGCAGCGTCACCGTGTAGGTGCCGCCCGCCGCGTAGGTATGCGACGCGTTCTGGGTCGTCACCGCCGCCGACCCATCCCCGAACGTCCAGCGGTAGGCCGTGATCGAGCCGTCGGGATCGCTGCTCGTGCTCGTGAAGCTGCAGGTCAGCGTCGAGCAGCTCTGCGTGAACGACGCGACCGGCGGTTGGTTCGCCGCGCTCACCGTTACGCTTTGGGATGTCGAGCTCGTCGCCCCCTGGTTGTCGGTGACCTGCAGCGTCACCGTGTAGGTGCCGCCCGCCGCGTAGGTGTGCGACGCGTTCTGGGTCGTCACCGCCGCCGACCCATCCCCGAAGGTCCAGCGGTAGGCGCTGATCGAGCCGTCGGGATCACTGCTCGTGCTCGTGAAGCTGCAGGTCAGCGCGTTGCAGCTCTGCGTGAATGAGGCGACCGGCGGTTGGTTCGCCGCGCTCACCGTCACGCTGTGCGACACGGAATTCGTCGCGCCCTGGTTGTCGGTCACCTGCAGCGTGACCGTGTAGGTCCCCGCTGCCGGGAACGTGTACGTGGGGTTCTGAGCCGTCGACGTCGCGCCATCGCTGGTCGTCCAGTACCAGCTGGCGATCGAACCGCCGGGATCGGTGCTCTGATCGCTGAAGCTGCACGTCAGCCCATTGCAAGTCCACGTAAACGCCGCGACCGGCGGTTGGTTCGCCGGGCTCACCGTCACGTTTTGGGATGTCGAGCTCGTCGCCCCCTGGTTGTCGGTGACTTGCAGCGTCACCGTGTAGGTGCCGCCCGCCGCGTAGGTGTGCGACGCGTTCTGGGTCGTCACCGCTGCCGACCCATCGCCAAAGGTCCAGCGGTAGCTCGCAATCGAGCCGTCGGGATCGCTGCTCGTGCTCGTGAAGCTGCAGGTCAGCGTCGAGCAGCTCTGCGTGAACGACGCCACCGGCGGTTGGTTCGCCGCGCTCACCGTTACGCTTTGGGATGTCGAGCTCGTCGCCCCCTGGTTGTCGGTGACCTGCAGCGTCACCGTGTAGGTGCCGCCCGCCGCGTAGGTATGCGACGCGTTCTGGGTCGTCACCGCCGCCGACCCATCCCCGAACGTCCAGCGGTAGGCCGTGATCGAGCCGTCGGGATCGCTGCTCGTGCTCGTGAAG
>WNGP01000302.1_pt1 | contig 43411 bp, 34 predicted proteins | sample 5407671 | NCBI WGS metagenome assembly WNGP01 (sample SAMN13153381, study PRJNA577476) | soil metagenome | isolation source: 40 cm soil or saprolite under Garry oak tree replicate 2 | place: USA:California | collected 2016-06-15 | reverse complement strand
CGACCTCACGAGCTTCGCCGCGACGCTCGAGCGTGAGGGGGGCCTGCGCAGCGTCACCGTCACCCAGGACGACCAGGGCCAGGTCATCGAGCAGCCCATGGTGGAGTCGAAGCCGTGAGAAGCGCGCGCGCCGTGGCCAACCTGACCGCTGCGCCCGCCGAGCGCGCGCGCGCCGGCCACGGCTTCACGCTCATCGAGGTGCTCGTGGCGCTTGCGATCGTCGCGATCGGCATGGCTGCGGTCATGGGTGCGCTCACCTCCGCGGCCGGCACCACCTCGTATCTGCGCGACAAGACCTTCGCCCAGTGGGTGGCGCTCAACAGAATCGCTAACCTGCGCCTCTCCGGCCAGCAGCCCCAGACGGGCCTCAGCGACGGCGACACCGACTTCGCCGGCCGCAGCTGGCATTGGCACCAGGAGGTGGTCACGACCGAGGTGCCCGGAGTCGAGCGCATCGACGTCAGCGTGCGCCCCGCGGACCTTAAGGTGGGTGCGGACGAGAGGAGCTGGCTCACCACGGTGAGTGGCATCTGGGGCGATGCGGTCGGCACGCCTAACGGATTCCAGCCCGACTGGGGCAGCCAGTTCCCGGCCGGACCGGCCGCCGCCGGTGGAAAAACCCCGTGAGCGCTCACGCCCGGTCGAGTCGCAGCGTGCGGCGCAGCCCCGGTGAGGCCGGCTTCACGCTGATCGAGGTCCTCGTGGCCGTGTTCATCACTGTCGTCATGTTCGCGCTCGGCTACAAGACCATCACCCAGGCGTCGAACAGCCGCGAGTCGCTCAAGGCGCAGCAGGCGCGGCTCCTCGCGCTTCAGACGACCGTGCGCGTGTTGGAACAGGACTTCTCGCAGCTCGCTCCGCGACCGGTGCGCCAGGCCATCGGCGACGATCCGGCGCAGCCGGCGTTGGAGGGAGCGGCTCCCGGGGGGCCGCCGCCCATCGTCGCACTGACGCGCGGCGGCTGGGCGAATCCCGCCGGGTTGCAACGTCCGGCGTTGCAGCGGGTCGCCTACCTCCTGGAGAACGGTACGCTCCGGCGCGAGTACTGGAACGTGCTCGACCCGACGCTCGCCAGCACCACCTACCGGCGCGATCTCATGACGCACGTCAAGGCGCTGACGGTTCGCTACCTGGACCAGGCGCACCAGTGGCAGACGCTGTGGCCAGCGACCGCGCTGCGGCAGGAGCAGGTGCTGCGGCAGCGACCGCTCGCGGTCGAGATCACCCTCGACACCGAGGACTGGGGGAAGATCGTGCGGGTCATCGAGATCCCCGGATGAGGAGGCACACGGCGCGTGCGCGGCGCCAGCGACCGCGGCACCGGCGCGGCGCGCAGCGCGGCATCGCGCTCCTGGTCGCGATCCTGCTGGTCGCGCTCTGTACCGTCATCGCCGCCGCGATCGCATACGAGAACGCGATGAGCGCGCGGCGCGGCACGGCAACCTATGCCTTCGACGAGGCGCTCCTCGTCGCGCAGGGCGCCGAGGCGCTGGCCGCCTACGGGCTGCGCACGGTCTACCAGAACGACAAGAAGTACATCTACGCCGCTCAGGGCTGGGCCAAGCCCGTCGGGCCGATCGAGGTCGTGCCGGGCGTGATGCTCGAGGCCGCGCTCGAGGACCTCCAGGGCCGCTTCAACCTCAACAGCCTCGTCGACCGGGAGGGCAATCCCGATCCGGTGCAGGTCGCCGCCTTCAGCAGCCTGCTCCAGAGCGTCGGGCTGGAGACCAAGTGGGTGGGCTACGTCATCGACTGGATCGACTGGAATGGCGCGCCGTCGATTCCCGACGGCGCCGAGGACACCGTCTACATGGGCCTGACGCCGGCTTACCGGACGGCCAACCGTTACATCACGAGCACGAGCGAGCTCCTCGCGCTGCCGGGCTTTGGCCGCGACCGTTATCTCGCGCTCGCGCCCTACGTCACGGCGCTCCCCGCTGACGGGAGCGTGAAGGTCAACATCTGCACCGCCCCGGGCAAAGTGCTCGATGCCTACCTCGGACATCCCGACTTCGGCTCGGATCCCGACTCGCTCGCGAAGAATCGCGCCGCCGCTCCGGGGTGCTTCCCCACCCAGGCGGATTACGACGCGGCGTTCGCCGACCCGCAGCTGAAAGCCAAGGTCGACGCGAAGATCGCCCAGGCCTCGAGCTACTTTCGCCTCACGAGCATCATCACCATTGGCAGTACGGAATTCACTTTGTACAGTCTTCTCTATCAGGAGAGGGGAGGCGATGCCAAAGTGCGTCCGATCCTGCGCAGCTTCACGCCGGATTGATTCGCCAACACCGATGGGCACCCCGCCCTCAACCATGACAGTATCCGCCGATGGCTGACTGGCTGTTGCTGCGCCTGCCGCGCATCCCGGACGAGCCGGCGTCCTGGCTGGTGGTGGATGCGCGCGGTACGCCTGTGGGGCCGCTCGAGAGCGGCCCGCTGACAGCGGCGGTAACGCGCACCGCGGGAAGGCGGGTGTGGGTGCTCGTCCCCGGAACGGACGTGCTGCTCGCCGAGCCGGAGGTTCCGGTCAAGGCGGGTCTGAAGCTCCAGCAGCTCGTGCCCTACGCGCTCGAGGAGCAGCTGGCGGACAACATCGAGGATCTGCACTTCGCCATCGGTAAGCGCGCGAGCGACTCCACCCGCGCGCCGGTGGCCGTGGTGGCGCGGGCGCTTCTCGATGAGTGGCTCGCGACGCTGCGCTCGAGCGGCATCGAGCCCGAGGCGATCCACGCCGAGAGCGACCTGCTGCCCGGGAATCCCGCCCACGCGGTGGTGCTCCTCGAGGAGGACGCGGTGTTCGTGCGAGCGCCGGGAGCCGCGCCGGTGACGCTGCCCGCGGATGCACTCGCCGAGGCGCTCGAGATCGCGCAGTCGCGGGGCGCCGACTCACCCGGCGGCGGACGCGGACTGATTCTCTATGCCGGAGCGGCCGAGTGGCAGCGGCATTCCGCGCAGGCGGAGGCCGCGCGCCCGCGCTTCGACGGCATCAGGATCCAGCTCCTCACCGAGGGGCCCCTCCCCGTTTTCGCGCAGCAGCTTCCGGTTGCGACGCCGATCAATCTCCTGCAGGGCGCCTACGCCCCGGCCGCGGCGGGCGCGGCGGGGCTGCGCGCCTGGCGCGTCGCGGCGATCCTGCTCCTCTCGCTCCTCGGTCTGCACGTCGCCGGCAAGGTGGGCGAGTTGCAATGGCTCAAGAGCCGCGAGCGCCAGGTCGACGTCTCGATCCGCGACGCTTTTCACGCCGCCATGCCCGGGGAGCCGAGCACGCTCGATGCACGCCGCCGCATGGAGCAGCGCCTCGCGGCCGCGCGCGGCGCCGGCGGAGGACTGCTGCCCGCGCTGCAGGCGCTGGCGCAGGCGCGCGATACCGTGCCGGGCCTCGCCGTGCTGGCGCTCCAGTATCACGACGGGGCGCTCGACCTCAGGCTCTCCGCACCGGATGCGGCCAGCCTCGATCGGCTCGGCCAGGCGCTGCGCCGCAACGGCTGGCAGGCCGATCTCACGAGCGGCGGCATTACCGGCTCGGCCTACGAGGGACGCATGCAGGTGCGCGCCGGGGATGCGCCGGGGGCGCGCTCATGACGCTCTCGCGCGAGGCTCTCTCGCTCGAATCCCTGGCCGCGCTCTCGGCGCGCGAGCGGCGCCTGGTCCTCGGGGCTCTCGCGCTCGCCGCGCTGATGCTCGTCTTCGGTGTGCTCATTCCTCTCGATCGCAGCGTCGCGCACGCTCACGACCGCCTGGCCGGCAAGCGCGCCGACCTCAGCTGGATGCAGGGCGTGGCGCCGGAGCTCGCCTCCTCCCCGGCACAGCCCGCGGCCACGGGCGAGTCGCTGCTCGTGATCGTCGACCGCTCGGCGCGCGAGGCGGGGCTGGCCGGCTCCCTCACGAGTGAGCCGGCGGGCCCCGGGGCCCTGTCGGTGCGCCTGCAAAGGGCGCCGTTCGATAGTCTCGTCGCCTGGCTCGGCCGCCTCGCCCAGCAGAACGGTGCCAGCGTCGAATCCGCCACCATCGAGAGAGCCGACGCGACCGGCCTGGTGAATGCCGCGCTCGTTCTGAAGAAGTGAAGCGGGGAGCCTGGATCGCGCTCTTTGCTGTGGTCGCTTTCGCGGCCATCCTCCTCGCCCGCATGCCGGCGGCCTGGCTGATCCCCGCGGGGGGGAGCGCGCGCGGAGCCTGCGCGAGCGTCGAGGGCACGCTCTGGAGCGGAGTCTGCAGCGGACTTCGCGTGCAGGGCACGCCGGTCGGCGATTTCAGCTGGGAGCTGTATCCCATGCGGCTGCTCTACGGCAGGCTTGCGGGGCACGTCGCCGCCACGCGCGCCGCGAACACGCTAAGCGCGGACGTCGAGCTCGGTTTGGGTCAGCGGGCGACGCTCCGTCACGTCAAGGCCGACCTGGCGCTCGATCCGGCGTTGATCCCGGGGCTCCCGGCCACACTGCACGGCCGCGCGACGCTCGATCTCGAGCTGGTCCGGATTGAGCATGGGGTCATCACGCAGCTCAAGGGGCGTATCGAGGCGCACGATCTGGAGGATCGCGCCGGCCTGGCGACGCCGCTCGGCAGCTATGTGTTGACTTTCCCGGAGGCCAAGGGCGAGCCGACGGGAAAGCTGCGCGACCTCGACGGCCCGCTCGCGGTCGAGGGGACGCTCCGCCTGACGCCGCAGCCGGGCTACGAGCTCGAGGGGCTGGTTGCCCCGCGCCGGGGCGCGCCGCCCGAGATCGTGAGCTCTCTCCCCTTCCTCGGCGCGCCCGACGCAACCGGGAGACGACCCTTCTCGGTCGTCGGGACTTTCTGATCAGCCGCGCCCGATCAGGCGCGCACGTCGAGCTCGCGAAAAGCCCGCAGCAACGGAAAGTAGAGCGCCGCCCGCACCGGCTCGGGCCCGAGCTGGTGCGCGAGCGCCGCGTAGGTCGAGAGCTGCCCGCCGTAGCGCTCGAGCTCCTCGGCGAGAAAGCTCTCGAGCCCGCCGCCCTCGTGACGGCTGGTCTTGTAGTCGACCACCCAGCGCGTGCCGCTCTCGTCCACGAAGCAGCGATCGATCACGACGCTCCGGAGTCGCCCGGCCGCGAGCCCGGTGAGGGCCAGCTCGCTCGACGCCTCACGGTGTCCGGCGCCGAGCAGCCACCGTCCGCGCTCGTCGGCGACCGTGCGAGCGAGCGCCGCCAGGACCTGCCGGGTCGCCTCGTCCTGCTCCCGCTCGGGCACGCCCGCGCGCTCGAGCTGCCGCGCGACCGCCTCGCGGGCGCCCTCGAGAGCCTCGGGGGTGGGGAGCGGGGCGGAGTCCGCGAGGCGCGCGAGGAAGGCGTGCACGACGGTTCCCACGTGGCGCTGGGTCTCGCCCACCCAGCTGAACTCGCGCGGATCGAGCGAGGCGCGCCCGAGCGGAAGATGCGGCAGCGGGGTCGCCGGCGGCAGCTCGGGCGGCCGCCATCCCTCCCGCAGGCGCCGCAGCGTCACCGCGCGAGGCGGCGGGATCGGCGGGGAGGCGCCCGCAGGCGACGCTCGGGGCTCTGCCGACTCGAAGCGCTCGCCGAGCACCGGCCAGAGGCACCCGAGAAGCGTGCGCGCCTCCGGCGCCACGCTTCCGTCGGCCCGCGATCGGGGCGCACCCGAGAGGTACAGCGTGCGGCGGGCGCGGGTGGCCGCCACGTACATGAGCCGCGTGCGCTCGTGAGCATTGCGCCTCGCGTGCAGCCTCCCGATGTAGGCGGCGAGCTCGCCCCCCTCTTCCTCTCCGATGCCGGGAGCGGGCGCCACCAGCAGATCGGTCGGGCCGCTCTCGCTCGGCAGGTCGATCCAGCGCAGCAGGGGCCGTTCGGGCCCGCCGACCGCGCGATCGAGCGCCGGAATCAGCACGTGATCGAACTCGAGGCCCTTGGCGCGGTGGATGGTCATGATCTGCACGGCATTGGCGCTCGAGGCGCCCGGGTCGCTGTACAGGTCGCGCAGCAGCGCCTCGAAGTCCTCGGGACCCAGCCACTCGGAGGCGGCGGCGCGCTCGGCGAGTGCGCCGAAGAAACTCCGCGCGTCGTTCAGCTCCGACTCCGCGTACGCATCGGGCGCCCCGAGCTGCGCCCAGGTCGCCTCCAGGGAGTCCGCGACCGGACCCTCGCCACGCCCCTCGAGCGCACTCGCGAGCACGTCGCGCACGCGTACGAGCCGTGGGAGCTCCCCGGGCGCGCAGCGCGCGAGACGGGCGTCGTGGGCGCGCAGCGCGCGAGACGGGCGTCGTCGTTGAGCGCCTCCCAGATCAGCTGCGGCTCGTCGAGGCCCGAGAGTGCGGTGAGCGCCGCGAGACTCGCGCCGCACCAGGGCGCGCGGAGCACCGCCAGCCAGGCGGCGCGATCACCGAGGTCATGAAGCGCCCGCGTGAGTTGCACCAGGTCGCGCACGATCGGACGCTCCGCGAGCGGCACGAGATCGACGCCCCGGATGTCAACCTCAGCCTCCCGCAGCGCCGTCACGACCGGAACGGCGTGCGAGTGCGCTGCGACCAGCACGGCCACGGTTCCCTCACGATCGTCCCGCCGCAGCTCGACGATGCGCGACACGATGGCCGCGGCCTCACCTGCCGGATCGTCCGGAAAGACCCGCAGCCGCACCGGCGCCGCCGCGGCGGCGGCGCCGGCTTCCGGCAGCACGCGCGCGACACTCGCGCTGAAGGCGATCGCGCCCGCACGCAGGTCGTCGTCGGCCGGAAACACCCGCTCGAACACGGCGTTGTTCCACGCCACGAGCGGCTCCGCGGCCCGGAAATTGCGGGCGAGCCGCAGCGGCGTCAGGCGGACGTTGCCGATGCCGTGATCGCGCGCCCTGAGAAACAAGCCCACCTCCGCGTCGCGGAAGCGATAGATGGACTGCATGGGATCGCCGACGACGAAGAGCGTGCGTCCATCGCCCTCCTCCCATGCGGCGGTGAGCGCTTCGAGCAGCTGGAACTGCGCGAGCGAGGTGTCCTGGAACTCGTCGACCAGGATGTGCTGGAGCGAGAGCCCGGTGCGCAGCGCGAGCTCCGTCGGCTGCCCGGCCTCGGCGAGCGCCGCGCGCGCTGCGCCCGTGACGTACGTGTAATCGACGCGGCCGCTGTCGGCGAACTCGGCGTGCAGCTCGAGCGCCGAGCGCGCGAGAACGCGCGACAGCGCCGCAATCGCCGCCTGGTCCGATGCGTCGAGCGCTGCGGGAAGGCGGGCAGCGCTCCCGAGGAGCTCGGCGAGACCGTCCACGCGGCGGAGTCCCTCGATGCACGAGCGGAGCGCCGTGCGTGCGGCGCCTTCCTCGTAGGCGGCGCCGAGCCCTCTTGCCGTCAGCCGCTGACGCCAGTGCCCGCCCGTGAGCGTGCTCGCGGCGAGGCGCTTCCACGCTCCGAGGTGCGCGGGATCCTCTCGCAGCGCGCCGACACCCGGCAGCTCCTGCGCGGCGAGCCGCAGCGCGCGCGGCAGCCGTGCAAGGATGCGCGCGAGCTCCCCGCGCACCATGTGGCTCGAGCTCGCGTTGACTCGCGCACAGAGCTCCCCGGGGTCGCTCCCGAGCACGTAGCGCAGCCAGTGTGCGCGCTTCTCGAGCATCTCGGCGAGGAGCCTCTCGACCAGGATCCACTGGTTGTCGAGGCGCTCGAAGAGCAGCGCCGCATCGGCGCCGAGCGCCGCATCATGCTCGGCGGTGAGGAGCGTGCGGCGCGCGGCGCGCCGGTAGAGCTCATCCGGCGTCTCGGTGACCTCGAGCGCGCCGCCGGCGCGCGCGGCGATCGGCAGCTGGCTCGCGAGCCAGTAGGTGAAGGAGTCGATGGTCTGGATTCGCAAAGCCTGCGTGTCCTCCTCGAGGCTGCGGCCGCGCGAGCGTGCGTGCTGCCGCGCCGCTTCCGCCAGCCCCCCAAGCTCCCGCGCGCAGGGCTCGTCCGCCCTCACCTCCCCGCGCAGCGCGCGGATCACCCGGGCGCGCATCTCGGCGGCGGCCTTGCGCGTGAAGGTGACCGCGAGGATCGCACCGGGATCGTCCACCGTGGTGAGCAGCCGCAGGAAGCGCTGGGTGAGGACCGAGGTCTTGCCGGAGCCGGCCGGGGCCTGCAGCAGGATCGAGCGGCGCTCATCGAGCGCGCGCACGCGGGCCTCGAGGTCCTCGCGCTCGAGCTGATCAGCCATCGCCCGTCTCCAGGATCCGGCAGACGTCGCGCACGTGGCAGTAGTCGCAGGCGCCCGGCCTCGGATCCACCGCCGCATCGCCGGCGAGAAAAGCGCGAATGAGACGCGTCACGACGGCGCGCCAGGCATGCTGGCGCTCCGCCCACGCATCGGCCGCGCCCGTCGCGCTCGCGGCCCTCACCTGCGGCAGCAGCTGCGGCGCGCGCGCGAGCCCCTCGAAGCGCACCTCGCGCGCGCTCACGGTGACGGTGGCGAGCGCCACCACGTCACGTCCCAGGGCCTCGGCATAGGCGAGCAGCTGCGGGTGCGTCGGACGCTCGCCGTACCAGTCGGCGCTCACGCGCTTGCCGGTCTTGTAGTCGAGGATCGCGCGCCCGCCACTCTCGAGTGCGTCCACGCGATCGATCCTCATGTGCAGCGTCGCCCCGGCGAGCGTGAGGCGGACGTCCCCCTCGGTGGCCTCGACCCTGAAGGGCGCGCGCTCGCGCTCGGTGTCGCAGAGCCTTCGAATGAGGCGCGCGGCGCGGCGGCACTCGCGCTCGAGAATCGGCGGGGGCCGCGCGAACAGGTCGAGCTGCGAGCCCCGGGGGCGGCGCTCGCGCCGCCGGCCGCGGAGCGGGCGCGCCAACGTCCCTTGCACCGCCTCCTCGACGCTGCGCGCGATGAGGGCATCGAGCGCCGCATCGGACAGTCCTGCGAGCGAGCGCGAATCGCCGAGCCGCTCCCAGAGACTCTCGAGCGCCGCGTGCAGCAGCTCGCCCCGGCGGTTGGGCGCGATGCCGGGCTCGATGCGCTCGCGTCGCGTGCACCCGAGCCGCAGCTCCGCGTAGGCGCGGAACGGGCACTGGTTCTGGAGATCGAGGCTCCTCGTGCCGCGGGGGAGCGGCAGAGCGGCAGTCCAGGGGCGCCCTGTGGCGTCGACGAGCGACTCCGTGAGGCCCTCGCGGTGCAGCCGCGCGGGGAGCCACGCGGAGCGTCGAGGGAGCGGCTCCGGTGCGGTCCCGGCGAGCAGCGGGCTCGGCAGGAGCTCCAGGTCCTCGGCATGCGCCGGCGCCGAGAGAATGAGCTCATCGGCCGAACGCCGCCAGGCCGCGAGCTGGGCGCGAGCCTGCGCGAGCCGGTGGGCGGCACTCGCCGAGGGCACACCCGAGGCGACCTGTGCGCCGAGCGGCAGGAAGGGATCCGGCTGCGGCGGTTGCGGGAACGCTTCCGCGTGCAGTCCCGCCACCCAGATGCCGTCGTACCGCACCACGGGATCCGACGGCACCGGCGAGACGGTCACGCTCGGGTCCTCGTCGGCGGGGCGGTAGGGGGTGCGCGAGGCGAGCTCGTGCACGAGCCGCAGCGCCTCCTCGCGCTCGAGCGATCCCACGCCGGCGGTCAGCCCGCCGAACTCATCGAGGAGCTCGTGCCATCGGAGCCGTGTCTGCTGCCCCACGCCGTCGGCGGCGAGCGGCCCGGGCCACCCGGCCGCCGAGAGCGCGGCGGCGAAGCGCTCCGACCACAGGCGCGGCGAGGCGCTTCCCTCGCCGAGCGTTGCGGCGGCGCCGGTGAGCTGTGCGTTGAGCTCCCGCGCGGTCGGCTGAAGATCCGCCGGCACGAGGCCGAGCGCACCGAGGAAGTCCCGCAGGCGCAGCCTCGCCATGGGGCGCTCGCGGAGCCGCACGTCGAGCCGCGCCCGCAGCGGCGCGGCGGGCCGGCCCCAGTAAGGCGCGCGCAGCCAGCGACTGAAGGCCTCGAAATCCGACTCGGCGCCCGCGAGGTACACGAGCGTCGCGAGGGCCTGCGCGATCATCGGCCGCTGCGCGAGGGGCTGTCCCCCTTCGATCGCCACGCGCGAGGGAGCGCGGCTGCCGGCGAGCGCGCTCGCCGGATCGAGCGCCTGACGAACGAGCGCCGCTAGCCTCTCGCGCGCGCCTGCCGCGCCGGGCAACACGACGAGGAGCCGCGCATCCGCTCTCGCGAGCAGCCGCTCCCGGCACCAGCCGGCGATCCGCTCGAGCTCCTCCGGGGTGTCTTCGGCGTGCAGGACTTTGGGCGCAGCCAGGACGGGCCCTCGAGGCTCCGCGGACTCCCTGGGCTCTGCGGTCGATGTCCCGACGATCGCGCCTAAGGCGGGCGGGACCGTATCGAAGCCGCGGAGCTCGAGGGCGCCCCGTCCGGCAGCGCCCCGTTCGGCAGCGCCCCGGTCCGCGAGCCGCCCGAGGAGCGCGGCGAGGCTCGTCGCCCGCAAGTCCCGACAGCGCTCGTCAAACGCGCGCTGCGCCCGGCAGAGGATGTCGGTCTCGCTGCCCTCGCCCTGAGCGCCGAGCGGGATGCGAAACTGCGCCGCGAGCTCGCTCGAGCGCTGCAGCGACTCGGCGAGTGCGCCCGCGTTGAGGAGCGCGAAGGGGCGTGCCACCTCGGCGGCGCACTGCCTCCACAGGAACCACTCCTCTGCAGGCTCGAGGAGTCGCGGCCACCTCGAGGCGTCCTCCCCGGCGCGCCGCTCGACCTCCGCGCGCAGCCACACGGCGTCGGTCCTGACATCCGGGCTCGCGAAGACCCCTCGCCGCTGCCCGAGGGCCGCGGCCGCGAAGCAGAGCCTCACGGTGTGCGCGCGCTGGAGGGACGGCACGATGAGCGTGCCGCCGTCCTGAAGATGCCTCGCTACATCGTTAGGAAGCCTGAACAAAACAAAGCTTTTTACGGTCTCTTCAGAGAAATCACTCGAGAGGGCACGCGCGCCGAGTCCGCAACAGCCCTACCCGCTTCGGCGGCGCCTCCGGCGCGCGCGGCTCCCGCGTAGCTCGCGAGCAGCTCCTCGACGCGCGCGAGCACTTCGCGCAGCGTCCCCGCATCGGGGAGGTTCGTGATGCGGAAGTGATTGCGGTACGGAACGTTGAAGCTGACGCCGGGCGCGACCAGCACGTGCTTCTGCTCGAGCAGGTCGAGCGCGAACTGCTGGTCGTCGAAGTCCGGCAATGCGCCCGCATCGACCCCGATGAACGCGTACATCGCCCCGCCGGGCGGGGCGAGCGTGAGAAAGCGGCTCTGCGCGACCGCGCGCGAGATCGCCCCGCGCGACTCGTGCAGCCGCCCGCCCGGGGCGACGAGCTCGCGGATGCTCTGGAACCCGCCGAGCGCCGTCTGCACCGCCCACTGCGCCGGCACGCTGCTGCAGAGGCGGAGCGAGGCGAGGAGCTCGAGGGCGTTCAAGTAGTCGGCCGCCCCTGGGGTGCGTCCCGAGAACACCGCCCAGCCGACCCGATAGCCGCACGCGCGGTACACCTTCGAGAGTCCCGAGAGCGTCGCGCACAGCGTATCCCGCACGAGAGTCGCCATGGGCACGAACTCGGCGCCATCGTAGGTCATCTGATCGTAGATCTCGTCGCTGAAGACGACGAGGGCGCGGTGCTCCGCGAGTCGCGCGAGGGCCTCCAGAACCGCGCGCGGGTAGACCGCGCCGGTCGGATTGTTGGGATTGATGATGACGATGGCGCGCGTCCTCGCGCTCACCAGCCGCGCGACCTCCTCGGGGTCCGGCACGAAGGCGTTCTCGGGGCGGCAGGCATAGTGCACCGCCCGCCCGCGGTTGAGCGTCACGGCAGCGGTCCAGAGCGGATAGTCGGGGCTCGGGACCAGTACCTCGTCGCCGTCGTTGAGCAGCGCCCGAAGCGTGAGGTCGATGAGCTCGCTCACGCCGTTGCCGATGAAGACTTCCTCGGCCGTGACTCCGGTGACGCCGCGCGCCTGCTGCTGCATGACCACCGCCTCGCGCGCGGGGAAGATGCCCTTCTGATGGCAGTAGCCCTCGGCGTCGGCGAGGCTCTCGATCATGGCGAGCCGCATGGTCTCGGGCGTGCGCAGCCCGAAGGCCCTGGGGTTGCCGATGTTGAGCGAGATGATCTCGTAGCCCTGGCGCTCGAGCTCGTGGGCGCGCCGGGCGAGGCGTCCGCGGATCTCGTAACGCACGTGCTGCAGCCCCTCGCTCGGGCGGATGGTGTGCTCGGTCCTCATTCGCGAAGAATAACAGCACTCGCCGAGGCCTTTCCTCAACCGAGCTCGCGCCAGCGATGACAGGCCACGTAGCGCCCGTCCGGCAGCTTCTCCCAGGCGGGGATACGCTCGCGGCAGACGGCGGCGGCGTGCGGACAGCGGGTGCGGTACACGCAGCCGCTCGGCGGCGTGAGAGGCGACGGCGGCTCCCCGCGTCCCGCGCGCTCGAGGCGCGCCGGCTGAATGTCCGGGTCCGGGACCGGAACCGCGGCCAGGAGCTCGCGGGTGTAGGGATGCAAGGGGCGCGAGTAGAGCGCCGCAGCGGGCGCGAGCTCCATCATGCGCCCGAGATAGAGCACCAGCACCCGCTCGCACAGTCGCTGCACCAGCGCCACGTTGTGGCTCACGAAGAGGAGGCACATCGGGGATGCGCGGCGCAGCTCCCCGAGGAGCGTCAGGATCTGCTCCTGGGTCGAGACGTCGAGCGCGCTCAGGGGCTCATCGCAGGCGAGCAGCTGGGGCCTCAAGATCATGGCCCGCGCGATGCCGACCCGCTGACATTGTCCGCCCGAGAGCTCGTGCGGGTAGCGGCTCGAGAGCTCGGCGCCGAGCCCCACCTGGGAGAGCGCGGCGGCGACCGCGGCGGCGTGCGCGGCGGGAGTGAAGTCGCGCGCGTGCACCTCGAGCGGCTCGGCCACGATTTCCCCTACCGTCATGCGCGGATCGAGACTCCCGAAAGGATCCTGGAAGATGATCTGAAGGTCGCGCCGGAGCGAGCGCAGCGCGCTCCGCGGAAGCCCCCCGAGGGCGCGGCCCATCCACACCACGCGGCCCGCATGAAGCGGCAACAGCTGCAGCACCGCGCGCACCAGGGTCGACTTGCCGCAGCCGGACTCGCCCACGACGCCGAGCGCCTCGCCGCGGGCGAGCTCGAGACTGACCTCGCTCAAGGCCGCGAGCTTCGCCCGCCGGCCGAGCCAGCCGCGCCCGATCGTATAGCGCACGCTGACTCCGGCGAGCTCGAGGGCCGGCGGAGCCCCCGGGGCCGCCGGCGCCGCGCGGCTCGAGTGCGGGGCATCGCCCGCAAGGTCCGGACCCCGCGCCTCGCGCAGGAGCTTCCTCGTGTAGGGCTCGCGGGGCGAGCGGAAGATCGCGCCCACCGCGCCCGTCTCGACGATGCGACCGTCACGCATCACGCTCACGCGGTCGGCGATGCCCGCCACGACCCCCGGGTCGTGCGTGATCAGCACCAGGGCCAATCCCCGCTCGCGCTTGAGCTCTGCGAGGAGCGCCAGGATCTGCGCCTGCACGGTCACATCGAGCGCGGTGGTCGGCTCGTCCGCGATGAGCAGCTGCGGCTCGCCGCTGAGCGCGATCGCGATCATCACGCGCTGACGCATGCCTCCGGAGAGCTGGTGCGGGTACTGCCGTAAGCGGCGCTCGGGATCGGCGACCTGCACCCGGCGCAGCAGCTCCAGCGCGCGCTTGCGCGCCTGACGGCGCGAGAGCCGGCGATGGCGGACCATGACTTCGGCAATCTGCTCGCCCACCTGAAGGTGCGGGGTGAGCGAGCTCATCGGATCCTGGAACACCATGCCGATGCCGGCGCCCCGCACGTGATCCAGCATCGCGGGCTCGAGAGTCAGCAGCTCGCTGCCACGAAAGCGCGCGCTGCCCTGCGTCCGGCCGTTCCCCGGCAGGAGGCCCAGCACTGCGAGAAACAGCTGGCTCTTGCCCGCGCCGGACTCCCCGACCACCCCCAGGCACTCGCCGCGGGCGACGGCGAGCGTGACCTCGCGCGCGGCGGTGACCGTGCCCCCCGGCGTGTCGAAGGCGACCGTGAGCGCCGAGAGGCGCAGCACCGCCTCCGTCGCCGGCGCGCCATCCGCGGCCCCGGCGCGAGTCGGATCAGTGCTCGCGGGGATCGAGGGCATCGCGCAGGCCGTCGCCGAGGAAATTGAGGCTGAGCAGCAGGCCCACGAGGAACGCCGCGGGCACGAGCAGCATCCACGGCGCCGACTCCATCTCCTCGGCGCCGACGAGGATGAGATTGCCGAGGCTCGCGTGCGGCTCCTGCACTCCGAGCCCGAGGAAGCTCAGGAAGCTCTCGAACACGATCATCTGCGGCACGGTGAGGGTGGCGTACACCAGCACCGGGCCCAGGAGGTTCGGCACGATGTGCCGCAGCAGCAGCGCCGCCGGCGGCACTCCGAGCGCGCGCGCCGCCTCGACGAACTGGCGGCGCCTGAGAGAGCGCGTCTCGGCGCGCACGATGCGCGCGGTCGTGAGCCAACCCACGGCTCCGAGCGAGAGCAGCAGAACGCCCATGCTCCCGCGCTCGAAGAGCGTGGTCAGGATGATGACGATGAAGAGATACGGAAGCGAGTACAGCACGTCGACGAAGCGCATCATCCAGGCGTCGGTGCGAGCGCCTGCGAGCCCCGCCATGGCGCCCCAGGCGATGCCGATCACCAGACTTACGAGGCTCGCGAGCACGCTGATCAGGAGCGAGAGCCGCACGCCCGAGAGCGTGCGCACGAACAGGTCGCGTCCCAGGCGGTCCGTGCCGAACCAGTGCGCGGCGATGCGGCCGGGGGGGCGTGCGATGTGCCGCCAGTCGATGCTGTCGTAGCTCCAGGGACTCATGAAGGGCGCGAGCGCCGACAGGAGCGCGATCAGGAGGATCAGGGCCAATGCCCCACGAGCGGCGCGGTTGGCGGACAGGCGCCGCCGCGCATCGCTCCACCATCCGGGGCCCCGGGGGGCGAGGTGCTCATTCATGCCGCACGCCCGGGTCCAGCCATCCGTGCAGGAGATCGGCGACGAGGTTGAGAGAGAGGGTGAGCGCGCCGTAGACCACGATCATGCCCATGACGAGCGGGTAATCGCGGTCGATCGCGCCCTGCACGAGGTAGCGCCCGCTCCCCGGCAGACCAAACACCGTCTCGATGACCAGCGAGCCCGTGACCACGAACGCCACCGCCGGACCCAGGTAACTCACCACCGGCGTCAGAGCCGGGCGCAGCGCGTGCCCCCACAGCACGCGCGCCGCACCGAGGCCGCGTGCCCGGGCGCTGCGCACGTAGGGAGCGCCGAGCACCTCGAGGAGACTCGCGCGCGTGAGCCTCGCGACGTTCGCCGCCACCGGCAGCGCCAGCGTCAGCGCCGGCAGCGCCAGGTAGCGCGGCGCCCCCGGCTGCCAGCCACCGACCGGCAGCCAGCGAAGGTAGAGGCCGAACACGAGCGCCAGCAGCGGGCCGGTCACGAAGCTCGGCAGCGCCAGAGCGAGCGCGGCGAACGCATTGAGACAATAGTCGGCGGGGCGGTCCCGGCGCAGCGCGGCCACGATGCCCGCCGGAATGCCGACCAGCAGCGCCACGAGCAGCGCCGCGATGCCGAGCGTCGCCGACAGCGGCAGCCCCTGCGCGATGAGATCGCCGACCGTGAAATCGCGCTGCCGGAGCGAGGGCCCGAAGTCCCCGTGCACGAGCGCGCGCAGGTAGTGCGCGTACTGCAGCGTGAGCGGCTCGTCGAGCCCGTAGAGCCGCTCGAGATTCGCGCGCACCGCGGGCGGCAGCGCTTGCTCCTGGTCGAAGGGTCCGCCGGGGGCGAGCCGCATGACGAAGAAGGATGCGGTGATGACGACGAGCAGCGTCGGCACGAACCCGGCGATGCGACGCAGCGCGTAGCTCAGCATGGCGAGCGACTGTACCGGGGCCCCCGGGAAATTGCGCGTCTTGTAGAGCGCGGCGCGCTCACCCGTCGCGGCAAGCGCTTTTTTCACGGGGTGGCTCAGGGACCGCACGCGCAATCCGTCAACGGCGCGGCACGTTACGTCAACAACGCCTGCGGCGCCCCCGCTATACTTCGCTCCAATGAGACGCATCCTGGTCGGCATCAAGCGCGTCGTGGACTACAACGTGCGCATCCGGGTGAAGCCCGATGGCAGCGGTGTGGTCACCGACGGAGTCAAGTTGAGCATCAATCCCTTCGACGAGATCGCGCTCGAGGAGGCGCTGCGCATCAAGGAGCGCGGCGGCGCCGAGGAGGTGGTCGTCGCCACCGTGGGCCCGGCGGACTGCCAGCAGCAGCTGCGCACGGCGCTGGCGATGGGGGCGGATCGCGCCGTGCTGGTGCAGGCCGACGGCGTGGTCGAGCCGCTGGTTGCGGCGCGGGCGCTGCTGAAGCTCGTCGAGCGCGAGCAGCCGCTGCTCGTGATCCTCGGCAAGCAGGCGATCGACGATGACAACGGCCAGACCGGACAGGTGCTCGCGGCGCTGTGGAATCGCCCCCAGGCGACCTATGCCTCGAAGCTCGAGCTCGGACCCTCGAGCGCGCGCGTGACGCGCGAAGTCGATGCCGGACTCGAGACGCTGGAAGTCGACCTGCCGGCGGTCGTCACCACGGACCTGCGCTTGAACGAGCCCCGCTATGTGAAGCTGCCGGACATCATGAAGGCGAAGAAAAAGCCGCTCGACACCGTCGCGCTCGCCGCGCTCGGCGTCGAGCAGCGCCAGCAGCTGAAGCTCGTGCGCTTCGAGCCGCCGCCGCAGAGACAGAAAGGCATCCGGGTGAAGGACGCGGCCGAGCTCGTCGAGGCGCTGAGGAAGAAGGGGCTGCTGTGAGCTGGAAGGTCCTGATCGTCGCCGAGCACGACGGCGCGAAGCTCAACGTGAGCACCGCCAAGTGCGTCACCTGCGCCCTTGGTGTTGCCGGCGCCGAGATCAGCGTCGCGGTGTGCGCGGTCGATGCCGCGGCCGTCGCGGCGCAGGCCGCGCGCCTTGCGGGCGTGAGCGGCGTGCTGGCCGTGGAGAACCCGGCCAACCAGCACGCGCTCGCGGCGGTGCTGGCGCCGCAGCTGGTCGCACTGTCGGGGCCCTTCACCCACGTCCTCGGCCCCTCCACCACCTTCGGGAAGGATCTGATGGCGCGCGTCGCGGGGCTGCTCGGCGCGGCGCAGGTGAGCGACATCATGGCCATCGAGAGCCCGACGCGCTTCCGCCGTCCGATCTACGCCGGCAATGCGATCCTCACCGTCGAAGCGGCCGGCGACGGAAAGATCGTGGGTACCGTGCGCATGGCCTCCTTCGAGGCCGCGGGGCCTGCCGCGACCCCGGCGCCGGTCGAGAAGGTCGCGGTGAGCGCGCAGCTCCCGACGCATACCCGCTTCGTGTCGGTTTCGGCGGCCAGGAGCGACCGCCCGGACCTTCAGACCGCCGCGCGGGTGATCTCCGGCGGCCGCGCGCTCGGGAGCGCGGAAGGATTCAAGATCCTCTACAGCCTCGCCGGAAAGCTGGGGGCGGCCGTGGGAGCCTCACGCGCCGCGGTGGATGCCGGTTACGCGCCCAACGAGATGCAGGTCGGCCAGACGGGCAAGATCATCGCCCCGGAGCTGTACGTGGCAGTTGGAATCTCGGGCGCGATCCAACACCTCACCGGCATCAAGGACGCGCGCACTATAGTCGCCATCAACAAGGACGCCGAGGCGCCGATCTTCGAGGTCGCCGACTTCGGGCTCGTGGGCGATCTGTTCCAGATCGTCCCCGAGATCGAGCGACTTATTTGATTGGCGGAAAGCGCCTGCGGCGCTTTCCGCAGGCCAACGCGTGGCGGCGCCTGCCTACAGCTGGCCCAGGACGTACTCGGCGGCCGATACCTTGAAGGCCCCCGGGGCCTCCACGTTCACCTGCGTGGTCAGGCCGTCCTTGACGATGATCGCGAAGCGCTGGCCACGGAGCCCCATGCCGAAGGCCTTGGCGTCGAGCTCGAGTCCGAGGGCCCGGGCGTAATCGCCGTTACCGTCCGCGAGCATCAGGATCTTGTCGCCGACGCCCGAGGCCTTGCCCCAGGCGTTCATGACGAACACGTCGTTCACGGCCATGCAGGCGATGGTGTCGACGCCCCTGGCGCGAAGCTGATCGGCGAGCTGCACGAAGCCGGGCAGGTGCTTGGCGTCGCAGGTCGGCGTGAAGGCGCCCGGGACCGAGAACAGCACGACGAGCTTGCCCTTGAAGAGCTCATCGGTCGAAACGTCCTTGGGCCCTTCCTTGGTCATTTTCTTCAGCGTGCCCTTGGGCATGCGCTCGCCCGCCTTGATAGCCATATCGTCTCCTTTGCTCCTTGATTCAGCGCCGGCGGCCGCGCGCGCGCCTCAAGCCTGTTTGGCGTGCAGCGTCCAGAGATTGGCGAGTCGCTCGAGCGAGGGATCGCCCTTCACGGTATGGAAGGCCTTGGCCGCGTCCTCCTTGTGGCCGGCCTTCAGCTGCGAGATGCCGAGCAGCAGTCGCGCCTCGCCCTCGCTGCGCAGCCCGCCCTTGGTGAGGCCCTTGGAGATCTCCTCGACCGCCTTGTCGTACTCCCCGTAGCCGAAATACGCCAGTCCGAGGCCCACGTTCTTCGCCCCGGTGGCGGCGGCGTCGGCCTCCTTCGCGATCCGCGGCAGGCTTGCCCGGTCGGTCGCCGCGGCCTTCTTCGCGCTCTCCAGCAGCCGCTCGTTCTTCTGCTTCGCGCGCTGGTCGGCGAAGACTCCCTTCGCGATGCCCTTCTCGAGGATGCGCTGCGCCTCGCCGGGTGAGCCGGCCTCGAGTGCGAGCTGCGCCATCTCGGTGTAATCGTCCGGATTCTTCAGCACGTCGACTTCGAACATGAGACGGTAGGTCTGGAGCGTGTTGGCGTCGTTGCCCGAGGTCTGCTGGCGCAGCGTGAACAGCAGCTGGTACCAGTAGTCGGGCTTGGGGTAGTAGGTGACGACCCGCTCGAGCGCACGCGTCTCACAGGGCTGGTCGTTCAGCTTGGCGCAGGCGCTCAGGATCAGCTGCAGCGCCTCGCCCTTGGGTGTGCGGCCTTCCTTGATCACATTATCCACCTGGCCTTCCTCGAAGTGCAGCGTGCCCTTCCAGTCGCCCTTCAAGTAATACGCCTGGCCCACCAGCGTCCGCAGCTCCTCGTCCGCGAACCCTCCCTTGATGGCGCGGTTGCCGAACTCGATGGCCTTCTCGTAGTTCTTGATCTGGTAGTTGACCTGCGCAAGGCCCCGTACCAGCCCCTGCAGCTCCGACTGCGGCACGAAACCGTCGTCGATTTCGGCTTCCATGACCTTGGCGGCGTCGGCGTAGTTCCCCGTCCTCACGTAGGCCACTTTCAGCATCTCGTTGATCACGTGCTGGTCGTACGGCGACTTGCCGGGGCTGGCCTGCGACTCCTTGAGCTTGAGGATGGCGTCCGAGTACCTCTTGGCCGTCAGGTCGTCCTGCGCGGCCTTGAGCGGCTTGGCCATCTTGGCGCTGACGTTGTTCTTGCCCTCCTCCGCGAGCGCGGGTCCCGCGAGCAGCACTCCGGCGCAGCCGGCGATGAGGGCGCTAGCGAACAGGGCGCGTACGGCCGCGCGGGTGAGCTTGAGCTTGTGGGTGAACATTGCGTTGGATCCTCAGTCCCTGAACTCGGCCACATTGACGAAGCCGATCTTCTTCATGTGGTTGCGCTGCGCGGCCGCCAGCACCCTCGCCACCACATCGTACTTGGCCCGCCTATCCGGCCGCAGGTGAATCTCCGGCTGCGGATCCTTGTCCCGATCGGCGTGGAAGAAGCTCTCGAGCTGCTGCAGGCTCGACACCGGTGTGCCGTTCCAGACCACGGTGCCGTCGAAGTCGATCTCGAGCTCGATGACCTCGGGGGGCGTGGGCGGCGGGGGCGGCGGGTTGGTGACGTTCGGCATGTCGAGCTTCACCGCGTGCGTCATGATCGGCAGCGTCACGATGAGGGTGACGAGCAGCACCAGCATCACGTCGATGAGCGGCGTGGTGTTGATGTCGCAGAAGGTAGCCCCGGCGGAGGTACCGACACTCATTGCCATGGCGTGAGCTCCCTGTCAGCGGTAGCCGTGGATGCCGCGGTCGGGCTCGGTCAGGAAGCCGACCTTGACGATGCTGGCGCGCTGAATCGCGTACATGACGCGGCCGATGGCCTCGTAGCGAGTCTCCTTATCGGCGCGGATGTGGACCTCGGGCTGCGGCTTGCGCACCGCGGCTTCCTTGAGGTAGGCGAGCAGCGCATCGCGGTCCGGCACCGCCTTGTCGTTCCAGTAGATCCTGCCGTCCTTGTCGACGGCGATGGTGATGTTCTCGGGCTTGGTCTGCGTGGGGATGTTGACCGCTTTCGGTAATGTCACGTTCACGGTCTTCGTGATCACTGGAATAGTGATGAGGAAGATGATGAGCAGCACCAGCATCACGTCCACGAGCGGCGTGGTGTTGATGGTCGCCATCACCTTGACTTCGCCCCCGCCGCCCGAACCCACACTCATGGCCATGGCCAGCTTACTCCTTAAAGCGCCGGGGTCTCACTTGCCGATCGCCGACGCCTTGGCGCCGGCCGCCCGCGCCCCGCCGCTTTCGCCGCCGACGCGAGCTCCGCTCACCAGGTAGGCATGCAGGTCGGAGGCGAAGTTCCGCAGCGCGTCCTGGATGACCTTGTTGCGACCGAGCAGCCAGTTGTAACCCATGACCGCGGGCACCGCGACGAACAGCCCGATGGCCGTCATGATGAGCGCCTCGCCGACGGGACCGGCCACCTTGTCGATGCTCGCCTGCCCGGCGACGCCGATATTCACCAGGGCGCCCAGAATGCCCCACACCGTGCCGAACAGGCCGACGAAGGGGGCGACCGAGCCGACGGTGGCGAGGAGCCCCAGCCCGTTGTGGAGCTTGCTGTTCACCTGCTCCACCGCGCGCTGCAGCGACATGGTGATCCACTCATTCAGGTCGATGCGGTCGGTAAGGCGCCCGTCGTGATGCGAGGCGGCGCGCAGCCCGTCCTCCGCGATGCCGCGGAAGTCATCGCCCTTCTTCAGCCGGTCGACGCCATCCTTGATGGAGGGCGCGGACCAGAACTGCTTCTCGACCACCCGCGCGGACTGCTTGAGCTTGCGCTGGTCCCACAGCTTCGTGAGCATCACGTACCAGGAAGCGAGCGACATGATCAGCAGGATGACCAGCACGGCGCGCGCGATGATGTCCCCGGTCGCCCAGAGCGCGGCCAGGCCGTAAGGGTTGTCGGTTGAGACGGTAGGTTGGTTTTCCATTTAGTTTTCCTCGAAATCGGAAATTAGGCCGCACCGGGCGGCGCACTGCCTATCACTTGATCTGGAACCTGACGGCGAAGCGGCCACACCCGGCCACCGGCTTGCCGTCTTCCGTCGGCGCCTTGTAACGGCCGGAGCCCGACTTCGCGCACTTCAGGCCCGCCTCATCGAGACGCGCGCTGCCGGAGCTCTGTCCGATCGTCGGGTCGCCCGTGAGCTTGCCGCTCGCATCGACGCAGAAGGCGACCACCGTGACGCCCTGCTCCTCGAGGCGCCGCGAGGCGGGCGGGTAGTAATCGTCGCAAATCGGAAAGTTCTTGCCGGGGCCGGCGGCCGTGCGACTCGTCGGCCGCGGCGGCGGCGCCGGGTGCGGTGTCGCCGCGACGGCCGTGATGGCGGTGGTCGGGGCGGTCTCCACCGGGATCTGGATCTGAACGTCGGGCGGCGGCACTTCCACCGGCGGCTTCTCGAATTCCGGCGGCGGCGGCGGCGGCGGCTCTTTCTCCAGTTTCCTCTCTTCCACGATGTCGGTCTCGATCGGGGGCGCGATCACTTCCATCACGCGGCGCGCGAGCCCCGTGGCGAGCGCCCACGCGAGGAACACGTGCACGCCGATGATGACCACCAGCACGGCGCCGCGCCGTGTGAAGAACTGGGAATCGTGTACGTAGACCGTCATGAGTTATTTAGCGTGACCCCTTCGGAACACACCAGCCCCGGTGAGCAAAAGCCAACTTACGTCTTTTTCGTTGCCCTTATAGCCCGAAGGACCCCCTGCGGACGGAGTTCGCGGCTGCGCGCAGCGACGAATGCTGCGCGAACTGTAACCGCTGCCCTCCGCACTTGACAACTCCGGCGCGGTCTTAGGAGTTACGCCGACGTGCCTGTATCGTCTCAGTCACCGCTCCCCGCGAGGCGCTTCCGACGAGCTGCGCGTACTTCGCGAGCACGCCGCTTTGCGCGTAGGGCTTCGGCGGCCGCCAGGCGGCCCGCCGCCGCCGCAGCTCCGCGGCGGGCAGCTCCACGTGCAGCTCCCTTCTCGCGGCGTCGATACGGATCCGGTCGCCGTGGCGAAGCAGCGCGATCGGTCCGCCGACGGCCGCCTCCGGGGAGACGTGCCCCACGACGAAGCCGTGACTGCCCCCGGAGAAACGCCCGTCCGTGATGAGGGCCACCTGCGCTCCGAGGCCGCGTCCCGTGATGGCGCTGGTCGGGCTCAGCATCTCGCGCATGCCGGGTCCCCCGCGCGGGCCCTCCCGCCGGATCACCACCACGTCCCCCGCGCGCACCCGGCCACCGAGGATCGCCTGCGTCGCGCGCTCCTCGCCCTCGAACACACGCGCCCTTCCGGCGAAGCGCTCACCTTCCTTGCCGGTGATCTTCGCCACCGCGCCCTCGGGCGCGATGTTCCCGTAGAGGACCACGAGGTGACTGTCCTTCTTCAGCGGGTTCGACAGTGGGCGCACAATGTCCTGTCCGCTCATGTACATGGGAACGTTTTCGAGATTCTCCCGCAGTGTATGACCGGTGACCGTGAGGCAGTCCGGATGCAGGAGCCCTGCTGCGAGCAGCATCTTCATGAGCGGCTGGATGCCCCCGATCGCGATCAGCTCGGACATGAGGTAGCGGCCGCTCGGCTTGAGATCCGCGAGCACCGGCACGCGCCGACCGATCCGGGTGAAGTCGTCGAGGTCGAGCCGAACGCGCGCCTCGTGCGCGATGGCCAGCAGGTGCAGCACCGCATTCGTCGAGCCCCCGAGCGCGATCACCACCGTAATGGCGTTCTCGAACGCCTGCCGGGTGAGGATGTCGCGCGGCTTCAAGCCGCTGCGTACAAGGCCAACGACGGCCTCCCCCGCCCGGCGGCAGTCCATGCGCTTTTCCTCCCCGACGGCCTCCTGGGCGGAGCTGCCCGGCAAGGACAAGCCCAGGGCCTCGATGGCGGAGGCCATGGTGTTCGCCGTGTACATTCCCCCGCAGCTGCCGGGCCCGGGGATCGCCGTGCGCTCGATCTCGAGCAGGCCGGCATCCGAGAGCTTCCCCGCAGCGTTGGCGCCGACCGCCTCGAAGACCGAGACGATGTCCCGGCGCTCGGCGCCGGGGCGGATCGTTCCGCCGTAGACGAACACCGCCGGACGGTTGAGCCGCGCCATGGCCATCGCGCAGCCGGGCATGTTCTTGTCGCAGCCGCCGAGCGCGACGAAACCGTCGAAGCCCGCCGCTCCTGCGACAGCCTCGATCGAATCCGCGATGAGCTCGCGCGAGACGAGCGAGTAGCGCATCCCCGGCGTGCCCATGGAGATGCCGTCGGAGACCGTGATGGTGTTGAACAGCACGCTCTTGCCCCCGGCGCCGTCGACGCCGACGGACGCCTCGCGAGCCAGATCGCCGATGTGCATGTTGCAGGGCGTGACGTTTCCCCAGGTCGAGGCCACGCCGATCTGCGGCCGGCCGAAGTCCTCGTCCCGGAACCCGACCGCCCGGAGCATGGCGCGCGAGGGGGCCTGCCTGGCGCCGTCCATCACGATTCGCGAGTACGCGCGCGGATCAATGCTCTTTTTCATGGCTGGACCTCGTCTTCGTGCATCGGCCATTCTCAGGCATCGGCGAGCGCGCCCTGCATCCGCTTGAAGCCGAGGGCGCCGGCGGCCGTCATGGCGAGCGGCAGCAGCAGCGCGAACTCTCCGGCGCCGCGGTGCCACCCCTCGAGCGCCATGTAGGCGAGCACGCCGATCGGTGGCGCCAGGCCGCCGCGCAGCCCCGTGAGCGTGACATGCACGCCCATGTAGTGCTGCGCGCGGCCGATCGAGGCGAAGTCATTGTGACCGAGATTCCAGCCAAGATTGGCACCCGCCTGGGCGGCGCCGAGCAGGACCGCCCCGACCCACAGGAGCGGGAGCGTCCCGCTGAACACCCCGGCGCACATGGCGGCGGTCGCGAGCACGATCGCCCAGCCCTGCCGGGAGCGATAGCGCACCACATGCGACCCGTCGAACAGCCGCGCCCACCAGGGCATGAAGAGTGGCTGCGTGATGAGCGGCACGACCGCGAGCAGCCCGATCTGCGTGGCGCTCGAGAGGTGCAGCTGCTCGGAGAACACCAGCACCAGCTGCGCGGTGAGGATGAGATTGCCCGCGCCGAAGATGCCCATCCACAGCATGTACTCGCGGTACGAGGGATCCTCCCGGAGGATCTCCATCAGCATGCGCAGGCTGAAGGGGTCGCTGCGCGCGCCGCTCGCCGCCTCGGCCGCCAGCAGCCGGAACTCGTGCCGCACGCGCATCGAGCGGTAGAGCCACGCGCCGGTGAGCCCCGCCGCAGCGCCCCCGCCATAGAGCCAGCGCGCATCGATAGCCTGCGCCTCGAGCACCCACCCGACGAGCGCCGCGGACGTCGCCACCGCGATCGCATTCACGATGGCGATGCGCCCGGTGATGCGCGCCAGGACGTTGCGCGGATAGTTCGCGGTCCACACCGCCGCGCGCACCGTCAGAATGCCCCCCCACAGCACCCGCGCCGCCACGATGGAGAGCACGGTGATCACCAGTCCCGCGGCCGCGTGCGAGGCGAAGGCCACGCAGCCGACGAACAGCGCGAAAGTGCCCTGGAGCGCTACCATCAGCCGCACACGCGCCCGCCCGTGCGCGACGTTGGCCCACACGAAGGAGAGCACGTTGGAGAAGGCCGGGGCGCCAGACACCAGCGCCACGGCGAGATTGACCACGAAGCGCGGCGCGACGCCGGCGAAGTGCCGCTTGACGAGCACCGCCGCCGTCGCCCCTTCGACCAGCCCGAGCGCGAGGCCGAGCAGCCCCCAGGGGAGGATCTCGCGGCGGTACATGCCTTCCGCGAGCGCGCTGGGTTTGACGGTACGGCCGGCGGACACGCGCGCAAGCTTAATCGCCGCGCGGACGCCCCGAACAGCGCCCGGTGCGGGAAGCGCGAGTCGCGTTGACAAGCCGGCGGTCCTTGTGCTGACATCGGCTGACCAGGCTTTCGTTCGCATCCATGACGCCCAACGCAACATCGGCCCCTGACCGCGCAGCGCTCCGCACCGCGCACCGGCCGCTGCTGCTGGCCCTGCCCCGGCTGCTGCTCCTTAGCGGGAGCGAGCGGTGCGGGGCATGCGCGAACGCCTGACGAAATTCCAGGCACGAGCAAAGCAAGAGATCTTAAACCCCGCACCGGCGATGAGCCGATGCGGGGTTTTTTGTGCTTAGCTGGGGCCCGCGGGCCCGTGAGGGAGTGGCGAAATGAGGTTGTATTCACAGAAAGACGTCGACCGCAAGGCGCTGAAACGCGCCCGGATCGCCGTGCTCGGCTACGGCAGCCAGGGACGCGCGCATGCCCTGAACCTGAAGGACTCGGGCTGCGACGTCGTGGTCGGTGTCCGTAAGGGCGGAGCGAGCCGGAAGAAGGCCCGCCGCGACGGCCTCGAGACCGCCGAGCCCGCTGATGCCGTCCAGGGCGCGGATCTCGTCGCCATGCTGGTGCCGGATCTGGCGCAGAAGGCGCTCTACGACTCCGTGAAGAAGCACCTCGGGAAGGGCGCGACGCTCCTCTTCGCACACGGCTTCAACATCCATTTCCGGCAGATCAAGCCGCGCGCGGACCTCGACGTGGTCCTCATCGCTCCCAAGGGCCCGGGGGACCTCGTGCGCCGCCAGTACAGCCAGGGTCGCGGCGTGCCGTGCCTGCTCGCCGTCGCCCAGGATCCGAGCGGCAAGGCGCACGCCCGTGCCCTCGCCTATGCGCACGCGATCGGCGGCACACGCGGCGGGGTGCTCGAGACCACCTTCGCCGAGGAGACGGAGACGGATCTCTTCGGCGAGCAGGCGGTGCTCTGTGGCGGCGCCACCGAGCTCGTGGTCAAGGGGTTCGAGACGCTCGTCGAGGCCGGCTATCAGCCGGAAGTCGCCTACTACGAGTGCCTGCACGAGCTGAAACTGATCGTCGATCTCCTGCACGAGGGCGGGCTCGCCAAGATGCACCAGTTCATCAGCGAGACCGCCAAGTACGGCGATCTCACCCGCGGACCGCGCATCGTCAACGAGCGGGTGAAGAACGAGATGCGCAAGGTGCTGAAGGAAGTGCAGAGCGGCAAGTTCGCGCGCCAGTGGATCCGCGAGAACGCCGCGGGGCGGACCAACTACCAGCGACTCCTCGACCAGGACGTCGACCGTCAGATCGAGAAAGTCGGCGCGGCGCTGCGCGCGCGCATGCCCTGGCTCAATGAAAAGCGGGCCTGACACCACGGCGACGCTTTTGAGGAAGTGATCATGGTTGCCAATCCCGACCAAGTCCTGATCTTCGACACGACGCTGCGCGACGGCGAGCAGTCGCCCGGCTGCAGCATGACGCGGCCCGAGAAGCTGCGGGTCGCCCGCGCCCTCGCCGAGCTCGGCGTGGACGTCATCGAGGCGGGCTTCCCGGCCGCCTCGCGCGGGGACTTCGAGAGCGTCGAGGCCGTGGCGCGCGAGGTGCCGGGGCCGAGCATCTGCGGCCTGGCGCGCTGCAATTTCGAGGACATCGAGCTCGCCGCGCGCGCGCTCGCTCCGGCGCCCCGGCACCGCATCCACGTGTTCCTCGCCACGAGCGCCATTCACCGCCAGTACAAGCTCAACATGGCTCAGGACGAGATCCTGCGCCTCGCCGCGGCGGGCGTCGCACGCGCGCGCGAGCTCTGCGACGACGTGGAGTTCTCCCCCGAGGACGCCTCGCGCACCGAGCTCGAGTTCCTCGCCCAGGTGATCGAGGCGGCGATCGGCGCCGGCGCGACCACCGTGAATATCCCGGACACCGTCGGCTACACCGTCCCGGATGAGTTCGCGGAGCTGTTTCGCTACCTGCGCAAGAACGTCCGCGGCATCGACACGGTACGCCTCTCGGTGCACTGCCACGACGACCTCGGCATGGCGGTCGCCAACAGCCTGACCGCGGTGGTCGCCGGCGCGCGGCAGATCGAGTGCACCATCAACGGCATCGGCGAGCGCGCCGGGAACTGCTCGCTGGAAGAGGTGGTGATGGCGCTGAAGACGCGCGCGGCGTTCTTCAACGTGAGCACCGGCATTCACACCAGCCGCCTCTATCCCACCTCGCGGCTCGTCTCGAGCATCACCGGGATGCCGATCCCGCGCAACAAGGCGGTGGTGGGCGAGAACGCCTTCGCGCACGAGGCCGGCATTCACCAGCACGGCATGCTCCGGCACCACTCGACCTACGAGATCCTGCGGCCCGAGGATGTCGGGCTGTCGCGCAGCCACCTGGTGCTCGGCAAGCACAGCGGCCGGCACGCCTTTCGCGAGCGGGTCAGCGCCCTCGGGTTCGAGCTCGATGAGCTCGAGCTCAACCGCGTGTTCGAGGAGTTCAAGGCGCTGGCGGACAAGAAGAAGGAGCTGTTCGACGGGGACATCGAGGCGCTGGTGCTGCGGGCGGGGGCTTCAGCGAGCGGTCCCTGGACGCTCACCGAGCTCGCCACCGAGGCGCGCAGCAACACTCCGGCGCGCGCGCTGGTGCGACTCTGTCACGCCGACGGCCGCACCGTCGAGAAGAGCGCCACCGGCGACGGGCCGGTGGATGCGGCCTTCAAGGCGATCGAGGCGGCGACCGGCATCGCGGTCGTGCTGCGCAAGTTCGAGGTGCACGCCGTTTCCGAGGGCGAGGATGCGCAGGGCGAGGCGCGGGTGTACGTGGAGTACAATCACAAGACCTATCGAGGCGCGAGCGTGAGCACGAACATCGTGGAGTCCGGCACGCGCGCGTTCCTCGAAGTGATCAACCGCATCGAGCTGGCGCAGGCCGGAACCCGCTCGCGCGAGGAGCGCAGCGCCGCGGCGCCCGCCTGAGGAGCCGCAGGCCTCCAAGGAGCCCGCATGCCCATTCCCGCCACGCAGTTCATCTGGTTCAACGGCAAGCTCGTGCCGTGGGAGAAGGCCACGGTGCACGTGCTGGCGCACGCGCTGCACTACGGCTCCTCGGTATTCGAAGGCGTACGCGCCTACGAGACCCCGCGCGGGGTGGCCATCTTCCGGCTCCGCGATCACACCCGGCGGCTGTTCGACTCGGCGAAGATCTATCGCATCAACATCCCCTTCTCCGCGGAAGCCATCAATGAGGCCTGCCGCCAGGTGATCTCGGCGAACGCCCTCGAGCGCGGCGCCTACATCCGGCCGGTCGTCTTCCGGGGCTACGGCGAGATCGGGGTGACGCCCAAGGTCGAGCCGCCCACGGAGGTGGCGATCGCGGCCTGGGAATGGGGCAAGTACCTCGCTCACGAGGGCGAGGAGGCGGGCGTCGACGCCTGCGTCTCCTCGTGGCAGCGCGTGGCCCCGAACACACTCCCGGCGCTCGCCAAAGCCGCCGGCAACTACCTCTCGAGCCAGCTGATCGGCGCGGAGGCGCGGCGGCTCGGTTTCGCCGAGGGCATCGGGCTCGCCCCCGACGGCACGCTGAGTGAGGGCTCGGGCGAGAATTTGTTCCTGGTGAAGGACGGGGTGCTGCTGACGCCGGCGCTCGCGCACTCGGTGCTCGGGGGCTTGACGCGCGACACCGTGATGCGGCTCGCCCGCGAGCGCGGCCTCGAGGTGCGCGAGTGCGCCATTCCGCGCGAGCTTCTCTACCTCGCGGACGAGGCCTTCTTCACCGGCACCGCGGTGGAGATCACCGCCATTCGCTCGGTCGACCGGCTGCCGATCGGCGCCGGCAAGCGGGGACCCGTGACCGAGACGCTGCAGAACGCGTTCTTCGGCCTGTTCTCGGGCAAGACGCCCGACCAGTGGGGCTGGCTCGACTACGTCGACATGTCGGCGCCGCGGGTCGCCGCCTCCGGCTGAGCGCGCGCGGGTTTCACGGATGGCGCGCTCTCCCCAGACCCTCTTCGACAAGGTGTGGCAGCGTCACGTGGTGAGCGCCGAGACCGCCGACACGCCCGCGCTGCTCTATGTCGACCTGCATCTCGTCCACGAGGTCACCTCGCCGCAGGCGTTCGCGCTGCTGCGCGAGCGGGGCTTGAGGGTGCGGCGGCCCGAGCGCACGCTCGCGACCATGGACCATTCGACGCCGACCCTCACGAGCCAGGTGTTCGGCGGCCTGCCGATCGCGCTCGAAGCCGCCCGGCGACAGGTCGAGGAGCTCGAAGTCAACTGCGCCGGGTTCGGCATCGAGCTGCTCGGCCTCACCCACCGCCAGCGCGGCATCGTGCACATCATCGGGCCCGAGCTCGGGCTCACGCAGCCGGGCATGACGGTCGTGTGCGGCGACAGCCACACGAGCACCCACGGCGCCTTCGGGGCGCTGGCTTTCGGGATCGGCACCACCGAGGTCGGGCACGTGCTGGCGACCCAATGCCTGCTGCAGCGCCGGCCGCGCACGCTCGCAGTCAACGTGAAGGGAGCGCCGCGCGCGGGGGTGACGGCGAAGGACCTCATTCTCGCGATCATCGGCCGGCTCGGTGTCGGGGGCGGCACCGGCCACGTGATCGAGTACCGGGGAGACGCCATCCGCGCGCTCGATATGGACGAGCGCATGACCGTCTGCAACATGTCGATCGAGGCCGGCGCGCGGGCCGGCATGGTGGCGCCCGACGAGACGACCTTCGACTATCTCGCCGGCCGCCCGCGCGCCCCGGGGGGCGAAGCCCGGGAGCGCGCCCTCGAGGAGTGGCGGCGGCTCCCCACCGATGCCGGCGCCCGCTTCGATCGTGAGATCGACATCGATGCTGGCGGCGTCGAGCCGATGATCACCTACGGCACCAATCCCGGCATGGTCATTCCGATCGGCGAGGCGATCCCCGAGCGGCCGGGAGATGCCGCCTTCGCCCGGGCGCTCGCCTACATGGGCCTCGCGCCCGGCGAGCCGATCCGGGACCGGAAAGTGAACGTCGTCTTCATCGGCAGCTGCACCAATGCGCGGCTCTCGGACCTGCGCAGCGCCGCCGGCGTGCTGCGCGGACGACGGATTGCCCCGGGCCTCAGGATGCTCGTGGTGCCCGGCTCCCAGCAGGTCAAGCGTCAGGCGGAGGCGGAAGGCCTCGATCGGGTGTTCCTCGAAGCGGGCGCGGAGTGGCGCGAATCGGGCTGCTCCATGTGCCTCGGCATGAACGGCGACGTGGTCGGGCGCGGCGAGTACTGCGTGAGCACCAGCAATCGCAATTTCGAAGGCCGCCAGGGAAGCGGCGCACGCACCCTCCTCGCGAGCCCCCTCACCGCCGCGGCCTGCGCGGTGCGCGGCCGGGTCACCGATCCGCGCGAGCTGATGTAGGGCCACCCGGTTCGAGGGAGCACGATGGAACCCTTCACGACGCTCACCTCGCGCACCGTGGTGCTGCCCGCGGCCAACATCGACACCGACCAGATCATCCCGGCGCGCTTTCTCACCACCACCACGCGCTCAGGTCTCGGCCGGCACCTGTTCGCCGATTGGCGCTACGCTCCCGACGGGAGTCGGAGGACCGACTTCGCGCTCAACCGACCGGAGGCCGAGGGTTGCCGGATCCTCGTCGCCGGAGGCAACTTCGGCTGCGGCTCATCCCGCGAGCACGCCGCCTGGGCGCTCGCCGACTTTGGGCTGCGCGCCGTGATCAGCACCGAGATCGCCGACATCTTTCGCAGCAACGCGCTCAAGAACGGCCTGTTGCCGGTGATCGTCGACGAGACGGTCGGCGGCTGGCTCCTCGCCCACCCGGGCGCGGAGCTCACGCTCGATGTGGCGGCGCGCACGCTCGCTCTCCCCGGCGGCCGCATCGTCACCTTCCCGCTCGAGGCCTTTGCCCGGCATTGCCTGCTGCGCGGCGTCGACGAGCTCGCGTTCCTCCTCGAGCGGAGCCAGGACATCGAGGCGTACGAGCGCCGCCCATGAAGGCCCGGTTGGCGGTGCTCGCCGGCGACGGGATCGGACCGGAGGTGATTGCCGAGGCGCTGCGCTGTCTTGGCCGGGTGGCGCAGCTCTACGGGCACGAGCTCGAGGTGACGGAGCTCGCCTTCGGCGGGGCGGCCATCGATGCCGAGGGTGATCCGCTCCCCGACCGGACGCTGCGCGCGTGCCTCACCTCGGACGCGGTGCTCTTAGGTGCGGTGGGGGGACCGAAGTGGTCGGACCCCGGGCAGCGGCTCCGCCCCGAGCAGGGACTTCTGCGGCTGCGTCAGTCGCTCGGGGCGTTTGCGAACCTCCGGCCCGTGAAGGTGCACCCCGCGCTCGCCGACGCCTCGACGCTGAAGCCCGAGGTGATCCAGGGCGTGGACCTGGTGTTCGTGCGCGAGCTGACCGGGGGGATCTACTTCGGCGACCGCAGCCGCGACGCCGACCGCGCCACGGACGTCTGCACCTACACGGTCGCCGAGGTCGAGCGCATCACGCGGGTCGCCGCGCGGCTCGCGCAGACGCGCCGCCGGCGGCTCACCTCGATCGACAAGTCGAACGTGCTCGAGACCTCGCGGCTGTGGCGCGAGGTGAGCGCGCGCGTGGTGGCGGCCGAATTCCCCGAGGTGGCGCTCGAGCACATGCTGGTCGACTCGGCCGCGATGCACCTCATCCGGCGGCCGCGGGACTTCGACGTGCTGGTCACCGAGAACATGTTCGGCGACATCCTCACCGACGAGGCGGCGATGCTCGCCGGGTCGCTCGGGCTCCTCCCCTCGGCATCGCTCGGCGAAGGTCGCCTCGGGATCTACGAGCCGATCCACGGCTCGGCGCCCGACATCGCCGGCCGCGGCGTCGCCAACCCCTACGGCGCCATCCTGAGCGCCGCCATGCTGCTGCGACACTCGTTGCATCTCTCGGCCGAGGCCGCGGCGCTCGAGCGCGCGGTGGCCGGCGCGCTCGCCGACGGCGCGCGCACCCCCGACATCGCGCTCGCCCACGTGCGGGCGCTCGCGACGCGCGAGGTCGGGGACGCCGTGATCAGCCGCCTGCAGCGGCCCGGCTGAGCTGGCGAGGGGGGAGCAGGCGCGCCGCGCGCGCGAGCGCCTGCGCGAGGTCCTCGCGCAGATCCTCGAGCGCCTCGATTCCCACCGAGAGGCGGATGAGACCGTCCGTGAGGCCGGCCTTCTCGCGCGCTTCCGGATCCATCGCCGCATGGGTCATGGTGGCCGGATGCGACACCAGGCTCTCCACGCCGCCGAGCGACTCGGCCAGCGAGAAGCACGTGAGTCCGCTCACGAACTCCCGCACGGCATCGTGCCCGCCCTCGAGCTCGAGCGTCACGATGGCGCCGAATCCGCGCTGCTGGCGCCGTGCCACCTCGTGCCCCGGATGCGTGGCGAGGCCGGGGTACCACACGCGCCTCACGTTCGGCTCGCCCTGCAGCCACTCGGCGAGGGTGAGCGCGTTGCGTCCATGGTGGTCGAGGCGCGCGTGCAGCGTCCGCAGTCCCCGCAGCGTCAGGTAACTGTCGAACGGAGCGCCGGTCAGCCCGAGGCAATTCGCCCACCAGGCGAGCTGCTCGTGCAGCGAGCGCTCGCGCGCCACCACCGCGCCGCCGACCACGTCGCTGTGGCCGTTCAGGTACTTGGTGGTCGAATGCACTACGAGGTCTGCCCCAAGCGCGAGCGGCTGCTGCCAGGCGGGCGAGAGGAAGGTGTTGTCCACCGCGATCAGCGCCCCGCAGGCCTTACCCGCGCGCGCGACCGCGGCGATGTCGGTGATGCGCAGCAGCGGGTTGCTCGGGGTCTCGATCCACAGCAGCGCCGCGGGCTTCGAGAGCGCGGCGGAGAGCGCCGCCTCATCGGCAAAATCGACGAACTCGACCTCACGCTCACCGCGGCGGCGCCAGGCGTCGAAGAGCCGGTAGGTGCCCCCGTAGCAGTCGTGCGGGGCGACGATCCGGCCGCCGCAGGGAAGCAGGTAGCCGACGACCGTGATCGCGGCCATGCCGCTCGCGGTCACCACCGCGCCCGCCCCCTGCTCGAGCTCGGCGAGGGCCGCGCCGAGGAGGTCGCGCGTCGGGTTCCCGGAGCGCGTGTAGTCGTAGGCACGCTTCTCGGCGAAGCCGCGGAACGCGAACGTCGCGGTGAGGTGCAGCGGCGGCACGACGCACCCGGTCGCATCCCCGCACTCGATGCCGGCGCGCACCGTCTGCGTGACCTGGCTGGCGCCGGTGTTGGCCGCGCCCTGCAGCGGCGTGACTGAAACGGACCTCTGGCTCATTTGGGGCTCCCGAGCGCCGCGCGGAATATGCCGCGCAGCTGATACGACTCCTTGAGGAAGGCGTCATGACCGTAGATGGAGGAAATCTCGTGCAGCCGCCCGTGCGGCAGCCGGGCCGCGAGCGCCCGCAGGTCCTCGAGCGGCACCAGCTGATCCTCGCGGACCGCCACCACCGTCGTGGGGACGAACACGCGCGAGGCATCCACGCGGTGCAGATCGATGGACTCCGACAGAGTGAGAAAAGACTCCGCGCGGTGGCGCGTCGCGTAGTCGCAGCCGCGCGCGAAGAGGTACTCCTCGACGGGGAAGACAAAGCGCTGCCCGTCGCGGGAGGCGGTCCCGCCAAAGCGCGCCGCGAGCTCCGCCGCGCTCCGGTAGGTCGTCATCGCGAGCGCGCGCGCGACCTTCAGGCCCTCCTGTGCCTGACCGCACGCGGCGGCCAGACTCACGATGCGCCGCTGGATGCTGCGCCAGGCGGTTGCGAGCGGATGACTGCGGTCCGGCGCGCCGATGACGATCAGCCGCGCGACCCGCTCCGGATAGCGCTCGGCGAAGGCGAGCCCCACCATGCCGCCGTAGGACCCGCCGACGATGGCAGCGAGCGATGCCAGGCCGAGGTGATCGAGAAGCTGCGCGAGCGCCTCCGCCTGATCGTAGCTGGAGATGCTGGGGAAGACTCTGCGCTCCGCGGTCGGACCCGCGGCGCCGGGCTCCGGGCCCGTGGAGTCCCCGCTCCCGCCCAGGTAGTCGAAGCCGAGGACCTGGTACTCGTCGGTGTCGAGGGCCCCTCCGGGACCCACGATCTCCGACCACCAGCCGTTGCGTGGATCGTTGGCGAGGCAGATCTCGCGGTTGGCGGAGATGCCCCCCAGCGCGCACGCGACCGGCGCCCCGGCGGCGCCGACCAGGCGCCAGGCGAGCCGCGCATCGCGCAGTTCCCCGCCGTGCTCGAGCGGAAAGACGGCCGGCATCGCGAGCACGCCTTCGCGCACCGGGTACGCCCTCGAGGCGTCCGGCCCCGGAGGCTCGGCAGGCACGGGCGGCCGCACGGAGGGCACCCGCGGGGTGTTCGGGACCGATTCGACCGAGAGGTTCATCCGATGCTCCGCGTCCGGGTGGCACAGTCTCACCGGCCTCCCGCGGAGCGCGCCCGCCCAAGGACTGGGCGGGCCTGTCGCGTCCTTTCCCTATCGAGGCGCCTGGAGGCGCCCCGTGGGCCACGCTGACCGCTCATCTGTAGACGTTCGACCCTCGCGGGGCGCGCGTCGCAGGAGTTGGCACCTTCCCAGGTTGGTTAGGCCTGGCGGTTGCCCCGGCGTCCAAGGGCCTATCCCTCAGCCGGTCTCGATGAGTAATCAACAGTCTAGGGGGGAGTCGCTTCGCGTGCAAGCTGAAACGCGGGGGGCTCCGTGAAGCGCTGCACCCCGACCGCCTCGTAGACCTCGGCGGGTAAGTAGATGACCCCATCCTTCATGACGAGGCTGACACGGCGGATATCGCTGATGTTCTGAGTGGGATCGCCGTCCACCAGGATCATGTCCGCCCGCTTGCCCGCCTCGATCGAGCCGAGCTCATCGAGCCTCCCGGTGAAGCGGGCGCCGTTCCAGGTGGCCACCTGCAGCGCCTGGCTCGGGGTGAGACCGGCGCGCACATAGAGCTCGAGCTCGCGGTGGAGGGTAAAACCCGCGATGGCGTCGGTTCCGGCCTCGAGGGGCACGCCGGCGCGGTAGAGCTGCCCGACGAACTGCACCATCTTGTCATAAGAAGCCCGGTACTTCGCCGCGTTCTCGTCGGTGACGTTCATCGAGTTGCGGTGCCAGCCGCGCTGCACGGCCACGGGAACGTGATCGGCGACGGGAGCGTAGCTCGGGTTCATCTCGCCCTGCTTCTGCGTGAAGCTCCCCTCGAAGGTGGCGAGCGTCGTGTCGAGCGCCGTGTGGCGCTCCTTCATCAGCTCGATGAGCTCGGTGACGCGCGGCGAGGACAGGTCGAGCGCATCGGCATGGTCGGCCAGGAGATAGAACCGGGCGAGCGTGCGCGTATCGTCCTTCGGTCCGAGGAAGAACGTCAGCATGAGCTGGTTGATGTGCTGGATCTCGTCGTAGCCGGCGCGAATCGCCTCCTCCGAGCGCATGAAGGCGGGCACGTGACCGCTCACGCGCATGCCGTACTGGTGCGCGCGCTCGGCGGTCTGCTGCACCCATTCGGGGTGGAAGGAGTTGTAGATCTTGATCTGGCGGTAGCCGTGCCGGGCGTACCAGTCGACCGCATCGAGCGCTCCCTCGAGATCCTTGACGCGAAAGCCGCCGGAGGCCGAGTAAGGGCTGTCACCCTCGATGAAGCCGCACGGAATGACGCGCGGACCGATGATCTCCCCCGCATCGAGCTGCGAGATGATCTGCTGCAGCCGCGTGTTGTCGTTGCCCATGTCGCGGCTGGTGGTGACCCCGCCCCCGATCTGCAGCAGCAGGTTCCAGGTGTCCTCGTGGGCATGCATGTCGAAGAGCGCCGGCATGAGCACCCGCCCCGCCCCGTCGACCGTCGAAGCGGCGTCGCGCGCCGCGGCGCCGGCCGGGACGATCGCCGCGATCCGCCCCCGATAGACGTACACATCCCGAGGCGGCAGGAGCCGCGCGTGCTCCGAATCGAACACGCGGACGTTGCGGATCAGGATCGGGTCCGCCGCGCGGTGCGCGAGCTTCACGGCGAGCCCATGCAGCCAGTCGTGCTCGGCCTGCACCTGCAGCCGCTCGAGCTCGGCCCCCTGCCCCTCCCAGCCCTGCTCGACGATGCGCGCAAATCCCGGTACCACCAGCGCGAAGAGCCTCGGGTTGGCCCCGCCGGTGAGCCAGATGAAGTCGGGCTGAGTGTCGATGCCGAGGACCGCGTAGAGCGCGACCGCGGCGTTCTGCGCGCCCGACTCGAGCCTTCGCTCGAGGACCTTCCTGACGGTGAGCTCGCCGCCGGGCAGCGCCGCGATGCGATTGCCCGGCTCGCCGAGCGCCGCGCGCACGATTGCGGCGTTCGCCGTAAAGGAGCTGTCCACCGGCACGTACGCGACCGCCCGCGTGACGGTGGCCTCGCCCCGATCCGCAAGCGAGCGCCACCGCGCCGTGCCGCCGTTGCGCGTGTAGCTCTCGTCGATGGGCGCCCCGAAGGTGGACTTGCCCTTCACCTCGAAGGACGCCAGCGTTCCATCGGGCGCGAACCTCGAATGCTCCTTGATGTCCGGGCCGCGTCCGTTGTTGCGGTAGCTCATGTCCACATCGACGCGGCCGTCGCCACGCACGGTCACGACCTCGGACCCGCCCGGGCGGCCGTCGAACAGCACGGTGTAGCGGATGCTCGTGTCGGCGAGTGCCGCGCCCGAGAGGCAGACGGCGGCCAGTGCGGCGAGCGATCGCATGACGGTTCTCCCTAATGCGGGGAGAGAGCGCCGGCGCGCTGCTCGGCTTCCGCGGCCTCGGGATCGCGGCCGCGGGCACGGAACGAATCGGCAATCAGCCGCCAACCCGCGGCCTGGGCAGACGGGTCCCCGGTGGCAAGCGCCACGGCCTTGCGCCCCATCGCATCGGCCTGCGCGGCGTTGCCTTCGCCGAGCCGCACGCGCCCGAGCTCGATCCACAGCAGCGGGTTGTCGGGCTCGATGCGCAGCGCCCGCTCGAGCGTCACCGCGGCCTGACCGAACTCGCCGCTGCCGGCCTGCGCGTGCGCCTGCGTGACGAGCGCAGTCGCCGCGGGGCCGAGACGGAACTGACGCGGCCCCTGGGCCGGAGGGCGCTCGGACGGAGGTTGAGCCTCTCCGGGGCCGGGGGGCTGCGCGCTCCCCGGCGGCGTCTCGCCCGGCGGCAGCGCTCCCGGTGGCAACGTCGGCTCCGGACGCGAGACGACGCAACCCGAGAGGCAGGCGGCGATGAGCCACGCGCTCACCACCGCGCTCGAGGATCGTGAGATGCGCACGGAGGAGATCATAGCCCCGCGGCGTCAGTGCGCGAGACCGCGCAACCACTGCTCCGCGCGGTTGAGGATCGTGGTGACCGGGTTTCCGTTATCGGGGAAGCTGCAGCCGGGCTTGGCCGGGACCGAGGCATCTCCCGGCACCACGACGGCGACCATGTCGTCGGAGCAGCCGGGTGCGACGCGCAGCCCGGTCGGGAACTCGATGTGCATCTCCGCAAGGCCCTCCGGCATCGGCGCCTCCCAGGAGCTCGTGTTGAGGCCCGCCATGATGTGCGCCCACACGGGCAGCGCGCCGGCGGAGCCCGTGAAGCCGGTGGGCTCGTCGCTGTCGTAGCCGACCCAGACCACCGCGAGATGACTGCCGGAGAAACCGGCGAACCAGCTGTCTCGAAACTCCGAGGAGGTGCCGGACTTTCCGGCCACCGTGAGCCCCGCCGGCAGCACGGCCCGCGCTCCGCGCCCGGTGCCGCGCTCCATCACCTCGACGAGCATGCGGTCGAGCTGGTACACGGCCTCGGGAGAGGCCACCTGGCTCACCTCGAGCGGGAAGGCCTTCAGCGGCTTGCCGTCGGCGCTGATGACCGCGCGCACCGCGCGCAGCGGGTTGTGAAAGCCGCCGCTCGCGAGGCCGTTGAAGAGTTGCGCCGCCTCGAGAGGCGTAACCTCCACCGCGCCGAGCAGCATCGCCGGCACCTGCAGCGGCGGCTGCGGGAGGCCAAAGCGCTGCAGCGTGTCGGCGACCTTGGGCAGGCCGACGTCGAGCCCCACGCCGACGGTGGCGAGATTGAGCGACTCGGCGAGTGCGCGCACCACCGGGACGGGCCCGTAGACCTCGTGAGTGAAATTCTCCGGCTGCCAGTGACGGCCGTTGGCGAGCTTCAGGTCGATGGGCGCGTCCTGCACCACGGTGGCGGCGTTGTAGCGGCCGCTCTCGAGCGCGGTGAGATAGATGAAGGGCTTCACCAGCGAGCCCATCGAGCGGTGCGCGTCGAGCGCGCGGTCGAAGCCGTCGTAGCCCACGTTTCGGCCGCCGACGATGGCGATCACATCGCCGCTCTGCGGGGTCGTGACGACGAGCGCGCCCTCGAGCGGTTCCGGGCGTTTGTGCTGGCGATCGAGGCGCGCCAGCTCGCGCTCGAGCGCGTGCTCGGCCTGCTCCTGGGCGCGCGGATCGAGGCTGGTGTAGATCTTGAGGCCCGCCTCGGTGAGATCCTGGTCGTGATAGTCGCGACGGAGCGTGCGGCGCACGAAATCGAGGTACGCCGGGTAGTAGGCGCCGGCGGGCCGGCTCGTGACCCCGAGCGGCCGCCGCGCAGCGGCAGTGGCATCCTCGGCCTTCACGATGCCCTGCTCGGCCATGACCTTGAGGACGAGGTCGCGCCGGGCGCGCGAGCGCTCGGCATGGCGCCGCGGGTCGTAGTACGAGGGTCCACGGACCACCGCGACGAGGAGCGCCACCTCCGAGAGGTCGAGCTCGGCGAGCGGCTTGCCGAAATAGAACTGGCTGGCGAGCCCGAAGCCGTGAATGGCGCGATCGCCGTCCTGGCCGAGGAAGATCTCGTTGATGTAGGCGTTCATGAGATCCGCCTTGGTGAAGTGCGCATCCAGCGCCATCGCCATGATCGCTTCGCGAATCTTGCGCGTGAACGTCTGTCGCGTGCTCAGGAAGTAGCTTCGCACCAGCTGCTGCGTGAGGGTGCTCCCGCCCTGCTCGATCTGGCGGGCGCGCACGTTCACCCAGAGAGCGCGCAGCATCGCAACCGGGTCGACGCCGTGATGGCTGTCGAACTTGCGGTCCTCGACCGCTTTCAGCGCCGCCGGGAGCAGTGCCGGCACCTCCTGCGGCGTGACGACGATGCGATCCTCGCCGTGAATCGGGAAGATGCTGCCGATCAGCAGCGGCTCGAGCCGCAGCACCGGCACCTCCTGTCCGGCGCCGTCGCGCAGGCTCTCGAGCCCCTTCGGGCCCGTGACGACGCTGAGGAGCGTGGCGGTGCGCGTCTCGTCGGCGAAGCGCACCGGCCGGAGCGCCACGTCGATGCGCTCGCCCTGGACGCGGTAAGTCCCCGGGCGGTCGAGCGGTGTGGTGCGCCGGTAGCCCAGGCGCTGCAGCTCCTCCTCGAGCTCTGCCGGCGAGAGTGCCAGGCCCGCGTAGAGCTCGAGCGGCGCCGCGTACACCTGCGCCGGCAGCGTCCAGCGGCGCCCCTCGAACTGGTGCGTCACCAGGAGGTCGAGGTACAGCACGTAGAGGGCCACGGCGAGCGCCGTGATCCCGAGCGCGAGCAGCGCAATCCGTTTCAGTTTCAGATGAAGAGCTCCACCGCCGCAGGCCGCAGGTTGTACTCGGAGCTCATCGCGTGTCCGTAGGCTCCGGCGTTCGCGACGAGCAGCACGTCTCCCTCGCGGGTCGGGGGCAGCAGCCGATCATGCCCCAGGACGTCCGCGCTCTCGCAGATCGGGCCGACCACGTTCACGAGCTCGGTGGCCGGCTCGTCCGCGCGGCTCAGGTTCACGATCTCGTGGTAAGCGCCGTAGAGCGCCGGACGGACGAGAGAGTTCATGCCGGTGGCCACGCCGACGAAGCGCACCCCGCCCTTGGCCTTGAGCTGCGTCACGCGCGCGAGCAGCACGCCTGCCGCCGCGACCAGGTAGCGGCCGGGCTCCAGCCATATCTCGAGGCGCGGATGCTCGGCGCGCACGGCGGAGAGCAGCGCATCGAGCCTGGCGAGATCGACCCCCGGCTGGTCGGGATGCTCGGGCACTCCGAGCCCGCCGCCGACATCGATGACCTCGAGCTCTCGGAAGGCGCGCGCCGCGGCGGCGAGGAGGCGTGCGGTGTGCTCCCAGCTCGTGACGTCGAAAATCCCGCTGCCGACGTGCGCCTCGAGGCCGACGATCCGCGCGCGAGCCTCGCGGGCCAGCCGGGCGCAGTCGGGGAGCTCCGCGATCGGCACGCCGAACTTCGAGCGCGTGCCGGCGGTGCGCACGTGAGTGTGGTGGCCGCGACCGACGCCGGTGTCGACGCGCACGAAGATGTCATGGCTGGCGAAGAGCTCCGGCCAGCTGTCGAGCGCGTAAGTGTTGTCGACCGTCACCCGCACTCCGCGCTCGAGCGCCCAGGCGTACTCCGCGCGCGGCGCGAAATTCGGCGTATAGAGGATGCGTGCGGGCTCGAGATCGGGAAAGAGCGTGAGTACCCGCTCGACCTCGCCGCGCGACACGCACTCGAACTCGACGCCGGCGGCCCGCAGCGTCCGCAGGAGCTCCGGGTGCGGATTGGCCTTGATGGAGTAGTGCACCCGCGAGAGCGCGGCGAGGCTACGCAGTGCCCGCGCGGCCCCCTGGACAGCGTCGAGGTCGTACACGAAGGCCGCGTCACGGTCGCCGAGCGCGCCGAGGAGCTCGGCCCGTTTGGCGCGCCACCAGGGCGGCGCCGCGCCCCCGGCGCGGTCGTGTGGCCCCGAGAACAGCTGCTGCCAGGTAGGACCGAGAACCTTGTCGCCCGGCACCGGGCGGATCAGCAGCTCGTGCAGCTGCTCGACCAGACGGTCGCCCTGGTCCTCATCGACCACGAAGGTGAAGTTCAGATCGTTGGCCGCCTGGCTCACGAGGTGGATCTTCTGCTCCTCGAAGAACTCGAAAGCGCCGCCGAGCTGATGGAGGATCGCGCGGATGTTGCGTCCCACGAGACTCACCGAGGCGCACGGCCCGATCACCTGCACGCGGCAGAGGCGCGACAGATCGGCGGCGAGAGCTGCGACCTGGGCGTTGTCGAGCGTGTTGGCCGCCGGGTCGAGGGAGACCGTGACGTTGGTCTCCGAGGTCGACACCAGGTCGACCGACAGGCCGTGATCCTTGAACACCTGGAAGGCATCGGCGAGGAATCCCACCTGGTGCCACATCCCGGGGCTCTCCATGGAGATGAGCGTGATGCCCTTCTTCGAGCACACCGCCTTCAGCTGCGCCCCCCCGATGCTGCTCTCGGCGGAGAGCACCGTGCCTTCGAGGTCCGGCGCCTGGGTCGCATAGACGTGCAGCGGAATGCCGTACTGGCGCGCGGGCAGGATACAGCGCGGGTGCAGCACCTTGGCGCCGCTGGTCGCGATCTCCTGCGCCTCGTCGTAGTGGAGCGCCCGCAGCAGCCGCGCGCTCGGCGTCGCGCGCGGGTTGGCGCTGAACATGCCGGGCACGTCGGTCCAGATCTCGAGCCGCTGCGCGCTGAGCTTCGCTGCGAGGTACGCCGCCGAGGTATCCGAGCCGCCGCGCCCGAGCAGCACCGTGTGGCCCTCCTCGTCGCTCGCGATGAACCCTTGCGTGACGATCGCCGGCGCGAGAGAGGCGAGCCGCCGCTCGAGCGCTGAGTCGGGCGCGAAGCCACAGGTCGCCGACAGCACACTGGCCTTCGCGGAGGCGCTGGGCCGCTCCTCGGCGCGCAGCAGCGTCCGCGCATCGGCCCACGCCACCTCGAGCCCGCGCGCGCGGAGGAACCGGGCGCCGATCTGAGTCCCCATCAGCTCGCCGGTGGCGAGCACCCGTGCGCGCGTGCGATCCGTCACCTCGGTGGAACGGGCCACGCCGGCCGCCATCTCGCGCAGTTCCTCGAGCTGCCGCTCGACGTCGTCCCCCAAGGGCACGCCGAGCTCCGCCGCGAGAGCCCGGTGGCGCGCCTCGATGGCCCGCAGCTCTCCTTTCTGAGCCTCCGGTTCCGGGACGTCGAGCACACGCTCGAGGCGGTCCGTGATCCCGGAAATCGCCGAGTGCACGATGAGCACGCGGGCGCCGGCCGAGCGGCGCTCGGCGGCGACCCGCGCAATGTTGGTCCAGTTGGCCAGTGTCGAGACGCTCGTCCCGCCGAATTTCAGGACAATCCAGGCCGAGGGCGTTCGGGTCACTTCTTCGGCTCTCCGGGCGCGCGGCTTTGAGCGCGCGAGGTGGGCAATCCGCCCCGCCTGCTGTGCTTGGGATTGGAGCGGGCCGGATGCCCGCCGGTTCTAGAGCTCGTCGTCGAAGTCCTTGAGATCCTTCTCGAGCTTCTTGTCCGCCAGGACCTCCTCGAGGCGGCTCCAGGCGGCCTTGCCGCGCTTGCCCTGGGTGCGGACGCGCTTGTCCACCCGATCGAGCATCCGGTCGTAGTCGGTGCCGTCCTCGGGTGGAGTGCTCAGAAATTCATCGTCGAGATCGAAGCTCTGGTTGTCTCGTTCCGACATCTGGTAAATCTTAAATTAATTCAATAACTAACGCGCCTAAGGGCGCACCGAACAAGGCTGCGAACTATAGCCGAATTGCGCCGCCGATCAACTTTTTGACCTTAACCCGGGACAGGTGTTGCCGGGCTGGGTGCGGCGCCTGAGGGGGCGCGCGGGGAAGCCCCCAGCGAGGAGTACAGGGATCTCCCCATGGAGAGCGTCAGCGGCTGCGGGGTGGGTCCGCCCCGCTCAGGGCTAATCGGTGCGGTCACGGACCACGACGGGCGCGCCACGACTCAAGCCCAGCCCCTCCGCCGCGCTGTTCTCGGCGCGAGCGATCTCCACCACGCCGAAGGAGTTCACCAGCGCGAGGTACTCCCCGGGACGGCTATCGCCGTAAGTGCGCAGCAGCGGAAAGGAGTGATTGCCCGCGTGCACCAGCGGCAGACGGAAGCGCTCGATGAGCGCCGCGTCGATGTTGGTGATGAGGTTGCCGAAGTGATCGATGCTGATGACCACGCCGGTGACGCTGCGCGGCTCGACGGTCGGGTCCTCCACCCAGGAGGGCACGAGCGCGCTCACGCGCTCGCCGAGATCCTCCGGCTGACAGCGTCCAGCGGCGAGCTCGGCGGCGACCGGCGCGAAGATGTCGCGCCCGTGGAAGGTGGCGCTCGGGTGATGCACCCCGAGACGCGCGAGCTCTCCGGCGCCGAGGCGCACGATCAGTGCTTCCGGCGCACGGCTCACCACGGGTGCCAGCAGCCCGTTGTCGGGCGCGAGGAACAGATGGCCGCCGGCGCGCACGGCGACGATGCTGCGCGAGGTGCCGACGCCCGGATCCACCACCGCGACGTGCACCGTGCCGGCCGGAAAATACCCGCAGGCGCGCGCGAGCCAGAAGCCGGCCTCCGCGGGCCAGTGCACCA
>WNGP01000206.1_pt1 | contig 43435 bp, 33 predicted proteins | sample 5407671 | NCBI WGS metagenome assembly WNGP01 (sample SAMN13153381, study PRJNA577476) | soil metagenome | isolation source: 40 cm soil or saprolite under Garry oak tree replicate 2 | place: USA:California | collected 2016-06-15 | reverse complement strand
GGCGTTGAGGGCCTGTAGCTCAGGTGGTTAGAGCGCACGCCTGATAAGCGTGAGGTCAGTGGTTCAACTCCACTCAGGCCCACTAGCGCAAAGCGAAGCCCCGGTAACCAGTTGCAGGGTTGCCGGGGCATCGTGCCTAGGTGAGCTGCAGCATCACCGCCACCTCGGGAGGTCCTTGGGCTTCACGTGCAGCCGCGCCTCTTTCGCCGAGTTCACCACCACGATGTCGAAGGGCGGCGGCGGAGCCGCGCGGAGATCGAATGTCGCGATCAAACCGCTGCGCGTAATCTTCGCGCCAAAGAGATTCGCGTAATCGGAAGCGACCGTGTCCATGCGCGCCGGCTGTACGGTGACCGTATCTCCGGATGGTGTCACGGCTTGCAGAACGATTCGTTCGGGACTCACAGAGATCTCTTTGTTTTTGCCCGGGTCCAAGATGTCGGGATAGGCCATTACGGTAAGGACTGGAGCGTTCATGTCCGGGCGAACGCTGTCGCCGGTGAATGGCTGATAATTGCGCGCGTTCTTGGCGGCCGCCGTAGCAACACGCCCGAACGGCCCTTGAGCGTAAATGATATAGTTGCTCACAAACGTCGTCGCCAAAAACCCTCGCGACGCCCACGCGCTCGAACTGTAGCCATACGCTTTCTTGGTTTGGCGCCCGAGGGCAATCGCTTCTTGAATTCCGGCGCTGTCGAGCGAGGCGGAACGTGCCGCTGCGCCCGTGCTGTCGTGGGATGGGGCCTGCGCGACGAGGAGAAGAATGTTCAACGCGATTTTTGCGACTGCGACCATATGACCCCCTGAGGTCTCGATCGCAAAGAAGCTATCTGTCGCCCAGCTTGCCGTCCAACCCATTCCTTCGTCTCATGTCTCCAAGCGCGGCATTCTCGCGAGGAAGTACGCGGCGCAGATCCATAGAAGCGTGACCGTGAGCCATGCTACAAGGGAAGCACTCAGCCCAAACGTGCTGTTGGCCCCCGGCAGCGCCGATGGGACGATGTCCTTCGCATTGTTCACCGCCGCGTGCAGCAGCATGACCAGCAGCAGGCTTCCGTTGGTGCGCGTATAGAGCCACGCCATCGCGACGGACAGCGCGGTTACTTGCAACGCAAACACGAAAAATGACTGTCCGTACGTGTCGATCTCGGGGATGAAGAACTGAGGTAGGTGCCAGCAGGCCCAGATGACCCCGAGCAGGAGGCTCGCGCGCGCGAGTCCGAAGCGCGCCGCCAGGCGGGGAAGCGCATAGCCGCGCCAGCCGATCTCCTCTCCCGCCTGGAAGGGTGTCGACACGGCGATTGCCCCCAGGATGAGATACCACGGCTCGTCGCCAAAGTGCGGCCACGCGCCCGTGGCCACCCGATGGACCAGCGCGACAGTCAGCTTGATCGCGGGAATGTAGGCGAGGGCGAACAGGTACCAGCGCACAGCCACTCGCCACTGGAGGATGCCACCCAGCAGGGCCCGCACGCCTCCGTCTCCCTCGGTCCGCGCGGTTAGCCAGAGAGCCACCAGGGAGGGAGCGAAGGTGCCCAGCAGCACCAGTACACCACCGAGTGGCGCGTACACAGGAATCCCCGTCGCCGCGACCGAGATGAAGCAAGCCCACATCACGGCGTAGGTCAGCACGAAGAACGTGACGACCGGTTTCATGGCCTAGTTTGCGGTGTGCTCCCGCAGATGCCCAAACAGGTCCAGCCCGGTCTTGAGGACGACGAGCAGGGCGAGCGGGAGCAACGGTGATCCGAGCGTCGCGACGAGGAAGCCGCCGCCCAGGATCACGACGTGGAGCACCATGACCCGACCGTAAGGACGGAACATCAGCGCCGGAACCAGCGCCGACTTGTATTGCCCCGTGCCGATGTAGTTGAACGCGAACGAGACCGCGTGGCTCAGCGCCAGCCCCCAGGCTGCCGGGGCGATCCCCGCGACCTGAACCGCGTGCAGGTATGTGGCCGGCGTGGGAAATCCTCTCCCTGCAAACCCACCCCCGAACAGCGTGAGCACGAAGACCCCGTGCACCGTGACGAACATGCCGTAATGGAACGTGAAGAACGGGATCATGAACAGCTTCGCCGCCCACATCGCCCCGATCTGCGGCTGTGCCACGAGCATGCGCAAGACGTTGAAGACCCCCACGATCACGTTCTCCACCCAGAAGAGCAGCAGGGTAGCGAACACGCTCCAGCCCATGAACAGGACGCCGGCAAGCGGGACGAGGTTCGCCGCCACGAGCACGAGGGCGCTGGGCGAGAGCCGCAGGGGAGGGCGGTTGGGTGCGAGCGAGGTCACGGTGTCACTACGATGTCGAGTGGAGGGGACGCCGCCAAGGGCTTGCCGGCCCCGCATGCGAGGCGGATCTTGCCGGCGTGAGCGCTTCGACCAAGGGCCTCGCGGTAGTGGGGATCTCCGGCAGCCCGTCCGCGACGTCCAAGTCGCGCGTGCTCGTGGAGTACGCTCTGGGCTGGCTCGCGGCGCGCGGCGCAACGACCCAACTGGTGGACCTCGCGGCGCTACCCGCCGAGCCGTTGCTCGGCCGGGGTACGAGTCCGACGGTGACCGCGGCGCTCGACGCCGCTACACGCGCGGGGATCATCGTCGCGGGGACGCCAGTGTACCGGGCCACCTACAGCGGGCTGCTCAAACTCTTCTTCGATCTGCTGCCGCAGGACAGCCTGATGGGCAAGGTTGGTGTGCCGATCGTGACGGGGCATGGCGCCGCCCATTCCCTGGCTGTGGACCACGGCCTGCGGCCGCTGTTCGCGAGCCTGGGCGCGACGGTCGTGGCGAACGGAGTGTATGCGACGAGCGCCCAGTTTCAGGACGGGCGGCCCGGTGCCGAGCTGCTGGGGGCGGTGGACCGGGCAGTGCGTGAAGCACTGGCCCTCGCTACGGCCGGGCTACCAGGACCAGTCCCCCGAGGCACATGAGCAACCCCGCCACGTGTCGCGCCGCGAGGTGCTCCCGGTAGCCGACGACGCCGACGATCACGAGCAGCAGCGCGGTCGCGACGTTCGCCACCACCGAGGCGAGGCTGATGCGCCAGCCGGCGCGATAGGCGAGCAGGATGGCCAGCTCCACTCCCACGATCGACAGTCCGACCACATAGGTGGCCCAATTCAGGTCTTTGAGCGAGCGCACGAACGTCGTGCCGCCGGGCGCGAAGGGGACCACAACGAGACACGCCACGAGCGAGGTGGCGTAGGTGATCACCAGAGACACCATGGGGTGCACGCCCGGCACGATCGCCTTCTGGGCGATGTGATAGAGGGTCGTGGCGAGCGCGGTCAGGGCGATCGGGAAGTAGAACAGCATGGTCGAGCCTTTCGTCATGGGGATTCCCTGAGGCTCCTCTAGGGCCTTAAGAGAAACCGTGACCGGTTCGCATCAACCACCGTGAGCCGGTTGGCATGACTCAGCGTATGGATACCTCGAAGGTCGCCGGTCCAGTTGGGCTCAATCGAGCTCGCTTCTTCTTCGCGGTACTCTGTCTCGCTCAAGGCGACGATGCGATTGATCTTCAGGCCGTAGCCGTATTCCCCTCCGCTGTTCTGAGACGGCCGATAGAGATGCCCGCCGTGTTCAAAGATCCGTCCAGCGGGTCGCGACCGACGTACGTCGGAGACAACGGGATTGCCCGGGTGGGGCGTCCAGTTGGTGCTGAGGGGTGTGTCGGCGTAGAACAGGAAGAGCTCGTCCCATTTTGAAGCTCCGCCGTGTTCTCTGATGTTGGTAAAGAGCCACCACTTCCGCCCGTGAGCGAACAGTGTAGCGTCCACCGCCGTCACATTCTCCATCAGCGTTGCACACAACTCCCACCTGTCGGGGAACGCAACGCTCTTATAGAGCTCGACACTCTGGTTTGCCGAGCTCTCCGGTATCATGTAGTAGTCGCGATTCCATTCAAACACGAAGGGATATGACAAATGATAGGGGCGGTCGAGCACCTTCCTGGGCTCGGAGTAGTTTCCCCTCTCGTCCATCTCAATGCGCGAGATGTGCGCCTTGCCACTCTTGTACACGAACTCCTCTATGAAGATGTGGTAAGTACCGTCCCGATAGACCACATGCGGATCCGCCCAGAACCTGTCTCTGGGAGGAATGATGCGCTTGAACCGCCACAAGGACTGGGAGAGGCCGTCGCGCATGTCGTACAGCAGAATCCATTGGTCGGGAAAGAGCATTCGGCGCACCTTCCGCGTCGCGCTTCTCACCAGGTGCTTGGTCAAGAGGAGGACAAACTCCCCGTTCCTCGGGGTTACGTAGAGCCTGCGAGAGTAGAAGGGCAAACGGTTAGCCGAGCTCAGACGACGAAGGAACTCCGTACCCCCTACTGCATGTAGCTCCTTCAGCTTTCTCGGCAGGAAGGACAGACTCTTCCAGTAATAGTTGTTCCGGTTCCGCCTGACGGAATGACGGTCGGTTGACGAGAACGACCGGTACAGGACCGTTCCGTTATCGAGGTCTTCGGTCAAGATCTGGAGTATCGAGCCCGTTACCGCATGGCCGCGGAACACTTCCCAAAAGCCGGGCGGTCCACCGCGGTTCACCTCATTGTCACCATGATGGTACGACCACACGCCATATCTCGCGGCTTGGAGGATCTTGCCTCGCAGGATCCTGAAACCGAGTCTGACGAACACGTCAATGGCGTGCCTCTCGATCTTGGCAATGTCGTCGTCTGGAATTCGATCGGAATAAAGGGTACGATGTGGCTTCACGCGAATGACGGGGACGTCCTGCAGCAGGGCCGTGGCGTTCCTCGGCTCAAAGGCGTCCGGATCGACCGTAAAGACTTTCGCTTCGAGCTTGCAATACGCCAGATAAAGGATAGTACCCCACGCTCCCACGACCTTCGAGAAGAAGCTCCTCCGTTTCGCCTCCTCCGAATCGTTCAACACTATCAGCGCAATTTCCGCATACGGTGACTGTTGTACGGTCACTAACATTTCGTATGCCCACGCCGGCAGGACAAACGAATCCAGGAGGAGGCCAATTCGAAGTTTGCCGTTATCTGCGAAGCTCATTCTCTCATCGTCCGTTGCTTGAACCGGTCCGAAACGGCGGGGCGACGCGCCTCCGGGCACTGCAACTAGCGTTCCGTCCCAGTGGGGACGCTAGCGGCAGCCACCGCTGCTCGGGAAGATACCGCACGGTCGGATGTCGCACCGGCGCCCGTCCGTGCCGCAAAAACGCCCTTTCCCCGCCTCCCTCGTACCGCGATGTTGCGCAATCGACCGTGATTACCCCAAATAGAGTCATGTCTCGAGATCCGGCGGCGCTCGCCGCCAAAGACGAGGCGCGCGTACAAGCCGAGGTGCAACGCGCAGCCCTCCGTCAGCTCCTGGCGGGGGGCCCGCTCGCCGAGGCGTTGCACATCGTGCTGGTTGCAGTCGTCGCGGCGCTGGTGTGGAATTCCCAGCCGGTTGGGCTCACGCTCGGGTGGGTCGGCGCGGTCGCCGCCGCCGCCGGGTTGCGGACGTGGTGGCGTCTGCGCGCCACAGGGCGCAGCCTGTCGGCCGACGAAGCCCTGCGGGGGGTACGACTCACCGTGGCCGGCGTCGGCCTCGCGTGGGGGTTCGGTGCCGCTTCGGCGATTCCGGCGCTGGGCCTCGACGAGGCGGCCCTCATCCTGGTGGTGCTCGCGGGAATCGTGGCCGGGGCGACCGGTACCCTGGTCGGCGACCGGCGCAGCTTCCTCTACCTCCTGCTGACCGTCCTGACCCCCGTGCCCGTCGGCATCCTCTTGAACGGCCACACGCGCCCACATCTCCTGGCCGTCGTCCTGATCGCGATGTTCGCCTGGGGCATGGACCGGGTGCATCGGCGTGCCCACCGCACGTTCGCCGAGCGTGTCCGGGCAGCGGTCTTGCTGGAGCGATCCACGCAGGAATTGGCGCGCCAGCACGCCTACCTCGATGCCCTGATCGCGAGCACGCCGGTGGCCATCGCCGTGCTGGACGACCAGCGCTCCGTGCGCAGCGTGAACGCGGCGTTCGAGGGCTTGTTCGGGTACGCCGCGGGCGAGGTCGTCGGTGCCGGGATCGACGGGCTGATCGTGCCGGACTCGCTCCGCTCCGAGTCGAGCGACCTGGAGACCCGCGTCCGGCGTGGTGAGATCGTGCGCGTGGAGGTCGAGCGGATGCGCAAGGACGGGCGACGTATCCAGGTCCGCCTCTCGGCGGCCGCAGTGAAGGCGGCTGCCGATGGCGCGCTTGTGGCGTTGTACGAGGACATCAGCGATCGCAAGGCGGCGGAAGCCGCCATGCGCGAGGCGCGCGACCTGGCGGAGCGTGTAGCCCGCGCACGGAGCGCGTTCCTGGCGAACATGAGCCACGAGATCCGCACGCCCATGAACGCGGTTCTGGGCTTCGTCGAGCTGGTATTGGACACGGAGCTGGGTCCCGAGCAACGCCGCGCGCTGGAGCTGGTGCGTACGTCGTCCGAGGCGTTGCTCACCATCCTCAACGACATCCTCGACTACTCGAAGATCGAAGCGGAGCATCTCGAGCTCGAATCGATCCCGTTCGACCTGCCCAAGGTCGTCCATGCCACTGCTACCCTGCTTGCCGTCCGCGCACGCGAGAAGCATCTCGAGCTGACCGTGGACGTGCCGCCCGACGTCCCGCAGATGGTGCGGGGCGATCCGACGCGTGTCCGCCAGGTGCTCATGAACCTGATCGGGAACGCGATCAAGTTCACGGAGCAAGGCGAGGTCGACGTCTCCGCCGGCGTGCTGCAGCGCGACGGCGACCAGGCGTCCGTGCAGTTCCGGGTGCAGGACACGGGGATCGGCATCTCGGAGGAACAGGTGGGCACCATCTTCCAAGAGTTCACCCAGGCGGACGCATCGATGACGCGCCGCTACGGCGGGACAGGACTCGGCCTTGCGATCTCGCGGCGCCTGGTGGCCTTGATGGGCGGTGAGCTCGCGGTCACGAGCGAGGTCGGCCGGGGCAGCGAGTTCAGCTTTGCAATCAGCTTTCCGATCGAGGGGACGACGCAAGCCGCGGCTCGCACGTCCGTCTCCCTCGGGGGGCGGCGGCTCCTGGTGGTGGATGACAACGAAACCAACCGGCGGATCGTCCGGGACATGCTGGGGGCGGAGGGGATGGCCGTGCACGAAGCGCCCCGCGCGGACGCCGGACTCGAGGCACTGCGCCGCGCCGCCCAGGCGGGAACGCCCTACGACCTCGCCATCCTCGATGCGCAAATGCCCGACCAGGACGGCTTCGAGCTCGCGACCGCCGTCCGCGCCGACGGCGCGCTGAAGGAGACCCGGCTTCTGATTCTCACCTCTGCCGGGCAACGCGGCGACGGTGAGCGGTGCCGGCAGCTGGGGATCCAGGCATATCTTACCAAGCCCATCGCCCGGGCGGATCTGGTGGAGGCCGTGGGGACGGTGCTGGCCGGCAGAGCGTCGGCCCCGGGCGTGGCCGACCTCGTCACCCGCCACTCCATCGCCGAGTCGCGCCACGCGTTGCGCATCCTGCTGGCGGAGGACAACCCCGTGAACCAGCAAGTGGCGACGGCCATGCTGTTGAAGCGCGGGCACCAGGTGGACGTCGTGGGGAACGGTCGCGAAGCGGTGGACGCGGTCGCCCGCGAGCCGTACGACGTCGTCCTCATGGACATCCAGATGCCAGAGATGGACGGGTTTGAGGCGACGGAGCAAATCCGCGCCCTGCCCCGGGGCCGGACGCTGCCGATCATCGCCCTCACGGCGCACGCGCTCAGCGGGGAGCGCGAGCGCTGTCTGGCGCGTGGGATGAGTGGTTATCTCGCGAAGCCGTTCAAGGCGCACGACCTGTTCGCCGCCGTCGAAGGGCGGGGCGCCCAACCGGCTGACACCGCCGCGGCGCCGTCGCCTGCGGTCGACCTCGCGGCCTTCCGTCGCATTATGGAAGAAGCAGGGGCGGGCGAGGCGGTGGACGGGATCCTCGAGACCTTCGTGGCCACCCTGCCGCAGCGCCTGGAAGCGCTCGTGGCGGCCGCCGAGAGCACCGACGCCGAGCCGCTGCAACGGGCGGCGCATGCGTTCAAGTCGGCCGCCGGGACGATCGGCGCGGGCCACCTCGCCGCGCTGCTCGAGGACATGGAGCGCGCGGCGCGGGATGGCGATTTGGCCGGGGCACGTGACAAACTTGAGCACGTACGCGGCGAGGCGCGGGCCGTGCTCGACTATCTTCGAAGGGCGACGAAAGGCGGCCAGGATGCCTAACCTGATTTCCGTGATGGTCGTGGATGACGACCCGGTGTCGAGCGCCCAGCTGGGCGCGCTCGCCAAGGCGGCCGGTTACGAAGCCAGGAGCGCGCCCAACGGCCGCGAGGCGTGGGAGCTGCTGCAGCTGGCGCGCGTTCCCATTGTGATCTCCGATTGGTACATGCCCGAAATGGACGGGCCGGAGCTGTGCCGCCGCATCCGCGCCCGCACGCGCGAGCCGTACGTCTACTTCATCCTCGTCACGTCGCGCGGCGGCAAGCAGCAGTACCTGGCAGGCATGGAGGCCGGGGCGGACGACTTCATCGCCAAGCCCGTGGACCCCGACGAGCTGCGCGCCCGGCTCAAGGTGGCCGAGCGTATCTTGGGCTTGCGCAAGGAGATCGAGCAGCTCGAGGTGCTGCTCCCCATCTGCTCGTACTGTAAGCGGATTCGGAACGACAAGGAGGAGTGGGAGCCGCTCGAGCGGTACATCGAGGAGCACTTCGAGCAGTTGTTGAGCCACGGTATCTGCCCCGACTGCTACATCAAGTACGTGCAGCCTCAGCTCGACCGCACCAAGCCCTCGTGACGGCAGAGTCCCCGGCCGGCGACTGGTGGGCCATGGTCCGGGAGGCGCTGCGCGGCTCCTACCACGACTACACCTCGCGGTGGCCCCTACCGGCCCGCCGATTGCAGTACTGGTGCGTCGCCGCATCGCCCCACACCGCTTGACAGGGGAGCGGGGAGGTACAACCCTGGTACCAGCGAACGACAATTATCTCGTGGGATTACCCGGCCCCGTTGCGCCCCCGATCAGGCCGACGGGGCGCTGTGTGTCGTGGGAGCGCATCCATGGAAGCGAAAAATGTCCTTGACAGTCTCGACGTCGGCGTGGCGGCGATTGGTCCCGATTGGACGATCGCCGCGTGGTCGGCAGGGGCCAGTCGGATAACCGCGCTCCCGGCCACCCGGGTGCTGGGTCAGCGCATCTGGATCGCCTTCCCGGCGGCCAAAGGCACCGAGCTGGAACGAGTGTTCGGAGAGGTGCTGGCCGACGGAACGCCCCGTACCTTCCTGGCGCCTGCGGGCGCGCCTGAGTCCGCAGGGACCCTGCTCGAGACCCGGGTCACGCGCGGGCCGGGGGACCATCTCACCCTGGCCTTCCGGCCGGTGCGCGAGGAGCTCGCGCCCGAGTCGCGCGCGGCGCAGCTGTTGAGCGCGCTCGAGGCCGAGCGGCGGCTGTATCTGCAGCTGTTTAACTCGCTGCCCACGCCCGCCCTGGTGCTCGCGCCGGACGGTCACATCCTCGATACCAACTCCGAGGGCGCGAAGCTCTTGGGCGGCGCGGACGCGGCGGGGCTGCGTGGCCGGGCGCTGGCGGAGTGGACCCCCTCGTCGCAACAGGGTCTGCTCGCCGCCGCGCTGCGCCACGCCGTCACGCGGCGGCAGGAGGTGGCGCTCACGTTCGAATTCGCGGGCGAGCCGCCGCGCGAGGTGCGAGCCGTGGTCGTGAACGTCGATCCGGTGCGCGCGGCGCCCAAGCTCCTCTTCCTGGCGCTGGATGTGTCGCGTGAGATGCTGTTGCAGCAGCGGTTGCTCCAGGCCGACCGGTTGTCGCAGCTCGGGGCGCTGGTGTCGGGTGTCGCACACGAGCTCAACAATCCGCTTGCTGCGATCGCCGCATTCGGCGAAGCGCTCGCGCTGGACCCTCATCAGGCCGATTTGGAGGAAAGCGCCGAGGTGATCCGAAGTGAAGCGATGCGGGCGGGTCGCATTGTCCAGACGCTGCTCGACTTCGCCCGCCAGCGGCCGCGCATGCAGACCGCCGTCGATCTCGGCGAGATCGCCGAACGGGTGCTCGCCCTGCAGCGCAGCGCCCTCAAGAAAGCACGCATCCGCGCGACGGTCTCCGTCCCGAACGACGTCCCTGCCGTGGCGGGCGACCCGCAGGAGCTGCAGCAGGTCATGCTCAACGCGGTCGTCAACGCTCGGCAGGCGATCGAGAACACGGGCCGCCCCGGCCAGATCACCATCACGGCTCGGTCGAGCGACCATCACGTGCTCGTGACCGTCGACGACACGGGTCCCGGCGTGCCGCCCGAGATCCTCGACCGCGTGTTCGAGCCGTTTTTCTCGACCAAGGCGGAGCACGGCACCGGGCTCGGGTTGGCGATCAGCTTCGGCCTGGTCCGGGGCATGGGCGGTCGCATCTGGATGCAGAACGTGGAAGGGGGCGGCGCCCGGCTCTCCTTGGAGCTCCCGGTGGACGCCGGCAGCGCTGACGCGGCGGCGCGAGCCGCCGCCCGGTCGGCCGTGCGGCGACTCTCGGTGCTGGTGGTGGAGGACGAGGAAGCGGTGCGCCGCGCCATGGCGCTGTTGGCCAGGCGGCTCGGCCACGAGGTCACGACGGTCGGCCGCTTCGTCGAGGCGACCGAGCGCCTCGCCCAGCGGGACGCGCGCTACGACGCGCTACTGGTGGACGTGCATCTCGACGAAGCGCATACGGGGTTCGACCTGTTCGATCACCTGCGGAGCGAAGGGCAGGGGCGCGAGCTGCACATCGTGTTCACGACCGGTGACTCCATTTCGACTCAGACCCGCGACGCGCTGGAGCGCGCCGACCGACCGGTGCTGCGCAAGCCCTTCAGCCTGGACGAGCTGCGCGAAATGCTGGACCGCGTGGCGGCAGGCTGACCGGCGGAGGGATCTCAGGCCGCGCGCACGCGCCGGCGGTCCCGGCGGTACGCGCGGTAGTACGCGACGGTCTGCCGCAGGCCTTCGTCGAAATCCACTACCGGTTCGTAGCCCACGAGCTCGCGTGCCTTATCGATCGACGCGAGCGAGTTCCTGATCTCACCGCGCCGCCCCTCCACGTGCCGCGGCAAGACCGGCGCGCCTGTGAGTGTTTGGATGCGGTCCCACAGATCATTGATGCTCACGCTCTGCGCGCACCCGACGTTGAACACCTGGCCGGCAACCCGCGCCGCTGGCGCGCGAGCGGCGAGCACGTTTGCGTGCACCACGTTCGCGACGTAGACGAAATCGCGGGCCTGGTTGCCGTCTCCGTAGATCGTCGGCGGCTCACCCTGCAGGGCCGCGGCAATGAACTGCGGCACGACGGCCGCGTACCGCGAGTGCGGCTCCTGACGTGGCCCGAAGATGTTGAAGTACCGCAGCACGACGGTTTCGAGCGCGTAGGTCGCATGGAACGCCGAGCAGTACTGCTCGCCCGCGAGCTTGGACGCGGCATACGGCGACAATGGGCGCGTGACGTGATCCTCAGAGTTAGGCAGCGTCGCGGGGTTCCCATAGGCCGACGTGGAGCCAGCGTAGACCACTCGCTGCACGCCCGCGTCACGCGCTGCGACCAGGACGTTGAGCGTCCCGGTCGCGTTCACGTGGTGTGTGGCGAGGGGCTCGTCCACCGAGCGCTGCACCGACGTGTCCGCGGCTTGGTGCAGCACGCAGTCCACGTCCGCCATCGCGCCCGCGCAAACGTCGCGGTCCGTGATACTGCCCTCAACGAGACGGACGCGATCAGCGACGGCGGCGAGGTTCTCCCGGCGCCCCGTCGAGAAATCGTCCAGCACCACCACGTCGTGCCCGGCAGCGACAAGGTGCTCCACCAGATGCGAGCCGATGAACCCGGCTCCGCCGGTAACCAAGTATCGCATCTCAAGTCGGCTCCGTTCGGCCCGAGTTTTGCCCGTTGCAGGAATCCGGCCAGCGTTTCCGGAGGTGCGGAGCGCCTGGATGATTGTGGCGTATGGGCAACACGTGTTTCGTGGAGGGTTTTTGGAGTTCACGATTACGGCGGTCAATCCGCTCGATCACGAAAAGGACATCAAGCAGCTGTTCGTGACGCACGAGCGGCCGGAATTCCCGAGTTTCTTCGACCGGGCGTACCCGGCCGGCGTGCGGGCCGGGGGTGTGAGTTGGGTCGGGCGCGATCGCGCCGGCCAGGTCGTGATGCACGTCGCCTGCTTCCCGCAGCGATTCCGCTTCGGCGAGCGGGAAGTGGTCGGCGGCCTCATGATGAACGCCCTCGTCGCGCGGCCCTATCGAAGCTTCTTCCCTGCTCACGCGCTGATCCGGCGCGCCAAGGGAGACGCCAAGGCACGTGGTGACATCGACTTCGTCTACACCGATCCCAATGAGCAGGCCAAGGCGGTGATGGACATGTGCGGGTTCGTCCGGGTCGGCCGGCTCACACGATACGTGTTGCCCGTGGGCGACCGCCGCCGACTGCTGGATGGCGCGATCCGCCTGTTCCACGCGGGGGTTCGCCTGGTGACATGGAGCCGGGGGGGAGTGGGCGCCGGGCTCGTCGGGCATCCGGCTGCGGAGTTCTCGACGGCCGGCTGTGAAGCTCCGTTGGGCGACTCGCCACGGCTCAGACCCTATCACAGCAGCGCCCGGTATGCGATGCGCATGGAGGGCTATCCTGCCGCGTCGGACTGGTGGTTCACACTGCCGCGAAATGGGGACGCGGGTGCCCTCGCCGCCGGCTTGCTGGTGCGCGGGCCCGACTCCTCCGGTGTCGCGGACCTGCAGGCCGTGTACCGAGACCCCGGTCTGCCACTGGCCCGGCTGATTCGCGGTCTCGTCGCGTCGCTCCGCGTCAAGGGGTGTACTCGGCTGCAGGTCTGGACCGTAGCCGAGTCACAGTTCGCCGACGAGCTACGCCACGCCGGCTTTCTTCCGCGGGAGGGCGCGGCGTCGATCGTCGCGACCGCCCTGACGGCGACCGGGGAGTCCGTGCTGCGCTCGGTGCGCCTGTGGGAGATCACCAGTCTGGACTGCGACCGCTAGGGCGACCGGTGCGGGCGCAAGTGGCCCGGGGGTCGCCTCAGGCGTGGCCCGACGACGCGCGCACGGCTTCCACGTCGTACTTGCCGCTGGGGAGGAGGGGCAGGGCGTCGCGCACCTCGAAGCGCGCCGGCTGTAAATAGCGGGGAAGCTCGCGGCCGCAATAGGTCTGGAGCTGCTCGCAGGATCCCTGCTCGGCGAGCACGACGTAAGCGACGATACGCTCGCCGCGCGCCTCGTCCGGCTCCCCCACGACCACCGCGTCCGCGACTTGGCCTGACCCATACAGCACGCTGAGAATCTCGTCCGGGCCGACGCGATATCCCATGGTCTTGATGATCCTGTCCCTCCGCCCCACGAAGTAGAGGAACCCAGCATCGTCGCGGCGCACGATGTCGCCTGAGAAGACCACGCGCTCCGCGTCGGGGGCGCCCGGCGGTCGCAGCGGATTGGGGCGGAACACCTGTGCCGTGAGCTCCGGGTCGTTCCAGTAGCCCAGCGTTACCGTCGGGCCGCGGTACACCAGCTCGCCGATCTCCCCGGGCGGGGCCGGTGTGCCGTCCTCCAGCAGCACGTAGACCTCACCGCCGGGAATGGCGCGGCCCATCGAATCGGGCCGCCGGTCGACCTCTTCGGGCGGGAGATAGGTGCAGCGCAGCGCCTCGGTCAGCCCGTACATCAGGAACGTCTGTGCCCCGGGCTGGGCCTGTCGCAGCGCTCGCACGGCCTCGACGGGGAGGTGCCCGCCGGCATTGGTCATCACCCGCAGCTGGGGCAGCGGAGCCTCGACGAACGCCGGTACGCGCAACAGCCGGGTCCAGAGCGGCGGCACGGCCGCGAGCACGGTGGCGCCCTCCGCGCGGATCGTTTCGATCATCTGCTGGGGGAGGGGCGACCGCTCTACGACGAGGGCCGCCCCAGCACCCACGGCACACAAGAGCTGCCCCACGCCGTACACGAAACTGAACGGCAGAAGGCTCGCGAGTCGGTCGGCCTCCGTCAGGCCGAGGTAGGAGACCACGGCGCTGGTCAGGGCCCAGAGGTTGGCGTGACTGACGGCCACGCCTTTCGGGAGGCCGGTGGACCCGGATGTGTACACGATCTGGGCGACGTCGTCGTCCCGCCGGGAGACCGGCGCGAACAGCTCGCCCCCCGCGCGGAGGGCGCCGGCATCGAGCACGACGGCGTCGGTCGAGAGCCGCCGGGGTTGCCGCGCGAGCAGGTCTCCCGTCGTGATCAGACAACGGGCTCCCGAGTGGGCGAGCACGTGCTCGATCTGGCGCGGACGGAGCGTCTCGTTCACGACGACGGCGATCGCGCCCACGGCGAGCGTGCCGAAGAACGCCGCCGCCGCGTCCCGACCTCGCTCGAGCAGGATCGCGACGCGGTCGTCTGCCCCCATACCCGCCGTGCGGAGCGCAGCACCGAGCACCGCCGCACGCTCGCGCAGCGCGGTATAGCTGACGGTGCTGCCTCGTTCCACGATGGCGACCCGGTCGCCGCCGCGGGCGGCGCTATGCCACAAGAGGAGCGCCGCGTTGAGCGGAGGGGGTACGACGCCCGGTGCGCCGGAAACATCGATCGACAACGAGCACCCCCCGTGAATGCTTGGCCGCGGTGTTGCAACGAGTGTACCAGGGCAAGCAAGCGCGATGCTCGTCTCGCTGCGCGGCCACCGCAAACGGCGGGAAAACGGATGTGGCGCGCGCGCGACAACAGTTACTCCATATGAACCGACATCTGTCGGCGGAAACCGTTGATGCATCGTTCGATACGCGGTGTCGCGCGCACCGCCATAGGCCCCGCGCGCCGATGTCACTCCGAGGGCTCGAACTTTGCAACCGGAGACGCTGCGAGGCGCTATGCATTTCCATACTGCACGCGAGGTGCTGTGCCCACCACAATCGTAGACCGGCTGGAGCTCGATGCGGCTGCCGAGACCCGGCGGATCGCGGAGACCCTGCGGGTCCAGATCGGGGAGGCGCTGCGGCGCGGCGGGATCGTCGTCGCGATGAGCGGCGGCGTGGACAGCTCGGTGTGCGCGGCGCTCGCCGTGGAGGCCGTGGGCCCCGGGCATGTTCTGGGGCTGGGCCTGCCCGAGCGCGAGTCGGACCCCCAGAGTCTCTCGCTGGCCCGCGACTGGGCGGGGCGCCTCGCGATCGAGTTCGTCGTCGAGGACGTCACGGCTATCCTCGAGGCGTGTGGATGCTACGAGCAGCGCGACGCCGCCGTCCGCCGCCTCGTCCCCGAGTATGGCCCGGGCTGGCGCTCCAAGCTGGTGCTCGAGGGGGGCGGCCTCGATTCCGACCGCCTCAACGTGTGCTTCATTGCCGTACAGCCCCCGGGGCAAGGCCTGCGGAAGGTCCGTTTGCCCGGCCGCGAGCTGCGTGAGATCGTGGCCGCCACGAACTTCAAGCAGCGCGTCCGGACGATGCTCGCGTACCACCATGCCGACCGGCTCAACTACGCGGTGTTGGGCACGCCCAACCGCCTCGAATACGACCAGGGGTTCTTCGTCAAGGGCGGGGACGGTCTCGCGGACGTGAAGCCGATAGCGCACTTGTACAAGAGCCAGGTTTACCAGCTGGCCGAGTCGCTCGGAGTGCCCGTGGCGATCCGGGCGCGCACGCCCACCACCGACACGTACTCGCTGCCGCAGACGCAGGAGGAGTTCTTTTTCTCGATGCCGCTGGGCACGCTGGACGTGGTGCTGCAGGCCCGGAACGAAGGCCGCAGCGCCGCCACCGTGGCGACCGACTTGGGGTATCGGCTCGAGCAGATCGAGCGCGCCTATCGGGAGATCGAGCACAAGCGTGCGGTCACGCGTCCGCTCCATCTCTCTTCGCTGCTGGTCGCGCCGGTGCCGGATGTCGGTGCCAGCGGGGGGAGCGTCTGATGTGCGGCATCGCCGGTATCGCGCGGCGGCGCCCCGAGGGCGTGGCGGCGGAGCTGCTGGAGCGCATGGCGGTCGCGATCCGGCACCGCGGGCCGGACGGCTTCGGGCTGCACGCCGACGACCGGGTGGGTCTCAGCAATGTCCGGCTGAGCGTGATCGACTTGGCGCGCGGGGCACAACCGATGACGAACGAAGACGGCACCGTTTTCATCGTCTACAACGGCGAGATCTTCAACCACCTCGCGCTGCGCGGCGAGCTGGAGGCCCGCGGGCACCTGTTCCGCACCCGTAGCGACACCGAGGTGCTGGTGCACGCCTATGAACAGTGGGGCGAGCGGATGCTGGAGCGCCTGAACGGCCAGTTCGCGTTCGCCATCTACGACCGTCGCGCGGGGTCCGTGTTTCTCGCGCGAGACCGCTTCGGGATCCTGCCGCTGTACTACACGGAGCGCGATGGCGATCTGTATTTCGCGTCCGAGGTGAAAGCGCTGTTGGTCACCGGTGAAGTGGAGCGCGCACTCGATCCCCAGGGCCTGGACGAGGTGTTCACGTTCTGGGCGGCGCGCCCTCCCCGCACTCCGTTCCGGAGGGTCTGCGCGCTCGAGCCGGGCTGCTGCGCGCGGTGGCAGGACGGGCGGCTGACGGTGCGGCGTTACTACGCGCTCGACTACGCCGAGGCCGCGGCCGAGCCGGCGGACGCGCTCGACGCGCTGGACGAGCTGCTGCGCTCGGCGGTGCGCCTGCGACTCCAGGCGGACGTGCCCGTCGGCGGGTACCTGAGCGGGGGCATCGACTCGAGCATCGTGTGCGCACTCGCGGCGGCGGGCTCGCCGCACGCGCTGCGGACCTTCTCGGTGAGCTTCGAGGACCCGACGCTGGACGAGAGCGCCTATCAGCGGGCGGTCGCGGCGGAGGTACGGAGCCGTCACGCGGTGCGGCGTATCGGGCGCGGTGATATCGCCCGCGTCTTCCCGCACGTCATCCGGCACACCGAGACGCCGCTCGTCCGGACGGCGCCGGCTCCGCTATATCTGCTCTCGGGGATCGTCCAGGAGCACGGTATCAAGGTGGTGCTCACGGGGGAGGGGTCGGACGAGGTGTTCCTCGGCTATGACCTCTTCAAAGAGGCGATCATCCGGCTGCTGTGCTGGCGGCGGCCGGCATCGCGCTGGCTCCCACGCCTGCTGGATGGGCTGTATCCGGGGATCGCTCCCGGTGCGGGGAAGGGTGCCTTCTGGCGGAGCTACTTCACAACCGCCGGCGCGCCCGACGATCCGCTGTTTTCGCACCTGCCGCGGTTCCAGCTCACCGCCCGCATCAAGGATTTCTACTCCACCGAGTTTCGCGCTGGACTCGGGGCCTTCGACCCGCTGGCCGAGCTGCGCGCCTCGCTGCCGGCCGGGTTCGGGGCCTGGTCGCTGCTTGCGCGGGCGGCGTATCTCGAGATCACGACGCTCCTCTCGTCGTATCTGCTCAGCTCGCAGGGCGATCGCATGGCGATGGCCCACGGCGTAGAGGCCCGCGTCCCGTACCTCGATCACCGGCTGTTTGAGTTCGCCGCTGCGCTTCCCGCGCGCAGCAAGCTGCGCGGCCTGCGGGAGAAGGACATCCTGCGCCGCTGGGGGGAGGGCACCGATCTCGTGCCGCCCGCGGTCACCCGCCGACGCAAGCAGCCATACCGCGCGCCGGACGTGCCTGCGTTCTTTGACGGGCGGCCGACGGAGTACGTCGAGGAACTGCTCGAGCCCGCGAGCCTCGCGCGCTCAGGAATTTTCAATCCACAGGCGGTCGCGGGATTGGTGCGGCGCTGCCGTGCGGGGCGTGCGGAGGGATTCCGCGAGAGCCAGGCGCTCGTCGCGATTCTTTCGACCGAGTTGTGGCACCGGGAGTTTCTCGGCGCCCCGGAGCCCGTCCGGGCGCGCGTCGCGGCGACCGCCCAAGTGCGGCCGCCGGCGGCAGAAGCCCCCGCGGCGGCCTGACGTGTGACCCTGAGGTCAGGACGATGCGCGACGAGACCCGAGAGTTGACTCCGGCGCTGATCGCGGACCGCACGCGAGCCTACGTCCGTGACAACTTCCTCTACATGCGGCCCGACTGGCCGCTGAAGGACGAGGATCCGTTGTTCGGGGGCGGCGTGATCGATTCGATCGGCGTGATCGAACTGGTCGGGTTTCTGCAGCGCGAGTTCGGCTGTACGCTGGAAGAGGAGGAAATCACGGAACGGAACTTGGGTTCGATCGCAGCGATCGCTCGCTTCCTCTCGGCCAAGTGCCATGGCGGGGGCGTGCGAGCCGCCTGATGACGTTGCGCGACCGGCTCGTTACGCCCGACGACCCGCCTACGCGAGTGCGGTCCCGCTCTGGTGCCGGCGGATCGCGCGGTGCCGGGACTGCTGGCGTCCCGACGCGACGGAAGTGGGTGACTGACCTGCTCGGACGTTTGCGCCGGGTGCCCGACCAGCTCTTGCACCGCTCCCGCCGCCGGGCTGCGCTCGCCGCGCTGACGGCACGCCGGCCGCCGGCGTGCGTGCTCGTGCTGTGCAGCGGCAACATCTTCCGCAGCCCGTTCGCGGCGGCGGTCTTGCAGCGGGAGCTCAACCGGCGCGGCGCGGGGAGCGTGCGCGTGGAGTCGGCGGGCTTCGCGGCGCACGGCCGGCCCTCGCCGCCCCACGCCATCGCCGCCGCCGCGCGTCATGGCATCGACCTCGCCGGACACACCTCCCAGCTGCTGGTCGCCCCTCTGGCGCGCGCGGCCGACCTCATCGTCGTGATGGAGGAGCTGCAGCGCCGCAGCGTCTGCGAGCGGTTCGGGCGCGCGACGCGGGATGTGCTGCTGCTTGGTGACCTGGATCCCATGCCCGTCACCTCCCGCGCGATCGAAGACCCCGTCGAGCAAGGCCCGGAGGTGTGTGACCGGGCCTACATGCGGATCGCGCGTTGCGTCGGCGAGCTCGCGAGAGCAGTGGCCGGCGTCGGGGAATTGCACCGCGAGGCGTAGGTTCCGCGGCCGGCCAAGCAACGATCGGCCGCCAGGCTGCTCCGCACGGTCGCTATAGCGGCGACGCCACACCTAGGGCTGAAGGCACAGCCCTTACTCGAGGAGTTGTCGTATATCTCGTTGTTTCACCGCCACTTATCACTCATACGGAGCAACGGAGGGGCGCGGCGCCAGCCTTGCAGCTCCGATCCGCCGAACGAACACGCCGGTCCCTGGTCTGCACGGGCTGTCGGGACCACGTCCAGTTCCTCAAGAGAGGTCCCATGCTCGCAACCGCGTCAAAGTGCCTGGTGACAGGGGGTGCCGGCTTCATCGGCTCGCACCTCGCCGAACGGCTTGTCGCTCTCGGACACGCCGTTCGCGTGGTGGACAACCTCAGCACGGGGGACGAAGCCAATCTCGCCCACTTGGCAGATGATATCGAGTTTGTCCTCGGCGACCTCTGCGACGCGGACGTGTGTCGTCGCGCGGTCGCCGGAATGGATGTCGTCTTTCATGTCGCTGCCCTGCCCAGCGTCCCGCGGTCGCTGCAGGACCCTTGGGCCTCTCACGCCTCCAATGTGAACGCCACGGTGCGCCTGCTCGAGGCGTGCCGCGAGGCCAAGGTCGCAAGAATCGTCTATTCGAGCTCCAGCTCGGTCTACGGTGATACGCCGGTGCTGCCGAAAGGCGAGGCGGTCGAGCCACTGCCACGGTCGCCCTACGCCGCCTCCAAGCTCGCTGGCGAGCAGTATGTGCTGGCGTTCGCCCGGGCCGGGCTGATCGAAGGCGTGGCGCTCCGCTACTTCAACGTGTTCGGGCCGCGGCAGAGTCCGCACTCTGCGTACGCGGCGGTCATCCCCAAGTTCTTCCAGGCTGTTCTCGACGGAGGGCAGGCTGTGGTGTACGGGGACGGCCAGCAGACTCGGGACTTTACCTACGTCGACAACGTGGTCGACGCGAACATCCTCGCGGCAACGGCACCCGGTGCGACGGCGAGTGGCTGGGTCGTCAACGTCGGTGCCGGGGCCAAGACGACGTTGCTCCGGTTGATCGCCATGATCGGCAGCGTGACGGGTCGCGAGCTGCGCTACGTGTGCCAGCCTACCCGTCCAGGCGACGTGCGCGACTCATTGGCGAGCCTCGAGCGTGCCGAACGGCTCATAGGCTACCGGCCGCAAGTGTCGCTGGAGGAAGGGCTGCGACGCACGTGGACATGGGCGGCGGACGGTGCTGCCACCGTCGCCGGCTTTTCGCTCGACTCCACTCAGAACGGTTGAGTCGGGGCACCGTGACACCGCTGGATTTCGGAGCCTACGTATCGGCGGTCACGCTGGTAACCGTGTGGCTGCTCTACCCGCTGGTGATGGGGGCATTGGCCGGCCTGGTGCGACGCCGACTTCGAACCGCCGGAGCGCGCCTGGAGCCCGCGGCACGCTCTGTCTCCGTTGTGATCGCGACCCGTGACGACCCGGCGGTCGTAGGCGCCCGCGTCGAGGACTGCCTCAAGGCGACCAACCTCCCTGCGCCGATCGAGGTGATCGTTGCCCTCGACCGGCGCTGTGCCTGGGAGTCGATCGAGACGTCCGGGACCCGCGGGGCGGTGCGATTCGTTCGAGGCGACGAGCCGGGCGGCAAGGCGGCGACGCTGAACGCGGGGGTGAGGGCTGCAACGGGCGACGTCATTGTCTTTGCCGACACGAGTCAACGCTTTCATCCGGACGCGGTGCGCGCTCTGGTCGAAGCACTACGCCAGCCCGGCATGGGGGCCGTATCGGGGAACCTGGAGCTGCCATGGTCGAACCACGCGACCTCGCTGGCGGCGCTGTACTGGCGCGGGGAGCGCTGGCTCCGCAAATGTGAAGCCACGGTGGGTTCTGCGGTCGGGGTGACAGGTGCGATTTACGCCATCCGCAAGTCGCTCTGGCAGCCCCTCCCTGCGGCGCTGCTGCTCGACGACCTGTACACCCCGATGCAGATCGTGCTGCGGGGATACCGGGTCGGGTTCGTCGAAGGTGCGCTGGCTTGGGAACTGCGCCGGCCGCAGCCCGTCGAGGAGTACCGTCGGAAGACGCGCACGTTGACCGGCGTGATCCAACTGTGCGCGTGGCTGCCCGCGCTCCTCAACCCGCTGCGCAATCCGATCTGGGCGCAGTTCCTTTTCCACAAGCTGCTGCGGTTTCTCACGCCGTACGGCGCCCTCGCGATCGGCGTCTGGTGTCTCGGCACGACGTGGCCGAGGGTGACCGCGCCCTTCGGTACGTCGCTGAGTACCGCGGCGGCGGCGCTGCTGTGCCTGCTGGTTCTGAGCGCAGACCGGGCCGGGCGCGTCCGTCACCTGATGGGACAGGCAGTCCTGTTGCAGGCGGCTGTACTGGTTGCCACGTTCAACGGCTTGCGGGGGCGCTGGGATGTCTGGCAAAAGTAGACACGGGGGAACGCCGGACGATGGAGCCCGTCGCATTCGCGTGTGTCTCGTCGCGCCGTCGCTCGACATTCTCGGCGGTCAGGCGGTTCAGGCGGCGAGGCTCGTGCAGGGCCTGCAACAGGTAGATTCCATCGCCGCCGGGTTCCTGCCTGTCAATCCTCGGCTAACCGGGCCGCTGCGATTGCTGCAGCGGGTCCGTTACGTCCGCACCGTCGTCACGTCGTTGCGCTATGTGTGGGCCCTGCTCCGCCGCTTGCCCGAGTACGACATCGTGCACGTGTTTTCGGCGTCGTACTTCTCGTTTCTGCTCGCTCCCACGCCGGCCATCCTGGTGGGCAAGTGGCTGGGTAAGAAGGTCATCCTCAACTACCGGAGTGGAGAGGCGGAAGACCACTTACGGCGCTGGGCGCGCAGCGCCATTCCGGTGATGCGACTCGCAGACGCGGTGGTGGTGCCTTCGGGATATCTGGTGGACGTGTTTGCAGGCGTCGGCTTGCAGGGTCGCGTCGTCGCCAACATGGTCGACTTCGATCAATTCCGGTTTCGCGAGCGCAAGCCGCTGCGCCCCGTGTTCCTGTCGAACCGCAATTTCGAGCCGCATTACAACGTCGCCTGCGTGCTGCGCGCCTTCGCGCTCATTCAGCGCACCTATCCGGACGCCCGACTGATCATCGCCGGCGACGGCACCGAGCGACGCTCGCTGATGCGCCTGACACGCGAGTTGCGCCTCACCAACGCGGAGTTTGTGGGTCGAGTGATGCCGGATCGGATGCCCGCCCTGTACCAGGCCGCGGACGTGTATCTCAATGCGCCAGACATCGACAATATGCCGGCATCCATTCTGGAGGCCTTCGCCTCGGGGCTGCCCGTCGTGACGACCGACGCCGGGGGCATTCCCTACATCGTGCGACACGGCGAGACCGGCTGGATGGTGCCCCGGGGAGACCATATGGCCTTGGCGGCAGGGGCTCTGCGCCTCTTGGCGGATCCCTCACTCGCCGAGCGCCTGATCTCCTGCGCCCTGGAGGAGTGTCGCCGACGGTACACCCCGCAGGCCGTCGTGGGAGAATGGCGGCGCGTGTACGCAGAGCTCCTCGCTTACGCGCAAACGCCTGCACCTGAGCTCTCTGCTCGACCCGGCGCTCTCTCATGAGCCGCCGCTCAGGCATGTTCGCGACGTGGGCGAAGCTCAAAGGCCGCAGCTTCGCCGAGCTGCGGGTGCGCACAGCACAGTGGTTGGCCGCGTGGTCGGAGCGGGTGAGCATCTCCGGCCAGGTCCGAGTCCCCGAGGATCGAGTGTTCGCTCGCCTCCTGGCCGCGGAATCGGCGGGGTCGGGGGCGCAGGGGCCCGCGTTGCTCGAACGGTTCCGGGCGCGAACGACGCCGCGGTTCTTCTCCGCGTTCGGCGAGGGGCCGGACGTCGTGGCCGCCCTCCGCCGTCGCTGGCCGGAGCTCGAAGGGCGGGTGCTCGAAAAGGCCGAGCGGATTCGCCAGGGGCGGTTCGACCTGCTCGGGCGCTCCGGCCTGGAGTGCGGCGCCCCCATTGACTGGCACCGGGACCCGTCGTCGGGTCGGCGGGCCGGGTGGGGGCATTGGAGCCGGATCGATCCTTTGGACCCGGAGGTCGCGGGCGAGTACAAGCTGATCTGGGAGCTCAATCGGCATCAATACTTCGCCACGCTGGGGAAGGCCTACTGGTATACCGGCGACGAGCGCTATGCTGCGACGTTCGTCGAGCACCTGATGGCCTGGATGGACGCGAATCCTCCGACGTGGGGGATCAATTGGGCGAGCAGCCTCGAGGTGGCGTTCCGGCTGATCTCGTGGATTTGGGGTTTGTATTTCTTCAAGACCTCGCCCTGCCTGACTGGGGCTGCGTACCTGCGTACGCTCAAGTTTCTCTACCTACACGGTCGACATGTCGAGACCTACTTGTCGACTTACTACAGTCCCAACACGCATCTCACGGGTGAGGCGCTCGGACTGGTGTATCTGGGAACGCTGTTTCCGGAGTTCCGCGACGCTGCGCGGTGGCGTCGTGTCGGCTGGGCGATCCTCGTCGAGCATCTGAACAAACAGGTGCGGCCGGACGGGTCGTATTTCGAGCAGTCCACGTACTATCATCGTTACACAACGGACTTCTGTCTCCACCTGAGCATCCTGGGGCAGTTGAATGGTCTCCCGATCGACGCCCCGATTCACGGGACGCTGCAGGCGCTGCTCGATCAGGTGATGTACCTGACCCAGCCGGACGGTTGCGTGCCGCTGCTGGGAGATGACGACGGCGGAAGGCTCGTCATCCTGGACGAGCGTGCCCCGAGTGACTTTCGCGCCGCCTTGGCGACGGGTGCCGCCCTCTTCAACCGACCGGATTATCGCTACGTGGCTGGCGAAAGCGCGGAGGAGACGGTTTGGCTGCTGGGCTGCGCCGGCTTGCGCGCGTTCGACGCGGTGACGCCGGCGCCACCGGCGGCCACGAGCCGGGCGTTCCCGGACGGTGGCTACTACGTGATGCGCGATGGGTGGGCCAGAGATGCCAGCAGCCTGCTCGTTGATTGCGGGCCGCACGGTGTCTTGAACTGCGGCCACGCCCACGCTGACGCCCTCGGCGTCACGCTGGTCGTCCGGGGCACGCCGGTTCTGCTCGACCCTGGGACGTACACCTACACCCTCGCTCCCGAGCTACGAGATCACTTTCGGTCCTCGGCCGCCCACAGTACGGTGACCGTTGCCGGTGTGTCGTCCTCGATCCCTGCCGGGCCGTTCAGCTGGTGCCACGTAGCGCAGAGCACGCCGGTTGCGTGGCGGCCTGGTGAGCAGTGTGACTACTTCGAGGGAGCGCATGACGGCTATGCCCGTCTGACGCCCCCGGCGCTGCATCGTCGCGCGCTGCTGTTTCTCCGGGGCGACTACTGGATCGTGCGGGACCGCATCGATACGGAGGGGGACCACGACGTCGCGCTGCACCTCCAGTTCGCGCCGGGCCTCGCGCTCGAGATCCTGTCCCCGAGCCGGGCCGTGGCGCAGTGGGGCGCGGATGCTCGCCCCGAGCGCCTTGAAATCGGTGTCTTTGGGCACCAGGGTGTCATGCGCGTCCGCCAATCCTGGGTTTCGCGATCCTACGGTGCTTTGAGCCCGGCGCGCGCCGTGGTGTACACGGCCCGTGGTCGGGGGCCCCGAGAACTCGTGTCGTTCTTCGTGCCGCAGAGCGCAACGGACGAGCCGGTGGACATCGAAGAGCGGCCGGCGACACATGGGCGCGCCTTCGCCATCAGCGGCCGTGGCGTCGAGGACCTGCTGCTGCTCGGCGGCGGCGGCGAGATCGCGAGCGGAGACGTGGCCTCCGACGCCGAGTGGGCGTGGGTGCGTCGTTCGCTCGTCACCGGCGAGCCCTCGGCGTTCGTCATGCTGCGGGGTCGCCGGCTGACCTGGCGCGGCCGGGCGCTCGTGCGAGCCGATGCTTCTGTACCCCACCTGGCCGCCCGCCTGCGGGGTTCGGACCTGCACGTCGAGGTGGACGGGACCGGCCGATGCGACGTCGATCCCTTGGGCGCCGAGCGGATCGTCGTGAGCGGCGCGTCGGGCGCTGCAGTCGGGGTCGCCGGGTCGCGCGTCCCCCACAGTGTAGGGACCGGAGGTCCCGGGAGTGAGGAGTCCGCTCCGGTGGAGGTGAGCTGACCCGTATGTGCGGGATTTGCGGAATTGCGTTGTCGGCTCGTTCGCGGCGTCGGGTGGATGCCCTGGAGCTCGTCCGGATGCGGGACACCATGACGCATCGGGGTCCGGACGATTACGGCATCTTCGACGAGGGGCGCGTAGGCCTGGCACACCGCCGTCTGTCCATCATCGATGTGGCGGGCGGGCATCAGCCGATGCACGACGAGGCGGGCTCGCTCCACATCGTGTACAACGGCGAGATCTACAACCATCCGGACCTCCGAGCGTCCCTCGAGCGACACGGTCATCGCTACCGGACCCGGTGCGACACCGAGACCATCCTCCGTCTCTACCAGGAAGGCGGCGCTCAAGCGGTGCGCCGGCTCCGGGGGATGTTCGCGTTCGCGATCTGGGACAGTCGCCGAGAAGAGCTCTTCCTGGCGCGCGATCACGTCGGGGTCAAGCCGCTTTACTACGTGCACACGGATGACGGGTCCCTGTACTTCGCCTCGGAAATCAAGGCGTTGCTCGCGGCCCGGGCGACGGCGCCGCAGCTGAACTACGACGTCTTGCCGGACTATCTCGCGAACCACGCCCCCTCGGGCGCCGCCACGCTGTTCGCGGGCGTCCGGCGGCTGCTGCCGGGTCATACGCTCCGCTGGCGAGACGGAGCGGTGGAGATTCAGCAGTACTGGGACCTGAGCTTCGCCCGCGCGCACGACGCGAGCCGGACGGAACGGGATCTGATCGCGGATTTCGGCGACCGGTTCAGCGAGGCCGTACGCCTGCAGCTCATGTCCGATGTTCCCCTCGGCGTGTTCCTCTCGGGTGGAATCGATTCGGCGTCCATTGTCGCGGTCATGAGTCGGCTCGTTCAGGCACCCATCAAGACGTTCTCCGTCGCGTTCGCCGAGCGGGAGGCGAACGAGCTCGCCCACGCGCGAACCGTGGCAGCCGCCTGTCGCACCGACCACCACGAAGTCGTGGTGAGTCCCGCGGAGTTCTTCGAGGCCTTGCCGAAGCTCGTCTGGCACGAGGACGAGCCGCTGGCGCATCCTTCGAGTGTCGCTCTGTATTTCGTCGCGAGGTTGGCGTCGGACCACGTGAAAGTGGTGCTGACGGGAGAGGGCAGCGACGAGCTGCTGGCGGGGTACGGGCGCTACGCGAGGACGCTCTTCAACGTGCGGTGGGGCACGCATTATCACCGGGTGCTTCCGGCGGGCCTGCGTCGGGCCGCGCGCCGCGTGGTCGAGCAGCTCGCGCCGAGATCGCTGGCGTGCCGGAAACTGGAGCGCACGTTCGTCTGTCGTGCACCGGACCTGGCGAGCATCTACTTCGATAACTTCGCCGTTTTTCCACGCGCCATGCATGCGGGGCTGCTCACGCCCGCGGCCAAAGAGCGTATGGCGACGCCTGACCCGTACCGGGTGATGGGCGACTACCTGAAGCGGAGTGACGGGTCCACGCTGCTCGACCGGCTGCTCTACGTCGACACCAAGACGTACTTGCACGAGCTGTTGATGAAGCAGGACCAGATGAGCATGGCCGCGTCGATCGAGAGCCGCGTGCCGTTTCTCGACCACCCGCTGGTCGAGTTCGCGGCGGGTCTGCCAGAGCGGCTCAAACTCCGCGGCTTCACTACCAAACGCGTCCTGCGCGAGAGCATGAGGGGTGTCCTCCCGCCGAGCATCCTGGCTCGCCCCAAAATGGGGTTTCCGGTCCCGGTGGGATCCTGGTTCCGCGGGCAGTGGCGCGGGATGGTCACGGACCTGGTGTTGGGTGAGCGCGCGCGGGCGCGGGGCGTCTTCAATCCCGGCGTGGTGCGGCGCCTCGTGGACGAGCATATCGCCGGGCACGCGGAGCACACGGAGCGGTTGTGGGCGCTCGTCAACTTCGAGCTGTGGCTGAGGCGGTTCGTGGACGGAGAGGAGGAGGCGCAGATGGGGCATCCTCGGTACAGCGCCGCGCTGCGTTGACGGGCGGACCAGGACGGGATGGCATGAGAATCGTTTGGGCAAAAACCGAGCTGCTGCATCCGCTGGACAAGGGCGGCAAGATCCGCACGTTCCACATGCTGCGGCACCTGAAGCGTGCCCACCACGTCACATACGTAACGCTCGACGACGGGCAGGCCGCGCCCGACGCGCTCGAGCGAGCCGCTGAGTACTGCCACGAGGTCGTGCCGATTCCCTTCCGGACTCGAGTGAAGCGCTCTCCTGCTTTCTATGGCGAGTTGCTCGTCAACGTTGTTTCGCCGTTGCCGTACGCGATCGCGAAGTATCGATCACCGGCCATGCGGCGCGAACTCGGCGCCCGGGCGGCGTCGGGTGCGGTGGACGTCCTCGTGTGTGACTTCCTGTTCCCGTCGATCAACGTGCCGGACGACCTGCCGTGCGCGACCCTGCTGTTCGAGCATAACGTGGAGGCCCTCATCTGGCAGCGGCACTGGACGTTGGCGCGTGACCCGCTATCGCGAACCTACCTGCGGGAGCAGTGGCGCAGGATGCGCGCCTTCGAGGCCGGCGAATGCCGCCGCTACGGACACGTCGTGGTCGTCTCGCCCGAGGATCGAGAGCTCGTGGCCCGGGAGTACGGCGTGCGCGGGGTCTCCGACGTGCCCACCGGCGTCGACACCGAGTATTTCGCTCGGACCGAGGAGGGCCCGCTCGACCCGCACGGGATGGTCTTCACCGGTTCGCTGGATTGGATCCCCAACGAGGATGCTGTGCGGTACTGCATCGAGGAGATCCTGCCGCGGATTCGGCAAGCGGTGCCCGATGCGACGCTCACGGTGGTCGGCCGGAGCCCGTCGCCCGCGCTGATCGCGTTGGGTCAACGGCAGCCTGGCGTCATCGTAACCGGCCGCGTGGACGATGTACGTCCGTACATGGAGCGTGCCGCCCTGTACGTCGTGCCGCTGCGTATCGGCGGCGGCACGCGACTCAAGATCTTCGAGGCCATGGCGATGGGATTACCGGTCATATCCACGCGCGTCGGTGCGGAGGGCCTCCCGGTCACGGACGGCCGGGACATCGTGCTCGCTGATTCACCGGCACAGTTTGCCAGTGCGGCCGTTCGCCTGCTGACCGACGAACGGAGCGCGCGAACCCTCGGTGCGGAGGCGTCCCGTATGGTCCGGGAGCGCGCCGGCTGGGACCGTGCGGCGGCCGAGTTCGCCGCTATCTGTGAGGCGGTGGCGGCGGGGGCCAGTGCGGAGCTGGTACGGTCATGACGACGCTAGGAGTGTTCGGGCTCGGCTACGTCGGGTGCGTGTCCGCCGCGTGCTTCGCCAAGGCGGGCTGGCGGGTCATCGGCGTCGACGTGAACCGCACCAAGGTCGACATGATCAACCAGGGGACGAGCCCCGTCCTCGAGCCGGGGCTGGCGGATCTGGTGCGGGAGCAGGTCGCCGCCGGCCGGCTGCGGGCGACGACCGCCGGTACGGAAGCCATCGCGGAGGCGGCGTTCTCGCTGATCTGCGTCGGCACGCCCAGCAAGCCGAACGGAGCCATCGATTCCACCTACGTCGAGCGGGTGTGTGAAGACATCGGTCGCGCGCTCCGGGACCGCCCGGGACGTCATATCGTGGTGGTGCGCAGCACGGTTGTCCCCGGGACCGTGGACACCGTCGTGAAGCCCACCCTGGAGCGCGCCGCACAGCGCGCCCTCGGGGACACGCTTGCGGTCTGCGTCAATCCGGAGTTCCTGCGCGAGGGCACGTCGCTGAAGGACTTCTATAACCCACCGTTTACGCTCATCGGCAGTGACGACGCCAGCACGGCGCGGGAGGTGGCGGCGCTGTACGCGAGCGTTCCAGCGCCCGTTCATGTCGTCGATACCAAGGCGGCGGAGATCGTGAAGTACGCCTGCAACGCCTTTCACGGCCTCAAGGTCTCGTTCGCGAACGAGATCGGCAACGTCTGCCGCGCGTTGGGCATCGACAGCCGGGACGTCATGCGCGTCTTCTGCGAGGACACGAAGCTCAATCTGTCGGCGTATTACCTCAAGCCGGGGTTCGCCTTCGGAGGCTCCTGCCTGCCGAAGGATCTGCGAGCCCTAGTGCACCGGGCGCGGCAGCTCGACGTCGAGACGCCGGTGCTCGCGGCGGTCCTGCAAAGCAATCGCATGCAGGTCGAGCGCGCCGTCGACATGGTGCTCCGCACGGGCAAGCGGCGCGTCGGCATGCTGGGGCTCACCTTCAAGTCCGGCACCGACGACCTCCGCGAATCGCCGCTCGTGACGCTCGCTGAGACGCTGCTCGGCAAAGGCATGCAGCTCGCGATCTACGATCCCGACGTGTCGGCCGCACGGGTGATGGGGGCGAACCGAGTGTACATCGAGCAGGAGATCCCGCACATCTGGTCGCTCATGCGCGACTCGCTGCACGACGTCGTCGAGCACGCGGAGACGATCGTAATCGGCAACAAGCTGGAGGATTACCGGCAGGTCGAAACGCTGCGACGCGACGGGCAAATCGTGATCGACCTCGTGCGAATGTTTGACAAGCGCACCGCCGAGGACGGTCGGTATCAGGGGATCTGCTGGTAGGACGGTCGAGGTCCGCAGCGCCAGCGGGAGACGTCCTTCAATGCGCGACCGGCTTCCGCAGCGTCAGACACGCGACCTTCTTGCGTGAGGGTTCCCGCTCGCCCAAGCGGCTGAGGAACCACAGGGCGAACGGGAAGTGAAGTGGGAGCATGGCGTAGCGCAGCAATCGCCGACCCAGGAGGAGGCGCTCGCCGGGGACGTGCCGCTCGCCCCAGAAGCTCACATCGACGACCTCGAGGCCGCTCGGCTTGATGAGGCGATCCTCGAGTGTGGGCCGGTCGTAGGCACGCTGGTAAAAAACGCGCTGTTCGGTCGCGGCGACCCAGTAGGCCTCGGGATCACCGCCGGGCTTGAACTGCTCCACGTAGCCGGTGTCGCGCCACGGGACCGTCACACAGCATCTGCCGCCGGGCTTCAGCACGCGCGCCAGCTGCTTCATCGCCGCGGAGTCGCCGTCGTCCGGGATGTGCTCGATCGTCGAGATCGAGAATATCCGGTCGAACGTATCGTCCGGATACGTGAGCGCTCGAGCGTCCTCCGTCCGCATCACGTACCGGTCGCGATGCGTGCCGAGGACGCGATCGGCGTAGGCGCCGGACGAGTCGAAGAAGTAGTCCAGCAGATCGGTCGCGTGGACGTGCGCGCCGAAGCGCGCCGCCAGGAACAGCGAGAGCAACTTCGGGCTGCCGACATCGAGCACGAGCGCGCCGGGGCGCACCTCGAGGTGCTGAAGCACGTACACGTCCTCCGCGTAACGGATGTACTCGACGGGGAGGATCAACCGCTTGAGACCGTGGCGTAGTGCGACAGGCAGTGTCCGGAGGCCCACGAGCACCCCGAACCGGTACAGATCCCACACGACTGCCTTGTCGCGCGTCGGGCGCAGTACGCTCTCCGCCGCTCGGGTCCCGCCGGGATGGACGGCGCTAATGGTCCGCTCCTTGGCAACCAGACGATGACGACGACGTGGGCGCGTGTTCCGCGCGCATCCAAGCCTCGAGGACGAACAGATACCACAGCTGCAGACAACCCGAGCCCCGCCGGGCCGAAGCGGCGAGCTCCGCGAGCAGGCCCTCCGATCGGACCCAGCCATCAGTGGCCAGCCGTGATGAGCGCAGCATGTCTTCCGCTTGGGGCAGCCAGCGCCCCACGAGCCACCGTTCCACCGGAATGGAGAATCCCCGCTTGGGACCCGCCGCCATACGGTGGCCGATCCGTCGGCGGGCCAGCTCCCGTAGGACGGCTTTGAGGCGACCGCCGCGCAGGCGGATGGCAAAAGGCAGGGTGGAGGCGAATTCCCAGAGATCCTGGTCCAGAAACGGGGATCGCGCCTCCAGCCCGTGATGCATGGCGGCGCCATCCACCTTGGTCAAATACTCCGCGACAAACTGCGTCCGCCGATCGTGTTCCAAGTACTCCGGCAGCACCCGGCGACCGGAGGCGACGGACCACGGGATATGCCGTTGCTCGACCGTCACACCACGAAGCCGCTCTCCCAGGAGTCCTTTCCGGTGATAGGTCGGGAGCCCGTCGTGGGCGTCGACGAAGGCGCCGAGCCCACCAGTCGCATAGTCGACGAAATGGACGGCGCGCCGTAATGGCGCGCCGTGCTCGAAGGCGCCGCGCGCGGCGTGCCACCAGGCGCTCGCTTGTGGCGGCAACATCCTCGCGAGGGTCTGTGCCATCCAGAGGTGGCGATGCCGGGGGTAGCCCAGAAAGACGTCGTCTCCGCCGTCTCCGGTGAGAAGCACCTTCGCGGAGCTCGCCACGTCCCGGCAGACTCTCAACATGGCCAGGGCCGATGGGCACGCGAAGGGTTCGCCGTACGCGGATACCAGTTCGTCGACGCCGGGCTCCGCGGAGGCGGGCAAACCAACCAGGCGATGGTGGATGCCCAACTCCGTGGCCGTCGCACACGCATCCGCCGTTTCGTCTTCCGGGTCGTCGGGCGTGCCCACGGTGAAGGCGGTCACGTCCGCCCCGAGCTTGGTCACGGCCCAGCACACGAGGCCGGAGTCGAGCCCGCCGCTCAACAGGGCGCCGACGGGGACGTCGGCATCGAGGCGTCGTTGCACCGCCGCGAGAAACAGGCGCTCGGTTTCCTCAACCGCCTCGTCGAACGTGGGAGCAGCCGTGGTTCGGACCGCCGGCGGGGTCCAGTACTCTTCCGCGTGGAGGACCCCGTCACGCCACCGCACGATCGAGGCGGCTGGCACCTTCGCGAGGCCGCGGTAGATGGCCCGACTATCGGTTACGAACCCGAACTCGAGGTACTCGGCGAGTGCCTCCGCGTCGACATCGCCCGCCCAGCCGCCCGCTCGTAGGGCACGAACCGACGAGGCGAAGGCGATGGTGCCGTTGCGCGCGGCGTACACCAGGGGCTTTATCCCGAGCCGGTCACGGACGAGGTACAGGGTGCGAGTAGAGTTGTCCCAGAGCCCAAAGGCGAACATCCCGCGCAGACGGGCGACCAAGCCCTGGATGCCCCACAAGCGGTATCCATGCAGCAGGACTTCCGTGTCCGTCCGGCTGTGAAAGCGCGCGCCGGCGGCGGCCAGCTCGGCTGTGAGCGCGCGAAAGTTGTAGATGGCGCCGTTGAAGACGACCCCGAGAGATCGGTCCGGCGACATCATCGGTTGCCGCCCCGCATCGCTGAGGTCGAAGATGGCGAGGCGTCGATGGCCGAGCACCACGCCGGGCCAGCACTCGACCCCCTCGCTGTCGGGCCCCCGCCGGGCCAGTGCGCGGGTCATGCGCTGGACCGCCTGCAGCGCCGCCGGCTGGTTCTGCGTCCCGACTACGCCGGTGATCCCGCACATAGTCCGCTCATGGCGGCCAAAAGACGCATCACCTTGGATAGCGTCGTCTGCCGGCCGCCCCCGACAATCCCTCGCAGGCGCGCTAGGCCCGCGACCGTGTGCACCAAATGCGGCCGGTCGTTTGGGTAGGGGAAGCGAGGCAGAGCGAACCGACCCAGCGCTCCCCAAGGCCGGACGCGCTGCAAGGCGGCGTAGTCAGGCACGGTCGTGAGGGCGGCACTGAACCCTGCACGCTGCGCTGTCTCGAGCTCCCGTCGCCCGAAGGCGCGCGGCTCACCGTTCGGATAACAGAACACCGGTACCCAGGCGTCGGTCTCCTGGCGCAGCCGACGGTACGATTCCTGAATCTCCCACTGGCAGGCATCGTCGGGAGCCAGGCTGAGAATCCGATGGGTCACGGTGTGGGGGCCGAAGGTCGCGCCGCGCCTGGCCGTGTCGCGCACCTCGTCCCAGCTGACGGGCGCGTACGCAGGCGGCGGGCTCGCGGGCAGTTCGACATCCAGTTGTTCGACCAGGTCGGCGATCGCCGCTTCCCGCTCGGGCGCGTCCACCCATTCGAGGCGAGCAAGGACGTCCTGCCGCACGCGGTCCAGTTCGCCGGGCGTCGACCAGCTGTAGGGGCGCGCCTCGCGTCCCAGGTCGAGCAGGAGGGAGCAACGCTGCGTGTGCGTGAACAAAAAGGCGACGCGATCCCACCACAGCCAAAGCTGCCCGTCGAGGAAGCCCGTCGTCACGAACAACGTTACGGGACAGTCGTACTCGGCGAAGATGGGCGCCGCGATGCGGGCGAACCCGGCGTATCCGTCGTCCACCGTGAACGCCACGGCGGGCGCCCTGGGGTCACCGTCCCCCTCGTCGAGGAGCCGAAGCACGTCGGTCAGGCTGAGCAACCGGTAGCGATGGCGCCGGAGATACGCCAAGTGATCACGCAGGGCGGCGGGGTCGTGCCCCCCCACGCCCAGTTGAGGGTCCGCGAACCGGTGGAGCGTGAAGATCGACACGAGGCCTCGCCCGACGGCGCGGAGCGCGGGCGCGAGGCGGTCGGCACCCATGAGGCCGAGCAGGAGGCGGCGAGGCAGGTGTCGAGCGAAGGCCATGGTTACCGCTGCGCCACGCGCGAAAGCCACGCCGCACCGGTGCTCATGAGTGCCGCGACGCGTGCCGGCAAGCGCCGAGGCGTGAACACCCAATCCTCAGCCACGTCGATTGCCTCCTTACTGAAGAGCCGCTTGAAGTCGGAGATGCCCCCGACCGGGTCTCCCGAACCGACGGTGCCGGCCGTCACGCCTCCGAGATCGAACCACGTGGCGCCGACCCGCTTGGCCCAGATGATCAGGTCCCAGAACAAGGGGTGCACGATCCCCACGCGCTGCAGATCGCTCGGCCGGGACGAGGCGCCGGCGATGTAGCTCACGCTTTGCCCGTTCCAGCATCCCCAGGCGAAGCCGAGCAAGGCTTCCGGTCCCTCCTTGTCCGTCCGGAACAGCCCCACCAGGCGAGAGGCGTCCGGCATGCTGCCCGAGAGGTCGATGACACCTGCCCAGTCCCACAGCGCTTGGTAGTCCCCGCCGGTTCGTGCGAACGTCTCGCACGAGAGGGCCTCCATTCGGCTCGCCAGCGCACGGTCGTCGATCGGACGAACCTGGACTGGCAGCTTGGCGACCGCTCGAATCGCGCGCCGGGCCGTCGGGCTGAACGACGCAAAGACTTGATCCTCGCTGGGCTGCAGATCGAGCGCGAGCGTCCTGTCCCAGTTCCGCGTCGTGGCCGCCCGCGCCAAGCCATTGCGGGCGAGCAGCTCTCCGAGGACGGCGCGCGCGTTGTTGTCTCGCGAGAACACCTCCACGCTCAGGCGCAGCACGCGCGGTTGGCGACGGGCCACTGCGACCAGCGCGTCGACGGCGTCGGCCCAGGCGACGCGTGGCACCGCTTCGCCGAAGCGGTCGACCCGCAACAGCCGAAAGCCCGGCAACGCGCGGCTGGCGGAGGTGCACACGCCGAACGCCGCCACCCAGGCGCCGTCCGCGGCGCGGAGCGCCACCAGCTGTGACGAGACGCCCCGGCGCACGCGTGTCCATCCGGCCCGATGAGGCAGCGGTAACCGGATATCGGCGTTGGCCAGAGCCCGCTCGCACGCACCCCACTGGGCGGAGCCCGCGTCGAGCACGTCGAAGCGGCACGCCGGGGCGGTGGGCGGGGCGGAACGAACCATGCTCACGCGCCCTCCGCGGCGAGGTAGGGACGTACCGCGACACCGATGTGGCGCCGCGCGTATCGCTGGAGCAGCCACACCCTGGTCAACCCGGCGAGCACCGTCGCCACGGCAGCGCCCACGATGCCGACCGTCGGTGTCAGCACAAACGTGAGCGCCAGGTTGAGGACCGCCGTGCCGACCACCATGCGGCTCGCCGCCTGCTCGTGCCCCGTCATGGTGAGGAGGAACCCCGAGATGATTCCCAACGTCGCGCCCACGCCTTGTCCGGCGGTCAACACCGCCAGGACGGCGTACCCGTCCACGAAGGCAGGCCCGTACGCGTGCAACACGAGACGGCCGGCCACCAGCAGGAGCGCCACCGCCGGCAGGCTGACTGCGGCGCACGCCTGGACGGTGCGGACCACGAGGCGCTGCAACTCGGCTCGCCGCCCACGAGCGTGCAGGTCGGAGACGAACGGCAGCACGACAAAAATCACCGCCTGCGCGCCCAGCATCGTCAGCCCTGCGAGCTGACTCGCGGCACTGTACAAGCCGGCGTCGCGGGGACTGAGGACCGTCCCGACGACCAGGATGTCCGACTGCTGCGACAGAATGAGCTGCGCCCCCGAAATCACGATGAAGCTGCGAATGGCCCGCATCCACTTGTCGGACTCGAACTCGGGCGTGGCCGCCACGGCGGTTGCGGGAGCGGCGCGGCTGAGCAGGAAGAGGCTCACGCCCAGGGCGACCGCCGTCGCCGCAGCGTTGAGGGCCACCGCCTGGCCCGCCGCAAGCTGCACGCCGAACCCCACAGTGACGAGGACGATGCCGACGCCGAACAGGACCGGGCGGAGGACCTGCTGCGGGAGCTGTGCCTGCGGTACTCGTCGGAACCCCTGGAGCGTGCTGGCGCTGTACCCCAAGAGTGCGCTTACGGGCACGAGAGCAGCAGCCGCCCAAATTCCTCCTTCGATGCCTGGGTGGAGGCTTCGCCGGAGTAACCACGCCGCGACGCCCCCTAGGAGTGCGACGCCAGTGGCGGTGCGGCTGACCAGACGGAACCCGTACAGCCAGAATCCCCGAAGCAGCCCGTCCTGCCGCTGCCCATCATACGCGGCCACGAAACGGATTGCGGCGGTGTCGAACTCGAGCTTCCCGATCAGGGCGGCCACGTTGACCCATGCCAAGAGGTAGCTGTAGACGCCATAGCCCGTTGGCTGGAGAGCCCTGGCGAGTATGACCTGCACGACGAACGACACCAATGCGCCGCTCGCCGTGCCGCCGATCGACCACCCGGCGCCCTTGATCATCGCCGGTGCCACACCGAATCGCGCCTGTAGCGCCCCCAAACGGGAGAGCAGCGCAACCAGCGGCGTGGGCCGCGCCACCTCGGTGCTGCTGCCCTCCAGCGGGCTCACCTCCCCCACCGTCCTGGCACTCGCGTCTCCCTCATCAAGCGACAACGACAGATCCAGCCACGAAGGCTCCTTGGGGCGATCTCGCACGGGGGGACGCGCAAGTCGCGTGCCCAGTGCCGAATGCATTCGCCCGGCGACTCCATCGTCGGACACGCGCGGATCGCGTAGGGCCAAGCCACTGGTGTTGCGGCGACGCGACATCACATACGATTGAGTTTGATACCGACGTCAGGTCCCGCTCTTGCATACCTCAAGCCAAACACGTGGACCCTTCCTCCATCTCCCGGCCGGGCATCGCGCCCTGGGTCCTGGTTGCTCTCGCTCTGGCGCTCGTAGGAGCCGCCACGCTCGTCCCGATCCCACACGGCACGGGCGGCGACTACATCCCATTCTGGTGTCTCGGGTGCGGCGACTACGCTCTGGCCGACGCCGCGGCGAACGTAGGGCTCTTCGTGCCCCTGGGATGGGCGCTCGCTCGCACCTCCGTGCGGTCCTCATCAGGTCTCGCCGTGGTCTTGACGAGCACGATCGGGGTCGAGTGGCTGCAACACGCTGTCATCGCCGGTCGGGTCGCGAGCGTAGCGGACATTCTCGCGAACACACTCGGCGGAGTCGTGGGTATGGTTCTGCCACGCCTCCACCGGTGGGTGGTTGAAACACACCGGCGTGCCGTGCGTGCGTCGATCGTCTATGGCGTGCTGCTCATCGCGTGCCTCGGGGCGGGCGCGGGAACACAGGCTGTCCTCTCCCCCGGCACCCTCTACTGGACTCGCGGAGAGGCCGACGGAGCGCCTTACGTGCCCTTCACCGGTTCGCTGAGAGAGGTGCGGGTCGATGGGGCGCCGATCGCGCTCGATCAGTGGCTCGAGGTCGCGCCTCGGAGGGGCAGGGACATCACCGTCGAGCTCACCTCGGGCCGCCCCGACACGGGGCTAGCGCACCTCGTCATCGCGTGGATGCCGACCGGCCAAGGGTGGATGTGGTTGGAGCAGCGGGACCGCGATCTCCACGTTCACTTCGCTTCCGGGAGCGACCGCGCCCGACTGCGAGGTCATTCGGTGTGGCTCCGCCACGCGATGCCGGCGACAGCCGGCGTGCCGGTGAGGATACAGCTCGCCGTGCAGCCATGGTGGTACCGCATCGCGCTCTCCACGAGCGCTGGCAACGTCGTCCGAGAAGCACGCGTCGGCCCCGGCGACGGGTGGCACCTCCTGATGCCTGGGCAGCGAGAATGGGGCCCGTGGGCCAGCTTCCTGACAGGTGGCTGGATGGCGGCCTTGCTGGGGCCACTCGGATATCTGGCGTCGCAGCGCTCGCGCGCGGCGGTCGCCGTCGCCGCGGCGGGCGCGGCAGGTACGCTGCTGCTGCTGCCGGTTCTGACCGGGTGCGCCTGGCTGTCGGTGGCGGGCTGGTGCGGGGCGGCGGCCGGCTTCCTGATCGGCCTCCTGAGTCGACGGCGGAGCGCGTCGCGGGTCAGGCTAGCGTGATTGAGGGAGTGGCCCGCGCCAGCCGGAGAATCGGTGGGTTGCGGTCGTCGTCGGGTCGGGATGGGGGAGCGGCGGCGCCGGGGTGCTCGCCGTCACCCTCGCAGTGGAGACTAGGCGCGCCGCGCACCAGAGGAGCCCCAGGTAAACGTACAGAAACGCCAGCTTGCCGAACGAACCGAACACGCCTGCGATCAGATACCCGACCAGGGCGTACTCCAGCCACCGCAGTATCTCCGCTTCTGCCGGAGACCCCCGGCTCGCGCGACGGCGCGCATCACGCACGGCACGCACTACGCTGATGACGATCCCGAGAAAGAGTGCGAGCCCGGGTACGCCCGTCTCGGCGAGGACGTTCAAGTACGTATTGTGCGTGTCCAGGTACCCCAAGGCCGGATTGTAGCGGTACTGGGCGAGTTCGTAGGCTCCGAAGCCCACCCCGACCACAGGATGGTCACGTATGATGCGGGTGGCGGCCTGCAGCACCGCAAACCGCTGTCGTGCGGATCCCTCGGGGTCCATTTCCCCGATCGTCTCGACCCTCGTGCCCTTACTCAAGCCTTGCATGCGGTGCCAGAAGGACGCGGGCGCCAGATACAGCGCCACCCCGACGAATGCAGCGAGCCCCACGACCGCCCGTGGGCGCCGGCGCGCGAGCGCGATGGTCGAGGGCAAGGCCATGGCGCCCAAGGCGAGGAACGCGCCCCGAGACTGCGTGAGCACGATGACGACGGTGAGGAGGGCTGCACCTCCCAGTCCTATCATGCGGGCGGCGCTCCCGCGATTCGAACTGGCCCATAGAGCCAGCGCCGGCCCGAGCAGCAAAATGGTGTGGGCGGCGAGATCATTCGGATTCCCATAGATGAACGGACCAACGGCGCGACCGAAGAGGGTGTAACCGTGGAGATAGTTCACGAGGGTCGAACGGGCAGGAAACAGGATGTAGGTCAGCAGCACGAACATGATGAAAAAACGGATTTGCGGCCGGGTGCGCAGCGCGTTCACGGTCACGAGCGCCACCAGAAAGACCTTTCCGTGTTCCATGAGAGCCTGCCCGACCGCCTCAGGGTAGCGGGTCATCACGTACCCGACGAGGGCCCACATCGTCCAGGCGACGAACAACCAGAGGAACGCCGGTATGCGAAGGGTGCCGCGCTGTACAGACAGACTGCCGAGGGCGAGGGCCATCACGGCCGTCCCGACCGGGAGCCGGCCCGTGACGATGGTGAACAGGTAGCCTAGCAACAGAATGAACGTGGACGTCCACGTGATCTGCCAGGAACGTCCCGCCGAGGGTTGCTCCGCTCGAATCGCCGTCATGTCCTGGGCCGCGCCTGCGTCCCGACCTCAGTACGCACGCAAGTGGCCGGCAACAACCGCGACACCCGCCAGCTGCTTGAGTCCCAGGTAGCGTGCAGCTACGTAGTCCATTCGCACGGCGGCATCGTACGCCCGTCGCACCACCCATGGCGCGAATTCATATGGCCCGTGAAGGAAAAAACGACCCAAGCGTGCGAGAATCGCGAAGAGCCGCATCTCGAAGTCCGGTAGGTATCGCCGAATGACCTCCAGATCACCCTCTTCGAGGGGCCGTTCATCGACCGTCCCGCATGTGGGGACCGGCAGCATCAATCGGAGTCGTCGCAAGGTTGGTGAGAGATTGACCGGCTCCAAAAAGACGCAATACGCGCCGGGAACCGTCAGTCTGCGGATGCCTTGGAACGTGGCATCAAGTTCTGAGAGAACGTGGTGCAGAACGGCCTGACCCATCACGATGTCGAAAGTCCTTGTCGTCTCCAGTAGCTCCACAGGAGAACAAATAAACTCGGTCCGCCCACCTACCGAGTGATGCGCTGCTCGAATCTTCGCCGCTTCGATCGCCTTGTCGGAGATGTCGATCCCCGTCACGAACGCGCCGCGTAGCGCAAGCAGGATGGAGTTCCCACCGTCACCGCAGCCGATGTCGAGAATGTGTTTGCCCTTGACATCGCTCAGGAGTGAGAAGAAATACTCGCTCTGGTGATAGTCTTTGTGGCGGCAGTGGGTGTACCGCTCGACGATCAGGGGGTGAATCGGTGCGGTCGCGTACTCGACTGCGTTGAAATGCGAGGTCTCACTCGCCCATCTCTCTTGTCTGGATCGATCCACCGTGGCCGTCTGCTCGGGCATGAAGGTCCTCCTGACAGAGAGCGCAGTACTGTTACGGCTCGCGCGCAGGCGACTGTCCGCGCTGTGTCAGCATAGCCCATGCCAGCCGCTGGCTTGTGCCGGGGGCGCCGGACCTCATCGGCGGGTCGCGTGGCATGTGTGGCATGGACACCACACCCCTCGATTTGCAGGGCGGCCGGCTCCCGTCGCGACCATCACCTCAGAACTCCATCAGCGGCTTTGGGAGCGGGCGGGCGAGCCGGCCCGCGTCCAGGTGGTCGAGCCATAGCTGCAGGACTAGCGCGCGCCAGAGCGCTGTGCTGTGGTCGCGGCGCCGCACGACATGTTCACGCACCAACCGGCGCACGGAAGCCCGGTCCAGGACGTCATACAGCCCTCCGTCCGTCATCAGGAGGCGATCGAGCCGATGGCGCAGCGGTCCCCGGAACCAGGAGCTGAGGGGTACGGCAAACCCTAGCTTCGGGTGGTCCAGGACTGCGGGCGGCACGAGCCCACGGATCGCTTGTCGGAAGACCTGTTTCCCCATCCCGTCACGGATTTTCAGTCCCGCGGGTAGCGCCAGCGCGAATTCGACGAGCGCATGGTCGAGCAACGGGACGCGCGCTTCGAGAGAGACGGCCATACTGGCCCGGTCTACTTTGGTCAGGATGTCACCCGGGAGGTACGTCGCCATGTCCACGAGCATCATTTGGGATCCGAAGTCGCGGGCGCCTGCGGCCACGAATGCGTCGGCCACGACGTCGCCGAACTCGCCGTCCCGAGGCACGAGGCGGGCGGCCGCCATCCCACCATCGAGGGGTGCAAGCGGGAGTGCGACGGCGCCGGCGTACGCGGCCTCGCGCGACCGCGCGCGATCGAGCAAGCGGCCCCGGCCAGGCGCGAGGTGCGGAAGGACGTGCCCCACCGCGCGCAGTATGGAGCGTCCCCAAGCCGGCAGCGTGGGACGCCGCAGGGCGTCCAGGTAGCGCGTGTACCCACCGAACAGCTCGTCGCCGCCATCGCCGGACAAGCTTACCGTCACGTGTTGGCGCGCGAGCCACGAGACCAAGTAGGTCGGGAGGGCCGAGGAATCCGCGAACGGCTCGTCGAAGATGCCGACGACGCCCTCGATCCACCGGTCTGCGTCCGGTCGCACCACGAGCTCTGTATGTTGTGCACCGATCGCCTCAGCGACGCGACGGGCATGCGGTGCCTCGTTGAACGCCACGTCGTCGAAGCCGATCGAGAACGTGTGCGGCTCGATCGCCACGCCCCGGGCCATCAACGCCACGACCGTCGATGAGTCGAGCCCCCCCGACAGGAAAGCGCCGAGCGGCACCTCGGCTTCGAGATGGCTCCCGACTGCGTCTGCGAGCAGCTCGCGGAGGCGCTCCACGGCCGACGCCTCGTCGACCACGGCGGTCTCGGCGACCGCCGGCGTCCAGTAGCGCCGCACGGTGGCGCCCCGTTGTGCCGACCACGTGAGGACGTGTCCGGGCGAGAGCTTGGCGACGCCGGCGAAGGCGGCCAGCGGATGAGGCACGTACCCCAGGCTGAGGAACGCGGCCATCCCGCGATCGTCGAGCCGGCGTGGAAACCGATCCAGGGCGAGCAGCGAGCGCAGCTCCGAGCAAAACGCGATCCCGTCAGGCGTCACCCAGTAGCTCAGGGGCTTGATGCCGACCCGATCGCGGGCCAGCACCAGCTGCCGGGCGCGGGCATCCCACAGGGCGATGGCGAACATCCCCCGCAGCCGCCCGACGAAAGCCTCCCCCATCTCTTCGTAGAGGTGGACGATCGTCTCGGTATCGCTCCGCGTACGGAAGCGATGGCCGCGGGCGACTAAGTCGCGACGCAGGTCGTGATGATTGTAGATCTCGCCGTTGAAGACGACCTGGACCGAGCCGTCCTCGTTTCCGATCGGCTGCTGCCCGCCAGCGACATCGATGATCGAGAGCCGGCGCATGCCGAGCGCGACCTCCGGGGCGACGAAATATCCACTGTCGTCGGGACCCCGATGGATGATCGCGTCGCACATGGCGCGCACGGCGCGGCCGCCCTCCTCGGCTCCGAGCGGCCACCCCGCGAATCCCGCAATGCCGCACATCGCGCTACGACTCCGCCCTGGTGCCTGACGCGAGCGACTCGTACCAGGCGCTCAGCCGCTCGATGATACGACTTTCGTGGTGTTCCGCGCGGACGTAGGCCTGGGCCGCCCGGCCCAGCGCTTGCGCGCGCTCGGGCGCGTCGTGGACGGCCTGAAGCGCCGCCGCCAGGGCGTCGGGATCGCTGGCGGGAACGAGCACCCCAGTCTCGCCGTCGTGGACGGCGTCCGGTACGCCGCCGACGCGGGTCGCGATCACGGGCCGCCCGGCCGCCATGGCCTCGAGCACGGTGTTGGGAGATGCCTCGGTGACCGAGCACAGCACGGACACGTCGAACAAGTGGTGGAGATTGAACGGTGGCGTCAGGGTGCCCGGGAACTGCACACGGCCATCCAGTTGCAAGCCTTGCGCCAGGCTCCTGACGGCGGTGCGGTCGGGCCCATCGCCCACACACACCAGGTGCGCCCGAGGCATGCCAGCCGCGACGCGTGCGAACGCACCGAGCAGCGTCGGGTGATCCTTGTCGCGATCAAAGCGCGCCACCATGCCGATTACCAACCCGTCAGCCGGCATGCCCAACCGGGCGCGCCAAGCGGCTCGTTCGGCGGTCGGCAAGGGGACGAAGGCATCCTCGGCGAGGCTGTTGGGGATGCAGATGATCTTCCCGGGCGGGACGCCGTCCCGTCGCGTCAGCAGCGCGGCAACGCTGGGACTGTTCGCGAGCACGCGATGCGCGGCGCGGTACGCCCATCGGTTCGCAATCGCGTGGGCCCAGCCCGTGCTCGGGCTCGATTTCCACCAGCGGCGGCTCGCCACCACGACAGGAACACGGGCGAGGCGCGCCCACGGTACTCCGAAGATATTGCTGTAGATGTCGTGGGCGTGGAAGATATCGATGTGCGCCCGGGCCAAAAACCTGGCGAGGCGGATCCCCTGACGCATCGCCCGCGGCCCGTAAAGCCTCCGCAACGGCAAGTGCAGCAACTGTGCTCCGGCCCGCTGGTAGCGAGCCCGCAGAGGGCCATCCGCTTGCAGGTGGATGAGGGTCAGGCGAAACCGCTCGGCACTGAGATGCTCGGCCCATCGAACCGCGTTGAGCTCCGTGCCGCCGATCTGGAAGGTGTCGATGCAGAACGCGAGCCGAATCACGGATCACCGTACCCGATAGTCACCACCCACGTCCCCGGCGCGGGCCGCGAAGACTGGGCACGCGCAAGCTTCTACACTGTAGCAAGAGTCGGGCCAGGAATCCACCAGCTGGCGGGGCCGGGACTGGCTCCGGCCCAGGGTTTTGACGATGTGCGACCGTCTCAGCGCAGGGGTACTTCGGCGACGAACAAGTCGAACCGTCCGGACCCGCTCATGTTCGAGTTGAAGATGACGAGCCTGCCGTCGGGACTCGACTGGGCGAACGGGTCGGCATAATAGTCGGGAGTCGCCGAGTAGTGGTGGAGCAGCAGTCGTGCGTCGCTGCCGTCGCTGCGCACGACGCCGATGGCTTGCTTCCAGAGGGCATTGGCGCTGTAGACGAAGGCATTGTAGACCCCGCTGAAGACCGACCACTGGCGGTTGAGGTCGCCCCCCAACTCGGCGTCGGACTGCACCCAGTTGCCGGAGTGGTGCACGGCCGGGCCCGCGCTGTTGTTGAAAATCCGCGTCCGCACGATCTGGCCGCCGCTGGGGGCGTAGCGGTCGAGATCGAAGGGCGCGGTGGCATTCACGTCGGTCGTCACCCACTGGCCCCGGA
>WNGP01000283.1_pt1 | contig 43490 bp, 47 predicted proteins | sample 5407671 | NCBI WGS metagenome assembly WNGP01 (sample SAMN13153381, study PRJNA577476) | soil metagenome | isolation source: 40 cm soil or saprolite under Garry oak tree replicate 2 | place: USA:California | collected 2016-06-15 | reverse complement strand
GTAGACGATGACTTTTTTCAGTACTCGGCGCGACCTCGAGCTGAGAGCGGCGTCGTTCCTCGACCCCATCAGCCGCAGATCAGGGTTCGAGCGGCTGCAGCCGTGGAGAATCGATCCGAGTCGGTAACGGTACGCGCTGTCATAAAAACGTAATACTAATGGTGGTGAACGGCGGCAAAATCCGAACGAAAGGTGAATAAAGAAGGAGAAAGTGATTCGTCCCGTTTCATCGCAACTTACTGAATTCCCTCGATTAGCACCAACTCCGGCAAGTTCTGATTAAATTGGGGGTTCGGCTGTTAAGAAGGGAGTAAAAATCAAATAAGTGCTGCATCTGGTGTCGCTTACAGCCGAAAAGGTCGCCCAATCACCCTCTTGAATTGGACCGAGGCTAGGACACGCGAAGCGGGGGTCCCACACCACGCTGTGCATGCCACACCGCAAGCACTCTTACCTCGTCACCGCGGGGGACATAGTAGACGTGATAGCGCGTTTCCATGAGTAGAAGGCGACGCGTATCCGGTACCGGGGATTGCCGATACAGACGCCCGATGTGTGGTGCGTGCCCAAGGATGTCGAACGCTGCCGCGAGTTCATCGACAAACAGGTTTGGTGAGGCAGCACGATTTCTGCGCCACCAATTATCGATTTCGCGGATCTGCGAGTCCGCTTCGGGTGTGGTTCGGACCTGCAGGCTCAACGCTGCCGACGCAGTTCGTCGAGAATTCGCGACGCGGGCTGTAGACTGCCCGCCTCGGCGGATCTCCAGGACGTTGACAGCGCTTCGTTCAAGGCGCGCCGCTCCTCGTTAGTGAGGTCATCGCCTTCATCGTCGGCAACCAGATCCACAACCGTGCCCTCGGGTAAGGTTGTCGGCTCGTCGAGAACGAGGCGCCCCTTTTCAACACGTGCTCTGAGAGGGCCCATATCGCTACTGTACGGAATTCCAAGCTGCTCCGCAAGCCTACACTATTAGCGCGTCAGCGCTCGGCGGTTGCAAAAGTTATCCAACGCTTGACACGCTGACACGCTAGGGGTCTGGAGATTTGGAGATTTTGGCGGGCGGAAATTGGCCTTGTGCCGGACAGATGAGTAGTCGAGCTGATTCCCGCGGCGAGCGACAAATATAACGGCTTTTCGGTGTACCCGGAGGGATCACTCTGGGGGACCCAAGTTCACAAAGGCCGCTCGCCTTCTGTGTCAAGCTGATTTTATATTGAGAATCGAGGTTTTCTCAAAATTTTTGAGCTTGACCTTGTTCTACCGGATCTGCTGATGGTGCCCTCCCAGGGTGGAAAAGTTAGGCGGTACGACAAGCTGCATCTCGACGGCCTCCTATAATAAGAGATCGTGCCATCAGATGTCGCTGCGGATTGAGGGTAACTCTCAACCGCACAGTTCGATGGGAAAATTACGTTCGGGCTTGCGCCCGGCCATGCTTAGGAGCCCAACCAATGTTGTCTCCTTCGAGAGCATGAATTTGAGAATGTTCAAGTTGTTGAACTCGCAGGTTTCGAAAACAGTCGCAAGAACGAGGTATTCCTGCAGTGTCCGCTCAGTAAAATAACCATCAACATTTCTTGCGGTATTTAGCGAAGAGCTTGATTGCATGCTCGGCATTATTGTTGTTCCAAGGAACGCCGTCATGATCCAAGAACGTGAACATCTTTTCGCCGCTCTTTTGACACCGTTTCTGGTATTTGTTCGCCAGTGGGGAGGAGAATTCAGCCTTACCCACTGCCGCAGGAATCTCATTGCAGACCGCTTGTGTCTACGCATTACAACGGTCATGGGATGCTTCGATTCTGCTCTTCCGGCCAAACGATGGTTCACAACTCCGAAAAGGCATTTACTTGGACTTCGGATTTACAAGACTTATAGGCACCGAAACGGCCAAACGATGCTTCCGGAATGGCCAAGCGATGATTCAAGTCACAGTGGTGGTTGTTGGGAGGAGCCGGGAAAGCAGAACCCGCGAAGCTGCCGGGCGCAGGAATTAGCCCGAAGCCGTGCCCAAGAAAATGAGCGGCAGAAAAGGAAGCCCACAACCAGTAGCACATGTGAGTGGAGAAGAGGACAGTCAAGGGTGCAGGAGGAAGTTCAATGTGCTTGTAATTCGCACCATACTATACTATCGTATATTATCTTTTGGAAGACGGAGCGAATGGCGCACACAACAAAAGATAAAGCGAAACTTTTGAACCGCGTTCGGAGGATCCGGGGACAGGTAGAAGCCATCGAACGGGCGCTCGACGGTGAACAGGAATGTTCCAGCGTGCTGCAGCTCATGGCGGCTTGTCGTGGCGCCTTGAACGGCCTGATGGCGGAAGTGCTGGAGGGGCATATCCGATTCCACGTCCTCGACCCGAAGTCTGGCAAGAACGCTCCTCAGGTGGAAGCGGGGGAAGAACTCATCGATGTGGTGCGGACCTACTTAAAGTAGCCGCGCAAGCGGTGACGATTTCGTAGAAAAGGTGACTCCATCATGAGCCAAGCGCAATTGAAACAAGTCGAAGCTGTAAGGCGTGTCGACGAAGATGAAAAACGCCCGTCGTCAGATCACGCCGACCATGACGGCGGCCACGAGCACGAACATGCGCTGAATTGGCGGGAGGTCAACCGCGTCCTGTTCGTGGCTGCGGCGGCAGCGGCCATTTGGTTTCTAGGTGGCGCACGGAATCCCTACGTAACTGGTATCGGCGTAATCTGTGCGATCGTTGGTGGTTTCCCGATATTCCATGAAGCCTACGAGAACATCGTTCAGCGCCGCATGACGATGGAACTCTCCATGGCTATCGCCATCGTGGCTGCCCTTGCGATCCGTGAAATCTTCACGGCCCTCGTCATCACCCTATTCGTTCTGGTCGCCGAAATTCTTGAAGGACTGACGGTCGGGCGCGGGCGCACGGCAATCCGTCATTTGGTCGGTCTGCTGCCCACGACCGCCACAGTCCGCAGAAACGAATCCTGGCAAGATGTTGAGACGAAGGAAATCGCCGTTGGCGACATCGTTCTCGTGAAGCCAGGTACTCGAATTCCGGTGGATGGCGTTGTTGTCGGAGGTCACTCTTTCGTCGATCAGGCAACGATCACAGGCGAATCGATGCCTGCGGAAAAGATCAGGGGAACGTCAGTCTACGCCGGAACGATCAATCAATCCGGCGCGCTCGAAATCCAGGTAGACCGGATGGGGCGCGACACTACATTCGGCAAGATCATTGACGCAGTGGAGCGGGCGGAAAAATCGCGTGCTCCCATTCAAGGAATCGCAGACCGTCTTGCGGGCTATTTGGTCTATTTTGCACTCGGAGCCGCGGCTCTCACATTTGTGATCACTGACAACATGCGCTCGACCATTTCTGTCGTCATCGTTGCTGGCGCGTGTGGCATTGCCGCGGGAACACCCTTGGCGATTCTGGGCGGGATTGGACGTTCCGCGCAACTCGGCTCGATCATCAAAGGGGGGCTGTACCTGGAATCGCTCGCGACCATCGATACGATTCTTCTCGACAAAACGGGAACTCTGACCTATGGCACCCCTGGAGTCGTCGACGTCCGTCCCGCCGACGGCGTTCCGGTTGCTTCCTTGCTGCAAGCGGCGGTGACTGCGGAATCGCGATCCGAGCATCCAGTGGCGAAAGCAATTCTGAAGAAGGCGTCAAACATGGGAATCTCCGGTGAAGAGCCCGAAAGATTCGACTACACGCCTGGGAAAGGAATCGTTACGGCTTGTCGCGGCATGGAAATCATCGTAGGCAATCGGCTCCTTCTCGAGGGGCACAGGGTTGAGCTCCCAATCAACACAGTCTCGCAGACGGATTCGGAGATTTTTGTGGCGCAAGAAGGCAAGTTCCTCGGAACTCTTGTCGTCGCCGATACGCTTCGGCCCGAAGCAACAAAGGCGATCCAAGATCTCAAATCGATGGGATTGAAGACCGTTCTTCTCACGGGAGATTCCAAGGCTGTCGCTGAGAACATCGGAGGAAAACTGGGAGTGGACGAGATTGCCGCTGAACTCTTGCCGGAGGACAAGCTTGCATTCGTTAGGCGGCTCACCGCGACGCGCCACAACGTCGTCATGGTGGGTGACGGAGTCAATGACGCTCCTGCTCTAATGAAGGCCACGGTCGGGATAGCGATGGGCGCTGGTACCGACGTTGCGCGCGAGAGTGCAAACGTGGTTCTCATTGGCAATGATCTTTCGAAGCTCGTCGAAACTCTGTCCATCGCGCGGTGCTGCCGCCGCACCATCATGCAGAACTTTGTCGGAACGTTGGTCGTTGACAGCATCGGGGTTGGCTTGGCTGCGTTTGGATTTCTAAATCCCCTTCTAGCTGCTTTCATCCACGTTTCTTCCGAGATGACTTTCATCCTGAACTCCGCCCGGCTGCTTCCGCCAGTCTCTTCGGCGCATGGCCTGGTGCGTGGACTATTCTCCCAATCGTTCACGGTCGCGCAGGACTAGACGAGAATTTATGCCTGCTGACACGACACATCCTCTGGCAACGAAGCGGCTCGTTATCGGACATCTCACGGTTTGTCAAGGATGTTGCTGTGGAAACACAGAAAACGGGAGACCTCCCGTTGCCGTCGAGTGGCTCAAAAAAGAATGGCGCTCTAGGGGCTTGCTGAAGCGCGTTCAACTGACGATCAGCGGCTGCCTGGGACCGTGTGATCTGCCCAACGTGGTCACTGTTTCAAACGAGAGCGGCACGCAGTGGTTTGGGGAAATCACAGAATTCGAGCAATACCGGGATCTTGTTGACTGGGCGAGTCGGTCCAGGGACGCGCGTGAATTGCTGCCCCTTCCAAAAGAATTTCAGCGACATACCTTGCATCCATTCCGTCAGTTTGATTCGCGCGCTGACCGCTGAGTCGTTTCATTTCAAGTACCGGTTCACGAGATCAATTAGTTCCTCGGTTGCTTCAGCCTGTTCCGTTGTTGGTTTTCGGCTAGGATCGACAACGTGGAAACGGACATGACCCTCAAGCACTTCGGCCATTAGTCCGTTAATAGCACCGCGGCAAGCTGCAATGGTTTGTAGCACTTTCGAGCACTCTTGGTCGTCGTCCAACGCCTTCTCAATCGCGCCGATCTGTCCCTTGATTCTCCTGACGCGGTTAAGGAGTTTCTCTTTGTCCTTGGTGGTATGTGCCATCCTCTTCACGCCCTCATAATTCAATGATACTATGCCGCAGTACAGTAACTAAACGCCTTCATAGGCGGGTTCCGGAAGACGCAGCAGTGCTCACTACGAAACAGCCCTGGCGTCCAAAGAGAACATTGGGATAGTCTGAGAATCGAGATGGTTGGCAAGTACAACACGAGGCTGGACTGGGTTAGGGTGTTAGCCCTTTCCCTGGTGGTCCTGTTCGTACTATTCGTCGCGCAAGCCCCGATCCACTCCCACGCCAAAGGACAGAATGAAGCTGTTTGCCAACTCTGCCAAGCGGCGCACATCGGCTCCGCCCCGAAGGCGCTAACCCCGTCGCTGTTTAGTCCTCTTCTCGCGATCGGGTACGTTCAGCCGTTTGTCGTAACGATTCACCAAGAGTTTTTCTTCCACGATGCACCGTCTCGCGCTCCGCCTACCGCATAACCCACATCTGTTCCGTTCTCAATCGCGCTGACCCCATGAGTGGGGCGGCGCAACCGCCTTATTTCCAGGTGGCCACTTCAACAACAGCAAACAAACATCGCCCAATTTAGGGGTCGGAGGAGAAATTCAAATGGGTTTTAGAAAGCTTGCATTTTTGGTTTTGAGTTTCAGCTTCTTGTTCTGCGCAATGCCCTGTCGCGCTCAGTTGGGCAATGCCGGATCGATCGAAGGAGTAGTAAAAGATGCCTCCGGTGGCGTGGTCGTGGGCGCGAAGGTCGAAATCTCATATTCCGTGACCGGCTATCAGCGTGAGACGACCACGGGCAGCGATGGGGGCTTCCGTTTCACGAACGTACCCTTCAACACGTATCACCTTGTGGTGACAGCCTCTGGGTTCGCTCCATATACCCAGGATGTGGATGTTCGCTCCAGCGTACCTACCGGCATCCAGATCGGGCTAAAGCTCGGAACGGCGGCAAGCAGCATCACGGTCGAAGCGAATGGCGGAGATCTGGTGGAGAAGGACCCCAGCTTTCATACGGATGTAGACACGGCGTTGACTGACCGGATGCCCTTGGAAAGCCAATCCTCTTCAGTGAGTTCGCTGGTGACTCTAGCGACGCCGGGGGTGGTAGCGGACTCGAATGGCCTCTTCCACGGGCTTGGAGATCACGCCGAGAATTCGTTCTCCGTTGATGGCCAGCCCATCACGGATCAGCAAAGCAAGGTCTTCTCGAACCAGATTCCCCTGGATTCCATTCAGTCGCTGGAAGCGGTTTCTGGAGGCCCCCCAGCCGAATACGGCGGCAAAACGAGCCTGGTGATTAAGGTGACGACGCAATCGGGCCTCGGAGTGACCAAGCCTAAGGGCACGGTTTACTCTTCCTATGGCAGCTTTGGCTCGGTCAGTGGTGGTTTCCGGCTGGCCTTCGGCGGCCAAAAGTGGGGAAACTTCATTGCTGCGAGCGGATTGAACAGCAGCCGGTTTCTCGACCCACCGGAACTTCACGCCATCCACGACAAGGGCAATGAAGAAAACCTGTTTGACCGAGTCGACTACAATGTAACCAGCGCGGATACGATTCACACGAACTTTCAATACACGCGTTCGTGGTTCCAGACTCCCAATACGATTGACAACTTGAATATCGAAGTGAATAACCCGCTCACTGGGGCCGCCCTGCCAGCGCAGGACCAGCGTTCGCAGATCAAGACGTTCAATATTGCGCCAGTGTGGACCCGCCTGATCAGCACCACGACGCTATTCACCTTCGGAGGGTTCGTCCGTCAAGACCGCTTCAACTACTACCCGAGTGGAGACGTTTTTGCGGACGGTACGGGACTCATTCCCGGAGGCTCCTCGGCAACGCTCAATCAGCAGCGGAAATTGACCAACGCGGGCTTGCGCTCGGATGTGTCCTACGTGAAGGGCAAACACAACGTCAAAGCCGGCGTCACGTTTCAACATACGTTCCTTACGGAGAATTTCAACTTCGGAGTTACGGACCCGGCCTTCAATGCAGTCTGCCTGAATGCTGCCGACGCGAGTCCGTTCACTAGCCCCACGCCGACGTTTTTAGGCAACTGCACGGGTGCGCTTGAGCCAAACGATGGCACAGATACTCGGGCTACTGTTCCTGCCTTTATCCCGGCGCTGGGTTGCTTTGACCTCACCCGACCGGTGCTGACAGGGGCGGCGCAAACGCAGGATGCTTGCGCCAGTACGCAAACCGCGCTGTTTCCCTTCCGCGGCCGTGCGGATGTCAAGGAGCTTGCGCTCTACCTGCAAGACACGATCAACGTAGGCAATTGGGCCTTCAATGTTGGGTTCCGGGAAGACCTCTATCGCGGAATCGTGCACGATAGTCAACCGCAACCTCGCGTGGGCTTCGCTTACAACGTCAAGAAGACCAGCTCGGTCCTGCGCGTATCTTATTCTCGCATTCTCGAGACCCCGTTCAATGAGAACTTGATTCTGGCAAGTCTGGGAGCAAGTAACCCCATCATTGTTGACGTGATCGGTGGCGCGAGCTTACAGGCACCGATTCGTTCGGGCCAGCGCAACCAGTTCAACGCCGGCTTTCAGCAGGCTTTTGGAAAATACCTCGTAGTGGACGCCGACTACTTGTGGAAATATACGCACAATGCGTATGACTTTAGCGCGTTCGGCAACACGCCGATCTTCTTCCCTATCGCTTGGAAAAACTCAAAGATTGACGGGCCTTCCGTGCGCGTGAGCATGCCGAATTTTCACGGTTTCACGGCACTCGCGGTGCTCGCGCACGTCCGGGCGCGCTATTTCCCGCCACAGATCGGCGGTCTGGGTGCGAGCATCACGGGCGGAGAAGTATTTCGCATCGACCACGACCAGGCCTTCAATCAGACAACACATTTTCAGTACCAACCTTGGAAGACCTTGCCGTGGATTGCCATGAATTGGCGCTACGACAGCGGTCTGGTGGCCAGCAACCCATTTCTTGACACTTTCCAGGATGCGTCGGGTTTCCTGGATGCAGCTCAGCAAACTGCTGTCGGGCTTTTCTGCGTGGATGCCGGTGGAGTCACACACTCGGCTTCCGTGGCTCAGGCTCTTGCGGTGGGTGCAGGGACCATCTGCGGCACGAATCCCTCGAAGACGGGCGCAAAGCTGATCAATATCGCAGGCGCGACATTCGATGTGGATCACAATCCTACGCGCGTCAAACCGCGCAACCTGTTTGACGCCAGCGTGGGTGATGACAATCTCTTCCACACCGACCATTACAAGTGGAGCTTGCGCCTCACAGTTATCAACCTGACCAACAAAACGGCGCTCTACAATTTCCTGTCCACGTTCAGCGGAACGCATTTCGTTACACCGCGAGCTTATACAGCCGAACTCGGTTTTCACTTCTGAGACTGACCGTGACGTGAAGACGTCCCGCGGGGATTTATCTTTGATGCCTCGCGGGGCTTCTCGGGCCTTAGAAGAGGCCAGAAGAGCCAGGGCAAATGAAGTCTTGCGGGTGATCCATGGCAATCCAGGTCAGATCATCCGCCAGAAGCGCAACGGCGAAGAATGGCGGTTGTCCGGATCGTCATTTGCTTCTGTGTCTTGCTATGCCCGCTTCCAGAGAGCTTTGCAGCGCGGGCGCACGCTCAGACCAAACCGCCCCGCGAAACGAGCGACCAATTCCGCTTCAAAGTCACAGATTCTGAGTCTGATCTTCCGATTCAAGATGCATCCGTCTCTCTGGTCTATTGGCGCAGAAAGGAATCTGCTGAAGAGAAGAGGGAAATTGAACTCAAGACGGACAAAAACGGGATTGCAGAATTTCCAAATGTGAAGGCCGAAAAATTTGCAGTCAGCGTCATCGTGAAGGGCTACAGACCCTGCTGGCGTTGGATCCGGTCCAACGGGGCAGAAGAGCTGATTCGAATGAGGCTTGAAAAATGGGCAAGCACGCCCAAATAGGACAGGGCCGAAAGGCCGTGAGTGTTCTTGTCGCAACCTCGCGTAGGGGCCTGTCCAAGCCGTTGCGAGGTCAGGAGTGGCGAAGGGACCTTTTGACGTCCTGGCTGTTCCAAACGTGCATAAGGCTGCAGACGTCACTCGACCGCCGCTTCCTGAGATTTGGGATGACCGTGCAAGAAGCAAGCGTGCTTCTTCGCTGCGTGGAAGCCCGGAGAATAACACCAGGACAACTTGCGGTTGCTCTAGGAAGAGACAAAGGCAAGGTCACGCGGTTTGTCCATCGTCTCGAGTCAAGCCGTTTGCTCGCACGCGACATCGATCCACGCGACCGGAGGTTCTCGATTCTCAAACCCACGGCAAAGGGAAAAGAGGTAGCTCGGACCCTTGTATGTGTCTTCGACAGCATTCGAAAAGAACTCTTCGCAGGAATATTGGAAAGCGATGTCCGTAGGTTAGGCAAGATGTTGCCACAGCTGCACAAGAATGCGGTCCATGTTGGGTTACGGCATAAGTGCGGCGTAGTGCGGGGACGAAAGCGGATTGGAAGCCAGGAGATGCAAATGGAAGGCCCACAAACGAGTCAACCTCAAATCGCCGCGGACATTTTGACGCCTCCGCCTAACGGGTACGCGACCAACACTGTTCCTGTTGAACAGGAAGGTCATGAAAGTGAACCGATCCGGTATGAGCAAAGCAGCGAAGAAAATACCACTCCGGGAAAGCTTGTGGAAGAACACAAGGAATTGATGTTCAAATGAAACACTTGTTTCAGCCCCTTTCGGAAGTCCCTCACGCGGCAAATCCGCGGACGTCACGGAATCCTGCTGATATAGTTCGCCTGCTTGTTTTTCTCACAACCGGAACATTGTTCTTGCCCGCCGTGACGGCTGCTACAAGCGTGGTCGCGTTAATCGATAACACGAATCACCGCGTGGTGATCGCAGCCGATTGTCGAGTGAACCGCCAACTTGCTTCTCTTTCCCAGTGCAAGATCATTGACAAACCTGGCTGTACAGTTGCAATGGCAGGTCTCTACGAGGAGAAAACAACGGCGTTCCATTTGCGGCAACTTGCCGAGGCCGCCTGCCAGTACCCAGGTGACCTACGAGCGAGGGCGGAAGCGTTTCTCCGGTTTTCAAGAATTCCATACGAAAGAGCGATTCGTCACATTCGCGACGCAGATCCAAGCGACTTTGGCCGAACGCTAGAAAACAAGACAACCGAAGTGATTTTCGCGGGCATCCAAAATGGACAGATTGCGCTGATCGTCAGAGGGCTGGTGGTCAATTCAGCGGGGAGAATAAGTGTGGAGCGGTCCGAGAGCACCGCTCCGTCGTACGCGCGGGTCGGATATTTTCTGGGTCTCAATGGCCACATCCGCGCACACGTCAAGTCTCATCCAGATTGGGCAAAGGGGGACTACGTCAAGCTCGCCCATCAATTCGTCGAAATGGAGGTGGAGGCACACCCGGATTTGGCAGGCCCTCCGATCTCAGAGCTGCAAATTGACAAAGAAGGGCATGTTCACTGGCTGGACAAAGGTGCTTGCGATAGTGGTGAACCGAACGGAACTACTCGCGAGACAATCGGGAATTAGACTTTGGCGAGACAAAACCATGATCTTAGTCCGACCAGTAGTTCGCCAAATCAGGCCTCTAAACCTCTTGGGCTTAACCTCTCCTCTCTGGACATGCGGCTGGTTGCGGCCGGCTATACCTGAAATCGCACCCGAGGCTCCAACGCATGGCACAGTGGAATGTTGGTTCAGCAGCCAATGCAAGCCATCCCGCCCAAGCCGCACACAACGTAAACCGGCAGGAACAGCCATTTGGTGAACGCGTTTTCGACCCGAACCCCGAACATCCACAGAAACCACATGTTCCCCAGGATGTGCCAGAAACCTGAGTGCAAGAACATTGACGTGAACAGTGTGGGCCATTCGTGTTGTGCGGGAGTAAAACCGAACTGACGAAAGATTGTGTCGGGTGTGTACACCAGATACGTGAGGGCGAGTGCGACACAATTGACGATGATGACCACGATTAGGACGTACGGCACCCGACGGACTGGGTTGTCCCTGTTAATTGGAAGGATGAACATTGGCGGCAGTTTGTTTGAAACAGCTAACTATGTCAAGAAAAGGCGCGGGGACGCAAGGCGATTCGGAATGCATCCCGAGGATAGCTGGCGAAAAATCGCGCGAAATGACCAACGGTCAAAACGCGGTATGGCCTGTTCCGGACAGCAACGTCCATTCAGCTATCGTTTGGAACTGGTAGGTAACTCAGCCGTCAGGATTCGCTCGGTGCCGTCGACTCCCGTGATTCGTTCACGTCGAATCAGGCATTCACCATCGGCTGAAATTTCGATGGTCTCCACAACCTCGAACATGTGTCCTCTAAACACATACAGGTGGTACGTGGCTTCTTTCCCATCCTCGAACGCGACCATCGAACTGTGGTGGTTGCCGTCTGCGAAGGTATGACCCCCGCCACTGCCGACGGCCGAGATGAGACCACGGCCAGTCCTTTCTGAGACCTCGCGCAAGTGGCGCTCGGAGTTCTCTTTGACCCGCCGCTTTGCTCCCTCGATGGTCATGCGGTGTTTCTCTGGGTCATTGCACTATTCCAGCGCTATTCTCGCGTGTTCATCCAGTGTGTTAGAACCATATGCGCGATTTATATCGCTGGTATTCGTCACCGAATCTTGCCTGAAGGATTTTTTCTTCCTGGCGTGCTCGATAAATCTGCAATGGGATGATCGCAACGAAAATCCATAGAGCGCGTGGCTTGTTGACGTAGAGAAAGATCCCCGCGACCACCAAACCTCCGAAAACGTAGATGGGGTTGCGAATTCGAGAATAAAGGCCATGGGTTACGAGCGTCTGAGCCTTCGGGCGGACGGAGAAGGAGCTACCTAGTTCGATTCGGGCGAGCACCAGAAGCGCCAGCGATGGCAGCCCAATCACCACGCCAACAATTCGCGTTGGAGTCCACGGCTTGCTGCCGTAGTGGATTCCCAGGAAGCTTAATCCCAGTAGAGCGATGACGAGTGTGAGGATGTTCAATTTCAGTTTCCCCAGCCTATTAGCGAAATCGAATCGGTATGATGATACGCGGTCCAGTCGGCACAGACACAGCCTCTTCTGCTCAGTGCCTGGGATACGCTGACCGCGGCATTGCGGCTGAAGGGCGTGAGCGCCGGGCAGCGTTGGACCGCCCCGGCGGGCGTCCCGGCGCTCGGCGGCGTGGTGGAGCACGTCACCCCGAGTCCGTGCAACGCCCTGCTGCGGCGGCTCGACAAGCCGGGGCCGGCACGGCCGCCCTTGGCGCCGTCAACTTCGGCGGCCAGAGCATGGTCACGCTAAGCTTCTACCTACGGTGATCAGGCGGCCGGGACCGTCGCCCGCGGGACACCGCTCTGGCAAGCGTGGATTCAAGAACGCTTCCCGACGCCGTCGGAGACGAGCGAGAGTGAATGATCGCGTCGTGGTTCCAGACACCAAAGGCTAGGTTGGAAAGCAGTTCAGGACGGTTTCGGATTTCTCCCGGGTTACGGCTAATTGAAGTTATTCCGAGTCACGAGTCCGGTTCTGGAGAGGGTTCCGTCCAACTTCCGTCCAATTCAAGGGCAGGATAAACAGCGATAAGGCTCGTAAGCGACACCAAACGCGGCACTTAGAGTTTTATACCCCCCAGCTGTTAAGAAGGCAGTAAAAATCAAATAAGTGCTGCATCTGGCGTCGCTTACAGCCGAAAAGGTCGCGCAATCACCCTCTTGAATTGGACCGAAGGTGGACCGAAATTCGGCCTAGGAAGGCTGGGCTTCTGGATACTCCCCGGGCGCGCCTAGAAACGCCCTATGCGCCCCGGTTCTAGTTCTCACCGAGGGCATCGATCAGCGGAGGCGTACAGGTCATTGCGATCCTGCCTGAGTTTCGTTGTTGTCGAAGCGCTCGGAGGATGCGTGTTGCCATGAGCGACAAGAATTGCGGGCGCTTATCGGCAGGTAAGCGTGGTGCTGCCCTTTACTTTACTCCGCAACCCTAAGTTTTTCAGCTGCCTGCACAATCAGAAACGTCCCAGACAAAAGTCAGTTGCCAGATATTGATCACTCACTCCGCCAGAGCCACAGTCACCACACCGACGCGTCTTCGAAGCGTGCAACGAAGAGAGGCATGTAAGAAGTCATTTGCGGTTCACCGTCTCTGCATCTCTCTCGGCCAGGTTAGCGCCCCTCGCCTGCATGCTTTGGGGTGGAAAGCGCGTGAAGCAAGACCGAAAGACAGACAGAAGGAGTAGACATGAAGATGAACAAGGTGACTGGAAAATTGACATGGCGATTCATCGCAGGATTTGCAACCGTCCTGGCCTGGGCGGCAAGTGCAGCCGCGCAGACCGTAGTGGTCGGAACGGGCGACCCGGACACTGACGTTAAAGCAGTTCAGGCCGCTGTTGATCAAGGCGGTGAGGTCACGCTAAAAGGACATTTCTCTTTTAACAGAGCCCCAACGGTACCCACGGCGACGGCTTTCGTGGGAGGCTTAGCTACGGTCCTTGTGTCGAAGGGAGTCGCGATCTCTGGCGCCCAGGACCAGGACGGTGAGATAACGAGTATTGAGGGGGGAACGACTCCCTTCTATGTCGAAGCTCCCGGAGCCCGCGTCACGATTCGGGGATTGCGCTTTATCCGCCCGAGGGGAAACGCGATTTTTGTGTACGCCGTCAGCGGATTAGTGATCGCCTCCTGCAAGATCGAAGGCCTAGAGCCATTGCTTGGTGGCGGCGAGGGAATCGATATCGTTACGAGCCCCGGCATACCTATGCCAACGAACCCGGGAAAGCCAGAGAATGTCTCCGGAACGCTCTTGATCGCTGATAACGACATCGATCTTGCTGGAGGAACTGCTCTCGACAATACGCTGGGGGTCCTCGTATTCAGTGTGGGTGTACCCGGCGCGGAGGTCGAGGCGTACGTTTCCGGAAACAAGATAAGGAACACCACTGAACCCGCGATAAACTTCCGGCGTGTTGGCGGGCGAGTGTATGTGGAGCGGAACGTGATCACCACTGGCTCCGTGTCTTCGCAGACAACGCCGCGACCCGAGGCGATTCGCGTCGCAAACACGGGTTCGTATCTGATTGCGCACAACTCGATCGATTGCCGGTGGCCGGACGCAGAAGCCATAGGCATCGGTGTGTTTAGCCAATTTGCAGACTGGCCCATGGAGCGCGCCATCGTCGTGGACAACGACGTGACAATGACCCCGCCCGAGGGCACAGTCTTCGGCCTTTTGAGCGCTGGGATCAACATCAGGGGTTTCGCTCAGGGCAATGTAGTGCTGAACAATAGGATTCGAGGACGCGCAAGAGCCGCACTCTCCGTGGATGTTTTTAGAGGCGGAATCCCGGATAACAACGCGCTCGTTCTCAACCGCTTCGATGACTTCGAGGCATCGGTCGCTGACGTCTTTGTGGGCGACCTCGTCACGAACACGCGCATTGTCGGGCCGGGCAAAATCGAGGATCACGGAATAGGAACGGTTATCGAGCCGGTGCCATTCTGAAGAGGCTGACTCTTCGACAATTTTGAGTTGGCCAAGTGCCAAGTCAAGCCCTCTCCGTGAATATCGTGGTGGGAGGAGAGAAAGTTGAGCAGCAGGTTCCGAATAAGGCTGGCGATTAGCCTGCTCGCGATCACCAGTCTAGCCTTGCCCGCACGACCGCAGACCAGTCGCGGCAGTGTGGCCGGAGCGGTGACGGATGTCTCGGGCGCAGTAGTACCGGACGCCGCTGTAGTACTAACCAACAAAGAAAGTGGAGTGAAACGCGCCACTACAACCAACGCGGTTGGCATCTATTGCTTTGACGCAGTGGACCTTGGGCTGTTCGACCTCAAGATAAACAAAGCGGGCTTCAACGTGTTCCTGGAGCTGGGCATAAGTGTGGAGGGCAACCGGACGACGACTGTAGATGTGAAGCTGGAGGTGGGCGGCAACGAAACCGTGGTCAAGGTGAATGCCGGGACCGACGAGCTACTATTGAAAGATTCTCCGCTACGCGGTGGAAACTTCCAGTCTCGGGAGATCAGTCGGCTGCCGCTGAGGGCGCTCAATCCAATTTCGCTGGCAGGGACGCTGCCTGGCGCGGTCTCGCCTTCAGGCAGTACGACATACGGAAACGGCGATCTAGCCACGCAGTTTGCAGTCAACGGCCAGCGCCCGCGCGGGAACAATTACCTTCTCGACGGCACGGACAATAACGATCTGTCTTTCACCGGCACTGCACAGCCTTTCAACATCGCCGATGCCGTGCAAGAAGTTTCCGTTCAGACGAGTAATTTCGGCACTGAATTCGGCCGGGCGGGAGGAGCAGTCTTCAATATCATCACCAAATCGGGAACGAATGAGTTTCACGGAACGATCCTCTGGCAGTATGGATCGCAGCACTTTAATTCGCTATCCAACCTAGACAAGCTCAATGGATCCTCTCCTCCAGGGTTTAGCGAGAATGTCTACGGCTTCACTCTGGGCGGCCCGATAAGGAAGAACAAAACCTTCTTTTTTGCCGCCTTCCAGCAGGACAGATTTCGTTCCACCGGGCAGTTTCGGTTTGTCCTGCCGACGGCGGAAGCAGTGTCCAGCCTGCGGTTGCTGTTCCCCTCCAATCCGCGTCTTGACCTTTACTTGAATGCGCTGGGTGACTTGCGTGGCTTCTCCAACTCCTTTTCGCAGGCTCTTGGCGCTGACCCTGTTACTGGCCGGGACCGTGGCAGCGTCACCTTTGGAACCGCGAACTGGCTGTCTCCCTCGATGAGCGATGACTCGCAGTGGATGTTGCGGCTCGATCATTCCTGGTCACAGCGGCACGAGATTTCGTTTCGGTATCTCTATGATTCGAGAATGGGCTCGCCGATCAGTGGCCAAGTCTTCTTCCCCGGATACTTCGGTGATGCCAGCAACCGTCACCAGAATTTTCTGGTGAGTGATACCTACACTGCTGGCGATACTCTTACAAACGAGCTTCGCTTTTCGTATGCACGCGTCGCGGTAGATTTGCCGATTTCGTCTCGCGCGGTTGCCCCTGCCAAAACCCTGCCTGCGATCATGATTCCTCCCATCGATGCCCCCGGCATTGACGGTAGCCTTCCCCAGTTCCAATTTGCGAACAATTGGTTGCTCCAGGAAACACAATCGAAACTGGTAGGCCACCATATGTTTCGCTACGGCTTCGAATTTCTTCGGCAATTGGCCAAGCAACTGGGAGCAGGATTCGCTGGGCGTGGAGTGTTCATGTACACTGCCTCGCCCGGCTATTCGGCTTTTGCCAATTTCCTGGATGACTTCAGCGGGCCGTCTGGCACCATCAGGCGAAACTTCGGCAACCCCGTCTATTATCCCGATTCGTTTCGGCAATCTTACTTCTTCCAGGACACGTGGAAGGCAAAGCCGTCATTGACCTTAAGTCTCGGGCTGCGCTATGAGAATTTCGGCCAGCCGGCCAACGCCCTGCGCTTTCCCGCTTTTGCGGGATTTGATCCAAGTCAGTTTCTTGTTCCCAACAAGGTGGTTCCGTACAACAAGAATTTTGGCCCTGCTTTAGGAGTAGCCTGGTCTCCGCCGTCCAGATCAGACCGCCTCGGTAGGATTATTGGCGCGGGGAAGACAGTTTGGCGCGCAGGCTACCAAATCAGCTACGACGCATTTTTTACCCAACTGCTGAACTTCATCATGGGCGACAGTCCCAACACTGTTCAGGTCAATAGAGTGAGCCCGATTGTCGCAGGGCGCGGCACAGCGAATTGGTTTTCGCAATTGCCTGTCGTAGCTCCTGCACCGAGCATTCACGATGGTCAGCTTGCGGTATTCGATAGAAACATTCGTAATCCTTATGCTGAGCGCTGGTCTTTCGGACTGCAGCGCACATTGCCGAACCGGATTCTTCTCGATTTAGCCTACGTTGGCTCTGGGAGCCATAGGCTTTTCACCCGCGAGGACGTCAATCCCCGGCAGTTAAATGGCATTCGCCTGCATCCTGATTTTGGGCCAAGGGTCATCCGCTCCAGCATCGGCAATTCCATTTACCATGCCATGCAGTTACACGTCGAACGGCAGTTCGCTCAAGGTTTTGGGATTAACGTCTCGTATACCTGGTCGCGCGATCTGGACAGCACGAGCGAGTCTGCCTTGGTCAATGCGAATTCTGGAAATCGGAACTTGACCTCAGTGCCGATCAGCCAGGGAGGCTTAAAGCTGGATCGCGGCTTGAGTGACTACAATCGTAGCCACCGCCTGACCATCGCATACATCTGGGATATCCCGGGGCCGCGGCGCGGAGTGGCAAAGCACGGACTCGGGGGCTGGTCCATTGCGGGAATTACGACCTTTCAGTCGGGCACCCCTTACAGCCTGCAGAACGGATCGGACCGCGACAACGACGGCTTCTCCGACAACGACCGTCCTGACATTGGCAATCCAAACGCTCCTCTGAACACGCGGGCCGTGATAGCGCCCGCGTCCGGCCCAGGAGCTTGCTCCACTGGTTACAGCAATCGGGACACAGGCGCATGCGTTACCCCAGGTGAGGTGCATTTCGTCCAAGGCAGCAGGCTCCCCAACGCCAGGACTGTAGGGCGGAACACGCTGCTTACAGGCGGGACCAACAATTGGGACATCGCGCTGGCCAAGACGTTTGCCACTTTGGAGAGGAAAAGGCTGGAGTTTCGCTGGGACGCCTTCAACGTATTCAACCACCGGCAGTTCGTGCAAGTGCCAAGCAGCGACGTGGTGAATTCCCCGCCGGGTCAGTTTCTCAACCTCAAGTTCACCGATGGCGGCATCCGCAGCATGCGCATGCAGCTAAAGTTTCTTTTCTGATGGACTGAAGCAACTGGATTTTGCTCATTGTGGGAGACCAATACGGCTTAGAAGTTCGGCGTAGCGTGGGTCGGAGCGCAGGCTGGCCATCTCCTTCGCCGACCTCAGGAATACGAGGGGGATAGAGTGGTCGGCAACAGCCTTTTGTAGCCAATCGAAAGCCCGGTCTTTCTCACCGAGACCGACATAAACCAGGGCTATCTGATAGCGCGGGACATACCTGCGCTTGGAAAGCAGCGTCAACTGATGCAGAATCTTCAATGCCTCGTTCCGCTTGCGCGACACTCCATAGGTGTAACCGAGAGCGCTCAAGGACTCAGGCGCTCCGCCCGAAAGATCAACCCCTTTTTGGAGCTGTGCGATGGCCTCCTGGTACATCCCTTTAAGGGTGTACAGCCGGCCCAGCGCAAGGTATGCACCAGCATAATTGGGGTCGAGTTCCAGCTTCTTACGTGTGATGTCTATCGCCAGATCGTACTGGCCGCTCTCGATGTACCAACCACCCCCTGCAATAACGAGTGATAGGGGATCCAGTTCGCCGGCACGTTTGACCTCTGCAGCCCAGTTCTGCCGTCCCATGGCGTGTTGGAATTGCCCGTACCACTGATGCGCCCAGGCATAGTTGGGGTCGAGCGCAATAGCACGCTGGAATTCCCTCTCAGCGCCTACCCAGTCCCAGTCGGACGAGAAGAGACACATTGCCAACGCATTGTGGGCCTCGGCAAGGCCCTCATCCATCTGAAGAGCTACCCTAGCCATGGCCTTGGCCTTTGAGCACTGCTCTTCACGTGAAAGGTCCCCGCGTACGATGTATGCGTCGGCCATGCCCGCGTAAGCGAGCGCGTAGTTTGGTTCTCTTTGAATTGCTTGTCGGAAGTAGTCGATGCTCTTTCGAAGCGCTGCTTCCGTTCTCTTGTTCCAGAAGTAACGCCCTCTGAGATAAAACTCATAAGCCTGCGGATCAACCGATTGCGCTTGTGCTAGACGCGCCTGCTCTTGCGGAGTGAGCTGGACTTGAATTGCTTTGGCAATGGCTCGGGCGACTTCACTTTGCAAGATGACCACGTCACCGGGGCTGCGTTCGTACATGCTTGCCCAGAGGTGCCGGTCCGTGGCCGCCTCAATCAGTTGCGCATTGACTCGCACTCGTTCTGCCGATTGGACCACCGAGCCTTCCACGATGCCGTCCACGTTCAATTCCTTGGCGATGTCTGGAAGAGGCTTGCGTGTACCCTTATAGCGCATCACAGAGGTGCGAGAAATCACGCGCAGGGAGCTGATCTGCGCCAGCTCCGTGACGAGGGCATCCGTCATTCCGTCGGTGAAGTATTCTTGCGCCGGGTCGCCACTTAAGTTTTCCAATGGCAGTACGGCAATGGAACGGATGTGGACGGGTGTTGCTCTTGCCAGAAGCTTTTCCCGCCAGCTGCCAACATCGAAACCGACCAGCAACACCAGGAGGCCAGCGAGAACGCCAGCGGCGGTCCAAAGCGTCCACCTCCTGCTCACGCCGGACACTGCAGGCACTTCAGTTACAACTCCTTCGCTCGCAGCGGCGGACTGCTCTGCGACCACTCGACCGGGAACCCCGAGTGCGTGCTCTCCTCTGGAGCTCGAAGCGTCACCAAGCGACCCGATGAAGCGGTATCCCCGTCGGGACAGTGTCTCGACGTAGCGTGGGATTTCTGCCGAGTCGCCCAAGGCGTCCCGCAACTTCTTGACCGCAGAGTTCAAGCCCACGTCGAAGTCCACAAACGTGTCGAAAGGCCAAAGCTTGCTCTTCAACTCCTCGCGGGTCACCACCTCGCCCGGATGTTCGAGCAACATAGTCAAAACCTGAAAAGGCTGATGGTGAAGCTTGATTTTGACGCCTCGCTTGCGCAGCTCACCGGAACGCAAGTCGGCTTCGAATACGTCGAAGCAAACCCGTTCGCAGGGAGTGGGCGTTGCCATGGTTAGCTCGAATTGCCGCGAGTTTAGCACACTCGTCTGGTAAGCAATAATGCGGCAGCCTGGGTCACAACCCTATTTTTTCCAACCACCTACCCGATCAGAAAGATACCAGCCAAAAGCCAGCCGCCAGACACTGATTTGCACCATCCTCCCCGAGCAAAGTCGGCATCACCAAATTGTCCGTGTGAAAAAAAGAGGAACCAATGAAACGACGTCTTGCTTCGATTTCCGCCGGCGGGTTGACGGCCAGCCTCCTGGTCGGCGCGGGAATGATGCTGTTCCTTGTCGGATGCGGCGGCAGTCCGGCTTCAACTGTTAACAACCAGCTTCCGCCCTCGGCAGAGGTCATCGTTACGCCCTCTAGCGCCACCGTCCCGGTCGGTCGCGTGCAGCAATTCACTTCGACCGTGACTCCCAGTGGAGCCAGCCAGGCCGTCACTTGGACTGTCTCCGGAACAGGTTGCACGGGCGCAAGCTGCGGAGCGATTGATGCGACAGGAAAATACACGGCGCCAGCAACCGTGCCCAATCCTCCCACTGTGGTGGTCACGGCGAGGTTAGCTGCAGACCCAACTAAGGCGTCCCCTGCTACGGTTTCCATTATCAACCTACCGTCGTCGTTCTTCTCTGTGAACCCCGCCTCAGTTGCCTTCGACAATCAGACCGTTAATACAACGAGCCCGCCAAGCACGGTCACCTTGACAAACACAGGCAGTGCGGCAGAACCGGTCTCCGCTAGAATGAATGGCTTTAATTTCGCGGACTTCGCACAGACAAACAATTGTCCGCCCGTGATTGCCGCGGGCGCCAGTTGTACATTCAGCATCACATTCAAGCCCACCGCCACGGGTGGCAGGATTGGCTACCTTGTAATCGACGGAAACCGCGACGAGGAGGGCATTGTCAGCCTAACGGGGACCGGTATAGCAGCGCCCCCCAGCGGATGTAGTCCCACCGGCGGTACGCATCTTCCCACGATGGCTCCTAACTCGGTGGCGCTTGCTCCGGATCCAACCGGCAAGTACGGCAAGTTCGCCTATGTGGCGAACAGATATGCCGATTGCCTCTCGATGTACACCATTGACAGCGCCACCGGGGCCTTAACCTCCATAGGAACGATCCCCACGGGATCGCGTCCCATCTCGGTGGCCGTGGACCCGTCCCGCAAATTCGTCTATGTGGTGAATGTCGGCTCGAACGACGTCTCCACGTACAGCGTCGACACCACAACCGGAACCTTAACATCGACAGGGACGATCGCCGCAGGATCCGGTCCCGCTTCGGTGGCCGTGGATCCATCCGGCAAGTTCGCCTATGTGGCGAACGGCAGCGACGTCGCCATGTACACTATCAGCGATACCGCCGGGGGCTTAGCGTCGATAGGAACGATAGCTGCAGGAGCGGGATTGTTTCTCTCTCGATCGCCGTCGACCCATCCGGCAGATTCGTCTATGTGGCGAGGCCTGCGGACACTGTAGGGGTGGCAATTGGGTACGTCTCCATGTATACGATAAACACCACCAACGGGACCTTAACGTCCACAGGGAGCATCACCGCAGGAGTCGACCCTTTCTCGGTGGCCGTGGATCCCTCTGGCAGGTTCGCCTATGTGGCGAATCTCGAGTCAGGCGACATCTCGATGTACAGCATCAACGGCACCACGGGGTCATTAACATTCATAGGGACGAACACCACAGCATTCGCTCCCATTTCAGTGGCCGCACATCCTTCCGGCAAGTTCCGCTATGTGGCGAATGTGAACTCGAACGTCTCCATATACACCCTCAACGCCACGACCGGAGTCTTAACGTCTATAGGAACGGTAGCCGCAGGATCATCTCCTAGCTCGATCGCCATCGATCCGTCCGGAAAGTTCGCGTATGTGACGAATTTCGACTCGGACGACGTCTCGATATTCAGCATCGATGCTGCCACGGGGTCGTTGACGCTCATAGGGACGGTCGGCACATAAAAGGGCCTTACAGAGCGTCCTTCAAAGAAACCATTCGGTCCTGAACTGAATGCTCTGTTGTGCGCCACCCATCTTCGCCTCTGCGAGAGATTTCGAGGCTTTCGTAAATTTGACTCAGACGAAGGGACCAAGAACCATGCCGTCCCCAGCCGAATGCAGAGAGTGGGTTCGCTTTCCTGTTTCCCTATCGGAAACGGCGAGTTGGACCGTAGTGGACTGCCCATCGAAGACTGGGTGTTGGAACGTAGCACCCGTAAGCCCTTGACAATACAATGGGCTGCAGTGCATGCGCGCATAAGCCTCTGCTGGAGAGCACCTGCTTCCCTACCGAAAGGTCATGGCATGAATTTGCTCGATGTAATAGAATGAAACCGAGTGAAAACAAAGACGTTGCACAGTTCCCCGGTAGCTCAACGGTAGAGCATTCGGCTGTTAACAGAGAACTTAAAATCCAATAACTCGTTTCTCTGGCGTCAGTTAGCAGCTTCGGGACCATCCCCAAACAGCTTTTCTTGTCCCCAAGATGTCCCCAACAAGCCTCGCAGACATCGGTTGCAGCCCGAGCGGCCCCCATGCAGCGGAACTTCGAGTCCGATTAGTTGATGATCCGCGTTCCATGAAACACATCGCCTCTTGCCAGCCACGAATCTTCTATGAGAGCCGGTCCGTAAATCTTGGTTTTGCTGGGCTTTGCTCAGTGGCTTCTCGCGTGCTGTCACTTGTTGCAAAGGAAGCGCTAAGGGGATTAGACACGCTACGAGCGGCGAAGGTGAAGTCGGCGAACTAGAGAGACGACCTCTCAAGACGGGACAAAACGCAAGTGTGTTAGTCGCGTTCGCGGGAATCGGCGGGACGCCGGTAAACAGCAAAGCGGGAAAAGCAACAAAGCTGCCGCTCCCGGCAACGGCATTGATGCCGCCTCCGAGGCCGCCGGCAAAAGACAAAAAACTGGCGCTCTGCAGGTTCAAGCAGAGTTTGTATCACGATTTGCGGTTTGCTCTCCAGATGGCCTGCGGCGCCAAACGCCTGCTGAATCTGGTGCTTGGTCCTGGCGCTCAATTAGCTTGGTATTCGAAATATGAGTTCATCCCGTGCGAAATTGAAGCTGGACAACGGGGTAATCCAGGGAGCAAGATGCCCCTCATTAGAAGAGTGGCCCTGTGGAGAATCCCTGGGCGAGGCTGACTCGCGAGCCATACTACGTCGACGCCCACAGTTGGCGTGCGTGACTGGCGCCTTCGACTTGTCGGCCGGGCCAGGTACACCTCCAGGTTGCGGTCACCCTAGTTTTTTCGTGAAAGTGTCAGGGGGCGCCATGAAAATTAATCGCAGAGCTTGCGGATGGGCGATTCTATTCAGCTTTTTGTGCCTTTTACTCTTTGTTTCTGGAGCCCTGGGTCAAACTTCTCGCGGTGGCATCGCTGGAACGGTGGCGGACAAGTCCGGCGCGGTAGTGCCGGACGCTGCCGTCGAGATCGAGCAGAAAGGTACCGGCCTAAAGCTGAGTACCTCGACGACGGGCGCTGGCGTGTTCTCCTTTCCTGATTTGCCCGTCGGTTTTTATAACGTCACCATTACGCACTCGGGATTACAAACCCAAAAGATCACCGATCTCGAAGTTCAGGTCGGCAGAATCAGCAGTGTAACTGTAACGCTCGAAGTGGCCCAGCAGTCCCAAACCGTGGAAGTTCAGGCAGCGGCTGCGACGATTGAGACCACTCAGAGCGCCTTAAATGCAGTGGTGAGCACCCGGGCGATTCAGGAAATGCCTCTGAATGGGCGCGACTTCCGCCAGTTGCTGGAGCTTACGCCCGGATTCAATTCGCAATTCTCGATGAATGGAAACCGCCCGAACCAGAATAATTGGCAGATCGATGGCGTAGACAACAACGATTTCTGGCACAACTCGGAAGCTGTGAATCAAGGAAGTATCTCCGGAATCGCAGGAGTCCTGCTCCCCATCGACTCAATCGAGGAATTCAATCAGCAAAGTGTCGGGGGTGCCGATTTCGGGCGCAATCCCGGCTCCATGGTGAATGTCGCGATCAAATCCGGAAGCAACGATTTTCATGGCAGCCTCTACTACTTTAATCGCAACGATGCTTTCGCCAAGCCCTCGCCTTTCGGTGATTATGGCAAACTGCGAAACCATAATTTCGGCGGCTCCATCGGCGGTCCGATTTGGAAAGACAAGGCTTTCTTCTTTTTTAACTTTGAAGCACAGCGCTTCATCGCCGGAAACTCCATCCGGGCTACAGTCCCCTCAGACGCTTGGGTCTCCCAGGCCGAAGCTCTCATGGCCGCCAAAGGTGTATCACCAAACCCGGTCATGGTCTCTCTGTTGAGCACTCTCTGGCCCAGCGCCATCAAGAACGCTCCAGCAACCACGAACAATTTCTTCAGCACCGCCAATAACAATTACCGGAGCAATAACGGCGTCGCCCGCATCGATTACAATTTCAACGCCAAAGAGCGCCTGTTTGTCCGCGGATTTGTCGGAACAGGTGATGCCGTTGCCTATGCGGGCTCCGTTTACCAGGACTATTTTCAGGCCGTACCCAGCCGCCAGCAAAACTGGGCTGCCGTTTTGAATAGCAGTCTTGGGCGGAGATTTTTCAACCAATTTCTCTTCGGTGTGAACTATTTCCTCCAGAACTTTAATGATACTAGCCATAACCAGGACGTTGTGGCCCTGGGCTTCAATACCGGCGCCACTTCTGCGGACCGCGGCTCGCCGAACATGGAGCTCGACGGCTTCAACAATGGGGGCGTCGGTGAAACACCAAATCTAGGCCGCACCGATACGACCTACCACTTCACAGACGATCTTGCCTACACCCTCGGCGCGCATGCCCTGAAGTTTGGTGGTGAGTTTCGGCGCGCCAAACTGTGGGTTCACTATCTCCGAGATGCGCGCGGCAATTTTCTATTCGACGGTGCCGCGCCTCAATCCGGCGGATGGGGCGGAACTCAGCAACAAAACTCTTTGGCGGACTTCTTGGCCGGCTACATCAATACTTCAAATGCCAATATTGCCACAGGTGACCCAATACGCGACTGGTATGTGAATTCGGTTTCTTGGTATGCCCAGGACAGTTGGCAAGTCGGGCCTCGACTCAACTTTAACTATGGCGTGCGTTGGGATTACAACAGCCCGATCTATGATCCAACGCACACGGTTTCCACGTTTCTTGCAACCGCGCCGGGCGGCTTGGCCATTCCTCCACAAACCTTGAGTACGTTGTATCCCCGTGACTGGAATAACTTCGCTCCGCGGCTGGGATTTGCTTTTACACCCACGCGCGGCGGCAAAACGGTCATCCGCGGTGCCTGGGGCATCTACTATGACGTCGTCAATGGCAACCTTTTCATCGATAACCGTGCACAACCCGGTGGCCGCGGCCCTTCAAGGAACCCGGGCGGGCCAAACCCGGTCTTTAGCATAGAAAACGACGCCGGTTCCCTCACTGTAGTTCAGAATCAGCCCGTCTTCGGCAGCGTCACTCCTCAGCCGCCTTTCGGCGTGTACGGCATCAATCAGAACGTCCGGTCCCCCTACGTGCAGAACTTCAGCCTTAACATTCAGCACCAACTCACTTCGAAAGTGGTGGTTCAAGCGGGCTATGTGGGGAGCCAAGGCCGCAAGCTCATCGTCACAGAAAACATTAACCAGGCGGCTCCTAGCGTGGCACCACAGAATATTCAGACCGCGCGGCCGTTTTATTCCCAATTTCCCACTTTCTCAGGCATCACCGAGATTTCCAGTGCAGGCAACTCTCAATTCAATTCCATGCAGCTCTCTATCCGTGGCACCTCCTGGCATGGGCTAACAGGACAGCTTGCCTATACTTTGGGCCATGTTCGCGACGAGATGTCCTACCCGCGAAACAATCGTCCAACAGACAACAACAATTTGAGAGGCGACTACGCCGACTCGAATTTCGACACCCGTCACAATGTCAGTGGCTCTGTAATCTATGATATCCCGCAATTTGGACAATCCGCTCCAAGGCTAACCAAAGGTTGGGAGTTTGCCGCGCTCATCGCCTATAACAACGGTTTCCCGTTCAGCGTGTTCTCAGGGTTCGATAATAGCCACACGGGCAACAAGCAGGATCGAGCAGACGTTTCGGGCGATCCTTTCGCGGGTGTTGTGCAACCGGCGGGAGGGACTAAGTCCGGTGTCCAGTGGATCAACCCGAGTGTGTTCGCCACAAATGCACCGGGAACCTTCGGCAATTCCAAACGCAATCAGTTTCTTGGTCCGCGCTTCAAAACCGTCGACTTTTCTCTAATCAAGAACACTCCCATTACGGAACGAGTGAAGACGCAATTTCGAGTCGAAATGTTCAATGTCTTCAACATTTTGAACTTGGCGGGGCCCGACAACTGTAGTTGCGATGGATCGTCATTTGGCTTGATCAGCAGCACCGTTCACGCTGGTGATGCTCCCGGCATCGGTTCCGGCGAGCCGTTCAACGTCCAGTTCGCTCTCAAGATCATTTTCTAGAATGAAAACAAATATGTTTGCGCGGTTCCCGGTAGCTCAACGGTAGAGCATTCGGCTGTTAACAAACTTCAAAACCGTTGAATCGGCACCCCTTATACCGAGAAAACGCCGGTTTAGCGGCCCTTCGTTGGAACCAAGTTGGAACCAAAGTTCACTCTCGTCTGGAGGACTGGGTCTATTTGACAGCCTGTTCATTTCACCGAAATCATCTGAGTCGATGCCGGGATGAAGGGACCAACGAGCTTCGTAAAGCGTTGTCGCGCACTAGTCCGCAGGGGCGGAGGCAAAAGCGGCGGACGCCTTTGCCGGCGCGAGCACGATAAGGGCTACGCCGATGACCACGAGGACGACAGAACCCCACAAAAATCCCACGCGCTGGTTCGCAAACTGGAAGGCCATCGTGCCCATGACGAGGGCGTGCGCGAAACTCGACCAAGCGGTGAAGGCAATGAGGCTTCTATGCGCGGAAGGGTTACGCGCGGCGATCAACAGGAAAACACCGAGCGTGACGTAAAGGCTCAGCATCATGTAGTCACCATAATCTTCCGAGGCATCGGGATGCCATAGAGCCTCGGCGATAGGATAAATCCCCGCGCAGAAAAACAAGCCTAGTAGCACCACCAGAACCTTCAGCGCACGCTCGCGGAGCATCGAAGCCTCCCAAGGTTTAGCAAGTCTTGCGGCTAGATTACACTCAACGCAGGAGAAGCATCCATCCCGAACTCGTGCGAGACCTTAGGGGGGCGAAACTCATCGCAGCAAACCTCCGCGATGCAGCCTACAACCGAAGGCAGGAATGGCGCGTAGAGCCTACGCCGATGCTTCTGGGCCTTTGCAACCCTCGGTTAACAGCCTTGAAACCAAATTCACTACGATTTGCCGGAGCCGAGCGAAATCGAAGGGAACTAACAAGTTCTGACAACATAGGGAAAATCAGATTCACCTTCTCTTCTCAGTTTTTGTTCGTCATTTGCCGCGACTCGTCACCATTTGCATGACACTGGATCTGCGCAGACCTTTGATTCAGGTCATGCCGTTTGACTAAGAGCCATCAAGTCAGGTGCGTAACGTTCTCCGACGACTGGAATGTGCGCAAGGCGCTCAGCGATAGTCTTGCGTTCGCTCTCCGTTAAGATCACCCGAAGTGCGCCCATGTTTTCCTCCAAATAACGAACTCGCTTTGTCCCAGGGATGGGCACAATATCCTTGCCTTCGGAGAGCACCCAGGCCAACGCGAATTGGGCAGGCGTCACACCTTTTTCGCTAGCCAATTCCTTGACCGTTGCCACCAGCTTGAGGTTTTCTTGCAGTGCCTTATCTCCGAAACGAGGATTTGTCCGCCGCCAGTCGCTGGCATCAAGGTCTTCCAGCTTCTGAATGGCTCCCGTCAAGAACCCACGGCCAAGCGGGCTGTAAGGCACAAACGTGATGCCCAATTCGCGGCATGTCGCCAGCACTCCATTCGTCACCACGTCACGCGTCCAAAGCGAATACTCGCTTTGCAACGCCGCAATCGGATGGATTTTCGCCGCGCGCCGCAGCGTTTGCGGACCTGCCTCTGAAAGGCCAATCGTTCGGACCTTGCCTGCGGAAACGAGTTCGGCCATCGCGCCAACGGTTTCTTCGATTGGAACGTTCGGATCAACGCGATGCTGATAATACAGATCGATCGTTTCGATGCCCAGCCGGCGAAGGCTCGCGTCGCAAGCACGGAGGACATTCCCTGGCGTGCTGTCCACGCTTCGGATGCCGTTCGAATCGAAGCGGAAGCCAAACTTAGTTGCGACGACGACACTCTCGCGCGGGACCTCGCGCAAGAAACGCCCGAGCAATTCCTCGTTTTTGTACGGGCCGTAGACTTCGGCCGTATCCAGGAAGTTGCCGCCAAACTCCACATATCGGCGAAGAACTCGAAGCGATTCTTCTTCGTCCGCTGGTCCGTAAGCGGTTGACATTCCCATGCACCCAAGCCCCAGTGCGGAAACCTCCGGCCCATTCTTCCCCAATCTGCGGTGTTCCATAATTCCGCCGTTACCGGTTCCCTTCTATGATGTTCTGAGTTTGATGAACGGTACCTCGCTGAGCCAAAAATGGTGAACGGAAGGACTTCTTGGGGTTCCGCTAAATTCATTGCTCAGGCTAACCTCACCGCGTTCTGGCCTCCGGTCTGCTCGAAAGTCGTTTCGGACTTGGTCTTGCCTGAGTCAGCAGGGAGTGCACGAGAGTTTTGGCGAGCCAGTTCTGGTATCTCTGAGGAGACCAGCCGCGCTCGCGCACCAGCATGCGGAACACATCTCCTCCGGTAAGCATCCAGAAGATATCCCGCGCGGTCCTGTGGGTAAGCCCTGGCCGAAGCGCTCCGGCATCGCACAGGAAGGTAATCATGCCTTCCTCTTTTTCGTAGCGTAGGCGCTCGCGCTGTTGTGCCAGTTTAGCCAGTTCGGGTGCCACTACTCCTGCACCTCGCATCAAATCCAACGCTGCCCTGTGCGCGCCGCGGATCTGCCTGGCAACGCTGGCGGCGACGCACGTTGGGAGCACGCTTGCGGCCGCGATCGAAAATGCCTAGTTGATGTTTGACGAGCAGCGATTCGGCAAGGACGGAACGGAGGCCTCCCGGCCGTGCAAGCCGGACGACGGTGACAACCAAATGAATCAAAAGGATGAGGACATCGCGCATCCAGACATGGTATCAAAACCCGACAAAACACCTGATTTTGGCCCAATTCAGTAATTCGCCATGGACAGAAGAGTTGCCCGTCATCCGTCAACCACGCACCCGACCCCGTCGGCAAACCAGGAATCGCACCACCATTATCGCGATCCCTTTGTCATAGGAACGATTGTGACGTTCGTATTCGTCACCGTGCATCAAAATCCGAACTCGAGCTCTAGGCCGATAAAATGACGGTGTCGAGGACGCCGGTCAGGTGCGACGAGATCTTCCAGTCAAATCGGATCTGGCCGTAAGCGCTCGAGTAGGCGCTGCCGTGGCGGGCGGTGCCGACGACCTGATGGCTGGCAGAAGGTACACAGCGTCGGCCGTGGTCTGCCGCCACAGCGTGCAAACGTTGAGCAACGCCGAGAGCGTTTTCCTCGGATGCGCTATTGCCGACGATCTCAGGTGCACGAAATTGGCGTAGCCGGGGTAGCCGGCGAGCATCTCGTAAAAGCCGCTCGGAAAAAGCGGATTGAAGGTGCCCAGCGTGTCGCCGTTCGGGTTATCGGTGCCCGAGGCGGCATCGACCTGAAGCTCAATCCTCGGCGGCCAACGGCGGAGAATCGGGAAGTCAAGAGCGATAAGCTTGCGGGAAAGACGTTCGTTTTTACGGGCACGTTTGCGAATCGCACGCAGGAAGAAGCGGAAGCGATTAAGCGATTGGGCAGCGGCACGGCGGAAAAGTGCGCCGGTCGGTGAGCAAGAAAAGGGATTACGTCGTGGTAGGGACGGATCCGGGGTCGAAGTATGAAAAGGCGAAGGAATTGGGAGTAAAGATTTTGAGCGAGAGCGAGTTTGAGAGGCTGATTGGCGCGCGGTAGCTTATGAACTCACCGGGCTGGTCCCGAATCCGCATGGTGAAGCATGGCCGCAAAAACGATAATCCCAATGACGAGAATAAGAATCCCTATGCCCAGCAGTTTCCAGAAGCTCCAGCCAAAAAGGCTTTGGTTTGAGGCATAGCCGATTGGGGCATCGTCAAGAAAGACAAGCAGGTAATGGTCGCCTTTGCGGAGTTCCTGAACAGCCTCGTCCCATGCGCGGGCAGAAGAAGGATTCTCTTTTTTTAGCCGAGCATAGGCCTGACGTAAGAGCCTCGATACTTTCTTTTCATACTCGTCAGTGTCATATTCGGCTTCGAAGGCATCGTTCAGGGCGATCGGATCTTCTGGGCATTCGTCTGTCTCGGTAAGTACATCATTCGTTTTTCGAGGTCGGAGAGCGGTACGTTTTCCAGGGCAGCCTGCTCGGCGGTTTGCTGGACAAGAAAGTCTTTGGCTTCAAGGACTTTCATGGGATGAATTGTAAGTGTTGTCCGCTGTCTGGACAATACGGCCAACGGGCAGCGAGTTCAAAGAAATAGTCATCGAGCTCTTGGTGAGGCATAATCCAGCGAACTGAGGTCCTGCGGTGAAGCGTCTCGCTGAATTTATCCGGTCGGTTATTCCTGCGGATCCTTTTCAACTTCTTTTCCTTGCCGGTGTTGTGTGTTTGATTGCGGCTCATGGCTTGCGATGGCAGCCAGTTGGCCTTCCTTCTGCAGGGCAATCTGCAGGCGATTTTGGGTTGTGGCTGCAATACGGCGCTCTAATCTTCGTATATTTTATAATTTTCTCGGGAATGGCGGGGTATTTTGTCTGTTTTTGGGCAGGCAAACATCCCCTGCGACGAGTCATCCGGTGGGTCTGCGCTCCGGCGCTGTTAGGGCTTGGCCTAATGTTCTTCCGTATTCTTTACCTTACCTTAGCGCGACGCGGACGTCCATTCTTGAAAGTACCAGCAGCGTCATCGGGAACAGGTTTCGCTGGGTTGAAGCAAATCTGTGGAAATTGCCAGAAGGATTTCAATTCACGCTGCTCGGACTGGTTCTGATTGGTATCTTCATTTCTCGGATGGCATTTGGAATTGCTACTTTGCCGGTCGCTATCCCGAATGCTCACGTTTCACAGGAGAATCTGGAGGCTGCTTGGCGGAGACTGCAATTTCTTATCTTCCTGCTTGTCGGTCCACTCTTCTTGGTCGGTCTCTTGCTTTCTTTTGTGAGTATTGGAATTCCACTCATGATTTTCGCTACGCCGCCAGCCTATATTCAAAGTATTTGGTTTTCGAGGTTAGCTCCTGTCTTAGAGACTCCGGCGGCTTGTACGGTTGTGCTGTACTTGATGGGGCCGGAGAATAGGCAAACAGTTCAGGACTCAATTCGGCTGCCGGACCGGACAAGCGCTTTGCTCTCGCTGATATTCCCTGTCGGAACTGCCGTGCTCATCTCGGCTGGCCATTTCGTTGTTGACCGAGAAGTGTGGGTCGCGCATGGCTTTGGCAAGTTTTCGGCGCCCGAATTTGGATCGTACTTTGATATCCCAGATCCCTACTTTCTTCTTCTGTTCTTTGCCGCGTTTTTCGAGGAGATCATCTTTCGAGGACTACTTCAAAAGCGATTCATTGAGAGATACGGGATGCATCGCGGAATATTCTTCGTAGGGATTGTCTGGGGAGCGTTTCATTTTTTTTCGGATTTTTCCTTTCCGCGCGCCACAGGTCTCGTGGTACTTAGCCATTCGTGGATGCGTTTGTTCACGTGTGTGACCCTTAGCTTTGTACTGGGTTGGCTAACGTTGCGTTCGGAGTCTATCCTTCCCGCCGCGGCGGCTCATACTTTGTACAATGTCGTCGTTTTCTCAGGCTTTGCGCCGCCATTTCTCGGGAAGAACTTCGTTCAGGTTGCGTTGTGGGCGGTTGGGGCCTATGTCCTCTTTCATTTCTGGCCCGTCAGAGTACAGGGTTCGCTGGAACCGTCCCCAGAGCTTTCAAACCTGGGAAGCGACGGTTAAAGGATTGGTCACCTTGCGAGAAGATATCGCGGAAGCCCAGATAGCCCAGATAGACATATCTTGCTTGTAAGCAACAGCCAACACGTTTCCGGCCGGATGGTCGGCCACCCGAAAACGGCCAAGTCCGGGCCGTCGATGCCCTGGCAATAACAAACACCTGCGGTTCCATGGCAATTGTCGCTGGCGTGTTTATGCCCGTGCTGGCCAATCTCGCAAAACATTTCGGGCCTCGCCGACAGAGGCCGAAGGGTTAGAAGCGATATGGAAGGAAGACTATTCCACATTAATATCCGCGGGGTCGCGTTAAATCTTGTCCCCCATGTCCCCAAGCCCTCGTTTAGAAAGTCCGCGCAACTGCTACAAAATGGCGATGTTCCCGCGTAGCTCAAGAGTGTGAGCAATCTGGTAGCTACCGAAAGGTCATGGCGCGAATCTCTTCGATGTTATAGAATGAAAATGAATGAAAATAAAAGCGTTAGGCAACTCCCCGGTAGCTCAACGGTAGAGCATTCGGCTGTTAACAGAGAACTTCAAATCCAATAACTCGTTTCTCTGGCGTCAGTTAACAGCTTCCGGACCATCCCCAAACACCTTTTTCTTATCCCCCAGATGTCCCCCAGCACAACTCGGTCGGTCTCCTCAAATCTTATTCCCTCAGTCATAGATGACCCTCGCCTCGATGAGATCGTTGGCGCCAATTGCACCGCGCTACGCTAGGCTTGAGTCGTCCGTTACGGTAACGTAGGATTTTCGGCCCGTGCGCTGGGGAGGATTGTGAATGCCTGGATTCGTGACCGTGCTTGATACCTACCACGAGTTGCAAGGTTCAAAGAAACGCCCCGGAAACATAAACGATTCACTTTATGCAGACCTTATTACCGATTTGATCGAGGACCAGACAATTGATTTTATTTTTGAAGAGGCTACTGGCCTCGGTCCAACAACAGCGGAAGACTTATCCGCGAAGCTAGTCGGAGCGAATCGGTATTTGGATCTGGACCCTCCGACGCAAAAGCGTCAAATCTTCGGTATCCCACCTGAAACGAATAAGCCGGTCATGCTCGGCACTCCGATGAGCAATCCTCCGAATGTAGGTTGGGCCAACTGGCAACCCATCGGAATGCATGAAGCAAGGGAAAAGCTCTGGCTTGAACGTATGAAGGGCCAGGCTTTCAATAAAGCTCTGATGATCTGCGGGATTGCTCACATGCTGAGTTTTGCGTTTCGGCTTCAGGATGCCCGCTTTGAAGTGAAAGCAATCGACTATCTTCCGCGTCACAAATTCCCTGGAGCAGTTTAGTAGGAATTCAAGCCCTTCATTTCAGACCGAGGCACGCTTTGCACCACTGCACGTCCATGTTCTTCTCACACATCTGCAACACGCTGTTAGGAGGCATGCCCAGACCAAGCAATCCTTGGAAGGAAACACAAAGGCGGCGCTGCGCGGCCTGTTGGTGGCGTTGCACAGCCTCCAATGACGACATTCTGTTGATGGAGAATTCATAGCCGCACGAGCTTTGTACGGACTGCAGGCGGGCATCCAAATCATCCATTTTGCTTTCGAGATCGCTCAGTGCGGATTGATAGTCACTCCAGCGGCTACGGCAACCGTCGCCCATCAGGTCATAAGTGTCACGGTCTCGCTTACAGTCCTCGAATTCCCCACGCTTTGAATGACCCTCTTCGGCTGCGTCGGATGCATCGGATGCTGCCCTCCGAAGTCGGTCTAACTCATCGTGGCAATCGTCCAGGTCCAGCGTCGGAGCGTGCGCGATAGGCGCCGCGCTGAGGATTCCTAATGCCATTACGATCTCGGCACCCATTGTGATTGCACGCATGTTCCGCTCCCTGCGCTTGAACAGCTAATTCAACCTCAAAACGCTCTCCAAAGCGCCCTAATTTCCTGTCCCAAGTGTTCAAGGTCGGGAAAGACGGCCGATACCGTGACACCGCAATCTTCTAACTCTCTGCGGATTGGACCTACACTGGATTCCGCAATTGTCATTTTTGCCAGCCGACCGTCGGACTGCCTGACCACCTCTGTTCTAGCCAAGTCCCGAATTCTGCCAAAAATGATGAAGCGACTCTTCTGTGCAGCCAGGCGACGGTCAACGTGCGGAGGATCAATTGCGGCGGGTTTTTGCGCCCTGACATCCACATCTCTAGTGAATGCGTCCTCCAGGTCCCATAGATACGGCTCAGCTTCCTCCCAACCAGGAAGCATCGGCCCGTCTATTCCTTTTCTAAGCTGACGATTGAGCCACCATGGATCGAGAACCCACACGGCAGACTTGCCGGGTTCCGGTTGGTCACTAACCGCGAAAAACAGAGCAATAACGGGGTTATCTGTCCAATCGAGCAAGCGGGTCGGTACGCCGTAATGCTGCATAAGGAAGTACCACTCCCACTTATCGTCTCGGTGAGGCGTTCTCCCCTGCATCAGCTGCAGTGCTCGGCTCTGAAAGTCTTGCCGAATCTCTGCCTCTTGGGCCCCCCGGTATTCCTTCCTGTACAGTTTCGGTGACAATCCCCATTTAGCTGAAGGTTGACCCCTGAACCAGAGATTCTCCTGCTCCCCTTGTCTTGTCGGCTTGTTTTTCGACGGCCAGCCCCGGCGCAGGTCCTTTATGCGTTCCAGGAATTCGTTCAGGGTCTTGACCGGTTTCTTCAGCTCGATCATTTTGCTCGGTCTCTTCGGTGCTTCACTTTCATGTTATTTCTGACAAATGAAGCGAAGAAATTCTCTCCCCAGAGGAGTGGTTCGCGAACTAAACATTCCGTTAGCTGTCATCATGGTGTGTATTTCGACGTTAGCCATGAGGCCGCGCTGCCGCAAATCACTGACAATCTGATCGTAGAATCCCCGTTGCCCCGCAAGTTCTGGCATGGACTGATCCAGGACTAATGAGGCCGCGCCCATAGTCCAATTCGGGTATGTGATATTGTGAGTTTTTCCCCAGCCAGCCGGGTCACTAAAAAAGGCCAGAACTCGCAGATGGCGTCAGATTGTCTACGTGGTTGAGGAAGATTTGTTGCAGAGTTTCGTCGGGGGCCTCCGGCAATGCCGCGTTCACCACTGCATTGCGCAGAGCTTCGAGTTTTTCTTGCTGATGAGTTCTGATAGCAATTTCTGTCACTCGAAGTGCGGTGCTAACGAACACCTCGTTTTGGGATAACGTATCGGGAGTCAAGTCAGCCATTTTGTCTAGAATTTCTTCGACCGCTCCCGCGAGTTGTTCGAGCCATTTTTCCCTTCGTTTTTCGAGCGGCGGCCCGAAAACGAGCCCCAGCAACTCTGCTGCGGGGCCACCAACAATAGGTACACCTGAGACAGCGGCCTTGACCACTGTGTAGGCCACGTCACGCGCTGACTTTTTTGGCTCCTCTGGGATATCCGACATTAGAGCACACCGTGATTTGAGAATACCAAAAGGAAGTTGCACACTACAGAGAATGCCTGGTATGCATAGCAACATCGAGCTCATTGACCGAGAAGGGGAGGCTATCGAGGAGGCTGTCGCGTGGCATACCATTGGAATCGTCGCCGATGAAGGCCAATCTATTGGGACCGGCTCCGCAATCCTCTGGCGTCAACGTCCGCTGATTATCACTGCGCGTCACGTCATTGAGGATTCACCAGACAGCGGCATTTGGTTCTATTTCCGAGACGAAGGCACGATGAAACGCTCGCCCATCGATGAGCTTCCAAAGCGGCGAGATGTAGAGTACAGACCCAAGGTCAGAATCAAGATATTGTTGGTCGTTTCTGCTCGGCCAACGTTGACATAGCGGCCCTTGAGGTTCAGAGATCAATCGAAAACGAACATCTAGTGCAGTTCTTTGCGCTGGATGGCGATTGTGTGACGCCCGCGGCCGGAACGATCATAACCATGAGAGGTTATCCATCTGCTCAAGCGCGAGTTGTCGCTCCGAGAACTGCTGCTGCCTTTGCGCAACTTCAATGGAGCCGCATTCAGGAAAAACCACAATTTGAACCTTTCGATCCCTCGACTGAGTTCCTAACGCCTTTTGTTGCTGCGAACCAGGGAATGCACGCCCGTGGATTCAGCGGTGCGGGCGCGTGGTTCGATAGACCGACTGATGGTGTCTGGCATCCGAACCTTGGCTTGGCTGGCGTTTGCACGGCCTATTTCCCTCGTCGAAAGCTGCTGTCGATATTGAGAATCGAACAGGTCACTCGGTTTTTGGATGACGTTTTTCCGAAATGAGGGTTTTACACACGGTTGCCCAGGAAAAGTCCCTGAGCCCTGAGCTGGCAGGGTCGCCACACTAACACTAGAGGCTAAGGACGCGCGAAAACCCCAGAAAACAGGGCGAAGATAGGGCTTGACATCTCATATAAAAACTTATATAAAGGTAGCCATGACAGGCCCGGGCTCGAAAAGCAGAATCAAGTGGGAGGGCAACTCCCAAAAAGAAATCAGGTCGTGGCCAAAAGAGGTTAAGGAGAACTTCGGCGGCGAACTAGAGCGGCTTGAACATCACGAGGAGCCTTTGGACAGCAAGTGGTTGGGAAAGGGCTTACCGGGCGTCCAAGAGTTGCGTGAAGAATTCAAGGGTGTTTGGTACAGGCTCATGTATTGGCTGAACGCTGGTTGGATTTACGTGCTCCATTGCTTCAATAAGAAGACTAACCAGACCTCGCAAGGGGACATAGAAATAGCCAGGCAAAGGATGCAGGCAATCAAGGCGAGAAAGGATGCCCCAGCAGGAAAGGAGGAGAAAAGTGCGTAAGCGTAGAGAGGAAAATGTATTCGATCAACTCGGATTCTCCCGAAAAGAGGCGACAGCTCTGGGAATAAAGTCAGCCCTACACCGGAAGATCATCCGGTATGCGAAGAACCGTAACTACTCGCAAGCGCAGTTGGTAAAAATCTTGCGGGAGCCACAGCCGAGAGTCAGCGACCTGTTGAGGGGAAAGATCGCAAAGTTCAGCCTGGAAGCGTTGGTCAATTACGCAGAAGCCCTGGACATGCGCCCGGAGATCAAAATACACGAGCCGGTCATGGCCATGGCAAGGGCTCTAAGCGCGTAAACAATTTCAGGAAGAACAAAGGCGCGGTCTCTTCGGAGATCGCGCCTTTTTGTTTCGGCTAGCGTACCAAAAGGTAGCAAAGGGGATGGAATAATTGGCTTATGGTCAAAAAAGTCGTGCGTAGGGCTGAAGTCAAAGGTCACCGTCATGGTTTCAGGGTTTCAGGCGTGCTCTTGATTGAGGCCGCTGACAATCCGCGACCAGTACACAAACTGTGCCACCAGACTCAACATCCCAAACAGGACCACCACCTCGAGTCTCCCCGAGCACGGCCAGAATCCCTTCCAGCCTTGTCCTTCGACTCGTCGCAACAGGTTGTCCAAAAACAGGAAGAAAAACAACAGCGCCGCTATGTTGTACCCCGCCCTCGAATGCTTCTGCACGGTGGTAAGCTCCTCCTCATCTTCTTCCTGCTTCAGCCAACAGAAGCATAGGAAGCCAGCCAGATACACCGCATTGTGGCGGAAAAACGCCAGGAATGGCAGCATCACCCTCCACCACGACCAGTATCCCGCCACCGTAAGTTTCAACACTGCCAGCGCCACAGAAAGGAAGCCAAACATCCAGAACCCCATGGCCTGAATCGGATGTTCTTGTTTGCTGCTCATGCCGCCTCACGCTCATAGTATTTCAGCAAGCCGCCCAGCCGCTCCCGACACCGCACCTTTTCCTGTTCTCCACGGACTCCTTGAGTCGGCAAAGGGAATAACAGTACGTTGTCTTTGCCTTGGCGATTTCTTTCCTCATGATAGTGGGTTTCGTAGCGCAGCTTCCTTGTTCTCACGCGGGTGGATCTCGGGTTCGACCCCAAAAATGTTGCCTACTTTCAGCTCAACCTGTCCCCCTCGTATTTTTTTTAAATGGGGTGACGCTGCTTCTATAAAAAACTCACTCGAAAAGAAAAATGCGCTGACACGCCAACTCCTCGCTCGGATGCAGGCCCTCCCAGGTGTGACCTCCGTTTCCGAACTCAATAACCCCCCACCACTAACGTCTGAGACAAGCGACACCATTATTCCCGGCAAGCCTCACGCAGAACGCTGGGAGACCACAATTGACGAGTGCAGCGAAGGCTACTTCCAAACACTCGGGCTGCCATTGCTTCGCGGCAGGCTTCTCTCAGTGGACGATGTGAGCTCGGCACGACATGTGGCAGTCGTAAACGAAACCTTTGCTCACAGGTACTTTCCGAACGAAGACGCCGTTGGCCACAAGGTCAAATTTGGGAATCTTGACCTCCCTTTTGTTGAGACCCCGCATGACATCTATATATTTCGAAATCGTCGGGATTGTGCGCGATTTCAAAACCCGCGACTTCGTCAATCCGTCGTGGCAGACTGTTCCGCAAGCGTTTATGCCCTATAGCGTTGCGGGATACAGCTGGCGATCGTTCATGGCGAGGTCCGCCGTGGATCCAAACTTACTCTTAAAAACTTTTGGCCAGGAACTTCGAGATCTCGATCCAAGTGTGGAGATCGCCGAGTCCGGTACGCTGGAATCATCGCTGCACAAATTCTACCGCGGGCCACAATTTGAACTCGTAACGGTCGCATCTTTCGCGGGAATTGGTCTGGCCCTTGTGCTCATCGGCATATTCAGCGTAATGGCTTACACTGTTGCACTACGCACACATGAGATTGGCGTTCGCGTGGCTCTCGGAGCACAGCAGACAAATATTCTACGTCTTGTGCTCTTAAATGGGTTCCGTTTGGTGGCGATAGGCGTTCTTATTGGTCTCCTTGCCAGCTACGTGTCATCGATCATCTGAAAACGTAGTTTTCTGAACTCCTGCCGGATCACGGCATTTGAATTGCTTATCGCTCCAGGAATAAGGAGCAGCATCATCCCTCCACGGTGGAGTTTGTCGACTGAGTTGCCTCCGCTCTCACTCATCAGGCGCTCCGGCCGGTTTTCCCTCCGGCCTCGTGCGGCGGGGCAGCTAGGGAATGTTGGCCGGCTCCAAAAAATGCGTTTTTACATGATCGCTAACAGCTACGAACTTACACGCTTCCTGGCCAGTCAAATTTCGGGTGTTTCCGCCACTGATCCATTGACATTTGCTGCCGTCGTAACGGTTATCGTTCTGGTGGCCCTCGCCGCCTGCTTGCTTCCCGCGCGCCGTGCCGCCGCAGTCGATCCACTTGTCGCACTACGTTACGAATGACTCTGCGGAGCGCTCGTGAAAATCGGCGGGGGACGCTCGGGACCGCTCGAGTCCGCATGACCAAGGAGGCGGATACGCATAGGAGTACCCTCATTGGCAACTGATCATGGGCGTCTCTGGGGATTGCTCCCAAGTGACGGGGGACTCTGACCTTATAGTCGCGGCACCCTCAGATCATTGATTGGTGGCACGGAGGCCTCAGCAACGTTGCGGTGTGTTCGACGCGAGTTCTCAGAATGCCGTTGAAGCATCTACGGAGAAGGTCTTGGCCAACCTTGATGCGTCTAGATATATCTTGACACGAGAGGATTCTCGGATATAATTAACCCAGGTTGTGAGGAGACTCGATTATGGCAAAGGAAGCACGAAAGCAGGTTGGGCTCAATATGCGGGCCACTCTCTATGATGACCTGGCCAAACTGGCGAAGGACAACGGCCAGACCACGACCTATGTTTTGGAACAAGCAGCAGAACACTACATTCGGTTTGTTGCTCCAACGCAGAGTGTCGTGCGTCCCGAGATTATGGCGCATGTGCGCCGGTCCGTGGATAAGAACCGAAAGTTGCTTCAGCTTTTGGCTGAGTAGATGCCACCACGGATTTACCCGACTGTAGCTGAAACCATCGAAGCTCACCGCTTGCTAATGGAGGAATTCGGCGGACTCCACGGTATTCGTGATAAGGGACTGCTGGAGTCGGCCGTTCTCCGTCCGCAAAATGGCTACTACGGCAATCTTATCGAGGAAGCATCTGCGCTGATGGAATCCCTAGCAAATAATCACGCCTTTATTGACGGGAATAAGCGTGTCAGCTTTGTCATGACGGACGCCATGCTCCGAGCCAACGGCTATTTCTTGGACGTAGAGCCCCACGAAGGCCACAAGTTAATTACAGAGGCGATGGAGAAAAACCGATTTCGCTTCCCGATGATTCGAGACTGGATAGCCTCAATCGTGAAACGGCTCCCCGCCTGAGAAAACAAGGCGCAAAAGAATGGCTCTGAACGAGCATTTTAGGCGGCTTTCTGACCGATCACTCGGCTTGTCCGCCATAAATGCATTCCTCCTGAGGCGTTCAAGCCGGTTTTTGAATTAATTCTCCCAAAATTCTCGACAGCATTCGGTTCTGACTTCTCCCGACTTGTCCATCAGAGAGCTCCCGAAAACCTATAAGTGACGCCAGGACAGCGACTTATGTGATTTTGTCTACTGGTTCGGGAATAAGTAGTAGAAACCTCTAAGTGCCGCGTTTGGTGTCGCTTACGAACCTTTGCGCTGTGTATCCTGCCTTTGAATTGGACGGAAGTTGGACGGAAATCACTTTGGTTCTGAATTGGCGATGCCGAAATCGATGCGCTAACCTTCCAGCGGCCAATCCCGACCAATCGGTCCGCTCAATTTCCGGCTTCGGATGACGGTCAGCGTGAGACTGGTTCTCATCGACGCCGCACCGACACACAGCTCGCCCATTCCTGGTCAGAGCTTCGTGGACCGCCACGAGCGTGCCAAGGGTGCCAAGGGTAACGGACTTCTCGCAATTCAATATTATGGGTGTTGCGTTGTCGACTCGTACCACGCGGAGCGCAACCATCAGGGCAAAGACAACCGGATCTTGTTTCCTTCGCAGACGAAGGCAAGAAGGAACATGCCAGCAGTGCAGTGTCGACAACGACTAGGCGGCCTGCTGAAGTATTACGAGAGGGAAGCGGCATAAAAGTCGAGACGACAGCGGGCGATGGGCTCACAATCAGCAGATATAATAAGGATGCTGGGAATCCCCCCTATAGCAGTGGCCTCCCAGGTCTGATTTATCATCAGCGGGCGCAGAGCAGTGAGTTCTTGCTCCGGGCAGTGACCGGGACCAGTTTTTGGCCACACGGCAGGATGCCCATCTAGAAGGCAACTGGGACAAGAATCTCAAAGAAAGCATTGCCAACCTTGTGGACGAGCTAAAACAGCTTGCAACGCAACCTACTGTGGCAAGACGTTGAGGTGCTGCCGAACTCTGTTCCCGCGCCTCGCGGCGAACGCTTCATATTTGAATGCGCGAAACTCGGAAGTAGTGCCTCAGAGTCATTCGCAACGAATTCCATTCGTGAATTTCGGCAGATCCGTGAAGACTCGGAAAAAGGTTGACACGCTCGTGCGATGTGCTAGCTTTATAGCACTTCTGCTAAACACGTAGCAGAAGGGGCGAGGAACGATGAAGAGAAAGCCACAACCCCATGCACTAACCCGGCGCGAGCGGCAAATCATGGACATTCTTTATAAGCTCGAACGCGCCACGGTCGGTGAAGTGCTCACAAAGCTGGCCGACAAAACAAATTATTCTACGGTGCGGGCTCAGCTCCGCGTGCTGGAAGAGAAAGGCCACGTCCACCACGAAGAAGAAGGGCTGAGGTACGTGTACATTCCCTGCGTTCCGCGCGAGGTCGCGCGGCGTTCCGCTCTGCGGCATGTTGTCGACACATTTTTTGAAGGCTCCAAGGAAAAGGCCGTCGCGGCTCTGCTCGGCGGAGAGGAGTGGAAAATCTCTTCCGAGGAACTCGATCGTCTTTCCCGGCTTATCGCCGAGAGCAGGAAGGAGAGCTGAACATGATTCTGCCAGGCACTCCGCAAGTCGCCCTCTCATTCTTAATCGGCTCCAGCGTCAAAGCGACGCTCTTGCTGGCGCTCGCCGCCGCCGCAGCCTACGGCTTGCGCAAACATTCAGCCGCAGTGCGCCACCAACTTTGGGCGCTTGGCCTTGTGTGTTCATTGCTCCTTCCAGTTGTTGCGCTTTTGCTTCCTTCGTGGCATTCCGCAACCCTCGGCAGCGCGGTGAGTCTCTGGAGCACTGCTCATGCCGCGCCGGGAAACGCGGCGTATCCGAACCTGTCCTCCATGATTGTGGACGCTGCCACGGCTTCGTCTTTTTCGGGCCAATGGCTCGCATTGATTCTGGCTGTGTGGGCGCTCGGCGCCGCGTTCATCGCGGTCAAACTGCTCGCCGGCCTAACTCGGCTCTTATGGATTTCCGCTCAGGCCACTCCAATAACGGGAGGTGATTGGGGGCAGCTTGTTTCGCATTGCAGCGCGCTCGGGTTCTCCGGCCACGCATCTTGCTTCCTGCCAGCGCGGCAGAGTGGTCTGCGGAGCGGCGCCGGATCGTGCTTGCTCATGAACTCGCCCACGTCGCGCGGCACGACTGGCCGCTGCAAATCTGCGCCGAGCTGGCGCGCGGCATTTATTGGTTCCATCCGCTGGTGTGGTTCGCGGCGGCGCGCCTGCGCAACGAAAGCGAACGCGCTTGCGATGACTCCGTGTTGAACAGCGGAGTCGTCGCTTCGGACTATGCGAATCAACTGCTCGACCTCGCGCGCACACTCAGGAACGCGCACCGCGGGTGGTCTGTCGCACTCGCCATTGCCCGCCCAACGAATGTGGAAAGGAGATTTATTGCCATGCTGAATCCGAACCTGAACCGCAGAGGATTGTCGCGAGGAGCGAAGTTGTTTGCGAGAGTTGCGGCCCTGTGCCTCCTGCTTCCGCTTGCCGCCCTGCGCCTGCCAGGGCAGAACTTGTCCGGGAAATTTACCGGCACCATCTTTGATATCAGCGATGCGGCCTGTCCGAACGCCACTATCGTCATGACCAACCATAAAGCGGGCACGGTCGACATGACCACTTCAGACGCCGAGGGCAATTTTGTCTTCAAAGCTTTGCCCGCCGGCGAGTACGAAATGAAAGTGCTCAAGCCGGGATTTAAAACGTACCTCGCGCCGCAGGTCGTGTTGGAACCGGGCCGCGATCTTGCGATGACTGCCAAACTGCAAATGGGAGTTTTGGAGGACACTGTGGACGTACAGGCTGAGTACCGGGGCCAGCCTTACGCAATGAAAACCATGCCTTCAACAGAAACCACGGCTGAACCCAAACGAATCCGCATTGGCGGCAACGTCGAATTCTCGAAGCTGATAACCAAGGTGCAGCCAATTTACCCTGCCAGCGCCAAAGCCGCGGGCGTGCAAGGCACCGTGTTGCTTCATGCGATTGTGAGCAAGGACGGCAGACCGCTGGCGCTGCAAGTGTTGAATAGCCAGGTTAACCCGGACCTCGCGCGCGCCGCCGTCGAAGCCGTCAGCCAGTGGAGGTATGAACCCACGCTGCTGAACGGCGAGCCGGTCGAAATCGACACCATCATCCAGGTGAACTTCAAGCTGCTGCCATAGGTCAGGTTGTGGCTGGCGAATTGTTGTTTTGCCCATATTTCCTTGGGATTTCCCTTCCTGCTACGATTCTGCGATGAGCAATCTCGTCCCTCTTTTTGTCCATTTCCTTGCTACCCTGGCCCGCTTGCTCGGACCTAGGGGCGTCC
>WNGP01000699.1_pt1 | contig 43602 bp, 28 predicted proteins | sample 5407671 | NCBI WGS metagenome assembly WNGP01 (sample SAMN13153381, study PRJNA577476) | soil metagenome | isolation source: 40 cm soil or saprolite under Garry oak tree replicate 2 | place: USA:California | collected 2016-06-15 | reverse complement strand
GGTCGTCATCGCTACGCCGGTCGGGACTCAGGCCGCCGTCGACCGCATCCGGGCCCGCCACTACGAGCTCGTGTGCCCGAGCGTGGTGGTGGAGCCCAAAGGCCATCCCGCACCGTACGGCGACATGACGGGAGAAACGCCGGAGCGGCTGCGGAGCATCATGATTGCCCACCAAGCAGCGTAAGGCGTTGCACGTCGCACGTCGCACGTTCCACGGACGTGTGACGTGCGTCGTGCAACGTGCAACGCCTTATTCTAACTCTACCATTCCTGCCTCAAGCCACCGATGCTCGCCCTTCAGCACGTCCTGCGCCACCCGATACCCTTCCACGTCCGTGTTGCGCCACAGCCGCTTGAACTTGGCCTCGATGCGGCCGCGCGCCTGGCGACAGAACAGATCCGCCAGCGCCACCGCCCGCTTGCCGGCTGCGCTGTCGCGCCGCAACAACCACTGCGCGCGCGCGCAGGTGGCGGCCATCGCGAACAGCTCGGCCCCCACGTCGACGAGGCGGAACAGCACCGCCTGGCGGTATTCCAGCTTGGGGCCGAACCGAATCATTGCGTGGAACACGCCCCGCGCCAGCCGCCGGCTGTTGCGCTCGACGTAGCGCACGTGCTGCGCCAGCGGCCCGAACGCTGCGTACTTCGGCCAGAAGCCCCAGCCGAGCCAGCGCGACGGGTACCACCAGCCGTAGAACAGGACGGCGCGCCCCAGTCCGCGGAGCCGCTCGCCCAGGCGCTTCCCGGGCATCACGACGTCGCCCGCGATCTGGAGGTGCTTGTCGACCGCCTCGCGCGCGATGAACAGGTGCATGATCTCGCTCGAGCCTTCGAAGATCAAATTGATCCGGAAGTCGCGCATGATGCGTTCGACCGGCACGGGTTTTTCCCCCCGCGCCCGCAGCGAGTCGGCGGTCTCGTAGCCGCGGCCGCCGCGGATTTGCACGGTCTCGTCGATGATGCGCCAGCCGGCCTCGGAGTTGTACAGCTTCGCGATCGCCGCCTCGAGCCGGATATCGTAGCTGCCGCGGTCCGCCATGGCGCCGCACAGCTCCGCCACGGCTTCCATCGCGAACGTGTTCGCGGCCATGGCCCCGATCTTCTGCGCGATGGCGTCGTGCTTCCCGATGGCCCGACCCCACTGGACGCGCTCGTTGGCCCACTGCCGGGAGATCTCGAGGCAGCGCTTGCCCGCCGCTACCGACGAGATGGGGAGCGTGAGGCGGCCGGTGTTCAGCGTGGTGAGTGCGAGCTTCAGCCCTTTGCCCTCGCCCCACAGGACGTTCTCTTTGGGGACGCGGACGTTGGTGAAGCGGATGACTCCGTTATAGATCGCCTTGAGGCCCATGAAATGGCAGCGGTGCACCACGGCGACGCCGGGCCAGTCGGCCTCGATGATGAACGCGGTGATCTGCCGCTTTTCCTTGCCGTTCACCACCTTGGACGGCGTCCGCGCCATCACCACCATCAGCTCGGCCTTGGTCCCGTTGGTGCACCACAGCTTCTCGCCGTTCAGGATCCACGCCTGCCCGTCCGGACTCGGCACGGCCAGCGTCTCCATCGCGGCCGGGTCCGACCCCACGCCCGGCTCGGTGAGGGCGAACGCCGAGATCGCCCCCTTGGCGAGGCGGGGGAAGTACTTCTTCTTCTGGGCGTCGGAGCCGAACATCTTGAGCGGTTGCGGCACGCCGATGGACTGATGCGCGGAGAGCAGCGCCGTCACCGAGCCGTCGACCGAAGACACCAGCTCGATCGCCTTCATATACGACAGCTGCGACAGCCCGAGCCCGCCGTACTCGCGCGGGATTTTAATGCCGAACGCACCGAGCGCCCGCAGCCCCTCGATTACCGCATCGGGGATCTCTCCCTCGCGGTCGATCTTGTCGGAATCGACCTCGTCCCGCAGGAAGCGCTCCAGCTGCTCCAGGAACGGCTGCGCCCGCCGAACTTCCTCGGGGTCCTGCTCGGGGTACGGGTCGATCAACGGCATGCGGAGACGCCCGAGGAACAGGTCGCGGACGAAGCTCGGCGCGACCCAGTGTTGCTCGCGTGCCGCTTCGGCGACCTCGCGGGCCTCGTCGGCGCTGACGTTGCGTTGTGGCGCAGTGACGGTGGTCATGGCTGCCTCCCACCCTAACTTAAGCGGCTTGACAGCACGCGGGTTAGGGGGAGATTCGCCTCGCCTTCATCAGGAGATGCCCGATGCGCACGCCGCCCGGTCTGGCACTGGTCGTCGCGCTCGCTGCCCCGCTCCCGGCGCAAGCGCCCCGGGCCGCCCCCGTGCCGCCGCCGGTCCTCATCAAGGCGGGACGACTCATCGACGGGCGTTCCGACGCCGCACAAAGCAACGTCGGCATCGTAGTTGAGGGCGAGCGGATCAAGGCCGTCGGACCGCTGGCGCAGGTGCAGGGACAGGCGCGCGGCGCCCGGGTGATCGACCTCTCGCAGTTCACCGTGCTCCCGGGCTTCATCGACACACACACCCATCTCCTGCTCCAAGGCGATCCCACGGCGGAGTCGTACGACCAGCAGCTCTTGTATCAGTCGATCGCGTACCGCGCCATCCTCGGGGCGCGTAACGCGCGCCTCGCGCTCGAGCACGGCTTCACGGCGTTGCGAGACCTGGAGACCGAAGGCGCGATGTACGCCGACGTGGATATCAAACGGGCCATCAACAACGGTGAGATCCCGGGGCCGCGGATCTTCGCGTCGACCCGCGCGATGGCGCCGACCGGGATGTACCCGATCGTGTCGTCCAACTGGGAGCTCGAGCTGCCCCACGGCGTCGAGCCGGTCGACGGCGCGGACGGCGCCCGCCGCGCAGTGCGCGAACAGGTGGCGCACGGCGCTGACTGGATCAAATACTACTCCGACCGGCGTTACTTCTTCACGCCCGACAGCGTGCTGCACAGCTGGGTGAACTTCACCGACGAAGAGGCAAAGGCGATCGTGGATGAGGCCCACCGCCTCGGCCGGAAGGTCGCGGCGCACGCGATCGGCTCGGACGGCATCGCCGCGGCGCTGCGCGCCGGCGTCAACACGATCGAGCACGGCGACGGCATGACGGACTCGCTCGCGGACGTGCTCGTGGCGCGCGGAGTCTACTGGGTGCCGACCGTCACCGTGGGGCGCTACGTCGCGGGGCCGCGCGGCGGGCCGTGGGGCCCGATGGTCGAGCATCAGCGCCAGGCGATGGCCCGCGCCTTGAAGAAAGGCGTCAAGATCGTGCTGGGCACCGACGTGGGCGGGTTTCCCTGGCCCGAGCTCAACCAGGCGAAGGAGTTCGAATACTACGTGCAATATGGCATGAGCCCGCTCGCCGCCATCAAATCGGGCACGTCCCTGGCCGCCGAGCTCCTGGGCCAGTCGGAGCTGGGCGCGGTCGCCCCCGGCATGTACGCGGACGTGGTCGCCGTGTCTGCCGATCCACTCAAGGACATCACCGAGCTCCAGCGGGTGCGCTTCGTGATGAAGGGTGGCGTCGTTTATCTTTCGCCCTAGTGCGGCGCACGCTCGCGGCTAGCCTCGCCTTGATCATCAGCGCCGCCGGTTCGGCCGCGGGACAGTTCACCCCGCCCGGCACCGGTGGCGTCGCGGCGCTGGCCGGCGCCTTGAAGCAGCTCGGCGCGAACAAGCGCGTCCTCATGATCGGGGCCCACCCCGACGACGAGTACTCCGATCTGGTCGCCTTCTTCGCCCGGGGGCTCGGCGCCCAGGTGGCCTACCTGTCCCTCACCCGCGGTGAAGGGGGGCAGAACCTGATCGGCCCCGAGCTCGGCCCCGAGCTCGGCGTCATCCGCTCGGAGGAGCTGCTCGCCGCCCGGCGGATCGACGGCGCCCGCCAGTTCTTCGCCCGCGCGTACGACTTCGGGTACTCGAAGACGATCGACGAAACCCTGCGCTTCTGGCCGCGCGACTCGCTGCTCCGGGACGTGCTCGAGGTGGTGCGCCGGTTTCGACCCCAGATCATCGTTTCCGTTTTCTCGGGCACGCCGAGTGACGGCCACGGCCACCACCAGCTCGCCGGCGTGCTGGCGCGCCAGGCGTTCGAGATGCTGCGCGACTCGAGCTGGGGGCCGGTGAAGCTGTACCGCTCCCTCTACGTCGATACTGCGGCCGCCACGCTCCGCCTCGACGCAGGCGCGCTCGACCCGCTCGAGGGCCGGTCGTATCACCAGATCGCCATGGCCGGTCGCAGCCAGCACCGCTCCCAGGACCAGGGGCAGCTCGAGCGCGGAGGCCCGAGCCTCGCGCGCCTGACGTTCGTCGAATGGCGGGACCGGGTGGGGGGCCGGGCGGGGGATGATGGGGGAGGGAGCGGTGTGTTCGCGGGCATCGATACGATGTTCCCCAGCGCGGCCCACTACGCCGTGCTGGTCGACTCGGCCCGGGCGCTGCTCAACCCTTCCCACCCGGGCGCCATCGTACCGCTCCTCGCGCGGGCGCTGCGGGACTTGGGCGACGCCGACGGCGAGCAGCAGGAGATGCTGCGCGGTGCGCTCGCCGCCGCGGCCGGCGTGGCGGTCGACGGCACCACGGACGACGGCATCGTCACCCCGGGCGAGCGGATGCAGCTGGAGACGAGCGTCTGGAACGGGGGAGACGGGGCGGTCACGCTGGACGGCGTGGAGGTGAGCGCGCCGGCGGGGTGGACCGTCGAGCGCCTCGACCCCGCGACCTCCCCCGTCGCTCCCGGCAGCGTCGCGACGCGCCGCTTCGCGCTCGGCGTGGCGGCCGACGCGCCCCGCTCGCAACCCTACTTCCTGCGCCGGCCCCTTGCCGGCGCGCTGTACGATTGGACCGGCGTGCCGACCGCCTGGCGCGGGCTGCCGTTCGAGCCGCCTCCCGTCGAGGTGACGTTCCGGCTGACGATCGCCGGCGCCCAGGTCACCCTGCGCCGCGAAGCGGTGCACCGTTACCGCGACCAGGAAATCGGCGAGGTCCGGCGCCCGATCTTCGTCACCCAGCCGTTCGACGTGGCGGTGACCCCCGACCTCATCGTGTGGCCGATCGACGGTCGACCGTCCACCGGAGGCGCCGGCCATTTTACGATCACCGTGACCAACCGCAGCACCGGTCCTGCCACCGCCCAGGTCGTCGTCGCGCCACCGGCGGGGTGGACCGGCCCGGGGCCCACGGAGCTGTCGTTTCAGCGGGAAGACGAGGCCAAGAGCCTCACGATTACGCTCGCCCCGCCGCCCAACCCGCGGCCCGGGATGCTGACGCTGCACGCCACCGCCGTCGCCGCCGGCCGCAAGAGCGAGGGCGCCCAGGCCATCATCGACTACCCGCACATCCGACCGCGCGCGGTCGTGCATCGCTCCACGGCGGAGATTCGCGTGGCGCGGATTGCGCTTCCCGCCCTCGCGCGGGTCGGTTACGTGCGCGGGGCCTCGGACCGCGTTCCCGAGGCGCTTCAGGCAGTGGGCGTGCCGATCGAGCTGCTCGGTCCGGATACGCTCGCGCGCGGCGACCTGTCGCACTACGACGCGATCGTGATCGGCAGCCGCGCCTACGAGACCGACCCGGCGCTCGTGGCGAGCAACGGCCGGCTGCTCGATTATGCTCGCGCGGGGGGACTCGTGATCGTGCAGTACCAGCAGTATCCATTCGTCAGCGGCGGCTTCGCGCCCTATCGGCTCAGCATCGCCCGGCCGCACGACCGTGTGACGGACGAGACGGCGCCCGTCACGCGACTCGACCCTGCCCATCGCGTCTTCCATCTGCCTAACGAAATCGTGCCTGAGGACTGGCAGGGCTGGGTACAGGAGCGGGGACTCTACTTCGCGCACGATTGGGACCCCGCGTACACGCCGCTGCTCGAGACGCACGATGCGGGCGGCCCGCCGCTCCAGGGCGGCCTGCTCGTGGCGCCGGTCGGCAAGGGCACGTACGTCTACACCGGGTTGAGCTTCTTCCGCCAGCTGCCCGCGGGTGTCCCCGGCGCCTATCGGCTATTTGCCAATCTCCTGGCGTTCGGCAAGAAATAGAACGCGGCACGGACGTCTTTACTTCTGTTCCGCGTCCCGCGTTCCGACTTCCGCGTTGGCTCGACCGCTCAGCACCAACCCGACCGCCACCACCGTAACCGCTCCGATCACATTGTGCCACAGCCACGAGACCGACGGCGCCCCGAAGTTCACGGCGCCCACGGCGGCCATCCCGGCGATCAGGCCGCAGAACGCTCCGGTCGCCCGCGCCCGCGGGATCATGGCCAGGAGAAAGACGCCGAGGATGGAGCCGTAGAAAAACGACCCGAAGCGGTTCACCACCACGATCAGGGAGCCGAGCGTCGCGGCGAACGTGGCGACGCCGCAGGCGAACAGGCCCCAAACTCCGGTCGCGGCCTTCGACACCAGGAGGTAGTGCGCGTCGGGCGCCTCGGGCCGGACCCAGCGCCGGTAGAAATCGATCACGGTGACTGTGGCCAGCGAATTCAGCTCGGCGGCGATGCTGGACATGGCGGCGGCCAATACCGCGGCGACGAAGATTCCGATCAGGCCCACCGGAAGGAAGTGCAGCACGAAGTACGGCATCACGTAGTTCACGTCCTGCGCGCTCGTTCCGGTCACGCGGCGGGCCAACCCCAGCGCCTCCTCTCGCAGCGCGCCCACGTCCGCCTCGCGGGTCCGGAACGCGTCCAACGAGGCGGCCGACGCCTCGCGGTCTCCGCGCCCGCGCGCCACCGCCACAGCGTGCGCCGCGGTCGCGCGTGCTTGGAGCGCGGTGCGGTACCGCTGGTCGAGCATCCCGTACGCTGCGGGCTCCGCCGCGCGAACGGCTTGCTCTGCCGCTGGGTTGAACAGCAGCGGTGGCGCCTGGAAGACGAAGAAGACGAACACCAGGACGCCCGTGAGCAGCACCAGTGCCTGGAGCGGAATTTTCCAGTAGGCGCTCATCAAGAGCGAGCTCCGGGCCTGGTCTACCGACTTGGCGGTGATGTAGCGCTGCACCTGGCTCTGGTCGGTCCCGAAGTACGACAACATGAGGAACGTGCCGCCGATCAGGCCGGACCAGAACGTGAAATCGTTGGTCAGGTCGAAGGAGAAATCGAAAGCGCGGAGCCGGCCCGCCGCGCCCGCCAGGGCCAGCGCGTGGCCGGGTGCCACCGGGAGCTGCACCAGGAGAGTCACGATCACCGCGATCAGCGCGAAGACGATGAGCCCCATCTGCTTTACGTCCACCCAGGTCACGGCCTGCACGCCGCCGATCATCGTGTAGATGACGGTCGGAACGCCCATCAGGGCCACCGACCACAACAGACTCCATCCAAAGATGGCGGAGAACACCACGGCCGGCGCGGCGATGATGGTGCCGCACGACATCCCGCGCGCTACCAGAAAGAGGAAGCTGGTCAGGGATCGCGTGCGCGCGTCGAAGCGCCGCTCCAGGTACTCGTACGCGGTGAACACTCTGGCCCCATGGAGGAACGGGACCAGCGTCACGCCCAGGATGACCATGGCCAACGGCAGGCCAAAGTAGAACTGCACGAAGCGCAGGCCGTCGGTCGCCCCCTGCCCCGTGGTGCCGATGAGTGTGATGGCGGAGAGCTGCGTAGCCATGACCGACAGGCCCACCGCCCACCACGGGAGGCTCCGGTTGGCCAGGAAGTAGCCCTCGATCTCCCGCGTGCCCTCGGCTCGCCGCACGCCGTCGACCAGCACGTACACTAGGTAGACGGCGATGATGACCCAGTCTAGCGCGCGCACGACCGGGCGATCATCCGGTGTAGCGGGTTTGGAGCAGCCAGAGAAGCAGCAGCGTCGCCACTTGCACTGCCATCACGCGAAGCAGCGTGCGGCGGAAGAGTCGCGAGCCATGGTCAAGTGGCGGGGTGCGGGACATGTGAAGTGGCAAGAAGATTAGAGGAGGATAGCTGAGGGGACCAGGCCATCAACCGTTCCATTCGCCGCGAGCCTCGCGTTTGTGGCCGCGTTGGGCGATTTTGTCACGTCCATCGTCCTCTATGGGAGCCAGACGATGACGCGGATGGGAATCCTGATGGCGGTGGCGTTTGTGGACATGATCGGGCTCACCCTGGTCCTGCCGCTGTTGGCGCTCTATGCCCTCCATCTCCATGCCAGCCCGACGACGATCGGTTTCCTGACCGCGTCATTCCCGGTCGCGCAGCTCGTCGCGTCTCCCGTTTGGGGGCGGGTGTCCGATCGCTACGGTCGGCGGCCGGCGCTCCTCGCGGGCCTTACCGCATCGGCCCTGGCGTACCTGATCTTCGGACTCGCCGGGTCGCTGTGGTTGCTCTTCGTGTCGCGCTTCGTCCAGGGGCTGGGTGGGGGGACGACGGGCGTGGCCCAGGCGTACGTGGCCGACACGATGTTGCCGCATGACCGGGCCAAGGCGCTGGGGTGGTTGTCCGCGGCCACGAGCCTCGGCGTGGTGATCGGGCCCGTGGTGGGCTCGTTCGCCGCCCGCGCCGGGGAGTCGGCGCCGGGACTGGTGGCGGCGGCGCTGTGTGCCGCGAATCTCGTCTTCGCGTGGCAATGGCTGCCGGAGTCGCGCGTCTTTTCGCCGCACGTCACGACGGCGAGCGGGCATCAGGTGCTGGCACCCGAGCCGCGTCCCGTGGCCGACGCGCTGTGGGAGGTGATCCGTCACCCGGGTCGCCCCGCCGCCCACCTCATCTGGATCTACGCCGTCGCGATGCTCGCGTACAACTCGGTACCGGCGGTCTTCACCATCTACCTCGCATGGCGCTTCGGCATCGGCCCCACCAACATCTGGTGGTTCTTCACGGTGTTCGGCGGGGTCGGCGTCCTGATGCGCGCCTTCGTGGTCGGTCCGGTGAACGATCGCCTCGGCGAGGTGCGGACGATGCGGCTCGGCGCGACGCTGTATGCGCTCGGCTACGCGCTGTTGCCGCTGGCGCCGTCGGTCCCGATGTTCCTGCTGATCCAGGTCCTGCTGCCGCTGGGGACGGCGCTCTTGTTCCCGGCCAATTCCGCCCTGGTGAGCCATCGCGCCGACCGGCACGAATTCGGTCTGATGATGGGTGTGCAGCAGGCACTGCGTGGCGTCGCCAGCGTGGTCGGGCCGATCTGGGCGGGCCTCGCCTATCAGCACCTGGGGCCGAGCGTTCCGTTCTTCGCCTGCGCCGTGATCATCGCGCTTGCGTTGCTGATGGCGACCCGGGTGCCGCGGGGCGAGCCCGTTGCCGCCGCCGTCGAGGCGGTCTGAGGGGAGTTATTTTGTTCGACATGCACGCACAGCTCCTGTCGCTCCTCGCCCTGCTGCGCATCGGCTCCCTCTCCCCGGCGCCGAGACCCAAACTCGTAGTCGTCATCACCGTCGACCAGTTGCGGCCCGACTATCTCGATCGCTACCGCACGCAGCTCACCGGCGGGTTGGCCCAGCTCTTGAAGCAGGGGGCGGTCTTCACGGACGCCTACCAGGATCACGCAGTCACCGAGACCGCGCCCGGTCATTCCACGATCCTCTCCGGGCGCTGGCCCGCGCACACCGGCATCGTCCGCAATACGGTGGGCGTGCAAGACTCGGCGGCGCCGCTCGTCGGCCTCACCGGCCCGGGGGCATCGCCGATCCGGTTTCGCGGGACCGCGTTGTTCGACTGGCTGAAGGCGGCCGAGCCCGATGCCCGCGCCCTCTCGGTCTCGGGGAAGGACCGCGGGGCGATCCTGCCGATCGGGCGGGCGAAGCAGCAGGTCTATTGGTACGTCGGGGGCTACTTCACCACGAGCCGCTATTACGCCGACTCGCTCCCCGAGTGGGTCCGCGGCTTCAACGGTCGGCGGATCCCTTTCAAGGCCGCCGGTGCGACCTGGAGTCTCCTTCTGCCCGCCCGGGCGTACCCCGAGCCCGACAGCGAGCCGTACGAGAACGCTGGCAACGACTTCACGTTCCCCCACCGGCTGTCGCCCGACAGCGCACTCGCCGCGCTCGGGTACCTAGCGGTTCCGTCGATGGACTCGCTCACGCTCGCGTTCGCGCTCGAGGGTGTCCGGACGCTGGGCCTGGGGAGCCGCGGCGCGGTCGACCTCCTCTCGGTGAGCCTGTCCACCACGGACTACGTGGGCCACACGTACGGCCCCGATTCGCGTGAGATCCACGATCAGGTCGTGCGGCTCGACCGCACCCTGGGATTGTTCCTGCAGCAGCTGTTCGTGCGTTACGGGTCCGGGAACGTCCTGATCGTGCTCACCGCGGACCACGGGGTCACGCCGTTTCCCGAGCGGTCGCGCGCGGAAGGGCACCGGGACGCGCAGCGGGTCAACGTGGACACGATGATCGCCGCCGTGAACGCGCAGCTCGACGAGCGGGCCGGTGGCGGCGCCTGGGTCGCGTTCGAGAGCGGCATGGTGCTCCTCCCGCGCCGCGCCGAGCTCGCGGCGCAGGGGGTGAACGTGGACAGCGTGGAGGCGGATGTGGCGGCCCGGCTGCGGGCGGTACCGGGGGTGGCGCGGATCGACCGGCCCGCCGATCTGGCGAAGCGCGACACCACGTCCGCGGTGGTGCGCCGCTGGATGCACCAGGTGCCGCTCGACGCGGGCGTGGAGCTCGTCGCGACGCTCAAACCATATTCGATCTGGGCGTATGCCAACGTTCCCGCGATCGCGATGCACGGCCAGCCGAGCGACATCGACGCGCACGTGCCGCTCATTCTCTGGGGACGCGCGCTGCGCCGTGGCGTGTACCAAGAGCGCGTGGCCACTGTGGACATCGCCCCGACGCTCGCCCGCCTGCTCGGTCTCTCTCCCGCCGAGCCGCTCGATGGGCGCGTGTTGACCGAAGCGATCGCACCACGGGACTGAGGGGTCGTATGGCTTCGAAGCTGTCTGCCGAGCAGCAGCGCCGTGTCGACGAGATCCTGCAGTTTCAGCGGAGCGTCGAGCACGTTGCCAAACTGGTCGCCGAGCTCGAAGGGAACCGCGCCGCCAAGGCCACCTTCATCGACAACCTGTGCGAGACGATCGCCCGTGAGCTATCGCAGATGCGCCAGCGCGCGCTCACGGCGAACATCGGGACGATCGGAGACGTCGCAGGCGCGATGTCGGTGATGGCGGGGCGGGGTGGGGGGATCTTCATGAAGATTCGCGGGCTCAACGACGGGTTGAGCAGCCTGCGGATGCAGCTCGATGTGACGCTGAAGCAGGCGATGACCCCCGAGCCGAAAAAGAGTCCGGACCAGTCTCACTGAGCGTGTCCGCCATCCGCTGCACCGGGCTCGTCAAGCGCTACGGCGACGTCGTGGCGGTGGCGGGACTCGACTTGAGCGTCGCCGCCGGCGAATGCTTCGGCCTGCTCGGGCCGAACGGCGCCGGCAAGACCACGACGATCGAGATCCTCGAAGGGCTCACGGTGCCCGACGCGGGGGACGTCGCGGTGCTGGGGATGCGCTGGCGTGGCGGGGGTGGCGGCGCCGCCGACCGCGCGCTGCGCGAGCGCCTCGGCATCCAGCTCCAGGACACCCAGCTCGCCGACAAGCTGACGGTCGAGGAGACGGTGCGGCTGTTCCGTAGCTTCTACCGCCGATCCCACACTGTGGACGAAGTGCTGGCACTGGTGGAGCTCGGTGAGAAGCGCACGGCCTGGGTCGGGAAGCTGTCGGGCGGGCAGAAGCAGCGGCTCGCGGTCGCGTGCGCGCTGGTGAGCCGGCCGGAGCTCTTGTTCCTGGACGAGCCGACCACGGGGCTCGACCCGCAATCGCGCCGCCAGCTGTGGGAGGTGATCGGGCGGTTCCGCGCCGCAGGCGGCACCGTGCTGCTCACCACGCATTATATGGAAGAGGCCGAGCGACTGTGCGACCGGGTGGCGATCATGGACCATGGCAAAGGGATCGCCCTGGGGACGCCGCGCGACCTGATCGCATCGTTGGGCGCGCAGCAGGTCGTCGAGTTCGCGCTCGCGGACGGGTCGGGCCGGGCACCGACCGCGGACGAGCTGGCCGCCCTGCCCGGGGTGCAAGCCGTGCGTCCTGGTTCGGACCGCACCGCCCTCACCGTCGCGGCACTGCACCGGGCCGTGCCGGCGCTGCTCGGGTTGCTGGAGCGCCGTGGTGCTGAACTGTCGATGCTCGCCACCCACAACGCCACGCTCGAGGACGTGTTCGTGTCGCTCACCGGCCGGCAGCTGCGCGATGGTTGATCACCCCCTCGTCCAGCTCACGCTGGCGCGGATGCGGGAGTTCTACCGCGAGCCGGAGGCGATCTTCTGGGTGTTCGGCTTTCCGCTGGTGCTGGCGTTCGCGCTCGGCATCGCGTTCCGCAACCGCGGGCCCGGCGAGCTCAAGGTCGGCGTGCTGCGCGCACCGGGTGACAGCGCCATCGCCACCGCGCTCGATCGCGCGCCGGCGCTCGCGGCCACCGTGCTCGATTCCAGCGACGCGCGGATAGCGCTGCGGACCGGACGCGTCGCACTGCTCGTCGTGCCCGGCGAGCCGCTCGTCTACCGGTACGATTCGACGCGGACGGAGAGCCGCCTGGCGCGGCTCGAGACGGACGAGGCGCTGCAACGGGCCCGCGGCCGGGCCGACGCAGCGCCGGTGCGCGACGAACGGATCACCGAGCCGGGCGCGCGCTACATCGACTTCCTGATTCCCGGGTTGCTCGGCATGAATCTCATGGGGAGCGGGCTCTGGGGCGTCGGGTTCTCGGTCGTGCAGGCGCGCACCAAGAAGCTGCTGAAGCGGCTCATGGCGACGCCGATGCGTCGCGGGCACTATCTGCTGTCCTTCATCCTGTCGCGGCTGCTATTTCTCTTCCTCGAGATCGCCGCGCTCGTCGGCTTCGGCTGGGTGATGTTCGGCGTGGGTGTGCGGGGGTCGTACGGCGCCCTGGCGCTCATCACCGTGCTCGGCGCGCTGTCGTTCGCCGGGCTCGGGATGCTGGTAGCCAGCCGGGCGCGCACCATCGAGGCCGTGTCCGGATTGATGAACCTGGTGATGCTGCCGATGTGGATCCTTTCGGGGACGTTTTTCTCCTACGCCCGCTTCCCGGACGCGATGCAGCCGTTTGTGAAGGCCCTGCCGCTCACGGCGCTGAATGATGCGCTCCGCGCGGTGATGATCGACGGGACCGGCGTGCTGCGGCTCGGCGCCCCGCTCGCGATCGTGGCGGGCTGGGGCGCCGTGAGCTTCGTCGTCGCGCTGAAGATCTTCCGCTGGCGCTGAGTCACTGCGTCACGGTGATCGTGCCCTTCATGTTGTTCAGCGCGCCGTGAAAGGTGCAGTGGTACGTGTAGGTGCCCGGCGTGGAGAACGTGACCGAAAAGGAACCACCCGGGGTCGTCGTCGTGCCCCCATACGGATCGGTGGTGGTGCCGGGTGCGGCCAGTGAGCCGCTGTCAAACGTGCCCCCATCGCTCGTGGCTGTGTGGGAGTTGCTGCCGTTGTTCACCCACTTCACCACGGTACCGGCCTTGATCGTGGGCGTGGGCGGCGTGAAGGCGTAGTCGGTCATGCTCACGGTCTCCACCGTAGCTCCGGGCGGCGGTGGCGGGGGCGGCGGATTGTTGCCGCCGTAGCTGGTGGGGCTCGAGCCGCCGCAGGCCGCCGCGATGATCGCCGATACGATGCCGACGTAAATGCGCATGCCACCGCCTCCTGTTGGGGTTCTCGGAAAACGCCACCCGCACGCCGCTTGCTCGGATCTTGTATCGCTAGCCGCGCTTTGTCAAATTCCGATCAGTCGCCCCGCAGAAACACGACCAGTCGCCGCAGGAACCCCTGGGACTTGCGGACGGCTCGGCGGAACTGCTGGGCGGTCGGGTAGCGGGCCGCCGGGTCGCCGGTCATGGCCCGGCGCAGCACCTCTTCGAACTCGCGCGGCACGTCGCCCCGGGAGGCGTGGAGCGGAGGGAGGTCGTCGGTGGTCTGACGCGCCAGAATCGCCTCCGGCGTGGCCCCGTCGAACGGCGGCCGGCCGAGCAGCGCGAAGTACGCCACGGCGCCCAGCGAGTACAGGTCAGTCCGCGGGTCCACCCGCTCCCCCAGCAGCTGCTCGGGGGCGGCGAATTGGGGCGTCCCGCTGCGCGAGGTGGCGCCGCCGAACCGGTCGCCGCGCAGCGCCAGCGCCAGTCCGAAGTCCGTGATGCGCAGCCGCCCGTCGGGCTCGATCAGCATGTTCTCGGGCTTCAGGTCCCGGTGGACCAGCCCCTGGGCGTGCGCCTGCTCGAGCGCCGACAGGGCCTCGTCGAGCAGTCGAACGGCCCGCTCGAGCGTAAGCGGCCCTTCGCGCTGGACCAGCTGCGCCAGGTTGGCGCCCGGGACGAGCTCCATGGTATACCACTGCAGGCCGGCACGTCCCATGATGTCGTAAATGCTCACGACGTTGGGGTGCCGCAGCTTCGCGGCGAGCTGCGCCTCGCGCCGGAATCGCTCGACCACTCCCAGGTCGGCGGTGAGCGATGGGTGCAGCACCTTGATGGCGACCTCGCGCTCCAGCCCCAAGTCGCGCGCCCGGAACACGCGCCCGAAGCCGCCCGCGCCGATCTCCTCCAGCAGCTCGTAGTCGTCGCCCAGCGCGCGGCGCAGCCGGCGCTCGAAGCCCGCCTCGGCGACCTGCGGCGCCGCGGCGGGCTCGTGAAACACGCCGGCGTCGCTCACGAAATCCTCGAGCATCTCGGTCGCGGTGAAATAGCGGTCCCCCGGCCGAGCCTGGAGCGCGCGCAGCAGCACCCGGTCCAGCACCGCCGGGACGGCGGGCCGCACGCGCCGCGCTGGGACGAACTTCGCGGCGTCGGGGTCGGGCTCCTGGCCCGTCAGGGCGTAGTACACGATCGCCGCCACCGTGTAGACGTCGCTGGCCGGCTCCCCGGCTTCCCCCGCCCGCACCTCGGGGGCTACGAACGCTCCGCCCGCGCCGCGCTCCTCCGCCGGCACGAGGGCGAGACACCAGTCGGCGTAGCGCAGATCGGTGATCACCGCGCGCCCGGAGATCTCGACCATCAGGGTGGTGGGCACGATGCGGCGCATGATCACGCCCCGCGCATGCGCGTGCTCGACGGCCCCGAGCAGGTCACGCACCAGCGCGTGCGCCGTGGGGATGGGGCGGGGGCCCCGGCGCAGGGCGTCGGCCAGGCTCTCCCCGTCGACCCAGTTGGTCGTGCGGTAGGCGAAACCGCCCGCGACTCCTGCGGCATACACGTGACGGATCGCCGGATGGTCGAGCGCCGCGAGCGTTTCGTTCTCGCGCAGGAACCAGGCGCGCCCGGGCCCGTCGGGCACGAGGTGGGCGCGCAGCGCGATGGGGCGCTTCAGGAGCCGATCCCAGGCGCGATACAGCGCACGCTCGGACGACAGCGCCACGAGGTCGTCCAATCGGAAGATCGGCTCGAGGGCGTGGACGAGACTGTCCAGCAGGTCGGCGGGCGGCGTCGTCTGCGTCATGCCGCGTGAATCTAAACCGGTGGCGTGCGACGCCACGTGTCGAGCGGCGGCGGCGTGGCGCCGAGCCTATCTGGGCCCGACCTAGCCGACCCGTCCGGAGACAGGTACGTTAGCCCGGATTTCGACCCTGGAAGCCACCCCGTGGGCTACGAACCACTCCCCGACCGCCGCACCCGCTCCGACCGCCGTGTGCTCGACGATCGCCGGGCCGGCGTGGATCGTCGCTTTGGGCCGGAGCGCCGGCGTGCCAGCGTGGGCGTGGACGTCGAGCGTCGCGCCGCCGCGAACCGGCGCGCCGGCGTCGAGCGGCGCCGCGCGGTGCGCCGGTCCGGGGCCCAGCGTCGCGGGCTCCCCGATCGGCGCAGGCGCGCGCAGCCCGTCCCCCTGGGCTGACGTCGCACCACCGCGCCCGCGTTGACGCGCACGGGCCGCCTCTCTACTATCGCCCCGTGCCGTATCTCAAGCTGATCGAACTCGGGACCCACAGCGCGACCGAGGTGCATGGGGACGTCGCCCGGATGGGCCGCAGCCCTGATTGCACCGTCGGCCTGTCGGGGGCGCACCTCGACGTCGTGTCGGCGCTGCACGCCGAGGTGCGTCACGGCTCCACCGGCTGGCAGCTCAAGGATCTGGGGAGCCGGAACGGCACCTTCCTGAACGGACATCGCCTGACGGGCGAGGCGAGGCTCAGGGCCGGGGACGTGATCGGCCTCGGCGAGACCGGCCCTCGCTTCTCCGTCGCCGCGGTCGCCGACGTGCTCGAGGCGACGCTGCCCGAGCGGCCCGGGCTTGGGGCGCCGGAGCGGCACACCCCTGCGGAAGCGCGCGCCTACGGCGTCACCCTGCTCGCCGCCTCGACCGGCCGTCGCTACGAGGCGCGCGGCGTCCGGATTCGCCTGGGGCGCGGGCGCGAGTGCGAAGTCCGGCCGGTCGACGCTTCCGATACGATCGTGTCTCGCGTCCACGCCGAGCTGACCGTGGGCTCCACGAGCGGCCTCGTGGTCCGCGACGCGGGCAGCACAAACGGCACCTTCGTGAACGACGAGCCCGTTACCGACCCCGTTCCCGTTCGCCTGGGCGATCGGATCATGCTGGGGAAGGGAGGCCCGGTACTGATCGTCGAAGGACTCGGTACGGCGCCGGGGTTGCCCGCGGCCCCCCGGCGGTTGCATGTCGGCCAAAAGACACTCCGCGCCATGATCGGCGAAGCCATGGCGCGGGCGAAGCGCCGGCTGGTGGCTTGGGTGGCGGTCTTGGTGCTGGCGCTGGGGGCCGGTGTGTACGGTGTGTACTGGCTGGTTTCCGGTGAGGTGCAGGAGACGGAACGTGAGCGACGCACCGCCGGCGACTCGGCGAGGCTCGAGACCGAGCGGTTGCGTCGGGAGCTTGGGGCGGCGCGGGCGGCAGCGGCACCGGCGGCGCTAGTGGAGAGCCTGCGAGTGCAGCTCCGCGTGGCCGAGGCGAGCACCGCCGATCTGCGGGCGACACTGGCGCGCGCTCAGACGGCGCTTTCGTCGCAGCTCGCGGCCGGTGAGCAGCGTCGGCTGGCGGCGCAGGCCGAGGTGCAGCGGCTGCGGGACGAGCTCGCCGCCGCCCAACGGCGGGCGCCGTCGCCGGCGGCGATCGACAGCCTGCGACGGGCGGTCACGGCGGCAGAGCAACAGACCCTCAGTCTCGACGGGAAGCTGCGCGCCATCCGCGCGAGCGACTTCGCGACCATCGCACAGCAGAGCCAAGGCGCCGTAGGCCTCGTCACCGTGAGCTTCGGCCACGACCACTACAGCGGCACCGGGTTCGTGATCACCGCCGACGGGTACCTGCTCACCAACTGGCATGTGGTCGCCGACTCGCAACACGCGCGGCCCGACACCATCTGGGTGACGATGGCGGACCAGGCACTAGCCCGGCTGGCCGACGTCATCGCTACCTCCCAGGAGCGCGACATTGCGGTCCTCAAAGTGCGCGGCTACCAGGGTGCTTACCTGACCGACCTGGACTGGGCCGGCACCCGGGCGCGCCAGGGGGAGCCGGCGGCGCTGATTGGTTATCCGGCGGGGTCCGGCTTTGCGCACCTGCGCTCGGCCGTGGTCCAAACGTCTATGACGGCGGGGATCATTTCGCGGGCGTCAGAGGACGTGATTCAGTTCGACGGGATGACGATCGGCGGTTCATCCGGGAGCCCGCTCTTCAATGCCAACGGAGCGGTGATCGCAATTCACCGGGCGGGTTTACCCCAGGCACCGGGGTTTGCCCTGTCCGTCCCGATCAAGCATGTCGTTCCCCTACTGCCGACCGAACTGAAGCAGCGGCTCGGGTTGCGTTAGTTCTTGAGGTAATCGATTTCGACCACCAGCTGGCCGGGAGTCTGTGCGTTCGGCACGACCTGGACCTGTGCCACTGTCGTGACATCGTTTGCTACCGACTGGCCGGTTGCAGCGAACCCGATCAGGGCTTGGTGCGCGGCCTGGAGCCCGGCAACGGCGCCCTGCGTCTGTACCACCGTCGCTGTGACTTGCAAACTGCCTCGTGCCTGGCCGCTCGCGAGTCGGGGCATCGCCACGCTGGCTGCGCCGATGAGGGCCGTCAGCAGGATGCCCTTTAGAATCGTGAATCGGCTGCGGTGCGACATCTCAGGCTCCTCGGTGGTCAGGGTTCAACTTTCGACCACGCTCTAAAGCAGGGCGTATGCCCGACCGGTCATCATAGTTAATATATTGCTATAGAACGCTTTATGAGCTCTGGCGCAGCCGAGTCATGGACCGTCGTAGTGTCTGATTGTTTGACGGTTGTCGGTCATTGCGCCCCGACGTCCCGTTCCTACATTGGCCTCCCTTCGGGGTCGTCGTTGTGTATGGAAAGTTGACAGTTGTCCAATTTCTGTGCGGTGGGCATGTGTCTTGCCTTTGAGCGGTGTGGCGATAACGCAACACAACACTTTGCCTCCATAGGAGAAGCACCCAAATGCATACAGCTACGAAGGTTGCGGTTCTGGCCCTGACACTGGTGGCTGCTGGTGCCACCACAGCACAGGCCCAGAACAACGCGACCATGAACGTGACGGCTAATGTGTTCCGCCCGATTACGGTCGCAGCGGACCGGAACTTGGTGTTCGGCAACGTGTTCCCCGGCCAGGGTGCCCAGGGGATGGCGCTTGGGAGTCCCGCCGCTGGCCATTTTAGCATTACGGGCGAGCCGAGCGCGTCGGTGAGCATGGCGTTCGTGGTTTCGCCCCTCAGCCAGGGTGCCAACACCCTGCCGCTGACCTTGAACGCTACGTACAACACGGTCGACAACGCCGCAGGCACGAGCATCGTGACGTTCGTCGCGCCGACCGCAACCACGCTGAGCGGTGGTGCGTCGGGGCAGCTGTTTGTCTACGTCGCGGGGACGGTGACCCCCGCTGCGAACCAGGTGGCGGGCAACTACAGCGGCACGATTCAGCTGACGGTGATTTACCAGTAGCCGCACTAGTTCCGGCAATCGAGTTGTGGGGCGCCGGCGGGGGTGCGATGGAAACCCTCTGCCGGCGCCGTCACGAGTGGCACCGGGACTCGAGCCCATGCGTGTTTCTCTGACGATTCTCTCGCTAGCGTTCGGCGCGGCGTTGCCTCTGGCGGCGCAGCAGACGAGCGTCGTCGGCGTGCGGCCGCTCGCGTTCGGCGCCCTGTTCCCCGGCGTACCGCGGGCCGTCTTGCGGACCGACCCGGCGAACAGCGCACAGTTCGACCTCAAGGGCCATCCCGGCGGGTCCGCGTCCCTCACCTTCTTGCTGCCGGCCGTGATGACCGGGCCGGCGGGGGCGACGTTGCCGCTCGTGTTCGGGGGCAACGACGCGGGCTTCTCCGGCTCGCAGTCGATCACCAGCCAGGTGGGCTTCGATCCCCGTACGCCCTATCTGGCGACATTCACGGGCAACCGCGCCTCCGTCTTCTTGGGTGGCACGGCCAACCCGAGCGTCAGTCAACGTGCGGGTCCCTATACCGGCACGGTTACCCTGACCGTGGTGTTCTTCTGATGTCCCGCCTCGACTCGATTCTCGTCGTCTTGGCTCTCGGCAGCGCCGTTCCGCTCGCCGCTCAAGGGGTGTTGATCGCACCGCACGCGGTCTACATCGATCACGCGCGCCGCAGCGGCACCGTGACGCTCTACAATCCCAACCCGGACCCGGCCGAAATCACCATTTCGACGGCGTTCGGTTATCCCGTGACCGACTCGCTCGGCCATTTTGCCCTGCGCACCGTCGATCGTCCCGATTCGACATTACCGTCGGCCGCGGCGTGGGTCCAGGCCTTCCCGCGCCGCCTCACGATCGCGCCGCTCGAGCGGCAGACCGTACGCCTTTTGGCCACGCCCCCCGCAGGGCTGCCCGACGGAGAGTATTGGGCACGGCTGATCGTGTCGGCGCGCGGCGGCAGGCTCCCGCTCCGCGGCGTGGCGGACACGGCGGCGGTGCGCGTGCAGCTCAACCTCGTCGTGAACACCAACATCGGGCTGGCCTATCGTAAGGGGCCGATGGCGACGGGGGTCGCGCTGTCGCAGCTGCGCGCCCGCCGTGTCGGTGACTCGGTCGAGGTGTGGAGCCGCCTGGAGCGGCGGGAGACCGCGGCGTATGTCGGCACCGTCCGCGCCGCGTTGGTCGATTCGACCGGCAAGGTGCGGAGCACGCTCAACGCCCCGATCGCCGTGTATTTCGTCATGGAGCCCCGGTACGCCCTGTCCGTGGCCCGCCTCGCTCCCGGCCCGTATTGGGTGCGCTACGAGCTCGTGACGGAGCGGGAGGACCTGGACCCGGCGGTGGTGCTCCAGGCCGCGGCCGTGCGGGACTCAGTCCAGGTGCGCCTGCCGTGAGACGTTTGGTCGGAGCCGTGGCGCTGGTCGTGACGCTCTCGGGCGTCGGCCGACGCGGCGTCGCACAAGGGCCCGCGGCATTCCGGGCGGCGGGCGCGGCGGCGGACTCGGAGCCTGAAGCGGTGCTTGTGGAGCTGCAGATCGGCCGCCTCGCCAGTCGCACCGTCTCCGCGTATCGCGTCGGCACCGAGGCGCTGGTGCCCGTGACCGCCCTGCTGCAGCTGGGTGAGGCCGGCTACCGCCTCTCGCTCGACGGCCGGCTCGAGGCGACCGTAAACCCGGGCGGCCTGGGCTTGATCATCGACGTGCGCGACGACACGATGCGCCTCGGCGGGCGAAGCGTGCGCATCGAGCGCGCGTATCGCGTCTTCAAGGACAACGAGCTGTACATCGGCGCGGCCCGTCTGGGCGCGCTGTTCGACTCCCGGATCGTCGTGGACTGGGCGGAGCTGAGCGTCACGTTCATGGAGGCCGAAAAGCTGCCGCTGGGCATGCGGGTGCGGCGCGAGACGGCGCGGGAAGCGTTCCTGCAGCGCACGCGCGGCCTGCAACCGGAACGCGCCTTCGGGCTCGAGCGACCCCGCTGGGATGGGCTCGTGCTCGACTACTCGTTCCTGGCGGCGGGTCAGCAGCCGCTCAGCGGCGGGGCCTACTCGGCCGGCCTCGGGGCCGACGCGTTCGGCGGCTCGCTCGAGCTCGGGGTCCAGAGTGTCGGGCCCACCGGTGACGGCCACGCACGGGGCGCGGCCTCGTGGACCGGTGTGTGGCGCGACGGGCGGTGGGTGAAGCAGCTGCGGTTGGGAGACGGCTTCACCAGCGGCCCGCGCGTGCGGTCCGAGCGGGGCGTGCTCGTGACCAACGCGCCCTATCTGCGCCCCTCGCTCGTGGGCGCGACGCGCTACGACGGCCAACTCGATCCCGGCTGGACCGTGGAGGCGTACCGCAGCGGCGACCTGGTCGCCTTGGATTCGACCGACAGCCGCGGCCGCTTCGCCTTCGGGCTCCCGGTGCGCTACGGCGAAAATCCCGTGGACTTCGTGGCGTACGGGCCGTTGGGCGAGGTCCGGCAGTTCAACAGCACGTACCATGTGTTGAGCGAGCTGCTGCCCCCGCGCCAGTTCGAGTACGGGTTCTCGGTCGGTCAGTGCCTGACGCCGACGTGTCGCGCGACCGGCAACCTCGACGTCCGCTATGGCGTCAGTGAGCGCTGGACCGTCCGTGCGGGTGTGGAGCAGTTCTGGCGTGACGGCCTCCCGAACCGCACCCATCCCTACGTGACCACCGTGTTGAGCCCCACCAACGCGTGGGCGGTGAGCCTCGAAGGCGTGGCCGGCGCCTCGGCCGCGGTCGGCGTGCAGTTCGAGCCCTCGCTCAACCTGCGGTGGGCTGCGGGCTACACGGCCTATGCGGCCGACACCGCGCCTGCGCTGGCACCGGCCGGACTGCGCTCCGCCTGGGCCTTCACGGCGTTCGTGCGGCCAATCCCGGCCTCCGGGTTCTTCACGTTCGATGGGCAAGTCGGCGGCACCCGCACCGCCACGGGCGTGGCGACGACTGCGCGGCTCGGCGCCGCCGTGCAAGCCCACGACGTGCGGCTGGCGCCGTACGTGCGCCTGCAACGCGACGCCGCCGCGGACGGCAGTGCCACGACGCATCCCTACGTAGGGCTCGACGCGTTCGCCCTCCCGCGTCCGTCGCTCGGCCCGCTGTTCGGCGCGGTGTGGATGCGGGCGCACGTCGAGCAGCAGATCGACGGTGGGCCGCAGGCCGTTCAGGTGTTCGCCGCCCGCCCGCTCTCCTCCGGCGTGCGGCTCGAGGTCGGCGTGGGGAAGTTCGCGGGCATGCCCGGCGCGACCTTCACGCTCACGCTCTCCAGTTACCTCCCCGCCGTGCGGACCCTGACGTTGGTCAGCGCGCCGACCGCGGGCGTTCCCACCGCGTCGCAGTTCGTGCAGGGGTCGGTCCTGTGGAACCGCTCCGACGGGCGGTTGACCTATGCACCCGGTCCCGCGCTCCAGCGTGCCGGGCTTACGGGCCGAGTGTTCCTGGACCAGAACGGCGACGGGCGCTGGGAGGCCGGGGAGCCGGTCGTGCCGGACGTGCGCGTGCTCGTGGGGACGAGCACCGCGCGCTCGGACTCGAGCGGCTGGTTCCGGGTCTGGGATCTGATGCCGTTCGAGCCGGTCCTGGTGACGGTCGACTCGCTGTCGATCGATTCGCCGCTGCTGGTGCCGGCCTTCGGCTCCGCGAGCATCGAGCCCGGGCCGAACCGCTTCCACACGCTCGACATCCCCCTCGTGCCCGCCGGCGTGGTGGAGGGCCGGGTGCGTCGCGTGACGCCGCAAGGTCCGGAGGCGGTGGCCGGCGTGACGCTGGTGCTGACCGATCGGCGTAGCGGCGCGCGGCGCAGCTTCGCGACGTTCTCGGACGGTGCCTTCTACGTGCTGGGCGTCAAGCCGGGGCTGTACGACCTGACCGTGGATCCGCACGTGCTCGATGTGCTAAATGCGACGGCGCAGCCGCTGCGCGTGACGGTCGCGCCGACGCCGACCGGAGTCGGCGCCTCGGACCTGGACGTCCTGCTCACGCCGAAGCCATAGGGCGCCGCCGCTCGGCGTCGCCCGCGACCTGCCGGATCACTCGCTCGAGCTCGGCGAAGTCGAACGGCTTCGTCACCGTCGGGAGCCCGGATTCTTTGATCAGCGCCGCCGTTTCGGGTGCAAACGTGTCGCCCGTGCTGAAGATCAGCCGCGCCACGAGCGCGGGGCGCTCGCGCCGCAGGCGCTCGAGGAACTCGCGACCGCTCATGCCGGGCATTCTGACGTCCGAGATGATGACGTCGAAGTGGCGCTCCGCGAGCGCCCGCAACGCGTCGGCGCCGTCGGCGACTCCCTGACCTTGGATCCCGCGGCGGCCGAGGAACCGCAGCAGGGCGTTGCGCAGCGCCGTCTCGTCGTCGACGATGAGCACGGTGACGGGGCCCGTGGCGGGGAGCGTGGGCGTGGGCGCTTCGGGGAGGGCACGCCCTTCCCGGCGCGGGTCGCGCGGCAGGGCGACGACGAACGTGGCGCCCCCCCCGGGAAGCGAGTCGACCCAGATGCGGCCGCCGTGCTCGCGCGCGACGCCGTAACAGATCGACAGACCGAGTCCCGTGCCGACGCCCTCCGGCTTGGTGGTGAAGAACGGGTCGAAGATCTTGGCCCGGATCTCGGGCGCGATGCCCGGCCCCGAGTCGGCCACCTCGAGTCGCACCTCCTCCTCGCTCGCCGCCGTCCGCACGAGGATCGTCCGCGGCGTCTCGACCGACACCAGCGCCTGCTCCGCGTTGATGAGCAGGTTGAGGAGCATCTGCTGCAGCTCGGAGGGATCGGCCCAGAACTTGGGCTCCGCGGGCGAGAGCTCGAGCGTCACGGCGATGTTGAGGGTCGTGAGGTGATAGGAGCGGAGGGCGAAGGTGCGACGCACGATGTCGTTCAGGTCCACGAGCGTCCGCTGCGAGCCTCCCGCCCGGGCGAACGCCAACAGGTTCGCGGTGATGCGTCCGATGCGGGTGGCCTCGTCGTAAATCATCTGCAGCATCTCGCGCTGCTCGGGCTTCACCACGTCGAGCAGCAGCGTCTGCGCGAATCCCGAAATGATCGCCGCCGGGTTGTTGATCTCGTGCGCGACGCCGCTCACGAGCTGACCCATGGCGCTGAGCTTCTCGGCCTGCTGGAGCTGGTGCTCCGTGTGCTTCTGATCGGTGATGTCCCGGCCGAGGGCGAGAACCCGTGTGACCTCGCCGCGCTCGCGCACCGGTGCGTACAGCATGGCGCTCAAGCCTTTGGTCCCGTCCTCCCGCCGCCCCGCTACCTCGAACCGTTGCACCTCCCCGCGGAACGCCGCCGCGAGCCGCTCCCGGACGGTCGCCGCGGCATCGGCCTCGAGCGACGCAAACACGCTCCGTCCCGCGCTCGCGTTGGGCGGCGCGGCCAGCAGCCGCTTGGCGGATTCGTTCAGATCGATGACGCGGCCGTCCCGATCCAGCACCGCGATCGCGTCCGGTACTGCGTCCATCACCATCCGCAGGTGGCGCTCGGCGTCGGCCGTGGCGGCGAGCGAATCGACCAGGGAGCGCGTCTGGGTGGCGACCTCGTGCTCCAGCACCCTGGCGTAGCGGCGATCGGCGCGGCTCGACGCGAGGAACCGGGCGGCGCCGGCCGCCACGCCCGCCGCGACCAGCCCGGCCGCGGCCCAGCTGTGACCGTGGGATTCGAGCAGGTAGGCGCCGCCGATCACCGCCGCGGACGCGACGGCGGCGAGCCAGAGGCGGGCGGTTGCAGTCGCGGGAGCCACGGGCAGCCTCATGGGCTAACCTAAGCGCCCGCCTCACGCGGGGCGAGGGTTGGTTATGTTGTTGCCTCTCGATGAGCCACCTCGGCTGGATCGACGCGCCGCGTGCTTCGCTGGCGCAATGGGAGGAGCTCACCCGTTTCGCTGCCGCCGTGCGACGCGACGGGCTGACGCACGTGGTGGTGTGCGGCATGGGCGGCTCGAGCCTCGCGCCCCAGGTGCTGGCGGCGAGCTTCGGGGCGGGTTCCCTCACCGCCCTCGACAGCACCGATCCGGCGGCGGTGCTCGCGATCGAGCGGGCGGGAATCGGAGACACCGTCTTCGTCGTCAGCAGCAAGTCGGGGACGACGGTCGAGACCCTCGCGTTCTATCATTACTTCGCCGCCCGGGCGCGGCCGGAGCAGTTCGTCGCGATCACGGAGCCCGGCACGTCGCTCGAGACTCTGGCGCGTGAGCGGGGCATCCGGGCCGTGTTCCCGCACCCTGTGGACGTGGGCGGGCGCTACGCGGCGCTCACCGTCGTCGGGATGCTTCCTGCGGCCTTGATCGGCGTGGACGGACGGACGGTGCTCGAGCGGGCGCAGGCCGTCCAGCCGGACCGCGCGAAAGCCTTGGGAGCGCGGCTCGCAGCGGCAGCGCAGGCGGGGCGCGATAAGCTCGTGCTGCGGCCGCCTCCCCGCATCGCGCGGCTCGCGGACTGGATCGAGCAGCTCGTGGCGGAGAGCACCGGCAAGAACGGCCGCGGCGTGGTGCCCATCGTCGACGACCCTCTGAGCGAACGCCGGCCCGATGTCGAGCCGTTTGCCGAATTCTCGCCCGACCCGCTCGACCTGGGCGCTGAATTCGTGCGGTGGCAGTACGCGACGTGGGAGCTGTGTGACCGCCTCGGTATCGACGCCTTCGATCAGCCCGACGTCGAGGAGGCGAAGCGACTGGCGCGCGCCGAGCTCGCGGCGGGATCCGCCGGGGCGCACCACGCTGCGCCCCTACCGACCATGACACCGGACGCGTTGCGCCGGGCCGCGCGACCCGGTGATTACCTCGCAATCCTCGCCTATCTGCCGCCGCGCCCCGACGTGGCGGCCCGGCTCGAGCAGCTGCGCGCGGTCTGGGGGCGGGCGCTGGGCTGCGTCACGACGCTGGGGTTCGGCCCCCGCTACCTGCACTCCACGGGGCAGCTCCACAAGGGCGGGCCCAACAGCGGCGTGTTTCTCGTGCTCACGGCCGACGACGCCGCAGACGCGGCGGTGCCCGAGCTGGGCATTACGTTCGGGCGGTTGAAGGCCGCCCAGGCGCGGGGCGACATCCGGGCGCTGCTGGCGCGCGGGCGACGGGTGGCGCACGTCCACCTGGCACGCCCCGAGGACGTGAGCGCGCTCGCGAGGCTATAGGCTCAGCCAGTAGTTGAATTTCACGAGCAGGACATTGGTGGGCCGGTCGTGGAACAGCTCGCGCCCCAGGTCGCGCCCTACGTCGAAGCTCGCGTCATAGGGAAAATAGCCCGAGCGACTGTGCGTCCACGCGAAGAAGATGGTGGACCCAGGGCGGTATTCCCAGCGCCACACGGCCTTGACGCTGAGAGAGCGCGTGCGGAAGTCGGGGTTGTAGAGCGCGAACTCGGGGGCGGGTCCGGCCCCGTCCGGATCGACACCCGAGCACTGCGCTGGGCCAGCGCCTCCGCAGACGGCGGGATCGCCGAGCTGGTGCTCGATCAGCTCGGCGAACACGTAGCGCGCGCCGTCCGTCGCCGTCGCGAAGGCGTCGCTGACGCGCGTCACGTACTGCGCCGCCGAGCGACCGGTGAAGTACACGGGCGCGAGGCTCAGCGAGACGGCTGAGCTCGGCCGCAACGTGAGCTTCGGGAGTATTTCCAGCGACCAGCCGCCAGCCGTATCGTGTGTGATGGCTGCAAATGCGTAGGCACTCATCTTCTTTCGGTCGTCGGTGTAGGCGTCGGCAGTCGCGTACCAGGCGGGCGGCTTGCGCGCGAGCGGGCCGCCTCGCGTGAGCCGGTCGTCAATGGCGCCCTCCGAATAGGTCGCGGTCACCTCTGCGTTCCAGAAGTTGCGGAATTGGCCGAACGCGTACATGCCGACTTTTCGCTGAATCTGGTCGCCATCGTAGTTCCAGCCGCGGTCGAGCGACAGCTCGGTGACGGCGTGCAGGAACACCTTGCCCGGCCGGCTCCAGCGCCGCCGTCCCTTGACCTCCGCGGAGATGCGGTCGACGCGCTCCTGGAACCCGAGGTCGTTCACCTCGAAGCCGGGCGAGACGAACTCGCCGCCGACGCTCCAATTCCATGGGCCGCCGACCCGATTGAGAAACACGTCCCCGGTGGTCCCGGCGAGCGAGGTGCGGTGCGGATCGTAGGTGAAGCGCCCGGCGTCCGGCCGCTGGTAATAGCGGCTGGAGGACAGTTGAGCCTCCTGCAGGGCGACGGTATCGCCCCGGATGTAGGAGCCGCCGAGGCTCGCGGCCAGCGTGTAGGTGTGTTGGCCCCAGCGGTGGAAGAAGTCCACACCACCCGTGTAGGCGGCGCTGCCGAGCATGTTCAGCGCCGGCGTGTCGAGATCACGATTCACCGCCGTGGCGACGAGGCCGAGGGTGGTGTTGCCGTGACGCAGGTCGCGCTTCAGGCGGCCTACGAAGTAGTTGGTCAGCGGCTCGACCTCGTCACTATGACGCAGGCCGGTCAGAGTGTCGAGCACTGTGGCCCGCTCGCGTGCCGTGAGTGCGTCCAGGATACCGATCGACCAGCCGCTTGCCCGCTTGCCGCTTAGCTTCGCCGCGCCGAGGATGGTGCTGTTCGTCGGGATGTCGGCGAACTGCCCGTCGGAGGTGACCTCCCCCTGCGGCGGTTGACCGATGCGCCGCGAGTAGAAGAACTGCGGCCGATCACTCAGCTTGGCGAGCCCGCCGCCGTTCCCTGCGAACCCGAAAATGTTTCCGCCTTCGACGAAGAACGGGCGCTTCTCCTCGAGCTGCACTTCGAAAGCCGTGAGGTTGACGAAGGCGGGGTCCAGGTCCACCTGGCCGAAATCGGGGTTGACGGTGGCGTCGAGCGTGATGTTCGAGGTCACGCCGTACTTGAGATCGGCGCCCACGTTTCCCAGGTACGCGCTGCCGCCGTCGAAGGGATCGCGCGGCGATGCGGGCGTGTCGTAGTGGCCCCGCCCGACCACGTAGGGTAAGATCTCCACGCGCTTGGGCGCCGGCAGGTCTTCGAGCCCCAGGAGATCAGCGAAGCGCGACGCGACCCCGCTCTCGGTCTTGCGGACGAGCGGCAGCATGTCGAGCTCGTTCTTGCGCTGGATCCAGCGCTCGAAACGTACCCCCCACACCTGCGCCCGCACTCCGGAGAACCGGAGCTGCGAGAGGGGGATTCGCATCTCGACGGTCCAGCCGAGCGAATCGACCGTGGTCGCTGCCTCCCACACGGCGTCCCACGAGTCGTCGGAGTAACCCCCGTCGTCTCCCAGCAGGAGGTCCCGCTTCCCGCCGGCGGCGTTGACCACGAACTCGAACGCGGTGCGACGGTCGTGGTAGCTGTCCAGGAACACTCGAAACTCGTCGCTATGTGTCGTGGCGTCACGACGTCCCAGCCGGCGGATGATGGCATGGGGCGAGGAGTCGAACAGGCGGGCGCCGATGTACAGTGCTTGGGCGTCGTACAGGATGCGCACGTCCACCCGCTCCGTGCCGGGCGCGCCCTCCTGCGGGTCCCGCTGCATCAGTCCGTCGATTGGGGTCGCGAGGGTCCAGGCGGGGTCGTCCAACCGCCCGTCGAGCACGGGTCTGGCGGCCGGTGCGACCCGCGCGGCGGTGACGGTCGCCGGGACGTCCGGCACGCGCGCCCGGTCGACGGACGCGGATTGCAGGAGCAGGAGCGGAATGATCGGGATCACGGTGCGATCTCCCTCGCCATCAGCGTGGTGTTCAGTATGCCCTCCAGGACCCGGTTCGAATCGAACTGCGTCTCCGCCAAATCCCGCGCGGCGCGGCAGTGCCGCTCGTAGTCGCGATTGATCGCGTCCAGCGCGACAGCGGCGTCGTCGAGCGAGGTGAAACGGAACATGCCTTCTCCGTTCGGGAGATAGGAGCTCGGCCCGGTGTGCTGCACGACTACCGGCTTGCCGCTCGCCAGGTAGCACAGCGTCCGATCGCTGACCCAGGCGTTCTGGAACTCCATGCACGACGCCTTGGCGCAGCTGAACTCGCCGCGCGAGCGTTGGATGTAGGAGCGATAGGCCTCGGGGCTGCCGGCCACGGCGCTCGAGTGACGCACGCGCCAGCCGTTCCCCGTGAGCCGGGTGAGATCCGCCGCGTCGCGCTCGTCCGTGTACAGGGCGAGCTCGAGCGGCTGGCTGGTGCGCGCCGGCAGCTCGGCGAACTCGAGGAACGCCACCCGCTTGGTGTTCTCGCGCAGCACTGTCTTGCCGTTCTCGGTCACCTTGAGCCAATCGGTCGTCGACCAGCTCGAAACCGTGGTGAACGCCTCGGCGCGGGGATCGTACGTGAAGGGCCAGAGGTCGAGACACACCGGCGGCCGGATGCGGTGCCACTTCAGGCCGCAGTCGGAGAAGCGGGCCGAGGGCGTCCCCACAGTTTCGCCGGTGGTCAGGTAACAGTCGTGAGGTGCCACGGTGAGCTGACCCGTGCTGATCCAGAACTGCAGCAGGCCCGGGTCGATGTCGACGAGCGCCGTGCGCCGGGCGCACGCAAGCAGGCGGGAGTCGATCGCGTAGTGGAAGTTCAGCAACAGGTCCGCCTGCCGCAGCACGCGTTCCGCGTCGGACCATTCCCCGCCGACAAAACGCAAGGCGTCGGGGCCGGCGGCCGGTCCACGAGCGCGAGCGTAGAGCAGCGCCTTCCCCTCGAGCCCGAAACGCCGCAGCCGCTCGAAGAAGGCGGAGAGCATACGCGTCTCTGCCCCGGGATCGTCCGGGGGACGGAACTGCTCCAGCCAATACACGTCGCATCCCAGCCGGCGCAGCCCCTGGGCGTATTGCATGTACACCCAGAAGTGACCGCCGCCGTCCGGGAAATTCGCGACCTTGTAGACCGACATCACGGCGATCACGCTGCGCCCTCCGAGACCGGGGAAGCCGCCATGAGCGCCGGCAGGTCCCGGAACCCCACCAGGCGAATGCTCCGCTCCACGAGCGCCGGCCGTACGCGCGGGTCGCACAGGGTGCGCAGCTCGGCTTCACGCTCGACCCTGTAGCTCGAGCTGAGTCCCTCGTCCACGTAGCCGGCATGGCAGGTCAGCTCGGTCACCCCGGGGCCGAGCTCCGCATCCAGCAGCCGCAGCAGTCCGTCGACGCTGATTTGCTCCGGATGGGTCTCGCCGCCCCACTGCCCATAGAACTTCGAGAGGTGACAGACGTGCGAGTAGCCACGCAGCGGGACGCCTAGGCGCCGGGCCAACGCCAGCACGTCGGGCAGGACGCGCGGGTTCTTGTGCACGTCGTGGTGCGAGTCCACGTGCGTGGGCGGCGCGCCGACGAGCGCCGTGAAGCGGCTGAGCTGACGGTCGAGCTCCCGGGGCACGTCGGGCGCGCCGCCGGGATCGAGCTCGAGATGCAGGCCGACGCTCAGGGCGGGGCATTCGCGCGTCAGGTCGGCTGCCTCCTCCGCTGCGGGGCGGTTCACCATCAGGCTCGTGCTCGTGAGGATGCCCTCGCGATGCGCCTGCACGATCCCGCGGTTGACTCCGCGGCTGATGCCGAAATCGTCGGCGGTGACGATGAGCAGCTTCGCCGGTGCGGTCATTCGGCGAGGGGCGGCCGGAGCGCCTCGAACCAGCGCTCGTAATCGATGAGCTCGGCGATTCCCCACGCGGCGCCGTCGTGGAGGGCGGCGATCGCGTCAAACAGGATGCAGTGGGCGTAGCGAGCGCTCTCCGCGGTGTGGCAGAGCAGGTTCAGCTCTTCGGTTCCAGGCAAGCACCAGCCCGCGCGATCCACGGCGTCGCGATAGCGCTGTACGATCCCCGGCCGCTCCTCCGCCGAAGACTGGTACAGGAATGTGGAGAGATCGTAACTGAATGGGCCGGCGCCGACATGGTCCCAGTCGATCAGCCGCGCACGCGGGCTGTTGGCGGCCATGGACACGAAGACATTCTTGGGCCAGAGGTCGCCGTGCAGGAGAGTATCGGACCCTCCGACCTCCTGCATGAGGCGGACGCGCCGCGGCGCATCCTCGCGGAGCCGGTGCAGCAGGCAGAGCAAGCGCTCCCGGGCGCCGGCGAACTCGCGTGGCACCTCACGAGGCGGGGTGGCGAGGGCCTCGAGCGCGGCGATGGCATCGCCGAGGTTCGCCGTGAAGAAGTGCACGCCATGGTCGCGAGCACGCCAGCGGACTTCGGGCAGGAGCGCGTGTCCGGCGGCGCGTGTGTGCAGGTCGGCGATGAAATCGACCGCCGCCGCCAGACGCTGCGGCACGCGCTGGACGGCGAGACTCTCGTCGCCGAGGTCTTCGTAGACGTGCCAGACCCAGCGCCCCTCACGCTCCGCTGCGGCCGCCACCAGCCGTGGGCAACCGTCGCCGAGACCGAGGGCGGGCAGCCAGCGCTCTACGAGGAGGCGGTCCGCTTGTGCGACGGCTGGCGGGTGGCGCTTCAGCACGAGCGTACGGCTGGGTGCGCTGCCAATGCGCAAGCGGTAAACTGCTTGCTTGAGTCGCTCCAGCTGCATCGTTCGCGCCGAGCCCGCTCCCACGCAGTCCCCGACCATCCGCTGCAGGAGCTCGCACAGGTTCGCCGCACCAGGCTCCTGCCACTGCTCCAGGGCGCGCTCCAGCTCACGCAGATCGCCCGTAACGCTCGTTCGACTCGCCATGCTCACCCCCATCAATCCAGGGCCCGCTCCAGAACCCGTGCGATCACGCGGCAGCCGTCGAAGTACTCCTCGGCCAGGGCGCGGGCGAGCCGGCTGTGCCGCGCGTAGTCGGCTTCGGCCGCGGCCAGCGCGCGCACCGCTTCGTCCATCGACCGGAACCGGAACACCCCGGCGGCATCCGGCAGAAAGCGGCTGGGTCCGGTGTGCTGCACCACGGCGGGCTTGCCGCTGGCCAGATAGCAGATCGTACGGTCGCTGACCCACGCGTTCGCAAACTGGACGTAACACCCCTTGACGCAGCTGAACTCCCCTCGCGAGCGCTGGATGTAGCTGCGGTATTCCTCGGGCGTCGCGCTCACGTCCCAGGCCTCGCGTATGTGCCAGCCCTGGGGCTCGAGACGCGCTCGCCATTCTTCGTAGTGCTCGCCGAGGCACACCGCTAGCTCGAGTTTGGCAGGGGTTCGGGATGGCAGCCCTGCGTACTCAAGGAATGCGGCCCCCTTGTCGTTCGAGAACGTCGTTCCGCGGAACTCGAACGTCCCGCCCCACCAGTGCGTGATGGTCGTATAGGACGACGCGGGATCGGCGGGGACCACCGGCCACTCGGCGAGGAACACGGGCGGCGGCGTGTAGTGCCAGCGGAGCCCGCAGTCGGGAATGCGCGCCTCGGGGGTGCCGACGGTCTCGCCGATCGTGAAGTAGACGTCGTGCGGCGCGACGCAGATGTCGCCCGTGGTCATCCAGACCTGTAGCAGCCCGGGGTCGGTGTCGACGAAGCCGGAGCGACGGAAGCGTCGCACGACGGATGCGGGGAGCGCGGGCGACAGGTTCAGGAGCAGGTCGGCGTCGGCTGCGGCCTCCAGGGTCAAGCCGCTGGCGGCCAGGTCAGCGGGGAGGGGCGCGCCGGTGATCGAGTAGAGCGCCAGCGCGTCGGCGAACCCGTAGCGTGCGAGGTGCGCCTTCAAGGTGGCGACGCACTCGTGCACGTCGCGGCCGCGCCAGCGCCGGCGGCGCGCGACCGAAGTGTCGCCGACGTCGTCGTCCACGCCTTCGAGCCAAATCACGCGGCATCCGATCGCGCGCAGCGCCAGGGCCCAGTTCAGATACACCCAGAGGTGCCCGCCTCCTTGGGGGTAGCCGATGGTATTGGCCGGTGCGAGGCAGACGGTCAGGCTCATGGAATGACCATCGTCTCGCACGACAGCTCCCGCCGTGCTGCGCGTTCGGCCGCCGCGCGGAAGTAGGACGCCAGGAGCGACGGCGCATCTGGTACGCCCTTGAAGCCGGGTATGCTGGACATGTCCACCACGTACGTCCTTCCTTCGCTCTCGATCAGGTCGACGCCGTAGAGGTCGATACCGAAGGCGCGGCCGCAGCGCAGCGCGATGGCGGCTTGTTCGGCCGTGGGGGTGAACGGCTCGCCGTACTTCTCCGCTTTTGTTCGCGTCGGGAACACCTTCCGGACACCGAAGAGGCGCTCGCCGATCACGTAGATCTTCAAGTCACGCCCCTGCGGCGGATGATAGCGCTGCGCCAGGATCGGCGGCTTGTGCGGCGGGCGAGGCTCGGCGAGGAGATCGGCCTCGTTCCGGACGACGTGGACTCCCGACCCGCAAGTCCCGTCGTACGGCTTGACGACGAGCGGTCCGAAGTTCAGCAGCGGGGCCAACAGGTCGGGTTGCGAAACGACGTAGGTGGCGGGCACGGGCGCCCCGGCCGCCTCGAGGATGCGCGCGGCGATCACCTTATCGCGCAGCGCCACCGTCACCGGATAGGGATTCACGATGGCAGCGCCTTGCGCGTGCAAGGCTCCCGCAAGGCTCATCGAGACGCCGGAGATCTGCCGCAGCACATACAGGTCGTGCTCCACCCGTACGGTGGAGAGGTCGATCAGGCGTTCGTTACAGGCAATGACATCGACCACCACGCCGGCATCGGCGAGCGTTTGCATCGCCTTCGGGAAGATGCTCACAAAGCCCGCGCGGTATGGCCGCTTGAACAGGAATCCGATCCGCAGGGCTCTCATCGGGCCCGGCCCTGGACCACGGAATGGCGGCTCGCCCGGCCCGCTGGCCCCGCCCAACCGAAGCGATCGAGGGCGTGCGTCAGCTCCGCTGCATACAGCCGCAGATTCGGGATGAACGCATCGGCCCAGGGACGCGCGAGGTGGTGCGCCTCCCAGGTGATCGCCGCAAGCGCGCGCCACACGGTGCCGCACGTCGCGAGGCGCTCAATGTCGGTCTGGTCGCAGTGCTGCCACCGCTCCCGGACCACAGCCCAGTAGGTGGCGAGGTCCGGGCTCGCGGAGATGTGGCACGATGGATCGACCCCCTGGGCGAGGTCAACGCCGGGAACGGCCCACCCGGCATCCTCCCAGTCGAAGGCTCCGACCTGGAGGCCCTGAGGCGATGCTTGCATGCGCAGGTTCTTGCCGTTGAAGTCACCGTGAATCAGCGTAGGAGGGAGGCCGGTGCAGGCGCGCGCGAGCCGATCCCAATCCTCGTCCAGCTCATCGAACCGCGCCACCAGGACGTCAAGAAACGCCACGTCCTCGGCGCTGAAGGCGGGATTGTCCACCTGGGCTAGAATGAGGTCCCGCGTCGCGCGCATCTGCTCGCGGTAGCGACTCGGTCCTGCCTCGGGCAACCCGGCCTGGGCGGCCGCGGCCTGCGCCTCGGTGTGCAGGATCCCCAGCCAGCGGGCAGCGGCGGCGCGGTGGTCCGGGCTCAGCCTGTTGTATTTCTCACCTTGGATTTCCCCGATGAAGAGCCAGCAGCCGTCCTCCGCGGAGTCCTCGGGCGACTCCGGGACGGTGCCGTAGTAGCGCGGTCCAGCGAGCGGCACGTGTGGAAGGATACGCTCGTACACGGTACGCTCGATCTGGCCGCCGCCACGCGTGCAGCGCTTCGCGATCACCGCAGCGCCATCGGCCCCGACGCCTGCGAGCCGGTATATCGCCAGGTTGGGCCGCGGCTTGTTCGGCTTGAACTTGGCCGGGGTGATCCGGTCGGGCACCACGTGGTCAGGGTTGAGCTGGCGCCACGCCTGGACCGCCGGGTGGGCCAGCAGGTTCTCGCGGCGTCTCTCGGAAATGGTGCGGGCGGGGGCGCGCGCCGGGGACGCGGGGGCCAGGGGGGGCTCGACGATGGCCGGCCTCGTGTTCGCCACGACCTGGCCCTGCTCGATCGTCAGCACCGCCGAGCAGCCCGCCAGCGTGCTGGGGCGATGGCTGATGACGATGACGGTGCGGCCCCGCTGGAGCCGTTCCAACGCCTCGATGATTACGGCCTCGGTCCGCGCGTCCACCGAACTCGTCGGCTCGTCCAGGATCAGCACGGGACTGTCCTTGAGGAAGGCGCGCGCCAGCGCGATGCGCTGCCGCTGGCCGCCGGAGAGCTTGACGCCACGCTCGCCGACTTCAGTCTCGTAGCCCTGAGGCAACCGCTCGATGAACTCGTGCGCGTTCGCCGCCTGGGCCGCCGCAACCACCTGATCCTTGGTCGCCCCGGGGGCCGCGTACGCGATGTTGTCGGCGATGGAGAGGGAAAACAGCACGGCGTCCTGGAGCACGACCGCGAACTGGCGCCGCAGGTCGAGAAGTTTGTAGTCACGCAGGTCTACGCCGTCCAGTAAGATCGCTCCCTCCAGAGGGTCGTAAAAGCGGGTGAGCAAGCTGATGAGCGTCGTCTTGCCGGCACCGGTCGCGCCCACGACGCCGAGCCGCGTGCCCGGCTCGATCTCGAGCGACACGTCATGCAGGACGGGCCGGTCGGGTCCGTAGGCGAAGGACACATGCCGGAACGCCACGGCGCCGGCGGCGCGCCCGATGGCCCGAGCGTGTGGGCGCTCCGGCACCTCGGGCTGCTCGTCCAGCAGCCCGAAGGCGCGCTCGGCGCTCGCGAGGAAGGATTGGATCCCCGCCGCCTTCTTGCTGATCGTCTTGAGGGGTTCGTACAGCTGGCCTAGGTAGGTCAGCACCATCCACAGCTGCCCGAGGGTGAGGACGCCTGCACCCACGTGGCGCGCCCCGATGAGCAGGACCGCGGCCGTGCCGAGCGCGCTCGTCAGCCCGACCAGGACGCCGAAGCGGCCCTCCATCAACGCCAGGCGGATGCGCGCCGACACCCCCTCGGTCGAGCGACGCACGAAGCGGTCGGTCTCGCGGGTCTCCTGCCCGAATGCTTTCACGACACGGAGCGCGCCGAGGGTTTCCTGCACGACCGCGAGCGCCGAGCTTTCGAGCTTCTTCACGTGCCGCGACTGGCGGCGCATGCGGGGCCGATACAGGCGCGACAGCACGACCAGGGGCGGCGACACCCCCAAAGCCACGAGCGCGAGCTGCCAGTCGAGGCGCGTCATGACGACGATCATCATGGCCAGCGTGATCCCGGCGGCGACGAACGGAATGATCCCTTCGACCATGATCTTGTCGATCACCGCGGCGTCCTGATTGATGCGGTACAGCGAGTCGGCGCTGCCCTTCGAGTCGTGGTACGATAGGGAGAGGCGCTGGGCGTGTTGCACCAACTGGGTGCGAAACGCCAGGACCAGGCGCTCGCCGACGTAGGCTTGCATGAACTTGTTCGCGAGCCCCTGGACCTGGGCGAGCGCCGCGACGGCGATGAGCAGGCCGATCGCGACTGCCAACAGCGTGGCGGGGGAGCGCGTCGCGGCCGCGGGCAGGGCGGCGGCGAGCCACGCTGGCAACGGGCGCGAGCCGAGCACCGAGTCGACCACGATCTTGAGCGGCACCGGGTTGAGCAGCGCGATCGGGCTCGCAAGCAGCCCGATGCCGAACAGGGCGGCTAGGTGGAGCCAGTACGGCCGCGCCTGGCGCAGCAGCCGTCGGTACAGCGTGGCGTCTAGCATCAGGACTCTTCGTCCCGCAGCCGCGCCACGGCGTCCCGCGTCGTCGCCATGGCGGCCGTGCATTGCTCCAGCGTGCGCCCCGCGAGCACCAGGGCGCCGAGGCCCATGAGCAGGGCGGCCCCCCAGGCGTGATCGCGAGCCGCGCCGGCGGTGAGCGCGGTGAAGCACAGCGTCAGAAGCGGCCCACGCGGCGGCACGGTGGGCCACCAGCGCAGCCGGATGAGCTGTTTCCCGCCCGCGTGCTGCTCCACGCCCATCAGCAGTCGAGCCGCGCCGAAGAACCCGCTGCGAACCTCGAGGTCCCAACGGGCATGTCGGCCGCCCCGCAGCACACACGCGCCGTCCGCCCGCAGGCCCTCCTCCATCGCGTGCAGCCGCTGGTCCTGCTCCTGCCAGCGCTCGCTCCAGACGGCGCCGGTGACGGGCCAGAGCGGCGCCGGCCGCGGCGTCCCGCGGCGGCGCCAGGGCGTGAGGCCCTCGGTCAGGCGACCGCGCAGGCGCGCGAGCGGTTGGATCAGGTGGAGGGCGGCCGTCAGCAGTCGGCGTCGCACTCGGGCCGACCACGGCGCCGGTTCATCCGGAAATCTGGCGCGGACCGCGCTCAGCCACGCCTGCGCGACTGGGAGCACCATGGCGGCCACCAGCAGCGGCAGGGCCAGCTTGAATGGTCTCCATGCGACGCTCAGCGCGGCGATCCCCGCGAGACTCGCCGTCATGAGGTGCCATTCCGGCATCTGGGGGAGCGAACCCAACAGGCTGGAGGCAGGTTGGTAGAGCGACTGAAACGGCGCGCCGCCCCACACGCCATGATAGACCCGCGGGCGCCGCCACCCGAGCACGTGCGTCAGCCCGTCGCCGTACATGCGGCCCGCCCAGCGCACGTGGCCCGGCCCGTTGTACTTCTCGGGCCACTTGCGCTCGAGCATCGCTTCGGCGCGGCCGTAGCCGATCTGTTGTCGCCAATAGGTGCGCACCGAGTTGCGGCGGTGGTGCCAGACCATCGCAGCCGGGTGGAAGCCGAGAGTCCAGCCGCGCTCCTGCAACCGCCAGCACACATCCACGTCGTCGCCGGCCGTGCGGAACTGCGGGTCGAAGCCCCCAATCGCCTCGAGGCAAGACTTGCGGAACGCCGCGTTGCAGCCGGGGATGTGCTCGGCCTCGCGGTCGGTGATGAGCACGTGCACCGGTCCGCCCGGCGCGCGGGCGACGCACTCGGCGATCGGCCCGTCGCCGGGCGGGGCGATGTTCGGTCCGCCCACGCCGGCGTGCGACGTGCTCAGGAACGTGGCCGCCAGATAGGTGAGCCAGTGCGGGTCGGGGTGCGCGTCGTCGTCGATATACGCGACGATCTCGCCCGTCGCGGCCTTGAGCCCGGTGTTGCGCGCAGTGGCGAGGCCCCGGTTGGGGGTCTGGATCAATCGCACATCGAATTCGCGCGCCACGGCGCCCACGTCGTCGGTGGAGCCGTCGTCCACCACGATCACTTCGTAATCCGGATACGCGAGGCAGCACAAGCCCTCCAGGCAATCACGGATCGTGCGGGCGCCGTTGTACGTGCACACGACGACCGAGATGCGGGGCCAAGGAACGCCCGCCGAGTACGGCACCTCGGCAAACGCTTCCCGCACGCTGTCCAGCGCGGGCTTCGGCGAGCGATCGGTGCGGGTGAGGCCGAATGCCCAATCCCCGACGTCATGGCCGTGCCGGTACCACTCGTCGGTCCAGGAGAAGACGAACACGCCCGCGCACCCGGCGGAGAACGCCGTGCGCACCTGCCAGTCGAGCGACCGCGTTTGGCCGCCCTCGCCGTTGCGCCAGCTGTCGAGCCCGAGCTCGCTCATGATCAGCGGCCGATCGCCCGCGATGTTCTGCAGGCGCGCCAAGTACGCCTCGAACCGCTCCTGGGACTCGAGGTACACGTTGAAACACACGAGGTCGAGGAACGGCAGCTCGAGGTATTCCGTCGTCGGATAGTTGACGTAGGTGACGAGCCCGTCGGGGTCTTCGTCTTTGATCACGCGATACAGCCGCTCGAGGTAGCGCTGGACGCGGCGGCGGCCCAGCCAGCGCGCCATCGGCGCCGGAATCTCGTTCCCCAGCGCGTAGCAGAGGAGCGCCGCATGACCGGCGCAACTGCGCACTGTGTTGCGAATCAACGCCTCGATGTCCGGCGCCCCATGGCGGTCGATCAAGTATCCGATGTACTGCTCGGCCGAGAGCCCGACCATGACCCGCAGGCCGTGCCGCGCCGCGATGTCGAGTAGCGCGCGGGGCGGCATGGTGTGGGGAATGCGGACGGCGTTGATGCCGTTCGCCGCCATCTGCGCGAAGTCCCGCTCGACGGTACTGAGGTCGTGATACTCGTTACCGTGCGCGTCGGGAGCAAAGGCGCCGTAGGTCACGCCGCGCACGTATAGCTTTTCCGTTCCGACGAACAGGAACTTCCCCGCCACGCGCGGGCGCGGGGTGGGCGTGGGGACGTCGTCTGCCCGTGGCGGGCGCGACGCGCCCACCGCGGCGGGGCCGGCGGAGCTCCCGCTGGGGCCGGCGTGGCGAGGGCGCGGTCGTGAAATGTGACCCAAGGTCCCCTGTCTCACTGAGCGCAGGAAGGCGCGCGATGCAAAGGTGTTAAAGACCGGCAAGGCACATGCCATGCACGCAACGGCGGGCGCGCGTGCTGCACAGCGTGCACAGACTGTAGTTAGCACGCGGAGATCCTCGAACTGTAGGCTCGTTGCCACAGCGCTGCGTCGCGCTTGAACAGTCCGCGCGCGCCGCGTTACTCCGAGGGCTCGCGGAGCATCTTCATAGTTTTGCCGGGAGTCTTGACCGCGTGTGACCGGCATCAGGTCAGCGGCTCCCGACGAGCGAAGGCCGCGAGGTCGTTCATCCCGCGGCACCGCGCCGCAGTTGCGCGACGGCCTCCCGGCTCGTGGCCATGGCGGCCGTGCACTGCTCCAGCGTCCGCCACGCGAACAACAGGGCGCCGGCGCCGAGGACGGCGGCGGCGACCCATGCATGGTCCCGCGTCGCACCAAAGGTCAGGCCGGCGAACATCAGCGTGAGAACCGGTCCGCGGACCGGCACGAACGGCCACCACCGCAGTCGTATCAGCTGCTTCCCACCGGAATGTTCTTCGACGCCCATGAGCAGCCGGGCGGCGCCGAAGAATCCACCCCGGACTTCGAGGTCCCAGCGGGCGTGCCGACCGCCGCGCAGCACGCTCGCGCCGTCGGCTCGGAGGCCCGCTTCCATGGCGTGGAGCCGCTGCTCCTGCTCTTGCCACTGCTCGCTCCAGACGGACGCGGTGACCGGCCAGAGCGGCGCGGCGCGCAGTGTGCCACGCCGTCGCCACGGCGTGAGGCCCTCGTTGAGCCGCCCGCGCAGCCGGGCGATGGGCTGCATCACGTGCAGTGCGGCGGTCAGGAGCAGGCGCCGCAGCCGCACCGCCCAGGGCGCCGGCCCGTCGGCGAAGCGGGCGCGAACCGCGCTCACCCAGGCTTGCGCGAGCGGCGGTGCCACGGCGCACGCCAGCAATGGCAGCGCGAACTTGAACGGCTTCCAAGCCACGCTCAAGGCGGCGATTGCCGTCAGGCTCGCCGTCATCAGGTGCCATTCCGGCATCTGCGGGAGCGAGCCCAACAGGCTGGACGCAGGTTGGTAGAGCGACTGAAACGGCGCGCCGCCCCACACGCCGTGATACACGCGCGGCCGGCGCCACCCGAACGCGTGCGTCAGCCCGCTGCCGTAGATCCGACCCACCCAACGCACATGACCTGGCCCGTTGTACTTCTCCGGCCACTTGCGCTCGAGCATCGCTTCGGCGCGGCCGTAGCCGATCTGCTGCCTCCAGTAGGTGCGCAGCGAGTTGCGGCGATGGTGCCAGACCATCGCGGCGGGATGAAAGCCGAGGGTCCACCCCCGCTCCTGCAGGCGCCAGCACACGTCCACGTCGTCCCCGGCCGTGCGGAACTGAGGGTCGAATCCGCCGATCGCGTCGAGGCAGGACTTCCGGAACGCCATGTTGCACCCGGGGATGTGCTCGGCCTCGCGGTCGGTGACGAGGACGTGCACGGGTCCGCCCGGCGCCCGGGCCACGCACTCGGCGATCGGCCCGTCGCCGGGCGGGGCGATGTTCGGTCCGCCCACGCCGGCGTGCGACGTGCTGAGGAACGTGGCCGCCAGATAAGTGAGCCAGTGCGGGTCGGGGTGCGCGTCGTCGTCGATATACGCGACGATCTCGCCCGTTGCGGCTTGCAGACCCGTATTGCGTGCGTTGGCCAGGCCCCGGTTCGCGGTCTGGATCAGGCGAACGTCGTAGCCACTGGCGATGGCGCCGGCGGCGTCGGTGGATCCATCGTCCACGACGATCACTTCGTAGTCCGGGTACGCCAGGCGGCCCAAGCCTTCCAAGCAATCACGGATCGTGCGCGAGCCGTTGTACGTGCACACGACGACGGAGATGCGGGGCCACGGGAAGCCGGCCGGGTACGGCACCTCGACGAACGCCTCCCGCACGGCGTCGAGCGCGGGCTTCGGTGAGCGATCGGCGCGGGTGAGGCCGAACGCCCAGTCTCCGACGTCGTGGCCGTGACGATACCACTCGTCGGTCCAGGAGAAGACGAACACGCCGGCGCACCCGGCCGCGAACGCCGTCCGTACCTGCCAATCGAGCGAGCGTGTCTGGGCTGCTTCGCTGTTGCGCACCGCGTCGAGACCGAGCTCGCTCATGACGAGCGGCCGGTCGCCGGCGATGTTTTGGAGACGCGCCAGGTACGCCTCGAACCGCTCCTGGGACTCGAGGTACACGTTGAAGCACACGAAGTCGAGGAACGGCAGCTCGAGGTATTCCGTCGTCGGATAGTTGACGTAGGTCACGAGCCCGTCGGGGTCTTCGTCTTTGATCACGCGATACAGCCGCTCGAGGTAGCGCTGGACGCGGCGGCGGCCCAGCCAGCGCGCCATCGGCGCCGGGATCTCGTTGCCCAGCGCGTAGCACAGCAGCGCTGGATGCCCGGCGCATCTGCGCACTGTGCGGCGAATCAGCGAAGCGATGTCGGGCGCGCCGCGGCGGTCGATGATGTACCCGATGTACTGCTCGGCCGAGAGCCCGACCATGACCCGCAGGCCGTGCCGCGCCGCGATGTCGAGCAGCGCGCGGGGCGGCATCGTGTGGGGGATGCGGACGGCGTTGAAGCCGTTCGCCGCCATCTGAGCAAAGTCTCGCTCGACGGTCGCGAGGTCGTGATACTCGGTGCCGCGCGCGTCGGGAGCGAAGGCGCCGTAGGTCACGCCGCGCACGTACAGCTTTTCCGTCCCGACGAACAGGAATTTCCCTCCCACGCGCGGGCGCGGGGCGGGCACAGGGACGTCGCCTGCCCGTGGCGGGCGCCACGCACTCACCGCGGTGGCGCCGGCGGAGCTCACGCCGGAGCGCGCGTGGAGGGGATGCGGTCGGGGAATACGATCCAAGGGTCCCTGTCCCAAGCGATGCGATCAGGTCGGCAGATGGCAAGGCATATGCCACGTGTTGCGGGCGTGACGCGCATCACTGCACAGACTGCACACGGTGTGGCCGAGATGCGGCAACGGATTGTCGCGCATGGCGCAACGCGTGGAGCGAGGACCGGGTGGAGGCCGCGGCGTGCGCGAGCGACGGGCGAGCGGCGCCGACATGTGGGCCGGTCGCTGCGGCGCGGATGCATCGCGCGCCGGCGGCGCGCGCGCGCCGCGTTACCGCGAGGGCTGGCGGAGCGTCTTTAGAGGTTTTGCCCGCGTGTGACCGTCATCACGTTTTCAGCGGCTCGCAGCGAGCGATCGGCGGACGGGCGGCGGTGACGAGCCCGGGCGCACGCTCGTCCAGATCTCCCAGTTCAGGAGCGCTTCGTCGGCCGCATCGGCTTCCGCCAGATCGCGCGCCGGGATGCGCGAGCGGAACGCGCGCGGGTTGAGCTCGTCGAGCGGCCAGGTATTCGGGACCGCGCTGAACGACGTCGAGTCGAGACGTCCCGAGAAGGCGTTCCAGAGAGGCGTCGCGGCGGCGTCATACTGACTGAGCGGCTCCAGGCCGAGGATCAGCTCGATGGAGCGCAGCACGGAGCTCGTCGTGTAGAAGGTGCTGTCGACCGTGCCGCTGCGAGCGTACGGCGACGCGAGCAGCAGCACCGAGCGGTGCGCGTCGACATGATCGGGGCCGTTCTGCGCGTCGTCTTCGAGCACGAAGACGGCGAGCGAGGACCAGGACGGAGACCGCGACAGGCGCTCGACGATCTGCCCGAGCGCCAGGTCGTTGTCGGCGACCATGGAGCGCGGGGTCGGTTGGTTCGCCTGACGTCCGAGCGTATGGTCCCGCGGGAGCCAGAGAACGACGAGATCGGGAAACCGGCCCTGGCGATCCCAGCTCGCGACGGAATCGGCGAACAGGCGTGCCCGGGTCGTGTCGGCGATGGCGAGGACGAAGCCGGGGTACTCGGGGACGGTGATGTCCCGCAATCCCGGCATGTTGGTCCGCACCGGGCGCGCCGCGCGTGGGTCCTCGTCGTCGGACTCCGTCATCTCCCCGAAGTTGACGACCCAGAGTCCCTTGCGTTTGCCGGCGTCCCAGATATAAGCGTCCCGGGGATTCGCCAGATCTTCACCGCTCGTCAGATCCCACCTGCGGCGGTTGGAGTAGACGTGCGGCCACGTCTTCTCGTTGTAGTCGCCCGCGAACGCGCGGTCGCTCCACTCGTGGCCGTCGGCCGAGACCTCGCCGTCGACGTAAAAGTTGTCGAACAGCACAAAGCGCCGGGCGATGGCGTGGGCGTTCGGCGTGATGGAGTCGTTGAAAATGGCGAGGCGCGGGTCGCCGTTTCCCTGAGGCAGGTCACCCAGCACCTGATCGTAGGTGCGGTTCTCCCGGATGATGTAGACCACATGGCGGACCGGCGGACGGGCGGTCAGGCGGTCGGGCGCAACGCCCCGCAGGCGGGCGTTCGAGTACGGGCTGAGCGCGTACACTTCACGGGTATAACGGGCGAGCGTGGTGCCATCGGGCGCGGGCACGATCGAGACCGACCCGGCGATCACGTTGCCGATATACATGCCGTCCGGATTCGCCCCCGACCGGGCGCCCTTGCCGTTCGCGACGTACAACGCACGCCCGTCGGGTGACACGGCCACGGCGGTCGGATACCAACCCACCGGGACGAGCCCGGCGACACGCATGCGCGTTGCGTCGAGGCGCACCACGGCGACGGAGTTGTTGCCCGCCATCGCGACGTACAGGGTCTTCGCATCGGGCGACAGCGCGAGCGCGTTGGGGTCGCTCCCGGTCGGTGCGTGGGGATCGAGCGCAACGGTGAGCTGCTCCACCAC
>WNGP01000615.1_pt1 | contig 43711 bp, 38 predicted proteins | sample 5407671 | NCBI WGS metagenome assembly WNGP01 (sample SAMN13153381, study PRJNA577476) | soil metagenome | isolation source: 40 cm soil or saprolite under Garry oak tree replicate 2 | place: USA:California | collected 2016-06-15 | reverse complement strand
ATGAAGGGCCTTGATGTTACCGTCGCGGACGGCGCCAAGCCTCCTATAGACAAAGCTTGTGGTGAAGGGCTGATGCCGAGCACCATGGCTGCATTGCGCGAGCTAGGCGTGGCGATTTGTCCAGGCGACGGGCAGGTCTTTCGAGGAATCCGCTTCCTAGACGCCGTGACCTCGGCGGAAACAAGCTTTTCCGGTGCCAGCGGTGTTGGCGTACGGCGAACAGTCCTCCACCAGAAAATGGTGAAACGAGCGCAAGAGTGTGGAATCACCCTGCTATGGAACACCCCGGTCGCTGGCTTGTCCAATGATGGCGCCATCCTTGGCGGTACGGTAGTGAAGGCGAGGTGGATCATTGGAGCCGATGGAATACACTCCCGCATGAGGCGTTGGATCGGCCTCGGCGCAAATGCGCGGCAAGAAGTCCGGTTCGCGCGGAGACGACACTATCGAGTGAAGGCGTGGACCGATTGTATGGAGATTCATTGGGGCGAAAAGGCGCAGGCTTACGTCACGCCACTCAGTAACGACGAGATATGCGTGGCGCTGATTTCGCGCGATCCGCGAATGCGTCTTGAGGTGGCCTGGAGGGAGTTTCCGAAGTTAGCCAATTATTTGCGCCATGCGGGACCAAGCAGTACGGAACGAGGCGCCGTGACGGTGACGCGCAGATTGCGCCAGGTTTACCGGGGGAATTTCGCATTGGCGGGAGACGCGTCCGGAAGTGTTGACGCAGTTACCGGGGAAGGACTTTGCTTGAGCTTCCGCCAAGCGATAGCGCTCGCCCACTCATTGGAGGAGGGAGAGCTTCAGAGTTACCAGCATGCACACCGCCGGCTCGCAAGGCGGCCGAATACGGTCGGCCGACTCTTGCTTTTGCTCGATCGATATCCGTCCTTAAGAAGGCGCGCGCTGCGAGGTCTGGCCGCGGATCCGGAGCTTTTCGCTCGACTTTTGACAGCGCACCTGGGAGAGGCTTCCGCGAAATTTCTTGCGGCTACGAGTTTGCGCCTCGGTTGGCAATTTCTGAGCGCGTGAATGGAGAGGGTGAAAGATGAATTGGTCCCGAAGCCGCCTGGCAGCGGTCTTCTACGTCCTGGTGGCAACGCCCGTGACGCTGATGGTGCTGAGTGCTCTGCCGCAGCATGCTGCGCCGCAGCCCCCGGCGAGCGAAATAATTCTCGGGATCGACCCAGCTAAGAGCATGGTTCACTGGACGCTTGGGAGCACGGTTCACACGGTCCACGGATCATTCGCATTCAAGAAGGGAACTCTGCAGCTGGATACCTCAACGGGCAGGGCCCGCGGCGAAATCATCGTGGACGCGACAAGCGGGAATAGCGGCAACGATTCACGCGACAAGAAAATGCACAAAGAGGTTCTCGAAAGCGCGCGATACGCGGAAGTCATTTTTCGACCGGACCGCGTGGAAGGGAAAATTACGCCGCAAGGAACTTTTGCGGTCCAAGTGCACGGACTTCTTGTTTTGCATGGCAGCGAACACGAATTGACCGTGCCCGTCCAAGCAGAACTTGCCGGAGATCATTGGACGGGCAGCGCGACGTTTAACGTGCCTTTCATCGATTGGGGCCTCAAGAATCCGAGCAACTTCTTGCTCAAGGTGAACCACGCGGTAGACATCGAACTGGAATTGAAAGGCAATCTGCAAAAACCCGCGGCGCCGTAATCCAAAGCTACTCCTCAGATTCCTGCGTGACAATGTGAACGTCCACCGCGGGCGATTCGCGAAGGAAACGATGAACGGCCGATAAATAAAGGTACTTGCGCCAATCGTGAATCGCAGCGCGGCCGAAAATCACCTGGGTGATGTGTTTCGAGCGGACAAAGTCCGCCACACTATCGGCAACGCTTCGGCCTTTCAGCCGGACCACTTGAGCGCCGAGGCTTTCCGCAAAACGCAGATTGGCATTGAGGGCCTCCTTATTCGGTTCTTTCACCCCGAATTCGCGGTCCACGTGAACCACGTAGAGCTCGGCATCCATGCGGCGCGCCATGCGAGCCCCTCGAGCGATCAAGTACTGCCCTGAAGGATTCGATGAGATACACACGGCCATGCGCTCTCGCACTGCCCAGTTTTTTCGGATGTCCTCGGCTTCCATGTAGGATTCGAGGCTGCGGTCAACCTGCTCGGCGACCTGTCGCAAAGCGAGCTCGCGGAGGGCAATGAGATTTCCGCGGCGGAAGAAATTCTTGAGAGAGCGCTCCACCTTTTCGGAGCTGTAGACGTCCCCCCGCTTCATGCGGTTTTGCAAGGCTTCCGGAGTGAGGTCCACCATTACGGTTTCGGCGGCAGTGAGCGGAACCCAGTCCGGAACCGTCTCGCGCACGGTGATCCCCGTAATCGAGCGCACCACGGGCGCAATGCTCTCGATGTGCTGAATGTTGAGTGTAGACACAACATCGATCTTCGCGGCCAGGAGTTCCTGGACATCCTCGTAACGCTTGCGGTGCTTGCTTCCAGGAATATTCGTATGAGCCAGCTCGTCGATCAAAACCACTTGAGGGCGGCGCGCGAGGATGGCGTCGACGTCCATCTCTTCGAAGATCGTGCCTTTGTACTCGATTTTTCGTCGCGGAACAGACGCAATCTGCGTGAGGAGTTCTTCGATGCCTTTGCGGCCGTGGGTTTCCACGACACCGATCACGACGTCTTCGCCGCGGCTCCTGCGGCGGAGAGCCTCGCTCAACATGCTAAAGGTCTTGCCGACGCCCGGAGCGTAGCCGAGGAAAAGCTTGAAAATGCCGCGTGACTTCTCTGAGGGAGAGGCGATTTCCAACCAGTCTTCCGGCTTCTTTGGCAAAGGATTATCTTCTCCGCGGCAAAACGTAGGCCTGCGCTAGAATAGATAAATGCAGAGATTTCTAGCCGGCCGGGCAGTCGGTTTCGCGCTCTCCGCCATCATCGTCGCCGGCATCGCTTTTCTCTACCGCTACGTACTTCTTGTGAATCAGACCACCGTTGCGCTCACGCTTCTTCTCGCAATTCTAGCAGTTTCGGCGGTCTGGGGAATGGTGGTCTCCGTCTTCATGTCCGTGGTGGCGATGCTGGTCTTCAACTATGCGTTCTTGCCCCCAGTTGGGAATTTAACCATCGCCGACCCACAGAATTGGGTGGCGCTCGGCGCATTCCTGGTTACCTCCATCATGGGCAGCCAGCTATCGGCCCGTATCCGGAAGGAAGCAGACGAGGCGCACAGCCGTCGCCGCGAGATTGAGCGGCTCTACAAATTCAGCCAGAAATTGCTCGGAGAAGGCAACGTCATCCAGTTGATGAATGCAATACCAAATTACATTGTGGAGAGCTTCGAGGCGGGCGCAGCTGAATTATTTCTTCCGCAAAAAGCAAAGTTCTATCGATCGGGGTATGGCGCTGCTCATCTCGATGAGGAGAAAATGAAGACGGCGTTCGTGCGCGATGAAGTGACCATCGAATCCGAGCAGAGCCTATACTTTGTTCCAGTGCGCCTTGGCGTGAGGGCCATCGGGAGCCTCGGTATTTCCGGGGCTAGACTCTCGCGCCAGACCCTCGATGCGGTAGGGAGCCTTGTGGCTATCGCCGTCGAACGGGCGCGAGCCGTGGAACAGCTCAGCCAGACGGAGGCCGAGAGGCAAGGCGAGCGGTTGAAGTCCGCATTGCTGGATTCCGTCACGCACGATTTCCGCACACCGCTGACCTCCATGAAAGCAGCGGTGACCAGCCTGCTCGCCAGCGGAAAAGTGGCCGCTCCCCAAGCTCACGAATTGCTCACCATCATCAATGAAGAGTGCGACCGGCTGAACCATCTCGTCGAAGAGGCCGCGGAGATGGCGCGGCTGGAAGCCGGTGAAATCGAGCTGCATTTTGCGCCGACATCGCTTGAAGAGATCATTCAGGGAGCGCTAACGCTTTCTAAGTCTTCACTGGGAGTGCGCGAGATTCAGGTGAAAGTAGCCTCAGACCTACCGTCTGTGGAGGCAGATCTTGACCGTGCCCAGGACATTTTGGTGAAGCTCATCGATAATGCCAATCTGTATTCGGGAAGGGAGCAGCCGATCATTGTCACCGCAGAACTTACCGGCGATTACGTGACAACCAGCGTGGCTGACCGTGGCCCAGGCATCGACGATCTCGAGCAGGGAATGATTTTCGATAAATTCTATCGCGGAAAAGATCAGCGCTACCTTGTCCGGGGAACCGGCATGGGGCTTCCGATCGCGAAGGCGATCGTGACAGCGCACAAGGGAACCATTGGAGTAACCAGCCAACTCGGGCACGGCTCGGTCTTCTCGTTTTCCCTGCCCGTTGCACGAAGGGCGGAACGATCAACATGAATGACGCCTCCATTCTGGTCGTAGACGATGAGCCGCAGATTCGGCGAGTGCTGCGTTCCACCCTCTCCAGCAAGGGGTACGTGATCATCGAGGCCAAGACAGGCGAGGAGGCAGTCGAAGCCGTTCGCAAGGAGAAGCCCGATCTTGTACTCCTCGATGTAAACATGCCGGGTATCGGCGGGATCGCAGCGTGCCGGGAGATTCGGCAATCTTCCGATGCTCCCATTATCATGCTCACGGTTCGAAACGCGGAGCGGGACAAAGTGCTCGCACTCGATGCCGGAGCGGACGATTATGTGGTCAAGCCCTTTGGCATCGAAGAACTGCTGGCGCGCATTCGTGCCGCATTGAGGCGCTACGCTCCCGGTGAGACGCTTCCTCCTTTTGTTTCGAAGGACCTCACGCTGGATTTCGAAAGCCGGCAGTTGACGGTGCGCGGCGAGGAAGTGCACTTGACGCCGAAGGAATTCGACGTTCTCAAGCACCTGATTGCCAATCAGGGCAAGCCGCTGACCCATCGAAGACTCCTGCAGTCCGTTTGGGGGCCGGACTATGGGGAAGAAACGGAAAACCTGCGGGTGGTCATCAACCAGTTGCGCAAAAAGATCGAGAGCGACCCGGCGCAGCCGAACTACATCCGCACGGAACCGTGGGTGGGATATCGCTTCCAACCGCCGCGCGTGAGCCTCTCTAAGTCGTCCTCTCGAAAATAATAAAAGTGCCCGATATTCGGCGGATAGCAAAATCGCCCGGAAGACCACCGCTTATTTCCAAAGCGGATGTTGAGCGTCGAGGTCCAGATTCAGTTCCAGAACATTTACGCGTGGCTCGCCTAGGGCGCCCGAGCTCTCTCCCCAAGGTATGCTTGGCGACGACTGAGCGCAGCGCAACCTCGCTGACGTGGCGCGCGCCTAGCCTAAACGGGGAGTCGAAGCAGGGCCCTGCAGCCGCGCGCATCGGAACGGTTCTTTAAAGTTAGCTCACCACCGTGAGCTTCGGCGATCTGGCGACTGAGAACCAGACCAATTCCGGAGCCGCCCGGCTTGGTTGTGAAGAAGGGGACGAATAAGTTCGACGTATTGGGAAGGCCTGGGCCCTCGTCGACAACCCAGACATCGAGTTGCGCGCCTTGCCGGGACCAACCAACTTGAACGGAGCCGCCAGTTTCGAGCGTGGCATCCGCTGCATTACGAACCAGGTTGATCAGCAACTGCTCCAATTGGTCGGCGTCGGCCGAAATGACCACGTCCGGACCGCTCAAAAGGTTGACTCTTACCCGCGTCTCTAGTTTTACGGTCCGGCTGATCCATTCCGAGACGTTTACAGGCAGTAGCTTCGGTTGTGGCAGCCGTGCAAGTTGTGCGTACGCTGCCATAAAGCGACCAAGTGCTTCCGTGCGAGAGCGAATGATGCCAAGGCCCTGCCGGAGATCATCCAGAATCACAGCGGACGCTTCGCTCTGCAGTTCGGAAGACTTGGAAGCATTCAAGAGCCCGCTCTCCAGACCTTGCGCGACGGATTGAATCGGGGCAAGCGAGTTGTTCAACTCATGCCCAAGAACCCGAATGAGCCGCTGCCACGCTTTGCGCTCTTCGTCACGGAGCGTACGGCTCAGATCGCTCAGAACCACCAAGTGATGAGGCAAGCCTCCCTGGCGAAACGTCCCGCGACGCAGCCCCCAGCGCCCGGAACTTCCGGGAAAGGCCAGCTCCATCGTGTGCGCGGCTTCGCCTTCCAGGCAAGCGCCGAGTCCCAGTTCTTCCGCGGTAAACCCCAGTAGGCGTTCTTCAGGACGGCCCAACAAACGTTCGCCGGCGCGATTGACCAGTCGCAGTTTCCTGCAGTTGTCAAACGTAAAGATGGCGAGGTCAATCTCCTCCATCACGGTCCGCAGAAGGGCAGTGGCCTCCAGTGCGCCCAGGCGCTGTTGCCGCAAGGTTTCACTGAGAGCATTGACTTCAATAATCACTTCACCCATGGCATCGTCGCTTCGTGCCCCGCGAGCGCGCATCGAGAAGTCCTCCTCGCGCAAAGCGGCCAGGAGATTCGAAAGAGTTTGCAGCGAAAAAACAACGCGATTTCGCAGGGAGAAAGCGAAGCCGAGCCAGAGAGAAAGGATGAGAAAGGCAAGTGTCCAGACGGCGCCCGAAGAATAATTGCCATGCCACAAGAGAATCATGGCGATCAGAGAACCTGGGAAACCCGCCGCTAGCGCGAGAAGCTGGATGCGGCGCTCATAGGCCAATGGCCTCATTCCAGCCCGTGTTTTTGCAGCCGGCGATACATGGCGCTGCGGCTCAATCCCAGAGCCTTGGCCGCCTGGCTGACGTTGCCTTCGTGGCGGGAGAGAGTACGCTCGATGAGATACCGCTCCACTTCGTCGAGGCTCATCTCCTCCAGCTTGGCCGCCCCGCCAAGAGCCTGCGCGCGCAAGCCGAGGTCTGCCGCGCGAACGGCCGGGCCGGGCGAGAGGAGCACGCCGCGTTCCACCGCGTGATCGAGCTCCCGAACATTGCCTGGCCAGGCATGCTCATGAAGAGCCTTCATGGCGGCCGGGTCGAAACCGGAAATGTTTTTGCGATAGCGCTGCGCGTAACCGTGGACAAAATGGTGCGCAAGGAGATCGACGTCCTCGCGGCGGTCTCGCAACGGAGGGATGTGGATCTCGATGGTATTCAGGCGAAACAGCAGGTCTTGACGGAACCGGCCCGCAGCGGCCTCGGCATTCACGTCCGCATTGGTAGCCGCGAGCACTCTCACGTTGACCCGCCGGGTGGTGGACGAGCCGACACGCTCGAGATCCCCCGTTTCCAGAACGCGCAAAAGCTTGGCTTGCAGGTTGAGCGGAACGTTGGCGATTTCGTCCAGGAACAGGGTGCTACCATCGGCGAGTTCGAACCGCCCGACACGGTCCGCGCGCGCATCGGTAAAGGCGCCTTTTACGTGACCGAAGAGCTCGCTTTCGAAAATACCCTCGGATAGCCCCCCCGCATTCACAGTCACCATTGGCTTCGTCGCACGCGACGACAACGCGTGAAGGGTTCGCGCGACAACTTCCTTGCCGGTGCCATGTTCTCCGGTGATCAAGACGTTGGCGTCCGATGGGCCGATCTGCCCAATCAGCTCTAGGACCGGCGCCATCGCCGGGGATTTCGCTAGAAATGTCGGGCGCGATTCGGCGCGCAGGATGCGGTTTTCGGCTTCGAGACGAGAGGCCTGCCGCAGCGCCTGGCGCAATTCGATTTGCGTGCGCAAAATGGCGAGCAGGCGAGTATTTTCCCAAGGCTTCTGGACAAAGTCGCGCGCGCCACGGCGCATCGCCTCCACCGCCAGTTCGATGCTGCTCCATGCGGTCATGACGATAACAGGCAACGTGCTGTCGAGCATTTGTATGCGAGTGAGCAGATCGAGTCCCTCTTGGCCCGACGTTGTGTCTCGCGCGTAGTTGAGGTCCATGAGGACTGCGTCAAATTCCCGCGATTCGATGGCGCTCAGAGCCTCGGCCGGAGAGGCAACGCCCTGCGTTTCATAGCCCTCACGCTTTAAGAGCAAGCGCAGAGCATCGCGGATGTCCGCCTGGTCGTCAGCCAAAAGAACTCGATAAGGGTGCGGGTTAGTCGTCTTCATTCGGATGTATTTGCGAAGTTTAGCCTACTGCCGTTTTTCAGGCACCGTGAGATACGGTCGAGGCGCCGCCTTGCAGCCGGCAGCGCCCGCTCACGCGGGGTGTGCCGCGCCAACTTGCGCGCCGGCTGTTGCGTTGTCACTCACAACCCAGCCGTCCTTCAATTGGATGATGCGGTTTCCATACGATGCATTTCTTTCTGAGTGCGTCACCTGAATGATCGTGGTACCCGCATCATTCAGCCTCTTGAACAGTTGCATGATCTCATCACCTTGCGCCGAGTGCAGATTTCCTGTCGGCTCGTCAGCGAGAATCAGTTTTGGATTGAGGATTACGGCGCGGGCAACCCCCACAAGCTGCTGCTGGCCGCCGGATAGTTGGTTTGGAAAAAGATCCTTCTTGCCCACGATGTGGAAACGATCGAGCGTGTCGCAGACCAGGCTGACGCGCTCTTTGTGCGGCACATTCTTGTAGGACAGCGGCACTTCCAGGTTTTCGAATACCGTCAGATTGTCGATCAAGTGGTAGCTCTGGAAGACAAAGCCGATGTTTGCTTTATGCAGCTCGTTGCGTTTCTTGATGTTGAGCTTGTGAACGGGCTCGCCGAGAAAGTAATAGTCCCCGGTCCACGCGCCATCCAACATGCCGATGATACTCAGCAGCGTAGACTTCCCGGCGCCCGAAGGGCCCATGATGGTCACAAATTCCCGGGGCTGGATATCCAGATTGATGCGCCGCAGCAAAAAGAATTTGTTCGGGCCAGCCTCGATTGCCTTTTCGAGACCTCGCAATTGAATCAGAGATTCCACGTCAGCTCCTTGCGCTTCGAACGGTGAATCGCGTCACTATCTTAGCGCATGTTCCTGCGACACAACTTTGGCCCTATTCGTACCGCAAGGCGGTGATCGGATCAACTCGCGTTGCCCGCAGTGCGGGGACGTAGCATGCCGCCAGCGAGACCGCCACCATGAGCAGATTCACCAGCACGAATATGAGCGGGTCCCTCATGCTCACTCCGTAGATCATTCCTTCGAGCAATCTCGTCAGCATCAGCGCCGCTGCCACGCCGAGCGCCACTCCGACGGCGACAAGCTTCAGCCCTTCCGCCAGAATCATCCGCAGCACGTCCGCGGGCCGCGCCCCTAGCGCCATACGCACTCCGATTTCCCGCGTTCGTTGCGATACCGCGTAGGAGATGACTCCATAAATCCCAACACTCGCAAGGACCAGCGCAAGGCCGCCGAAAATGCTCAAAAGCATCATCATGAAGCTTCGCAAGGCCACAGAATGAGCGAGCATCTGGTCCATGGACCGGACCGCGCCAGTCGGCACCAGCGGATCCACTGCGGCGACCGCTTCGCGCACGGACTTGCTGAGGCGCAGAGGGTTTCCGCTGGCGCGCACAACAATGCTTCTAGGAAACCACCCTTCCCAAATCTTAGAGCCTTCGTAAGACGTTTGCGCACCAGGGATAAACGTGGTTGGCTCGGTAGGCCGATCGAGGTAGGACTTCACGTCCGCGACGACTCCGACCACTTCGCGGGGAACGCCATTCACGTAAACGTGCTCGCCGAGCGCATTGCGATTCGAAAGATATTTTTGTGCAAACGCTTCGTTAATGACCACCACTTGGTTTGAGTCGCCCGTGTCCGAATCGAGGATGCCGCGTCCCTCTCGCAATGCAATTCCCATGGCGCGAAAGTATCCGGGAGAGGCCTCGCGGTAATTGGACGCCAGCCAGTCGGATTGGTGCTGGCCGGCAATTCTCACGCCGTTGTTTCCGCCGCGCTCGAGCGGCAATCCCGCCGCGACAATTCCCGCTGCTTCCACGCCGGGCCGAGCTTCGATCTTTTGCACGACTGACTGATAGTAATTGGCCACTTCGGGAGTCGACTTGTACCGCGAACCCGTCAGCCAGAACTGCATCGTGAGAACGCGGTGCGGATCAAACCCCGGGCTGGTATTCATCAACTTAGCAAAAGTAGCGATCATCAAACCGGCGCCCGCCAGGAGCACAAGTGACAGGGCGAATTCTCCAACCACCAAGCTCTGCCGCAATCGCGCACGGCCGGCGCCAGCGCTGGCCTTTCCGGACCCTTCCTTAAGGGCTTCGCTGAGGGTGGTGTTCGTGGTGTAAATCGCAGGTGCGAGTCCAAAGAGGATGCCAGTCAGCACGGAAACGAGCAGGGTGAAGCCAAAGATGCCTGCATCCAAATGAATGTCGCTCAGTCGCGGCAGACTGACGGGCGCCAAGGCCAAAAGCCAGCCCAGCACTGCGTTCGCCACTGCCAAACCAAGCACGCCGCCGGCGAGCGCGATCAATAAGCTCTCGCTTAGCAACTGCTGGACGAGGCGTGGCCGCGTAGCGCCCATCGCTATGCGCACGGCAATCTCTCGTCCCCGCGAGCCGCCCCGGGCCAGTAGCAAATTGGCCACATTGGCACAAGCAATCAGCAACACAAAACCGATCGCACCAAGCAGCACAAGCAAATAAGGACGCACGTCCGAACCGATCATGAATTGGTATGGCAGGAAGGCTATGGCTTGCCGCGCTGAGACGTCGCCGGGGAATTGTTTGCGAAATTCTTGCGTGATGAGGCTCATCTGTGCGTCAACCTGAGCACGCGACAGGCCCGGCTTCAAGCGGGCGACAACACCAATGTTTTCCCCACTTCCCACGGTCTTGGCCACAAGGGCCAGGGGCACCCACACGTCGGCCGCAATGCCCGCGTTGAAATCGGAGCTAGCGCGCGGATCAAACCCGTCCGGCATCACCCCGATCACCGTGTACGGGTCGCCATTGAGCAGGACTTTCTGCCCGACAGTTCCGGGATCGCCGACGAACCTTCTCAACCAAAACGCGTGGCTGATGATCGCGACGCGTTGACCATCGCCGCGATCTTCCTCCGGAAGAAAATCGCGGCCGGCCGCCGGATGCACTCTAAGAACCTGAAAATAATCGGCAGAGACGGGCATTCCGCGCACATGCGCTGCTTCGCTTCCGGCTGCTACATTGAACCCAACATCGGTGTAGCCTGCGATGCTCTCGAAGAACTGTCCATGTTCGCGCAATCGCTGCAATTGCAGTGACGTCAAGTCCATCTCGCCTGACTGCCCTTCGGCGGTCTCCGCGAGCTGCACGATGCGGTCTGGCTCTGGAAACGGGAGCGGCCGGAGAAGAACGCCGTATACAACCGTGGAAATTGCGGTATTTGCGCCGATCCCCAGCGCCAGCGTCAAAACAGCGACGACGGTGAACCCCGGACTCTTCGCCAGCACGCGGACCGCATAGCGAAGGTCCTGCCAGACGGTACTCATGCTGTATCTCCCGGCGTTATGCTCCGACGCGTGCTTCCTGCGTCTCCTCGACGATGCGGCCGTCGAACAGGTGGATGGTGCGCTCGGCGAAATTCGCGTAACGCTGGTCGTGCGTGACCATGCAGACCGTAGCCCCGTTGCGGTGCAAGTCGCGCAGCAACTCCATGACCGCCTCGCCGTTCTTCGAGTCGAGGTTTCCGGTCGGCTCGTCAGCCATCAGGATGAGCGGATCCCCAACCAGTGCACGCGCCACGGCTACGCGCTGCTGCTGACCGCCCGAGAGTTGCGACGGGTAATGACGCAGCCGGTGGGCCATGCCCACACGTTCCAGCGCGTGTTGCACCTTCTGCTTCCTCTCCGCGGCGCTCGTGCCGCGATACGTCAACGGCAGCTCGACGTTTTCATATACCGTCAGGTCGCCGATCAGGTTGAACGCCTGGAAAATAAATCCAATCTCGCGGTTGCGGATCCGCGTGCGCTCGCTGATCGAGAGATTCGCCACCGGCTGTCCGTTGAGCGTATACCCTCCGCCCGTCGGTGAATCGAGAAGACCCAGAATGGAGAGCAATGTCGATTTGCCGCAGCCTGAAGGCCCGGCGATCGAGATGTATTGCCCCTTCTTGATCTCCAGGTGGATCTCCGACAGAGCGTGCGTCTCGACCTCATCCGTATAAAACACTTTCTTCACGCCTTCCATCTTGATGAGTGTTGCGTTCGCGTCCGTCATTTGCTCTCCTTCTCGTTTTCGATCTCGGAAACTCCGTTCTCCTGCACCCGCCCCTCGTCACTACAAAACAAAATCTGCTCGCGGCTATTCGTAGCGCAGCGCTACGATGGGATCGATCCGCGTGGCTCGCCGCGATGGGATGTAGCACGCTGCAAAGGCTACCACGCAGATGATCCCCAGCGATGCGGCATACACGGGAACGTCGCTCGCATGCACCCCATACAGCAGCGACTCGCTCAGCCGCGCCAGCCCGTACGCCAATGGCAATCCCACCAACGCCCCCGCCAGCACCATCCACCCAACCTCCTTGAACACCAGCCCTCTCACGTGTCCGCCACCTGCCCCCAGCGCCACGCGAATTCCAATTTCCCGCGTTCGCTGCACGACAAGGTAGGCCAGCACTCCATAAATCCCGAGCGCCGCCAGCAACGCCGCCAGCCCGCCAAATGCCGCTGAAAGCCCCGCGATCACCCGCTCCGCAAATAGATCTTCGTCCACCACGCGCTCGACCGTCTTCAGGTCGTACACCGGCAAGTTGGCGTCTGCTCCCCGCACCGTTTCCCGCAGGGCATTCGCAATCAGCAGGGGGTCTTGCTGGCTGCGGGCGTAGAAACTCATGCCGTAGAGTTTTCCGAATTGCGAATACGGCTGATAAAAATACGGCCGCTCTCGATCCCGTACGTGTCCCTCTTTTGCATTCCTCACCACACCAACGATCTCGATGTTTGGCTTGACGTCATTTCCCCCGCCCAGCGCGAAATGCACCCCGATCGGATTTCTCTTCGGAAAGAACTCTGTCACCATGGCTTCGTTAATGACCGCCACTTTCGTACTCGTGGTTGTGTCTCCGGCGTTGAATTCGCGTCCTGAAAGCAGCGGGATACGCATGGTCGAAAAATAATTCGGGCTCACCGCGTCAAAATTCACGTGCCGGTCATCCGTGTCCAGGTTTTGACGGCCCTCCACAGTGATGTTGCCGCCCATATCGGTTCCGGTCAGCACCGCTATCTGCGACGATCCCACCCCGAGCACTCCCGGAAGCGCCCCCAGCCGTTCCCGCAACTGGTCGACCAGCGCCACCGTTCTCGCCTCGTCATAGCCGCTCAGCTGCGGCGCAATCGAAAACGTGATCAGGTTCTCCGTCGTCAGTCCCAGGTTTTGCTTCCGCAGATTCCACAGCGTCCGGGAAAACAGCGCCCCGCCCGTCAGCAATAGCAGCGTGAACGCCACCTGTCCCGCAACGAGGTACTTGCGGAAGCGCACGTGACCAGGCCCCGCCGATGTCGTTGATCCTTGATCCTTCAGCATTTGCGAAACACCGGTTCGTGTCGCGCGCCACGCTGGAATCAGCCCGAAAAGCAGCGCCGAGACCCCCGTCGCTGCCGCCGCAAATCCCAATACACCTCCATCCACCTGTGCCGTGATCCCTTGTATCCCTGCTTCAGAAACGACGGCTTGCGTCAAAATGTTCATTATCCAGGCGCCCAAAATCAGTCCCAGAACCCCTCCGCCTATTGCCGAGAGGAAGCTTTCCACCAGCAGTTGCCGCATCATCCGCCCCGGCGTGGCTCCCAGGGCCGAACGGATTGCAAACTCGCGCTGCCTTGCCGCCGCCTTTGCCAGCAGCAGATTCGCTACGTTGGTGCACGAAATCAGCAGCACCAACGCCACCATGGCAAACAGCGCCATCAGCGCCGGCCCCGAATCTCTCTGAACCGTCGTCCTCCCCTGCGCACCGGGAGACAGTACAATCTTCTTGCTTAGAAACTTCTTCTTATCTTTTCCGTCTGCGCGCAGCTTTAGGGTGGCAGCTTGCTGCTCAAGCAGCCCTGGGTAATCCACGTTAATCCCTGCCTGCGCCTGCTCCATGGAAACGCCCGGCTTCCGCCGCGCCAACACTGCCAAAAACGAATCATTCCAGTCGTCCAACCCATTGCGGATGGGCGTCATCTGCCCCTTCATGGTCATGGGCACAAAAATATCCGGCGTCTGTCCCACCTGGACGCCGCTGAATCCTGTTTGCGCAACGCCGACGATGGTCATTTCCGTGTTGTTCACCAGAATCGTCTGATTCAGCACTCCGGCATCCCCGCCGAAATGCCCCGTCCAATAGCCATGGCTAAGGACCAGGACGGGATGGGCGCCTTGGACATCGTCATCGGCAGGCGACAGGACTCGGCCGAGGGCCGGCCGCACGCCCAGCACCTCGAAATAATTTCCGGTCACCAGTTCGCCAGAGCCACGGTCGGTCTGTCCGTGGCTCGCAATGGCGGCGGAAAATTGATAGCGCGCCATCACGCCGTCAAAAACAGCCGTGTTTTTTGCTAGCCCCTTGTACAGTGGGTAGGAAAAAACCTCCGCATCGTCGCCATCGCTCCAGACATGTCCATGTTTCGGTCCGGGCGACTTCAGCACCACCAACTCGCCCGGATTCCGCACCGGCAGCCGCCGCAACAGCACTTGATTGAGCAGGGAGAAGATCGCCGTGTTTGCACCGATGCCCAGCGCGAGCGTCACAATGGCAATGAAGCTAAAACCAGGATTTTTCGCGAGCATTCGCAGGCCGTACCGCACGTCCTCGAAGAGCATGGGCATCTGCAATCCTCCGCGGGCACCCGTCGCGATTTCTTAGCGGGCACGGAAAAAAGGGAATCCTCAATTCCGAAGCGCGCTCGAAGGGCGACACACCGTTACTTCAGGCGGATCCGGTCGAAGTTGTCCCAGGCGGACATGTCGGAGAGGATCACCTTGTCCCCGACCTTCAATCCATCCAGGAGCTCGACTGTGTTCACCGAGCTTCGCCCCAACTTAACATTGACGCGCACCGCCTCCGATCCGTCATCAATGATCTTGAAAATTCCGATAGTACTGTTCTCCTGCCCGTGCACTGGGCGTCCCACGTAGAGCACGTCCTTTATGTTCGAGATCTCCACAGTTCCATCCACGCTCAAATCCGGCCTCGCTCCGTTCGGCAGGGGATCCGTGATGGTCACGTCCACGGTCACGGTGCCGTTCACGACGGACGGATCGATCCGTGAAACATGCCCGTTCACTACGCCATTGCGCGTGTCAATCGTCGCTTTTTGCCCAATCAGCACATCTTTCGCTTGCGTCTCCGCAATCTTGATTTCTGCTTTGAGTTTCTTCGGGTCAGCCACCCGTGCCAGGTTTGTGCCGGGCGTCACATGCTGGCCGACTTCCACTGGCACCAGCTGCAATACGCCGTTGATGCCCGCGCGAACATGCAGCGCCTCCACTTGGCTCTTTTTCAGTTGATAGAGAGCTTTCTGTTCATCGATTTTCGCCTGCTGCGCGGCCAGCCGCGCTTTCGCCGAATCCGCGGAGATTTTCGTCCGTTCACCCTCCAGCCTCACGCGAATCTCCAGTTGTTCTTCCCTCACTCTGGAGAGATTCCTGATATGGTCAGACCCGATGCCCTCTTTGAATAGCTTTTCGTCTACGACATGTTGCAGGTGGGCCTGCTCGAAATCACTGCGCACGGCGGCTTCGTTTGCCTTTTGGTTCATCAGATCGCTGTCCACTTGCACCTTCAGGTTTGCGTAGTCCGCTTCCGCCCCTTTGAGCTGGAATTCCGCGTCAAGCGCCTCTCGCTGCAAGGTTGGGTCACTCAGTTCCATAATGATGGAATCTGGCTTGACGATGGCCCCAGGGCGCAGCACCCACCGGTCTATTCGCGAGTCCGTCTGTGCAGCGATCCACCGGATGTCTTCGGGCACCAGCGTTCCCAAGCCATGCCTTTCCACCAGCATTGGCCCGCGTTTCACTTCATCCGGCCAGATCGTGGCACGTTCCACGCTTGGCGCCGCAGGCCGGAGCTTCGAGAGTCCATAGGTTACCCCTCCGACGAGGAGGAGCGCGACGGTGCCGTACACGATCCGTCTGATCTTCTTGGCGCGAGCGTTCGATGGTCGCTGGATATCCATAATATTGTCACCTAATAGAACGCAACTCTCCGGCCCCAGGTTCCCTTCGCTAAGTATATTTTGCTTCAATGGTTTAGCGGGAATTCCTTTGCCGAAATCTCCCCAAATCGCCCGGAAATGGGATTCCACGTCCCAGCTTCGAACAAGCCCGGCGCACTCCCTCCCATCGATTGTGTAGGGCCGGAACTTCAGGCCGGCCTGGTTTTCTCTCCCTGCTCGGACGCTGGCATCTTCACCCAGGCCGAGTTTTGGCGAGAAGATTCCAGGACTCCCGAGATGAAACGAACTCCTTCTACGCCGTCCTCCACTTTCGGCACAAGCAGCGATGCGGGCATCGCAGCGCGCCGGGCGTTCCGTGCAGCGATCTGCTCAGCCAAGTCCGTATAAAGCTGCGCGAACGCCTCCAGATACCCCTCGGGATGCCCGGAGGGGATGCGGCTCGCCTGCTTCACCGAAGGCGTGGCCCCAGCCCCGGCCCGGCTGATCGTAACCGGCGGCTTCCCATAAGGAGTGAACCGCAGATAGTTCGGATTTTCCTGCCCCCACTCGATTCCCGCCTTCTCCCCATAAACCCGCAAGCGAAGGTTGTTCTCGTTTCCGGGAGCCACCTGGCTCGCCCACAACATTCCTCGTGCGCCGCCCTCAAATCGCAAGAGCACTTGCACGTTGTCGTCGAGCCGCCGCCCCGGCACGAAAATGGAAACGTCGGCCGCCACCTGATCGCAGCGCAGTCCCGTCACAAAACAGGCGATGTTGTACGCGTGCGTTCCAATATCCCCAAGGGAACCCGCAGGTCCGCTCTGCGCTGGATCAGTGCGCCAAACGGCCTGTTTCTGCCCAGTCCTCTCTACCGCCGTGGTCAGCCAGTCCTGCGCGTACTCCACCTGCACGACGCGAATTCGCCCAACTTCCCCGGCCTCAATCATCTCTCGAGCCTGCCGCACCAGGGGATAACCCGTGTAATTATGCGTCAATCCAAAAATCAGCCCGCTGCGCCGCACGATCTGCGCCAGCGCCAAGGCATCTTCCACCGTTGTGGTCAGCGGCTTGTCGCAAATAACGTGAATGCCCGCCTCCAAGAACGCTTTCGCCGGCTCGAAATGAAGATGATTGGGCGTGACAATCGAGACGGCGTCAATCCGGTCCGGCCTCTTCGCCTCCGCTGCTGCCATTTCCGCGAAACTTCCGTAAGCACGCTCCGGCGCGATATGCAGTTCAAGAGCCCCGGCGCGGCTTCGCTCGGGATTCGACGACAAAGCCGCCGCCACCAGCTCAAAACGATCGTCGAGCCGCGCCGCAATGCGGTGAACCGCCCCAATGAAAGCGCCCGGTCCGCCGCCGACCATACCTAGCCGGAGACGCCGGTTTATTGCATCAGTGCCTTTTGGATTGGCTGTCATGATCCTCGTCCCATCTCAATCTAGTCCTAACATCCTGCGATTGGCGCGTTGATCCGCGCCCGAACTTGCGAAATCATCAAAACTGCCGCCCGCAGCCTGAATGATATGCCGTTCGATAAACGGCGCACCTTCGGCCGCCCCCTGCTCGCCGCTCTTGACGCAACATTCCCATTCCAGCACCGCCCACCCGGGAAAATCATACTGCGTCAGCTTGGAAAATATGGCGCTGAAATCAACTTGCCCATCACCCGGCGAACGAAACCTTCCGGCTCGATTGGCCCAGGCTTGGTAGCCTCCGTAAACGCCCTGGCGGCCTGTCGGACGAAATTCCGCATCCTTCACGTGAAACATTTTAATACGGCGGTGATACAGATCGATGAACTCCAGATAATCGAGCTGCTGCAGCAGGAAATGACTGGGGTCAAAAAGCATGTTGCACCGCGGATGATCGCCGCAGCGCTCCAAAAACATTTCGAACGTGACACCATCGTGCAAATCTTCGCCGGGATGGATTTCGTAGCACAGATCCACTCCTGCTTTTTCAAATGCATCCAGGATGGGACGCCAGCGCGCCGCCAGCTCTTCAAAAGCGGTTTCGATCAGCCCCGCCGGTCTCTGCGGCCACGGATACAAATACGGCCACGCCAGCGCTCCGGAAAAGGTAACATGTGCCGCAAGTCCCAGATTGGCGGACGCGCGCGCCGCAAGCAATAATTGTTCAACCGCCCAGGCTTGCCTCGCGTGCGGGTGGCCCCTCAGTTTTTCCGGCGCGAACCCATCGAACGCCACGTCATACGCGGGATGCACGGCCACCAACTGCCCTTGAAGATGGGTCGAGAGTTCGGTGACGGCAAGGCCGTGGCCCGCCAGGGTGCCGCGGATCTCGTCGCAGTAGCTTTTGCTCTCTGCCGCCCGCTGCAGATCAAACAAGCGGGCATCCCAGCACGGGATTTGCACCCCCTTATAGCCGAGCCCCGCGGCCCACGATGCGATGCTCTTTAAACTGTTGAACGGCGCCGCATCGCCAGCAAACTGCGCCAGAAATATCCCTGGTCCTTTGATTGTTCTCATCGCCCCTCAACTCCACTCCGCATCAACCATGAAGCCCTGGAGGAATGCGCCGGCGAGTATACCTAACGGACGGAACCACCCTCACCCCGAACAACGGCGCAGAAGGCGGTAGTTTCTTTTTCGAGATTCCTCATCGATCCGTGTACTGGCTTGCTGTCGCCAAGGATACGCTCTAGTTGCCAGTTCGAATTGTCCCAGTTCACGTCTCCTTCTTTCGTCACCGTGAGATGGAAATAGAGGCGATACTTTGCATGCGCCAATCTTTGCTGTTCCTCAGGGGTTGCCAGCCTTGCGGAGTCGTCAGTTCCAACAATTAGCGTGATCCCTTTGCAAGCCGGGTTTTTCTGGAAAGCATTCAGAAATTCGTTCTCCAACTCTTCGGCCATCGCTGCGGGCCTGCTAGAACACTCTTCAGACCTGCCGGGACTCTTCAAGCTCATCGCCGCTACTAATTCACAGATGTGCGTAGCCCCGTGAATGTCTGATAGCCTCTCAACGCTAATTGAAATATCGTCAAAGGCCCCGGCGGAAGCGGTCTTGCCTTCGTCTTGCCCGCAACCGGCCAAACTCAAGGCAAGGAGCAGTACAACAGAGTTGAGGTGACGGGTTCCATCTAAAATAAACATTGATAACTGCTCATGCTTGGTGCTTCTCTCGAGAGCCAAGCACGTTTCCTTTCATCCAGCCTGGAACGAACCTGGTCGGAATCGATCAATTCTCCGCGTTGCGCGGCTGCGTAGCCGCGCTCGATTTTTGACCGGATCTCGGTGCTATGCTCGGCCAGACAGGCTTCTTGCTCGTGAAGCAGGGAAATGGCGCCCCATAAACGCATCCACGGTTTGGTACGGCCCGCGCTGAACGTCCCGCTTGATCATTATTTTCCCGCTCAGGTCGCAGATGAATCTTTACGACCATAGTCTACCCCAGGTTCTCATTCCCCAGCCAGAGTGACTTCCTTTTGACTTTTATACGATTCGTTGAAGAGCGCTCTTGGGCGCGATCCTTCCGCAAATGACCAGCCTTGAAACTGGCTAAAGCAGTGCCAGCCGCTTGAGCTTGATGCGCCGGCGCGGACCCGCGCAAGATCGTACGGCGCTTGCTGTGAAAGCCAGCTTTCGGCGCTGCCTCGGGACACCTTGGACAATCGCGCGGCCATGGTTAGACTCAGAGGCTCGATGCACTGCCGCAGCACAAGTCCGCCGGGGTGCGGTGGATTCTTCATCGTCCTGGTTCAACCTCCTGGAGCGGCAATCGACATAGTCTAGCGTCCGCTGCTTTGCCCCCACAGGGTGTCAGCCCTTGCGCCAGAAATACTGCACCCTTGGGCTTTTCGCGGTGCCAGATCAAACAAACACCCCTGTACCGCGCAGCATCCAAAGCGCTTACAAGTAACCTTCAACATTATTTACAATTATATTACCTTAATGATAATATTCCTTGTGATGGTCAGCCGCCTGCCCGATCATTCCGCCCCAGGTTCCGGGCTCTTCGCTTCTTCACAAGTAACAAAATCTCCCGTCGTCCATCCCTTTTCTATTCAGCCATTTACAAATTGCTCTTCCCGCAACTTCTTTGTTTTGAAAACGATCCATTTTCATGTATCCCGTACTTCCTTGCCTCCCTGCCTCTTCCAGTCAGCAGTCACCAATCACCAGCCCCAAACGTTGTATCATTCCACCTTGTGAACATCCTGCTGAACGAAGTCGAATGCCGCGTCCTGGGCTCCCTCATCGAAAAAGAGATCACCACTCCTGAATACTATCCGCTTTCGCTGAACGCCCTCGTCAACGCCTGCAACCAGAAATCGAATCGCGATCCCGTCATGAACCTGGACGAAGCTGCCGTCCGCCAGGCTTTGCATTCTCTGGATGGAGAATCCCTCGTCCGCTATGTCAGCGCTGCGGACAGCCGCGTCACCAAGTACGAGCACCGCCTCCAGGAAGCCTTCAACTTCTATCGTTACGAGGTCGCCATCCTCTGCGTCTTGTTGCTGCGCGGCCCGCAGACGCCCGGCGAACTTCGCGGCCGTGCCGAGCGCATGCACCCTTTCGACGACCTGGGTGCCGTGCAATCCAGTCTGCAGCACCTGATGAAGCGCGAGCCCCCGCTCGTCAAGGTTCTTCCCCGGCAGCCCGGGACCAAAGAGGCCCGCTACGTACATCTTTTGTCCGGCGACGTAGAGGAGTGGGATGCCAAGTCAGTAGCTGAGCCGCAACTCCCTCCTGCGTCCGCCGACGGAGAACGGATTACTCACCTGGAGAAGGAAGTCGCCGCACTTCGCAACGACGTTGCCGACTCTCAAAAGGAGATTGCCGACCTGAGAAAAGAATTCGCCCAGTTCAGAAAACAATTCGAGTAGGAAGCACTCTTCTTGTAGGAGAGCCATTCTGTCGGCTGTACTGAGCGCGGCTTGCTCTGTTTGCTCAGCGTCTTGGCGCTTAACAGGAACTTGTTACGGGTGGATGCGTGCCGCCCAGCCGCCGCCGGGCGCCAATTTGATTTTCAGTTTCGTGGATTTGTTGACCCGCATTCTCACTTTCTTATAGTCGCTGGCCATGCGGTCGGCGTTTACTCCGTCCTGATAAGCTTCCATCGAAAAATTTCCTTCGGGCAGGAAGGAGAAATCCACTTCGAGTTCGCGCGCCGTCCAATCCGTCATCGCGCCCACATACCAGTCGCTGCCGTTTCTTCTCGCCACCAAAACGTATTCAGCGATGCGGCCATCAAGGACTTTGGTGTCATCCCAGACGGATGGAACGGGAGCTAGAAACTCCATCGCCTCCGGTTCGCGCAAGTAATTCGACGGGCTGTCGGAAAGCATCTGCAGGGGGCTCTCGAATACCACGTACATAGCGAGCTGATGGCAGCGCGTACCCAGTGCCATCGGCTGCTGGTGGATTGGTGCAAAGGTGGTTCTAGTGGCGTTCCGCATTGCTCCAGGCGTGTAGTCCATGGGGCCAAGAAACATTCTTGTAAAAGGAAGCGTGACGTTGTGTTTTGGTTCGGAGTCGGCGCTCCATTTGCTCCACTCCATCCCGCGAACTCCTTCCCCACTGATCATGTTGGGCCACGTGCGGGTCATGGTGATTTGTTTCTGTCCGCCGTGAAAATCGACGAGCATTTTGCGCTTAGCGGTTTCGCGGCTGACTTTGTGGTAGAAGTTGATCAGCAGCTGATCATCCCGCTGCATGAAATCGACTTTGATTCCCTGGATCCCCCACTTCGCGTATTGATCGAGAGCGGGGATCAGCTGATCGTCGAGCGACTTCCAGATCACCCAAAGAATGATTCCCACGTTTTTTTCTTTGGCGTAAGCAGTCAGCTCCTCCATATTTATTTCCGGCACGACTTCCAGCACGTTTCCAAGTTTGTACCAGCCTTCGTCCAAAATGATGTACTGGAGGCCATATTTCGCGGCGAAGTCGATGTAATACTTATAGGTCTCGGTGTTGATTCCCGCCTTGAAATCCACATCGTAAATATTGTTGTAGTTCCACCAGTCCCACGCGACTTTGCCCGGCTTGATCCACGAGGTGTCTTGCAACTGCGACGGCTTCGCCAACAACCACACAAGCTGGTTTGTCAGCAGGTCTGCGTCTCTCTCAACAATGCCCATAAGCCGCCAGGGAAAAGTGCGCGTGCCGGAAGTAACGGCGATGTAATCGGCGGCTTCAACGACTCTGAAATCGCGGTCTTTCTGCAATTTTTCTTTTAGCGGGTAAAGCGGGAACGTACCGGCAAGTCCGAAGCCGCCGGTGCCGCGCAGCCACATTCCCGGATAATCTTCCACATCCGATTCGGCGATCGCGAGCTTGGCGCCTCCTCCGGCATCCGCAACTGCAGGCATGGTGGCGATGAACGCCGGATCGATTTCGCGCAAATGTTGCGGAACATACTTTCGCTCGTTGTGCGAAAACATGCTGTCTTCCTGTGGATAATAGACGATGGAATCTCCGGGGAAATTGAACTTTACTTCTTCGCTGAAGACTTTCACCTGCTGCTGAGGAAGCGACGTTTCGAATCGGTAGGCGGCGCCTTCGTTGTAGGCGCGAAAGACGACGGCGTACCGGCCTTCCATTTCGAGGCGCAATTCATTGTAGTTTTCGCGAATTCGGGCAAACTTCTGACGCACCAGTGGCTCAACGGTCTGGTCGTAAGTAAGTTTTTTTGCGGCGAGGACTTTCGGGTCTAGGCCTAGAGTCTTGTGGTCGATGTCGAGAGACAGAGTCGAATCCTGCAGCAAAGTGCGGCCTTTCAGGAGCACGTCGTAGCGGAGGTGTTGGGCGGTGCGGATTCTGATTTCGATCCGGTTGTCAGGAGAACGCAGGTCGTAGCTCGATTGCGCAGCAGCTGTACCGGCCGTGGTCAGCAATGCGGAAAGTAGAGCTAGCAAGGGCAGCGGCCTTAGTTTCAGACTGTTGACCACGGCAGTCTCCTCTCCGATAGAACCGTTGCGATGGGCCTGCCCGACAGGCCGCGCCACTTTACGTTTTAGGCGAGGCTTTGTAAAGAGCTTCACCTAGCAGGGCGAGCCAGCCGAAAGGCGCCAGCGGTCCCAGTCCATCGCGCTACCCCGGCTGGCCGAAGCTCTATTTCGAGCCTGAGAAACGCAACACCTTCCCATCGACGGGTGACGCTCCTATGCATTTCCGCGAATCATTTCACTCGCCCGCTGGAGGCTGGATGAAAGTTGGTCTTGATTACTTCTCGTTGAAAACAGCGTCGAGTGCTGCTTGTGAGATGGTTTCATCAATCTCAGATTTGGCGCCAGTGGCAGCAATACCGCCGATGGTCTGGCCGTCCAACTACAGTAGCTGGGGAGTCCGCCCTGGTTGGGGAAAAAGTCCGGAAAAACGAGGACATCGAGATGGCCTTTTTTTGACTGCATGGGCGCCGTCCTTCGAGGGAATCTTGTCGAGCGCAGCCTGGCGGGCTTTCTTTTGGGCGAATTCGATGGTGTTGAGCGGAGCGGCACCCGCTTTCGGGAGAAAAAGCAGATTGCCACTTTCGTCGACAGTGCAGATGGTTACTTCAACATTTAGCTTTTTCTGGCCTGCGCTTCAGCGGCCGCGACCATTAGTTTTGATTGCCGCGAGGTTCACAGATTTTCTGGTGGGCAGATCGGCAGAGTACGCCGCCGCGAAGAAACCGAGCACGGCAAAAAGTAGTTTGGACAGGTGCAAAATGCTACCCCTGGCCACTCAAATGTGCCAGTTAAACGTGGCCTTGGGTGGCACACTGGGCGCGAGCGGCGCAGGTGATAACCGCGTGCGAGACCTGATGTGTGAAGCCTCGGCTAACTGTTGCGTGCTATAACGGTGAATCGGTCGGGAAGAAGCCCAGAGGTTTGAAATGAGGGATTCCGTCCTCAAGAGATAAACCCTTACAGACTACACGGTTACCGCTCCTTGGCGCCGAGTACCCCTCCTGGCATGGGCCTGCACGTTTCTAATGGATTTTACCGCCTGTGAGCAAGAGGTCTGCTATTCTCACGGAAACATGGCTTGCAACTCGGGTATTTACCTGATAGCCCTTGCAGCGGTTCGCCTGCTTGAAGGGGCCGGCAAGTCATGGTACTTGTTGCTAATTTGCAGGGGGCTAAAGCAATCCGTGTGTACAAGTTCAACCCGCCGAGCGCAAGGAGAATCGATTCATGTCCAAACGAGAGATCACTTCAAGGGACTCGGAGGCCAGGGGCGGTCCAGCGGTGGAAATAGTGCGGAGCGAAGCGCCGTCAGAGCTTCTTCGCGAACTCGTGGCGCACCTTCGGCAAAACCGAACGCTGTTGCGCGAGGAATGGGTGGTGCGCATCTCGGAGACGCGCCTGCTGACGGCCATGACCAAAGAAGAGATCTTCGCGGAAGCGACTTCGGTGTACGACAGCTACGTGGAGGCTCTGGAAACCGAAGCATTCGAAGCGCTGCAAGCTTATGCGCGCAACCTGTCTGAACGCATCATTCCGCGGGGCGTGGAAACCCACGAAGTCGTGGGAATCGTTCTGCTGCTGCGCGACGTCCTGGCGCGGTCCCTCTTCGCAAAGTACCAGACGGATTTCAAGAAATTGAATCGCATCCTGGATGCCTACGAGCCTGCCGCGAACCGCATCGCGAACACCGTGGCAGTAGGATTCGTGCAGGAGCGCGAGCGCGTCATCCGCCAGCAACAGGAAGCGATCCGCGAACTCTCCACGCCGGTGCTGCAGGTCCGCGAACGATTGCTGATTCTGCCGATCATCGGCGTGATCGATCCACAACGCGCCCGGCAGTTGACAGAACAACTCCTGCGTGGCATCCGCACGAATCGCGCAAAAGTCGTGGTGATCGATATCACCGGTGTGGCAGCCATGGACGTGACGGTAGCGAACCACTTGGTGCAGACGGTGGAAGCTTCGCGGCTGCTCGGCGCGACGGTCATTGTCACGGGCCTTTCACCGGAGATTGCGCAGACGCTGGTGACCATCGGCGTGGACCTGGGGAAGATGAACACGGTGGGCGACCTGCAAGGCGGCATCGAGCAGGCGGAAAGACTGCTGGGATACAAAGTGGTGACACTGGCGGAACCCCGCCAAGCTTAACGGAAGGAGGGCTACGTGGAAGTCCCCATTCTGAAACAGGGAGAGGTCCTGATTGCCACCTTTCAGGCGGCTCTCTCGGATGCGGACCTGGAGCACTTGCGGCGGGGTCTGGTGCAGCAGGTGGTCAGGTTTCGTTCTCGCGGGGTCATTGTGGACGTGACGGCGATGGACGTGATGGACTCGTTCGCCTCGCGGACGCTGCGGGAGATCTCACACATGATCCGGCTGCGCGGCGCCGAAACAGTGATCGTGGGGATTCAGCCGGAAGTGGCGTTTGCCATGGTTCAACTTGGACTGACGCTGGAAGGTGTTGCGACGGCGCTGGACCTGGAAGAAGGTTTGGCGTACTTGATTGAAAAATTCAAGAACATAGACTGAGAGAGACACTGTGAGGGCGGGAGAAATCCGGGTGGCCATCAACTCGGACCAAGATATCGTAGCAGCCCGTCAGAAAGGCCGCGCTCTCGCAACCGAACTTGGCTTTACGACTGGCGACGCCACACTCATCGCCACGGCTATTTCCGAGCTGGCGCGCAACATCGTGTCCTACGCGCGCAAAGGTGAAATCAGCCTGAAAATGGTCCATGGGTCGAGCCGCCAGGGCATCTTGATCATCGCTTCCGATAGCGGCCCGGGAATCCGGGACATTCGTCAAGCAATGCGGGACGGGTTCTCGACGTCGGGAAGCCTTGGACTGGGGCTGCCGGGAGTGCGCCGCCTGATGGACGAGTTTGAAATTACCTCCGAACCGAGCCAGGGGACGATCGTGAGGGTGAAGAAGTGGAAACAATAAAGGCACCGCTGGTGGAGTATGGAGTGGCGAAGTTTGTTCTCCCGGGTCAGGGTGAATCGGGCGACCAGCATCTGGTTTGCTGTAACCACAGTGGAATTCTGATCGCGGCGATTGACGGAATAGGACACGGAGAAGAAGCTGCCAACGCGGCGAAGACGGCGGTTTCCATTCTCAAAGCGGGAGCGGACGAACCGGTCATTTCACTGCTAAAGAGCTGCCACGAGGGGCTCCGCTGGACGCGCGGAGTCGTGCTCAGCCTTGCTTGGATTGACACGGAGGGTGGCTTGATGACGTGGGCCGGGGTCGGCAACGTGCAGGGAGCATTGATGCGCGCCGGCGCCCAGAAGGGAAGCGTGCAGGAAGTGCTGCTGCTGCGTGGCGGTGTCGTTGGTTCGCAATTGCCAGCGCTGCAGGCCGCAGTGCTTCCCATTGCGAAGGGGGATACTCTGGTATTTGTTACGGATGGGATTCGAGGTGAATTTGCCGAAGGTCTCTCCGCGCTGGAATCCCCGCAAAGAGCCGCGGAGAGAATTCTGGAACGTCACTGCCGGGGAAATGATGACGCGCTCGTTTTGGTGGTGAGGCTAACCGGAGTTCAGGCATGAAGACGGCAGCGAAACGGAGAGGAAAGACGCCCGCAAATTTTGAAGAAGAATATCGCTCGGCGTTTGGTGAATACACCCGGAGCGGCGGCGAGGCCGCGCTAGGCCGGGCCTACGAGCTGGGGCGCCGCGCCATCACCGAGAAAAAGAGCTTCATGGAAATCGCATTCATGCATCATCAGGCGATCTACGGGATGCTTGCCGAGGCACAAGGCGCGGCGCAGCACCAGGAATTGCTGAAGGCGGCTGGAGATTTCCTGGCAGAGATGCTCTCGCCATACGAAATGGCGCACCGCGGAGTGCAAGATGCGATCGCGGCGTTGCGGCACCTCAATGAAACGCTGGAGGAAGAAATCAAGCGGATCGCGTATGCCGTGCACGACGAGGCCGGGCAGCTTTTGGTGGCCGTGCATCTTGCGCTCGCCGACGTCGCGCGGGAATTGCCGGAACGTCACAAAGAGCAGATGGGGCGGGTTGAAGAATTGCTCAACCAGGTTGAAAAGCAGTTGCGGCGGTATTCCCACGAACTTCGGCCAACGGTTTTGGACGATCTTGGATGGATACCGGCGATCCGCTTCCTGGCCGAAGGGGTTTCGAAGCGCGCCAATCTGCCCATCCATATCAAGGTGGCATTTGCCGGGCGCCTCCCCAGCACAACCGAGGTGGCGCTGTATCGAGTCGTCCAGGAAGCCTTGACCAACGCGGTCAAGCATGCAAAGGCAGGCAATATCTGGGTGCGCGCGTGGCGAGACGAGTTCGTGTTGTGTTGCTCGATCCGGGACGACGGAGCGGGTTTTGACGTTCGCGCTCTTCAAGCAACGGGTTGCCGGAAGGGGTTGGGCTTGATCGGGATGCAGGAACGCTTGAGTGCAATCGGTGGAACGGTGCGCATCGAATCGCACCGGGGGCGAGGAACTGAACTTTTGATTCGACTTCCATTGGAGGATGCATATGCCAATTCGCGTGGCGCTCGCTGATGATCATGTCCTGGTACGCCAGGGCTTAAAGTCATTGCTCGAGCGAGAAGAATTTAGAGTCGTTGCGGAAGCTGCTGATGGACAGGAAGCGGTGACCCAGGCAGTATCACTTAATCCGGACATCGCCATCATGGATATCAGTATGCCGATGCTAAACGGGATAGATGCGGCACGGGAACTCGGCCGTGCCTGTCCGAAAACGAAGGTGATTCTGCTCACGCAGCATGAAGAAGATCAGTACATCCTTGAGGCGTTAGAAGCTGGCGTAAAGGGATATGTGCTGAAAAACCAGGTGGCGAGCGACCTGGTACACGCCATTCAGCAAGTTTCACGAGGGATGTTCTATTGCTGCAACTGATTGCGGAGGGGAAGTCGACGAAGGACGTGGCTTCTCTGCTGGACATCAGCGTGAAAACGGCGGAATCACATCGATCAAGACTCATGCGGAAACTGGATATCCATGAAACGGCAAGTCTAGTACGCTATGCAGTCCGTCGAGGTCTGGTGCAACCCTAAGTGGCTAGGTTTCCCGTTATTTGGTCTTGGTCATATCGCTCGGCCCACTCGCGCGTGGATATGCGGGTTTTGTCTTGCGGCAGAAGATTGTTTCCTGAAGCTGGAGGACGAAGTATTCTTTGGCCATCCCGATGTCGTTTGTGAGTTTGACGAAGCTTCAGCTCACCCGGCCTACCCGACCAGTCAGGCCGATACTCACTTGGGCGCCGCTAATTACAAGCTGTACTGAGCAGTCTGCGATATTGCCGCGTGGCCTCGGCATTTCCTTTTTTCGAGGCCGCAGCAAGCAGGACGCGGGCTTGTTCGCAGCTTTTGGGCACGCCGTTTCCTGTCAGGTAAAGCTGAGCGAGTGCAATTTCCGCCGTCGTGTTGCCCTCCCCTACTGCTTTCCAGAGGTGCTGCAATGTTGTGGCGCTGTTTCTCGCACCGATGGCGTGGCGCAGGGGTTGCGGAGGGTTCGGCCGTTCGGCGGCATGAGCGTTTGCCGGCGGAGAATTCTCCGGCAGAGGCTCGACCGTGGAGGGCTGGGCAGAGTTTTCCAAAGCTTTGCTAGAAGATATCTCCGTACTCGACTCGTTGGCGATAGGGCGGTCGTCCTGAACCGGGCTTGCGGGCAGCGCGGGCGCGGGGTCCGGCGATGGAGGCAGCGGCTGATTTACCTGCAGTAGTTTCTTTCCGAGCCGAATCAGCGAGCCGCCGATTCCGGGGCGAAAATTCTGGAGAAACACGAAGATCATCAAAGCGAAGATAGAAATGAGAATTCCCGTGGCGGCGCCACGCATGTATTGCGGCCGAGATTGATGCATTTGCCGTTCGCATGTAGGCGATTCCGGCGGGAACAAAGTCGTTGGGAAAGCGTGGACGCTGGAAGCCCGGGCGGCGGGAATCCTTGTGTCAGGCGGCGGAATGTTGTGCGCGAAAGAAGCAAGGAGACCCATGTCGTCTCTCGCCTGCTGTTCCTGTCTGTCCCTTCCGATTAATTCATCAGTATTCAAAGGTCCTGGGTTTGCTTGAGGGTTTGCGGGCGCGGCTCGCTGACTCAACCAGCCGCGGACCCGTTGGCGAACATCGGGAGCAAGTTCCGCAAATCTCAAGCCACCAACCTTTTTCAATTCATCCGTCCAGACGACTTGGCCGGCGGCCATGATCCGTTCGTGAGTGCCCGGCACGATAGCGAAACGGATTGTGCCCGTCTGATGGAGGGGAGCGATGGCGAAAAAGGAGATACCACCCTCCGAGGCGTTCAAAACGATGCCTCCGTTCTCCGGTTCAAAATGGACGTAGGTGAGTTTCTCCGGCTGCTTCCTGGGTTGCTGGCGGCGTTCAGTTTCCATTGCGAAATTGGGCGTTGTTGACTTCCAACGCTGGATTCAATTCGTCTGCCCGGAGGGGCGGCGACGTGACCGGCGAGCCGGGCGGAGAAAGGCTCCGTGAAAGAACCTTGCCGCTCCATCGAACATGGATCGCCAACGAGGCGCTCCACGATCGGAGTGCAAGACGTGTTTGATCCAAAGAATCATATCATTCCCGCGATGTGCAAGTGCGGTTGATTCGCGGACAGCGTTAAGCCTTCTTTCCGAGAAGAACTCGCTTGCCGAGGGTGCCGGCGAAAAGCGGCAGATCGAGAAGTCCGGGCAGGGGATCGTCCCAGGCAAAAATGGCAGACTCCAGAGGTCTTCGCAGTGACCGCGCATAATCCCGAACTGAGAGCCGGCCGCTCAGGATTTCCCGGATTGCCACCGACATGTCGCTGCTCATGTGCATCCAGCGCTGGCCGGCGCGCCCGTGCAGTTGTGAGAAAGATTCGCCCTTGAGGAGGAGCCAAAGGAGGTGAGGGAAGTCAACCCCACAGCGCCTTGAAAGGGTGTGCCAGCCCCAAACGCGCGGATTGATGTCGATAACCTTATATTGACCGTCCCGCGGGTCTTTCTTGAACTCGACTTCCACAAGGCCCGTGAAGCGCAACGCCTTCAACAGCCGCACGGAGGGCTCGATAACTTGTGGCTCATCCACTGTTTCGACGTAGGTGCTGAATTGTCCGAAATCCATCGGATACTGCCGAGTGCGCCTTGCGACAATGGAAGCGAGAGGCACACCGTCTTTGCAAAGAGCGGCGTAGGAAAACTGCGATTCACCGCCCCCGGGCACCAATTCCTGGACGATTAGGTTTTCAGGGGCAATCAGCGCGCATGCCTCGTCATAGCGTGCCAGCAATGAAGCACGATCATCGATCCGCCAAGCTTTAGGGACGGCGAGACTGCCAGGTTCCATCCTGAGCGCGGGCTTAAGGATCAAGGGGAAAGAATGGTCTAGGGCAACGAGTTCTTCTCGGGTGTTTGGAGCGGCGGCCCAGGGTTGATGAACGCCGAGGTCGCGTGCAAGACGGTGCAGGAGCCGCTTGTCGCAGGCCCAACGCAGCTCTTCCCAAGGAGGCACGGTGAGCCGATAGTGACTCGCCAGCGCCTCATAGTTGCGCGAAACCAGCGTGACAGCGTAGTCGTCGGTGGGAAAGAGCACCCACCCATTAAGATAATATTTGGCCGCCAGGTCCAAGAGAAAGTCAATTTGTCTCTGTTCTTCCTTGGGTGGCCAGGAAATGTTGCGGCAAACATATCGGGAGGTTGTTGCCACAAGATGTCCACCCTGCTTGATCACCCAAACAGGAATTCCGCGACGACCCAAGCTGCGCACCACACCGAGGCCCCGGTAGTCCGCACCCATGATCAACGCGCCGGCGGATCCGGCGTGGACGCCGGCGCTAAGATTCGAGGAATTCAACGTCTCCGGCAGCGCGGCTGTAGCTGACATAGATCCCTACGAGGCGGCGTGATTCGGGGCATTGCGAAGGATCTTGCGCGTCAGCTCAAGGGCAGCGAACGCCGAGCCAGCGACGAAGCGCGAGAGCGGGCCAAAACTCCAAGCGGCGGGGGCGCCCAGGAAGTGCAGACCGGGAACAGAGGATTCGAATCCCACGTCAAGTTGTGGATAGCCGCCGATTTGACGGATCGAGGAAAGCAGTTTCACGGCGAGGAACGGATAGCGGGAGATGTCCACACGGTAGCCAGTCGCAAGCAGAACGTGATCGACGCGCCGCTCACTGCCGTCACCCAATTTAAGAATTACGCGGTCGCCGAGGGTTGCAGTGGAAATGACTGCCCGTCCCGTCGTTATTGGAAAGTGTTGGCATCGCGGTTTCAACCAGGCTGCACCCGCCGGCCGGATGGCGCGCACCGCAAGGCGGTTCTGCACCAAACGGGGCAGTCGCCGGAACAAATTTGGACGTGCCACGAGGTGGCTAATCCCGGCTTGGCCCACGTCAGGTGGCGCGTACAGCATGCGTGCGATTGGCCGACAGGTGTGCACCCAAGGACTCCGCCACAGCCAACGGACAATCGGGGTTCGGACTAACACTTCAACCTCAGCTCCCATCTCATTTAACAGTGCAGCCGATTCGAGTGCGCTCTGCCCTCCGCCAATCACGGCGACTTTCTTTCCAGAAAAACGGCTGAGATCGGTGTGCGCGGAGGCGTGCGAGGCTAACGAGGACGGGAGAGACCTAAATTCCTGTGGATGCCAAGCGAAGGGCATGATTCCAGCGGCAATAACGACTCGCCGTGCTTTTAGATTTTCCCCGTTTTCCAGTGTGAGGTGGAACCCAGATCCGTTCTTCTCCACCCGGTCCACTTTCCGAGAATCCAGGTCGGGCGCGACTTGATTCTGAAACCAACGCCCATAGTCGGTGAAGCGGTGGAGCGGGAACGGCGCGGTGAGCGGGTTCCCTTTGGCCGCTGCATAGGCTTGCAATGACAGCGCACCGGCGGGATCGGAAAGGTGTGACCCCTCCAGGGGAGAGCGGAGAAGCATGCCCTTGGGCATGTGTCTCTCCCAGAAAGACATCGGTTCACCGAAGACACGGACATCCAGACCATCCGCGGCTTTCAAGTGCGCGGCCGCCGAGAGTCCGTAGGGACCAGCTCCAAGAATTGCTACATCACACGCCGACATTGGCCTCCACTCCTATGGATTGTCCAAAATGCTCTCATAATAGTGAGTAGCTTCATGTTGAACATCCTTGATGGAATTGGTGAAACTTTACAGGCTCATACTCATGCATACCGTACTTAACCTTCACAACTGTGACAAGACGGTACATACCGGAACGGTCCGAGGGGAATGTCCGTAGAACGGGAGCGGGTAGAGACCTGCAGGAATTAGGCGAAGGGATCCTGCCCGAGCCAGACTGAAATTCCTGAGATCAGAAATTATGGCTGGCGTGGGTTCTAATCAGGCGAGGATGCGGATTTGGGTCCGCCAATCTCTACCGGGAGGTAAGTTGCTAAGGCCGACGTGAAAAGCGCTGCGCCCTCGGAATTGAGATGGAGTTCATCGGGCTGGTAGAATCTTTCTGAAAGCGTTGCCGGATCAATAGGCACCAGGGAATCGACCCCTGCCTTTTCTGAAGCGATGGCCATTTGGCGGACCGACTGTTCCGAAGAGGGAGTCGGTGGGACCAGGAGGATCAGTTTTGCCCCGTGCGCTTCACACAGTTGACGCAAATTCCGAATCCGGGCAGTCGTGATGGCCGCAAGTTCCGGACCTGGCGGCAGTGCCGGTTTGGGCTTTACCAGCGAGAAAAGCTCTTTGCAATGAGGAACCATGCGGCGGAGCACTTGCGTTCGAATAACGCTGCGGGTGTCCCAGAATACACTCAAGTGCGCAAGCAACAGGTTACTCGTGGCAGTGCGATCCAGATTTAAATCGGCAGCGGCACCGAGGACGTCGCGGACGTCAAAAAACAGCATCGGAGCATAGTCCTGCCGCACGCTATTTTGAAGAAAGCTATTCACGCCGACGCCCAGGACCACGACCTGGGGCCTTGCACCTTGACGAAAGAGGCGCTGCAGGCCATACAGCCAGTCGTAGTAACCAGTGGCTTCAAGAAAGATGGGATATATCCGCATCTTGCTGGAGGTCAATTCCTGCAGGCGGTCTACGTCTATTCCTTCCATGAGTAAGGAATTGCCCACCATCAGAACGGATGCTGGTTCGCCAGACCTTGAGGAGCGCACCTTGACGGCCTCAGCGTATTGCTGGGATACGCGAGCGTAGGTTTCCGAATCTTGTTTGAGAAGGTAACTGGCACAAATCTCAGAAAGAAGGACAAGAATAGCGCAGATGCCCAGCAGCACCCTTAGGTAGACCAGGGCGGGAGACTTAGAACTGGAAATAGACGAAGGCATTGAGATTGTTCCCCGAAAAGAGTGCAAGAATGATGAGTGTGAAAGCCGCGAGCGCGGTCCGAACAGAATAGGGAGCGGTTGCAAATGGGTATTCCTGGTTGCTGGCTTCCATCAACAGATCCACGACGAACAAAGGTATGGAGAAAAGACAGAGCATGAAGAACGCCGAGGCGTACTCAGTGCGCCAGGCGAAGTTAGACAGGCCAGCCAGGAACTGCACCGCCGCAGGGAGTGAGGTGGCACGGAAGAATGCCAAGCTCAGACAAAAGACATTGAATGTCAGGATTCGCTGGGCCCAAAGGGAGAAGATCCCGGCGGAATGTTGGGGCAGGGCTGCAACTTTTTGCTTTGTTTTGGCAGGAAAAAAGTAACGTTCCGCAGCCAAAACAGTGCCATGAATTGCCCCAAAGACCACAAACGTCCAGTTTGCGCCATGCCAGAGGCCAGCCAGGACCATAGTAACTAGAAGGTTTCGCGAGGTTTTCCATTCGCCGCCGGCACTGCCTCCCAAAGGAATGTACAAGTAATCGCGGAGCCAGGTGCTCAAACTGATGTGCCAGCGCCGCCAAAACTCCTGAAGGCGATGTGACAAATAGGGCTGCCGGAAGTTGACCATGAAATGGAAGCCCAGCAATTGAGCGCTACCGCGCGCAATATCGCTGTAACCGCTGAAGTCGCCATAGACTTGCCAGGCAAACGCGTAGGTTCCGATCAGAACAACCCAAAAATTCGAAGGACCGAATTGGCCGCCAAAAGCCGCGTTTGCGAGCAGTGCACAATTGTCCGCGACTACGCATTTGCGCACGAGGCCAGAAAAAATAAGCATCAGGCCGTCGAAAAAACGATCCGCATCGAAGGTGCGGTCCTTTTGAACTTGAGGAAGAAGATGTCCCGGTCTTTGAATCGGTCCGGCAATCAAGTGCGGGAAGAGGCTGATGAAGAGACCATAGTCCAAGAAGGACTTAGCCGGTTCCAGCCTGCCTTTATAAACGTCCACGATGTAGGCAACCTCTTGAAAGGTGTAAAACGAAATGCCCGGTGGAAGAATCACGCGAATGAGGGGCAGAGGAATATGGTGAATGCCCAGGGTCTCCAGCGCACTCGAAAAGGACCCTGTGAAGAAATCAAAATACTTGAAGACCCCGAGAATCCCAAAATTCAACATGAGTGAGAAGATAAACCACTTCTTGCGGTTCGAGTCCGTACGGCTGGGCGTGATTCTCTGGGCGATCAGAAAATCCATCGTGGTGCTGGCGATCATGAGTGCAAGGAAGCGCCAGTCCCACCAGCCGTAGAAAAAGTAGCTTGCCAGTAGCAGGAAAATGTTTTGCGCGCGATGGCTCAGGCGCCAATACACCGCCACTACGGGGATCAGGAAGAGGAAATAGGCTGGAGAGTCAAAGAGCATAGGACCAAATCAATGTTCTCATTTCAGTCTCTCGCACTGGGTCAGACTGAGCATATTCAAAGGGGCATGACCTAGACAATCCATCGAATCGGGGCATTGGAGTCAGGGGAATCTCTGAGTTTCGATGCGGGATATACCTGCGGCCTAAAATGGAATTGAGGAGATTGCAGAATTCGTACTTGGCGAAGGATTCCCAGCGCGACCGTGAAACCTGCAATCTCGCCCAATGAGGTGAAACTGTTTGCTGCTCGTTCTTCAAGTCAAGGTTCACCAACTTGACAGGTACTCGCGACCCAGGCGCGCAGTGGTCGTGATGTGCCAGGAAGGAGCCGCGCCAGTCTCGTTAAGGCATGTACGTTCAGGCTTTTAAGGTCTTAACCGGATTGTGAGGAGGTTGGGCGTCAGCTAGCTTACTGCCCTGGGCCATTTCCTTCTCCTGTGGCGCCGCGGTTGGAAAGACGACAGGAGCGTTTGAGGGAACCCCGGACCAACACCGTGAGAGGGTCGTCCGAATCTTGGGACTCTTACGGCGGTAGCTTCTCTAGGGAGTCAAGCATGAGTTTACGCCAACTACAGTGGCCATGGTTTGCGATCCTGGCCAGAACCGGCAGAGAAAAGTCGACGACGCTGCTTCTGGAGAACTTGGGCTACCAGTGTTTCTTGCCCGTTAGTAAGTCCAGGAGGCAGTGGTCTGACCGCATTAAGGAGTTGGAGGTTCCGTTGTTCCCTGGTTACCTGTTTTGCCGGATGAATCCGCACAATCGCCTGCCCGTGCTCCAGACTCCGGGTGTTATCCAGATCGTGGGAGTTGGCAAGAGCCCGATTCCAGTAGAGGAAGAGGAGATCTCAGCCATCCAGCGCGCAGAGAAAAGCGGTCTATCGGTAATGCCGTGGCCCTACCTGAAAGTCGGCCACGTTGCACGAATCGAGGACGGGCCGCTGTCCGGTTTGACCGGAATCGTCGTAAAGATCAAGTCGGGATTGAAGCTCGTGCTATCGGTTACCCTCCTGCAACGATCCGTCGCCGTCGAAGTCGATCGCCACTGGCTGAGCGTGCATCCCAACGGAGGTCCAAGCGCATTTAAGGATGCCACAGACTCCGAGACTCCTGTTGATCCGGCCCATCTATCCGGAGCGCAAGTCTTCGCGAACAAGCTGGTTGAGGCGGACTGATCGTGCCGGAAAGACATCTCACGCCAGAGAAGGAGGCGCCGGTGCTTCACAAGAATATGGTGCATGCTAGTTTCCTGGTTTATCTGACAATCATGGGAGCTGTCGCGGCACAGGCGCAGGAGGCCGCCCCCGCAATTCCTCCCGTTCCACAAGCCATTACCGCCAGCGGAGGCGGGGACGAGGCTGGGCACGGACAAACGCCTGTGCTGCAGCACCGCAATAGCCGATATCAATTGCATTCATCGGATGTTCTGGAATTGAGTTTTCCGTTCACGCCAGAGTTCAATCAGGCTGTGACCATCCAGCCTGACGGATATATCACCCTTCGCAGCGTGGAAAGCATAAAGGTGGACGGAAAAACGATACCGGAGCTGGTTGATTTGCTGCGGAGCACTTACGCCAAGATTCTGCACGACCCAGTAATCAACGTGGAGCTGAAGGATTTTGAAAAACCATACTTCATTGTGGGCGGTGAGGTGGGGCACCCCGGAAAATTCGATTTGCGCGGAGATACCAGCGTCGCCCAAGCAGTGGCCATCGCCGGCGGCTTGAGAGATTCTGCGAAACATTCGCAGATCTTGCTGTTCCACCGCGTGCCGGACGGCTGGATGCAAGTGAAAAAGGTGAACCTGAAGAAGATGCTCAAGGAGGCCAACTTGGAGGAGGATGCCCACCTGCAAGCCGGCGATTTCCTGTTCGTGCCAAAAAACGCGTTTTCCAAGATCGAGAGATTTATTCCGACGTCGTCAGTCGGTATGTATACGAACCCAGTCCTGCCCTAGCCCGTTTTTCCAGGAGAGTGAGGTTTAACGTCATGATCGAGAGAGACTTGGACGCCACGGCAGCAGAGGGCACGCAGGCCTTCCATTTGCGTGACTTCCTGGAAATCGGTTTTCGGCAGCGCCGGGTGATCATTAACTCATTCCTGGGGATCTTTTCAATCGCGGTGCTGTTGGCCTTCCTCTTGCCGAAACAGTACGAGGCCCAGATGAAAATTCTGGTGAGACACGAACGTGCCGAGTCGGTGGTGTCGCCAGAACGCGAGTCGCCGGTTCAGTGGCGCACCGAAGTGAGCGAGGAAGAACTGCAATCGGAAGCGGAATTGATCAAGTCGAGGGACCTACTCACAAAGGTAGTCGTCGCTTGCGATCTTCAAAATCTTGGCCTCAGCTCCTTCTGGAACAAAACGGGGGGCAAAGACGACCAGAGGGTTTCGCGCGCAGTTCTTGCCTTGGAAAAGAACCTTACGGTGCAGCCCATCAAACTGACGAATCTGATCAGCGTCTCTTACAAATCAAGAGATCCACAGCTTGCAGCCCGTGTGCTGAACTCTCTAGCCAGCCTATATCTGGAAAAACATCTGGCCATGCACCGTGCTCCCGGCGAATTTGAGTTTTTTCATCAGCAGGCCGAGGAATACCGCAAAGCCTTGGCAAATGCCGAGGCCAAATTGACGGACTTCAGCCGTGAACAGGGAGTTGTTAATCCGGGGCTTGAGAAGGAAATCGCCGTGCGCAAGCTCGCCGAATTCGAAGCGGAGGCGAAGTCGGCACAAGCCACCATCGCAGCAACACGGCAGAGTATCCGCACGCTCGAGTCGCAGCTAGCCACGCTGCCCAAACGTGAGACCACCCAAGTGCGGACGTCGGACAATCCGCAACTCATGGAACGTATGAAATCCAAGTTGCTGGAATTGGAGCTGAAGCGCACCGAGCTCTTGACGAAATTCGAGCCGACGTACCGCCCGGTGCAGGAAGTCGAGGAGCAGATTGCTCAAACGCGTCAAGCTATCGCAACGGCTGAAAAAACGCCACTGCGGGATGAGATTACAGATCGCGATCCGACCTATGAAGCACTGCGATCCGAGCTTGCCAGGTCAAAGACGGAACTCGCCGCCATGGAGGCGCGCGCCGCTGCCATGTCGGCTCTGGTGCGCACGTACCGGACGGAGAGCCAGCAATTGGACCACAAAGAAGTTCTCCACGAGGGCATACTCCGCGTCGCCAAGTCCAACGAGGAAAATTACATGCTGTACCTCCGCAAGCAGGAGGAGGCGCGGATTTCGGACGCTCTTGACCAGCAGCGCTTTTCCAACGTGGTGGTTGCGGAACCCGCCACAGTCCCCCTTGCACCCCAAGGACGATGGCTGCTTGCCGTGCTTCTCGGCGGGCTCATCGCCAGCCTGGCGAGCGTGATGCTGGCCCTTGTGGTGGATCGCTGGGATCCGTCGTTTCGAACACCGGACGAGGTCGAGTCTTTCTTAGGAACTCCGGTAGTTGCGGCATTTCCGAAGAACGGACGGTAAAAGACAATGTTCCTCGATTACTACCGACTACGGGAGCAGCCTTTCGGCGTGACTCCGGACCCGCGCTTTCTTTACTTCTCTCCCGCGCATCGCGAGGCTCTGGCATCGCTCTTCTACGGGATCGATGCGGGGCGTGGATTTCTCGCTCTCATTGCCGAGCCGGGGATGGGTAAGACCACGCTGCTGTTCCAGCTTCTCAAGCGGCTGAAGGGTTCCGTCCTGAGCGCTTTCTTATTTCAAACACAGTGCGATTCCCACGAGCTTCTTCGTTATTTGTTGGAAGCCTTGGGTCTCGAAAGCCGCGGTCAAGATCTTGTACAGATGCATGCGCAACTGAACGAATTTCTCTATCGCGAGGCGGTGGCGGGCAGGCGCGTCGCAGTCTTCATCGACGAGGCCCAGAATCTTTCAGACACCGTGCTGGAAACGGTGCGTTTGCTTTCAGACTTTGAGGCGGCAGACAAAAAACTACTGCAAATCGTTCTTGCCGGTCAGCCGGAATTGGGGCACCGGCTGATGCGTCCTGGCTTGGCTCAGTTGCGTCAGCGCATTTCCGTCGCGGCAGGCTTGGAGCGTTTGCCGGCTGCGGAAACATTTCGTTACGTCAAGCACAGGCTCCAGGTGGCCGGATACGACGGCACCGAGTTGTTTACGCCTGCAGCTCTCACATTGATCGCGGAGCGCAGTGACGGCATACCGCGGAACATCAACAACATTTGCTTCAACGCCATGTCATTGGGTTGCGCGATGGGGTGCAAGAAAATCGAGGCCAAAGTAGTCGAGGATGCTCTGCACGATTTGTCCCTGGAATCTCTCGTCCAAAAGACGAAAATGGCGCCCACGGTCACGCCATCGCCCAACAGCGTAGCCCGGACTTACTATTCTTGGATGAAAACCCATCTCTTCGGACGGAAGGCCTATCTAAACGCAGTTCTGGCTGCTTTGTTGGCATGTTTAGGAATCTATGTTGGGGCGCGCAGTGGCGCAAGCACGACGCGCTCCTCTTCCCAGGCGACCCATCTCAGTTCCTCAAGCACCCAGGGAACACCCAGCTCCGAGCCGCAGTCAGCGCACACGATCCCCGCTGCATTTTCCGGCGTGCAATCCCAGGCGCCCGCCGAAACCGAACCCCATGATGACTCTGCCAGCTCCTTAACGTATGTTGTTCAGCCGAATGATACGTTGCGAGACTTATGCCTGTCGATTGTAGGGCGCTACGACGCCGTGGTGCTAGAAAAGGTCCGGAAGCTCAATCCAGAGTTGAAGAATCCCAACCGCATCGAGGCCGGACAGGAAGTTCGCCTTCCTCTGTCACTCACGGATTGAGCGGAAATCCGCTCTTAAGGGATAAGAATTTCGATATCCGAAATCGGAGCAACTAAAGATTCATGAGCAGGAATTTCGAACTTCTTCAACAAACGAGCAGCGTCCAAGACCTGTTCGAAACGTCCGGCAATCCGGCGGGCCTTGTCGGCACGGCAGAATGCGAACCGCGCCCTCGGTGGACGGAGAAGCCTGAGCAGAAAGCGGTGAGGAGCGAGGCCCCGTCAATTCATTTGCCTGACCTGATTCGAGAAAAGACCAGGAATTGGGGACAGCAAGTACGGAAGCGATACAAGGAGCGCCGGAGCGATTTAGAATCCATTTCCCGCGAGGAAGAAATCAAGCTGGTCCAGCGCATCTTCCCGGTGGCGGGTCAGCGTTCGCCCCAGATCGTCCTATTTTCCTCAGTGGAGAGTGATGCTGGGTGTGCTTCGATTTCAATCCGCACGGCCGAGATACTGGCTGGCCGAGGCGATGGATCCGTCTGCGTGGTTGACGCGAACTTCCAATTGCCCTGCTTGCATCACTACTTTGGCATAGATAACTCTAAGGGACTTGCCGAGGCTGTCCTTGGATCCCTTCCGATACAGGACTTTCTGCAGAAACAGCCGGAGGCAAATCTTTGGATCCTGCCGTGCGGCGCCGCGGGCGGACAGCTGAGGTTCTCAGGGGTTAATGACCGCTTGCGCTCAAGGATGACGGAACTGCGCGGCCAATTTAAGTATCTCGTAATCCATTCGTCTCCCCTCGATCTGGATAGCGCTGCGATTCTGCTCAGCCGTTGGACGGACGGTGTGGTAATGGTGGTCGAAGCAGACACCACACGGCGCGAGACAGCGCGGCGGATGAAGCAAGACCTCGAAGCCGCGAACGTGCGTATCCTGGGAGTGGTGCTGAACAACCGCACGTTCTCCATACCAGAGGCCCTCTATCGCAGGCTTTAGAAAGCTACCCCCATGAAAGCGCGGAGGACGCGCGGCCGCGAACGCGTTCGTCGCACGAGCCTTTGGGAATTCACTACTTAGATTCTTCGTCCGGCGGCCGCTGCGCCTGCTGAGGAAGTCGCGGAGCCATTTCGAGGATTCCAGCAAAGCAACTGCTTTTCTCTACTTCGCAAATCCATTGGAGATCAAATGGCACAACAACAAACATGGCAATTTCCGAGCAGCATATCGGTATTGACAGAAGAGTCGGAGAACAATCTCTATTTCGCCTGCAAGCGGGGGATGGACGTCATCCTGGCGTGTCTGTTGCTCATCCTCCTATCACCTTTGCTGCTCCTCATCGCTATCTTGATCAAGCTGGATTCACCAGGCCCGGTCATTTTCACCCAGGAACGCGTTGGATCTGAACGGCAGTGGCTCGGGAGGACGTCCCTCTGGGTTATTCGGAACTTTCGCATGCTTAAGTTCCGGTCCATGTATCAGGATGCGGACCCCGCTGTGCACGAGGCCTACATTCGGGATTTCGTCGAAGGACGAGCACGCCCCTCCGAAGAGAGCGACGGAAAATTCAAGTTGACCAACGACCTTCGCGTGACTCGCGTCGGGCGCATTCTCCGGAAGTTCAGCCTGGATGAGCTGCTGCAACTGGTGAATGTTTTGAAAGGTGACATGAGCCTGGTCGGGCCCCGTCCCGTTCCGCCTTACGAAGTTGCCGGCTATCGAAGCGGCCACCACAAGCGACTGGCGGCTCTGCCGGGCATCACGGGTGCTTGGCAGGTGAAGGGGCGCTGCCGGGTCACCTTCGAAGAAATGGTTCGCATGGATATTGAATACGTTCGCGACGCGTCCCTGTTGCTCGATCTCAAAATCCTGTTTCTTACGATCCCAGCAGTCATATCAAGAAGAGGTGCCGAATGAACAGCACAATTCTTTCACTCGGAGTGAAGGAAGGTTCCCCGAGCGCGAAACCCCTCGGTATCGCGGTCATAGGGTGTGGCTATTGGGGAATGAACTACGTTCGAATCTTCAACGAGATGACAGATGCGCGCGTGGTTGCGGTTTGCGATCAAAGTTCCGACCGCCTGAAGGAAGTGGCGCGGCGATTCCCAGGCCTGTACTTGACCACCGAGGTCAATGATGTGATATCCGAGCCGGGCGTGGACGCGGTCGTGGTTTGCACGGAAGCGACGACGCACTACCAGGTAGCACGCGACGTATTGCTGGGTGGGAAGCATGTCCTCGTGGAAAAGCCGCTAACCACAACATCGACCGATGCCGAAAAGCTGATTGATCTGGCAGAGTCCCATTCCGCAATCTTGATGGTGGGCCACACGTTTGTTTTCAACGCCGGCGTCCAGAAAGTCAAGGAATACGTCCAGAAGGGCGATGGCCGGGTCTACTATTTATACGCCCGCAGAACTAACCTCGGTCCCATCCGCCGCGACGTGAATGCCGTCTGGGACCTGGCCCCGCACGACATCGCCATTTTCAACTACCTGCTGGACAGCTCACCAGAATGGGTCAGCGCGGTAAGCGGCAAAGTATTGCGGAACTGCCGCGACGACGTGGGATTCATTTCACTCGGCTATCCGGGCAATATTCTCGCTCACGTTCACGTCAGCTGGGCCGATCCCGACAAAGCGCGGGAGGTCGTGGTGGTCAAGAGCGACAGGCGCATCGTCTTCAATGACCTCAACGGGCTCGAGCAAGTGCGAGTGTTCGAGAAAGGTGTAAGTCTTGTGGAGCAAGAGCCGCTCAACTATGGCGAATTTCGCTTCCAGATTCGCGATGGCGACATTATCAGCCCTCGCATCGAAGCGGTCGAGCCACTCAAGCACCAGTGCCGCCATTTCCTGGAGTGCGTCAGGACGGGGAATCGCCCGGTTAGCAGCGGAGCCGAGGGAAGGGAAGTTGTGCGAGTTCTCGAAGCCGTGAATCGGTCCATCGAATGCAAAGGATTACAAGTGGAGGTAGAAAGCAAAGCTGATCATGTCCACGCAAATGTCAATGCAAACAAAACAGCCGCCGCAAATTCCCTTCGTTGATCTTACCGCGCAGTACCGCACCATCGCCGAGGAGATCAATGAGGCGACGTCCAGAGTAATCCAGGAAGCAGACTTTATCCTGGGGCGGGAGGTGCGCCTTTTCGAGGAGGAATTTGCTGCCTTCTGCGAAGCTCGATACGCGGTGGGCCTGGATTCCGGCACTTCGGCATTGGAGCTGGCTCTCCGAGCGTATGACATCGGACCGGGCGACGAGGTGATTACCGCAGCCAACAGCTTTATCGCCTCGGCTTTGGCCATTTCCCATGCTGGTGCGACACCGGTCCTGGTGGATGTGGATCCATTTACGCATACGATTGACGTGACGGGGATCGAGAGGGCGATCACCTCGCGCACCAAGGCCATTCTCCCCGTGCATCTCTACGGTCACCCGGCCCACATGGATCCCATTCGGCAACTCGCCGAGCAACGCGGGTTGATCGTGATCGAAGATGCATGCCAGGCGCACGGTGCCCGCTACAAAGGGAGGCGGGCGGGCTCTTTAGGTCATGCGGCAGCCTTTAGCTTCTATCCGGGAAAAAACCTGGGGGCCTACGGCGACGGCGGCATGGTGGTGACCAATGACGCCGACATTGCAAAACGCCTAGAGATGCTGCGCAATTACGGGCAGAAAGAGAAATATCACCACTTGTCCCAGGGCTTCAACCGCCGGCTCGACACCCTTCAGGCGGCCGTGCTGCGAGTGAAGTTGAAGTACCTGGAAAAGTGGAACGCCGCACGCCGCTGGCAAGCCGAACTCTATCATCGTCTCCTGGCGGGAACCGAACTTGTGCTTCCTAGTGAGGCTGCCGGCGCCCAATCGGTCTGGCATCTCTACGTGATACGCACCGAGCATCGCGACGCGCTGAAAGAACATCTTCTGAGCCGAGGCATTGCTGCAGGCATTCATTATCCGGTCCCCATTCATTTGCAGCCGGCTTACCAGAATCTGGGGTACAAGCGGGGGGATTTTCCGGTCACCGAGCAGTACGCCCAGCGAATCCTTTCTTTGCCGATGTACGCGGAGCTGACGCCTGAATTGATCGACTGCGTTGCCAAAAGCATCCTAACTTTCCTCTCCGCAAACCAGAATGGTCATGGGTTGTACGAGCAACTTGTCGGGCAGGCTACCCCGTCGCCCCTGTGAATTCAGCGGGAATTCCATCATGAGGAACAGTTAGCGAAATGCAGGTGCTTGGGAACCATCAGATTGCAGGATCTGAATCTGAAGCCTCTGCCTATCCCCACAATAGGATAGGGCCGCTGCCAGCCTTCCGACGCCTCCAGTCGCTAAGCGCGAATTCCCTGATCATTGCGCTCCTCAGCCCTTTTCTTGCGCTAACACGTGCGTCTGTCCAGAAAATTCTCCTGGCCGTCGTCATCCTCGATATTCCCTTACA
>WNGP01000217.1_pt1 | contig 43945 bp, 37 predicted proteins | sample 5407671 | NCBI WGS metagenome assembly WNGP01 (sample SAMN13153381, study PRJNA577476) | soil metagenome | isolation source: 40 cm soil or saprolite under Garry oak tree replicate 2 | place: USA:California | collected 2016-06-15 | reverse complement strand
CATCCTACGCAAACTTTCGTGAAGCGCAAAGTCGTTGTAGCTGGCAGATTGCGTATCGCGCAAGTATGTCGGCCGGGGGCGCCGCCCGGCCCGGCGCCGGCCTGGTTCTCGCGGTGGCACGGTCATGTCGCATTTTCGCTAGACTCCGGCGCCCGCGATGCCGATGCTGGCTCTATGCACACCGACACCGAGCGCTGCGTCAGGGCGGTCCAGTCCAAGGACGCCAGGTTCGACGGGTGGTTCTACACCGCCGTGCTGACCACCGGCATCTACTGCAGGCCGAGCTGCCCGGCGGTCCCGCCGAAGCCGCAGAACATGCGCTTCTTCCCGAGCGCGGCCGCCGCCCAGCAGGCCGGCTTCCGCGCCTGCAAGCGGTGCAGGCCCGACGCGAGCCCGGGGTCGCCCGAGTGGAACGAGCGAGCCGACCTGACGGCGCGGGCCATGCGGTTCGTCGCGGATGGCGTCGTCGACCGCGCTGGCGTGGCCGGCCTGGCGGCCCAGCTCGGCTACAGCGTCCGGCAGGTCGAGCGGCAGCTCCTGGCCGAACTCGGTGCCGGCCCGCTGGCCCTGGCCCGGGCCCAGCGGGCGCAGACGGCGCGGCTGCTGATAGAGACCACCGCGCTGCCGATGGGCGACGTCGCGTTCGCGGCCGGCTTTCCCACCATCAGGACCTTCAACGACACCGTTCGCCAGGTGTTCGCGATGTCGCCCACCGAGCTGCGCGGGCGCGCGGCGGCCGGCCGCCCGGCCGGAGGCGACCCGGCGGCGCCGCGCAGCTCGCTCGGCGTGATCTCGCTCCGGCTGCCGTTCCGGTCGCCGATGTACCCGGACAACCTGTTCGGGCACCTGGTCGCGACGGCGATCGGCGGGGTCGAGGAGTGGCGTGACGGCGCGTACCGCCGCACCCTGCGGCTGCCGCACGGCCCGGGCGTGGTGGCGCTGCGGCCAGGGCCCGAGTACATCGGCTGCCAGCTCGCGCTGGCCGACCTGCGCGATCTGGCGATGGCGATCAGCCGGTGCCGGCGCCTGCTTGACCTGGACGCCGACCCGGTGGCGGTCTGCGACCAGCTTCGCGAGGACCAGGCGCTGGCGGCTCTGATCGACAAGGCGCCGGGGCGCCGGGTGCCCCGCACGGTCGACGCGGCCGAGTTCGCGGTGCGCGCCGTGCTCGGGCAGCAGGTCTCCACTGCCGCCGCCAGCACGCAGGGGGCGCGGCTCGCGCAGCGGTACGGCGAGCCTGTCGACGACCCTGCCGGCGGTCTGACCAGGCTGTTCCCCGACATGGGCATGCTCGCGCAGGCAGACGCCGCCGCGTTCGCCATGCCGGCGGCCCGCCGGCGGACCGTCCGCACGCTGGCGCAGGCCATCGCCTCGGGCCAGGTCGACCTCGGCGCGGGCGCCGACTGGAGCCGGGCCAGGAGCACGCTCGCCGCCGTGCCCGGCATCGGCCCGTGGACGGTCGAGATGGTCGCGCTGCGCGGCCTGGGCGATCCCGACGCCTTCGCGGCCGCGGACCTCGGCGTCCGCCGGGCGGCGGCGGCGCTGGGCCTGCCGCCCTCCCCCGCCGCCCTGACCAGGCGGGCCGAGCGCTGGCGGCCCTGGCGCGGGTACGCGGTGCAGTACCTGTGGGCGACCTCGGACCACGCGATCAACCAGCTCCCGGCGGCCTGAGACCGCCGCGGGCGGACAGTTACCACGAGAAGGGACTAGCCATGACAGCGCGCGCAGCTTCCAGGCACCGGACGCACGCCGTGATAGACAGCCCGATCGGACCGCTGACCCTGATCGCCCAGGACGGCCGGCTGGCCGGCGTTCACATGGAGGTGACGCGGTACGAGCCGGACGCCGCGGCGCTCGGCGCCGCCGTTCCCAGCGAGTCCGAGCCGGTGCTCGACGCGGCGGCCGGCCAGTTGGGCGCCTACTTCAGCGGCGAGCTGACCAGCTTCGACCTGCCGCTGACGCTCGGGGGAACTGAGTTCCAGCGGGCCGTGTGGGCCGGGCTGCGGGCCATCGGGTACGGCGAGACCATCTCCTACTCCGAGCTCGCCAGGCGGATCGGCCAGCCGTCGGCGACCCGCGCGGTCGGCCTGGCCAACGGCAGGAACCCGGTCGCGATCGTGGTGCCGTGCCACCGCGTGATCGGCGCGGACGGCAGCCTCACTGGCTACGGCGGCGGGATGGAGCGCAAGCGGTTCCTGCTCGGGCTCGAGCAGCGGGTCAGCGGCCAGACGCTCATCTGACCCGGGCCTGGTTACAGCGGCCGGCTTCGCGGGTTACCTTGGCTACTGGTCCCGGAGGCAAGAGCGCGAAATGCCGCTCGCCGGAAATAGCCTTGGCGGCAATATGGATTTCAGTTTTCACGGCCATGCCGGCGAGGAGCTCAACGCCTTTGTCGGGCGCGAGCAGGAACTGCGCGAACTGCGCCAGATCGCGCACCGCGCCCGTGCGCTGACAATTTGCGGGGCCGGCGGGATCGGGAAGACCAGGCTCGCGGTCCGGCTGGCGGCCGAGCTCGCCGGCGGCTTTCCCGACGGCGCGTGGTTCGTCGAGCTGGCCGACCTGCGACAGCCCGGCCTGGTGGCGTCTCGGGTGGCCGAGGTGATCGGCATCATGGAGGAACCCGGCCGCCCGCTGCTCGCCACCCTCGCCGACGCGCTCAGGCCGCGCCGGATGCTGCTCGTGCTCGACAACTGCGAGCACCTGATCGACGCCTGCGCGGTGGTCTGCCAGCGGCTGCTCTCGAGCTCTGCCGGCCTGCGCGTCATCGCCACCAGCCGCGAACCGCTCCGGGTGGCCGCGGAGACCGTCTGGCAGGCTCCGCCGATGTCACTGCCTGGCCCGGACGGCGGGCCGGCCGCCGAGCTGACGGACTGCGACGCGCTCAGGCTGTTCGCTGACCGGGCGGCCGCGGCGAAGCCGGGCTTCGCGCTCGGTCCCGCCAACCTCGCGCCGGTGGCCGCGATCTGCCGCGCCGTCGATGGCCTGCCGCTGGCGATCGAACTGGCCGCGGCGTGGGTCAGGGTGCTGTCGCCTGAGCAGATCGCGGCCCGCCTCGCCGACCGGTTCAGGCTGCTCAGCTCGGCCGTGCGGATGGTGTCGCCGCGGCACAGGACGCTGCGCGCGGCGATCGACTGGAGCCATGACCTGCTCTCGCCGCGAGAGAAGATCCTGCTGCGGCGGCTGTCGGTCTTCGCCGGCTGGCCGCTGGAGATGGCCGAGCAGGTCTGCCCGGGTCCGGCTGAGGGAGGCGAGCTGGTCGCGGGCGACGTTCTTGACCTGCTCACCGGGCTGGCGGACAAGTCGCTGGTCATCGCCGAGCCGGGCGCCGGCGGCCGGATCAGGTACCGGATGCTGGACACGATCCGCGACTACGCCGCCGAGCGGCTCGCCGGGGCCGGCGAGACCGAGCAGCTACGCGCCAGCTTCCGCGACTACGCCGTGAGCGAGGTCGAGCGTCTCGCGCGGATCGGGATGGCGATCGCCCCGGCGACCTGGGCCGCGCGGGTGGAGACCTTCCGCCGGTTCGAGGAGGAGAACGCCAACCTCCGCCAGATCCTGAGCTGGTGCCAGGGGGCCGGTGACGCGACCTCCGGGCTCCGGATCTGTGCGGCCATGCGGCCGGTCTGGATCGTCCAGGGCTCCTTCGCCGAGGGCGCGGCCTGGATAGACGCGTTCCTCGACCTCGAAGCGCCGGCCGTGCCCGACACGGTGCTCGGCCCCGTGCTCGTTGGCCGGGCGCAGCTTTCCCTGGCCACCGATCCGGCCGCGGCCGGCCAGGGGGCGAAGGCCGGGCTCGAGCTGTGCCGGGCCGACGGACTGGAGTTCTGGGCCGCCTCGGCACTGAACCTGCTCGCCGAGGTCGCCCTGCACGCCGGACAGGTGGACGAGGCCGACGCCAGGGCGGCCGAGGCGCTGGCCGTCGCCCGCGCCTCCGGGGACGGCTTCAACGCCAGCTACGCATCGGGAACCCGCGCCACGGCGGCCGCCTACCGGGGCGACCTGGACGAGGCCAGGACGCTCGGGGAAGCCGCCCTCGCGATCGCCAGGGACATCGACCAGCAGTGGGCGGTCGCGCGGACGCTGCTCGGCCTCGGCAACCTGGCCAGGCTGACCGGCCACCCGGCGCAGGCACGGCAGCACTACCACGAGGCGCTCACCATCCTGACCGAGGTCGGCGCGCGGCCCGAAAAGGCACGGTGCCTCGCCGGGCTCGGCCGGATCGAGACCGGGCAGGGCGAGCTCGCCCTCGCCAGGCAGCACCTCGGCGAGAGCATCGAGCTCAGCCAGTCGGCCGGCAGCAGGATCGGCGTGATCAGGGGCCTGGAGTGTTTCGCCGCGCTGGCGATCGCGCAGGAGAGCCCGGGACTGGCCGTGCAGCTCGCGGCCGCGGCGGCCGCGCTGCGGCAGGCAGCGAGCCTGCCCGAGGCGCCGGCCACCAGGACCGGGCGGCTGCTGAACGCGGTCGCCGGGCTTGACCAGGGCGTCGTCGACGAGCTGTGGGCGGCGGGATCGGCGCTGAGCAGCGATGCCGCGGTGGCGCTCGCCCTCGGCGCGCCCGATGCCCAGGCTTCGACGGCGGCGGAGCTGACGGCCAGGGAACTCGAGATCGCCGCCGCGATCACCCGCGGGCTGAGCAACAAGGCGATCGGCGACGAGCTGGGGATCGCGTCGGCAACGGTCGCCCGGCACGTCGCCAACATCATGGGCAAGCTCGGTGTCAGCTCGCGCGTGCAAGTCGCCGGCTGGGCCACCGAGCGCGGCGACTGATCGTGGCTACTGATCGTGGAATAGGGCGCTGACCGACTCGCCTTCGTGGATCCGCCTGATTGCCTCGGCCAGCGCCGGAGCGACCGAGATCACGTGCAGCTTCTCATGCCCCTCGGGCTCGGGGATCGCCACCGAGTTGGTGCAGACCACCTCCTGCACCTCCGGCCAGGCGACGATCCGCTTGAGCGCGCCGTCGCAGAACAGGCCGTGCGTGCAGGCAATGCGGACTGACCGCGCGCCTTGCTCGCGCAGCCGGCCCAGGATCTCGATGATCGTCGTGCCCCTGGCGATCTCGTCGTCCAGGACGATCACGTTGCGGCCGGAGACATCGCCGATGATCGAGGTGATCGTGACCTTGTCATCGCTCAGCCGCTCCTTGGCCCCGGCCGCGACCGGCAGGCCGAGCATCCTGGCCAGGGCTGCCGCCGCCTTCGCGTTGCCCAGGTCGGGCGAGACGACGACGGCGCCGGCGAGGTTCTGGCCGGAGAAGTGATCCGCGATCTCGCGCAGGGCATGCAGGTGGTCGACGGGAACGGAGAAGAACCCGTGCACCTGCGGCGAGTGCAGCGTCATCGTGAGCACCCGGCTCGCGCCGGCCGTGACCAGCAGGTCGGCGACGAGCCGTCCGCCGATCGAGACCCTGGGCATGTTCTTCTTGTCCGACCGCGCGTAGGCGTAGTGCGGGATGACCGCGGTCACCCGCGCCGCCGAGGCGCCGCGCGCCGCGTCGAGCATCAGCAGCAGTTCGACCAGGTGCTCCTGCACCGGCGCGGCCAGCGGCTGGATCAGGAACACGTCGCGTTCGCGGCAGTTGGACTGGAGCTGGACCTCCAGGCAGTCGTTGGCGAACCGGCGGACCGTCGAGGGCTGCAGCGGAACGCCGAGATGACCGCAGATCTCCCGCGCGAGCTCCGGGTGGCCGGTTCCGCTGAAGACCGAGATTTCCCGCACGTGCTCAGGCTAAAGCCATCGGGCCAGTCGCGCCCCCTGGTCACGCCCGTCGGCTGGTCAGCCCGGTGGCTACCAGCCCGGCGGCGCCCGCCAGAGCGATCAGGATCGCGGCCAAAACGATACGCCACCGTCTCGAAATCTAGGCCACGGGCGTGCGCCGATTCATCCGGTTACCCCCGATGAATCCCCGGATCCATCCGGCGGCGGGCCAGTGCCGTCAACGGACCGGCGGGCGGAAGGACGGCAGGTTGAGCTTGGTCCTGATCTCATGCTGAATGTCCCGGGGGCCCGGCGTGGCATCGACGGTGAGCACGTACTCCTTGCGGCCGAAGATGGCCAGCACGGGGTTGGTTTTCTCGTGGTACTCGCGGAGCCGGACCGCCAGGGCCTCCTCGGTGTCGTCCTCCCGCGTCACCAGGGCCGAGTCGCACACGTCACACCGCCCGGCCTCGCGCGGGCTGCTGGCGATCAGGTTGTAGTCCATGCCGCAGCCCGAGCAGAGCCGCCTGGCCAGCACGCGCCTGCGGACCTCGCTGTCGGGGAGGTCGAGGTGGATCACCCCGTCGATGTCGTAGCTCTCGAGGAAGAACTCGGCCTGGCGCTCGTTGCGCGGGAACCCGTCGACGATGAAGCCGTAGTTCCAGTCGTGCTGGCCCAGCCGCTCCCTGACCACGCCCTCGACGAGGTCGTCGCCGACCAGCAGGCCGGCCGCCATCGTGCGCCTGACCTGGGCGCCGAGCTTGGTGTGGTGCTGCACGTTCCAGCGGAAGATGTCGCCGACGGCGATATGGATGAGGTCGAGGTCGGCTGCCAGCATCCCCGCCTGAGTCCCCTTGCCGCTGCCCTGGACCCCCATGATGACGTATTTGCGCACCAGGCCAGGCTATCGGCGCCAGGCTATCGGCCGGCGGAAAGGCCGAACCGCCGCTCGCACCGGCGCGACAGCCCGGTGCCGAGTGACCTGGAGATCAGCGGCCAGTCCTGGCGGAGCAGCGCGGCGTTGACGAACCTGGCGATGTCGTTGCGGCTGCCCTGGGCCAGCAGCAGCCCGTACAGGCTGCGCCGGCCGCGGTCGTCGCCGACATCGCACTCGCGCATCCCCGGCCAGGACAGGTTCCTGGGCAGCAGGATCACTCCCCCGGCCGGGCCTCGCAGGTCTTCGATCCGTCCCGGGAGCCGCCCGGCCGGCCCGAGCCGGCCGGGCAGCAGGTGCGCTAGAGCCATGGGGCCGATTATCACCGAACCCCTGACTACCCTCTGTAGCGACTCGGTGCCTTGACCGATTCGCGGTGGTCGTGCTGGTCGCGCGGGAACCGGCGCTAGGCTCAAGTCATGACCGACGCGCCGACCACGCCGCGGTGGCGGATCCTGCTGACGCCCAGGTGGCTGAGCTGGCATCTGTTCGCGGCGGCGGCGGTCGCCGGGATGAGCTGGCTGGGCGACTGGCAGTTCCGGCGCGCGATCGCCGGCAACACGCTGAGCTGGGCCTATACGTTCGAGTGGCCGATCTTCGCGATCTTCGGCGTCGTATTCTGGGTGAAGACGATCAGGGACGAACTGCGCCCCGCGCCCGAGGGCGGCGCCCGGGCCGGGGTCGAGCTGCCGGCCCGGGCGCAGGCCGGCCAGGGACCGGCGGCGGACGGGCCGGATGAGGCGGGTGAGCGGGACGGCCAGGCCGATACCGAGCTCGCGGAGTACAACGCCTACCTGGCCAGGCTCGCCAGCGAGGTCAAGCGCCACGGCCGGTGGCACGGCCTGCGCTAGCGGGCGGCGCCGGCGGGGCGCGGATGAGGAGGAACATGTGGAGCGGGAAGGGGAGGCGGGCGGGGCCGACCGGCAGTTCGCCCTGGCGGTACGCGCGTACCGGGCGCTGGCCTACCTGACCGGCACGGTGCTGATCATCTTGTGCTTCGCGGGGATACCGCTCCAGGTGTTCGCGCACAACGTCGTAATCGTCACATACGTCGGCGCCGCGCATGGCATCCTGTACATCTGCTACGTGGTCGTGGCGTTTGCGATGACCAGGATGGTGCGGATGAAGGTCGCCAGCCCAGGCACCCTGATCGTGCTGCTGGCCGGCACGGTACCGGTGCTGACGTTCGTCGTGGAACGGTGGGTCACCCGCACGTACATCAACCCCGCGCTGGCCGCGTCCGCCGGGCGACCCGCCGTCTCGCCGGCCGTCGGCAGGTGAGCGAGCAGTACTTCGCCAGCCGGCCATCCGCTGCGCACCGCCAGGGAGCCGTCCACGTGATCCTGCCCGGCCTGCACCTGGAACTCGGCACCGACTCCGGCGTGTTCTCGCCGAGGCGCCTGGATCCCGGCACCCGGCTGCTGCTCGACGTCGCCCCGCCTCCCCCGGCGTCCGGGCACCTGCTCGACCTGGGCTGCGGCTACGGCCCGCTCGCGCTCGTGGCCGCCGCCCGCGCGCCCGGCGCGCGGGTCTGGGCGGTCGACGTGAACACCAGGGCGCTGGCGCTCACCGGCGCCAACGCGGCCCGGGCCGGCCTGGCCAACGTCACGTGCGCGCTCCCGGACGACCCCGGGCTGCCCGCGCGGTTCGACCTGATCTGGTCCAACCCGCCGGTCAGGATCGGCAAGAGCGCCTTGCACGCGATGCTGGGCGGCTGGCTTGGCCGGCTCGCTCCCGGCGCGGCTGCCTTCCTTGTCGTTCAACGAAACCTCGGGTCCGACTCCTTGCAGCGATGGCTGGCCGAGTCCGGCTGGACCGCCGAGCGCGCGGCGGCCCGGGCCGGCTACCGGGTGCTGAAGGTGACCGGGGCGCGCCGCACGGCCGGGGCGGCCCGGTGACCCGCCAGCTCGGGGCGACTGAGGTCAAGCGGCTGAACCGGTCCTGGCGCCGGTCCACCGAGGCTCGGGTGTGCCTGCTGCTTGAGTCGGTAGGCCAGCCGTTCAACCTCGGCTCGATCGTCAGGACCGCGGCCGCGTTCGGGGTGGAGCACGTGTGGCTGTGCGGCGACGCGGCCGACCCCGAGCACCCGTCGGCGCGCAAGACCGCCCTCGGCGCCGGCCGGCTCGTCACGTTCGAGCGGGCGACGGTCGGTGCGGCCGTCGCGGCGATCGGGGCCCGGGGCCTGCGTCTGGTCGCGATCGAGCTGGCGGCGCAGGCCGTTCCGCTGCACCGGGCCGCGCTCGGCGGCGATGTCTGCCTGGCCCTGGGCAACGAGGACCGCGGCTGCTCGCCCGGCCTGCTCGAGGCCGCCGGCCAGGTCGCCTACATCCCGCAACTCGGCCGGGTCGGCTCGCTCAACGTGGCAGCGGCGGCCGCGATCGCGCTGGCCGAGGCGCGCCGGAGGGAATGGGAGGTGTGTGATGACCGGACCGTCCGGCTTCCTTGACTACCCCGGGCCGATCGCGTTCGCGCACCGCGGCGGCGCCGGGCACCACCCGGAGAACTCCTGGCGGGCCTTCGAGCACGCGGTCAAGCTCGGCTACGCCTACCTGGAGACCGACGCGCACGCGACCCGCGACGGCGTGCTCGTGGCGTTCCACGACAAGACCCTGGACCGGGTCACCGACCGGACCGGGGCGATCGCGCGGCTGCCCGCCAGCGAGGTGGCGGCGGCCAGGATCGACGGCACCGAGCCGATACCGCTGCTCGCCGACCTGCTCGGCGCGTGGCCCGGCGTGCGGTTCAACATCGACGTCAAGGACGGCCCGGCGGTCCGCCCGCTCGCCGACCTGATCCGCCGCGCGGCCGCCTGGGACCGGGTCTGCATCACCTCGTTCTCCGCCGCCAGGCTGCGGGCCACCAGGCGGCTGCTCGACCGTCCGGTCTGCATGGCCACCTCGCCGGTCGGCGCGGCGGCGCTGCGCTCCGGCGTGCCGGGCCGGCTGCTCGGCCCGGCCTTCGCCGCCCGCTCGGTCCGGTGCGCGCAGCTTCCGATCGGCCTGGCGACCGCGCCGCTAGTCGGCCGGGCCCACGCGGCCGGCCTTCAGGTGCACGTCTGGACCGTCAACGACCGGGGGCTCATGGCCTCGCTGCTCGACCTCGGAGTCGACGGCGTCATGACCGACAAGACCGAACTGCTGCGCGATGTCCTGACAGATCGCGGCCAGTGGCACCCGCTGGCCTGAGCCTCATGGCGGCGCCGTGCAGTCGGGCCGCGGGCTGGTCGCGACGGTGCATTGACCGCGACCTGCAGCACGCTTTCGCGGTTGGAAGCACGGCCGCGCGGGAATCTAGCCGGTGTCCCTGCCGTTGACATGTAGGAACGTCGAGCGCCCGGAGGCGTCGAGCATATGGCCGAACGCGCACTACGCGGCACCCGCCTGGGTGCCACGAGCTATGAGAACGACCGCAACACCGACCTGGCCCCGCGCCAGGAGGTCGCCTTCGAGTGCCCGAAGGGCCACCGGTTCAGCGTGCCGTTCGCCGCGGAGGCCGAGGTGCCGGCGAAGTGGGAGTGCCGTATCTGCGGCGCGACCGCGTCGACCGCGAGCGGTGACCAGGCGACCGCGGCGAAAGTCAAGGCGCCGCGCAGCCACTGGGACATGCTGATGGAGCGCCGGAGCATCTCGGACCTGGAGGAAGTGCTCGCCGAGCGGCTCGCGATCATCAGGGGCCAGCGCGGCGAGGCGCAGCCGACCGCGGCGCCCGCGAGGCAGCGCCGCAGCGCGTAGGGCGCACTCGGTCGGCATGGCCATCAGGAGCGGTGCGCGGGCCGGCGCCGTCCGAGCCGCCCGGCCACGCCCCACTGGGCGACGCGCCACAGCGCCTCGGCGACGACCGCCTGGCTCATCTTGCTCGCCCCGCGCGCCCGCTCGGTGAACGTGATCGGCACCTCGCGGATCGCGAAGCCCCGCTCGGCGGTGCGCAGGGTCAGGTCGATCTGGAAGCAGTAGCCCTGGGACTGGACCTGGTCCAGGCCGATCGCGCGCAGCGTCGCCGCCCGGTAGGCGCGGAAGCCGGCCGTGGCGTCGTGAATGCCGATGCCGAGCATCATCCTGACGTAGACGTTCGCGCCGCGCGACAGCACCTCGCGCGACTTAGGCCAGTTCACGACCGTCCCGCCGGGCACGTACCGGGAGCCGATCACCAGGTCGGCGCGCTCCAGGGCGGCCAGCATCTCCGGCAGGTCGGCCGGATCGTGCGAACCGTCCGCGTCGTGCTCGACGAGCACCCCGTAGCCGCGGTCCAGGCCCCAGCCGAAGCCGGCGATGTACGCGGTGCCCAGGCCGGACTTGCCCGGCCGGTGCAGCACGTGGACGTTCGGGTCGCGGGCCGCGAGCTTGTCGGCGATCTCGCCGGTGCCGTCCGGGCTGTTGTCGTCGACGATGAGGACGTGAGCTTCGGGAACGGCGGTCCTGACCCGGCCCACGATCGGCTCGATGTTGTCGCGCTCGTTGTAGGTCGGGATGATGACAGCTACCTGACCAAGCGGCTCGGCTGGCCGCTCCGTGGAAGTCACCGCGTTCCTGCCTCAGGATGAAGTGGATTCTTCGGGCATGACTAGCAACGATCTCAGCCCGCCAAAGGGTTCCGGCGCGTTAGCGTAGTCGATCACGCGGCCGCACGAGGAAGAGGCCCAGGCATCCTTCGGACCGAGGGGCGTCCCGTCGGCAACGGAGTCGCCCTTCGTTGTCTACTGGATGTCTGGGCCCCTTCCAGGTCGAACCCCGTGCCCGCCCGCCGCTCCCCGTCGCGTGGCTGGCAAGAAGATACCGTCCCTGGCAGCGATGTCAACCTGGTGGCGGCGACCGCGCCCCGATCGTCGCCCGTGCCCGCCGTGGCCCGTCGGCGCGGCGGCGGAACCAGCCTGTCGGGTCTTGTGCTGCGGCGATACGATTTGGTAGCACACACCTGTGCGGCTAGCAACGGTGCGGCTAGGCCTGCTTGACGAGAACGGCATAGGCCGCTCTGCGGAAGTCCCTTCCATCTGGAGGTCGAGCAAATGACGGATAACCCGGCAACCGAGGTCTCCGAATCCCAGATCGCGGTCCACTGGCGCGAGGAGGACTACTACCAGCCGCCCCCGCAGTTCGTCGCTCAGGCCAACGCCGCCGACCCCGCCATCTTCGCCAGGTTCGCCGAGGACAAGTTCCCCGACTGCTTCGCGGAGTATGCGGACCTACTCACCTGGGATGAAAAGTGGCACACGACACTTGACACGTCGAACGCGCCATTCTGGAAGTGGTTCGTCGGCGGCAGGCTCAATGCCTCCTACAACTGCGTCGACCGCCACGCTCAGTCTAGCCCGGATAAGACCGCGATCGTCTGGGTGCCAGAACTCGAGACCGACGAACATGTGCGGATCAGCTACAGCGAGCTGCACCGCCAGGTGAACGAGTTCGCCGCGCTGCTGCGCGACTTCGCCGGGCTGCAGGCCGGCGACCGGGTGACCATGCACTTGCCGATGGTTCCCGAGCTGCCGGTCACGATGCTCGCCTGCGCCAGGCTCGGCGTCATCCACTCCCAGGTATTCGGCGGCTTCAGCGGGAATGCCTGCGGCACCAGGATCGCCGACTCCGGCAGCCGGGTCCTGATCACCATGGACGGCTACTACCGGGCCGGCGAGCTGACCGACCACAAGGTGAAGGCGGACGAGGCGCTCGAGGAGGCGGCCAGGCAGGGCCAGGAGGTCGACAAGGTCCTGGTATGGCGGCGGCACGCCGGGCAGTACGCGTCGGCGACGCCGATGGCACCCGGCCGCGACTTCTTCGTGGACGAGCTGCTCACCGAGCACGCCGGGGCGGTCGTCGAGCCCGTCTCCATGCCTGCCGAGGCGCCGCTGTTCCTGATGTACACGAGCGGGACAACCGGCCGCCCCAAGGGCTGCGAGCACAGCACCGGTGGCTACCTCGCGTACGTGGCGGGCACGTCGAAGTACTACCAGGACATCCACCCGGACGACGTGTACTGGTGCATGGCCGATATCGGCTGGATCACCGGCCACTCCTACATCGTGTACGGGCCGCTGGCGCTCGGCACCACGACGGTGATCTACGAGGGCGTGCCCAACTACCCGGACGGCGGTCGCCCGTGGCGGATCGCGCAGCAGCTCGGCGTGAACATCTTCCACACCTCGCCGACCGCGATCCGGATGCTCCGCAAGGTGGGCCCGGAGGAGCCGAAGAAGTACAACTACCACTTCAAGAACATGACCACTGTAGGCGAGCCGATCGAGCCCGAGGTCTGGCGCTGGTATCACTCCGAGGTCGGCAAGGGCGAGGCCGCGATCACCGACACCTGGTGGCAGACAGAGAACGGCGGGTTCCTCGGCAGCACGCTGCCTGCCCTGCAGCCGATGAAGCCGGGAAGCTGCGGGCCAGGCGTGCTCGGCATATACCCCATCATCTACGACGAGGACGGCAACGAGGTGCCGAAGGGCAGCGGGAAGGCGGGCAACATCTGCATCCGCAATCCGTGGCCGGGCATCTTCCAGGGGGTCTGGGGTGACCCCGAGCGGTACGTCGACACCTACTACCGGAAGTACAACCGGGACCCGGACAGCACGGACTGGCACGACTGGCCGTACTTCTGCAACGACGGCGCGGTCCAGGCGGCGGACGGCTACTTCCGTATCCTGGGGCGGGTCGACGATGTCATCAACGTGGCCGGCCACCGGCTGGGCACCAAGGAACTCGAGTCGGCCGCGCTCACCGTCGCGGAGGTGGCGGAGGCCGCGGCCGTGCCGGTGATCGACGACATCAGGGGCCGGATCGTCGAGATGTACATCGCGCTCAAGCCAGGCATCGCGGCGGACGGGATGGAGGCCAAGGTCAGCAAGGCGATCGAGGTCGAGATCGGCAAGATCGCCCGGCCGAAGAACGTCTGGATCGTCTCCGACATGCCGAAGACCAGGTCGGGCAAGATCATGCGCCGGGTCATCGCGTCGGTCTCGAATTTTACCGACGTCGGTGACGTGAGCACCCTGGCCAATCCCGAGGTGGTCGAGTCGATCCGCCATCACGTGCAGAGCACCAAGGTGGCCAAGGGCGAGCTGCCGCGCGAGCTGAGCGAGGCCGAGTACGAGGAGATCGCCAAGTACGGCGCGGCCGAGTAGCGTTTGGGCCGCGGCGGCCCGGCCGGCCGGTTCGAGAGTAACGTGGCGGGGCCGTGCCGAGGACGGGGGTATCTCGGCACGGCCCCGCCACGCTGTCGGCGGCATGCCCGGGGCGGGGGAACCCCGGCGCTGCCGCCCTCTCGGGGCTGGGCCGGCTAGGCCGCGACGGTCAGCCGCGGCTCGGCAGGCCGGGGTGCGTAGGCACGGAGCTTCTGGCGCAGCATCGCGCGGCCGCGGTGGATCCGCGACATCACGGTGCCGAGCGGCGTCCCCATCAGCTCGGCGATCTCGCTGTACCGGTAACCCTCGATGTCGGCGAGGTAGATCGCCTGCCTGAACGACTCGGGCAGGTCGGCCAGCGCCCGCATGACACCAGAGCCGCCGATCTTGTCGAGCGCCTCGGCCTCGGCGGACCTGGGCGGCGCGCCGAGCGCGTCCCTGATATCCGATCCGTCGACCTCGGCCGCGAGCACCTCGCCGACCCGGCGGTCCCGGCGCCTGCACGTGCTGTAGAAGGTCCTGACCAGGATCGTGTACAGCCAGGCCTTGAGATTGGTGCCGGGACTGAACTGGTGGAACTTGACGTATGCCTTGGCGAACGTCTCCTGGATCAGGTCCTCGGCGTCGCTGTGGTTGCGCGTCAGCCTCAGCGCGGCCGGGTAGAGCCGGCTCATGTACGGGATCGCCTCGGACGTGAAGCGCTCATCGTGATCGCCGCCCGGTACTGTCTCGGGGGCCTGGCACGGGAATACGGCACTGATCGTCATGCGTCCTCCTTGCGGGAACGCCCCTGGCCGGCGGGCCCGCACGACGCGCGGGCCCGCCGGATACTGCGCGAGCACGGGGGCAGCTCGCGCCGCTGGTCACCGTCCCAGGACCGGCTTGTCCCGGCTGGCAGCCTGGCAGCGCCTTAGTACCTGTCCATGTTCGCCCGCCGCACCGCGCGTTCGCATCGGGTAAACCATGAGCTACAGAATGTGACATCCTGAGTTAAGCTCCGCTGGCCGGAGGTAGACGCGAGGCGCCGCTTCCGTGGTCGGCTAAGTGCGGCTAAAACGGATTAATCGAGTAGCGACAAATCTCGGATCCCGTTCGCTGGGCGGGAGCGTTGCTTCTCGCCGGGAGGGAGCGTTGCTTCTCGCTCAGCGCGGTGCGAAGCGGGCGGCGTGCGCGGCGAGCTCGCGGCGGCCGCCCTGGCCGGTCTTCGCCCCCAGGCTCGCGACGTGCGTCTCGACCGTCTTGGGCGAGATGAACAGGCGCCGCGCGATCTCAGCGTTGGAGAATCCCCTGGCCACGAGCAGGAAGACGTCCATCTCCCGGCTGGTGACGCCCAGCCGGCGCATCTGGGCGGGGACCTGCGCGCTGCCCCGGCCCGAGCGCGGCACCCGTTCGCCCGCGCGGCGCAGGATGCCGCGACAGGCCGATGCCGGGCGGGCGTGACCGCTGGCCTGGAACTCGGCCGCCGCCTCGCGCAGCCAGGCGGCGGGATGTCCCCAGCCGTCGCGCAGCGCTGCCTGGGCAACCAGCCGCCGGGCGAGGTGGTTCCACCACGGCGCGTAGGGGGCGAGGAGCGTGCTGCCTTCCTCGGCGAGACCGCGAGCCCGTTCGCGGCGCCCCGCCCGTCCCTCGAGCACCGCCTGCGCGTAGCACAGGTATCCGCTGTTCCAGCCCATCGCCGCGCCCGCCGCGCGGGCGTGCCTGATAGCGGCGCGCCCGTCCCGGCCGAAGACGGCCTGCAAGATCGCGTAGTAGCCCCAGGCGCGCCGCGGCGACATCAGCGCGGTGTCGCCGCCGTGGGAGATCCCGGCCTCGCTCTCGCGCAGCGCGCGCGGCAGGTCGTCGAGGAAGAGCGAGGCGGTGACCCTGGCCAGCCCCCACGTGGAGAACAGGACCTCCGGATCGCCGGGCATCACCTGCTCGGCCCGCTCGGCGGCCTTCGCCGTCTCCGCCCGGTCGCCTCTGATCGCCGCGACCAACGCCTGGATGTTAATCGCCATGGCCTGGGTCCGCCCGGCCGCGATCTGCCGCGCGCCCCGCTCGGCCTGCCTGGCCGCGTCCAGCGCGCGGTCCAGGTCGGTGCCGAGGCTCCAGGTGCTGGCGAGCTGGAGGTCGATGGTCGTGGCGGTAGAGATAGCCCCCGCCTCGTGCGCGAGCTCCCTGGCCTCGCAAAGCCTGGCGGTGCCGCCGTCGATCAGCATGTCGACGGTGCCGAGCTCGTGCAGCGCGCCGATCCGCCTGATCGCCATCTCGCCGTCGGCCGCGATCTGGTAGGCGCGCTGGAAGGCCGACCGCGCGGCGTCGATGTCGCGCTGCCGCTCCCTGCGCCCGATCACCTCGAGCGCCTCGAACGCGACCTCGGCGGCCCAGCCGCCCGACCCGCCCGACCCGCCCGACCCGCCCGACCCGCCCGACCCGCCCGATCCGGCGGACCCGGCCGACCCGGCCGCCTCGGCGCTGGCCAGCGCCCGGCGTGCCAGCAGGTCGCCCCGGTCGAGGTGGCCCGCGTCGATCGCGCACCGCGCCGCGATCGCGTCGACCCGGCTGGCGAGCTCGGTGTCGTGCAGCCGGTCGGCGATGGACCGCGCCGCCGCGAGCTGAGCGGCGGAGGCGCCGCAGTGGTTCTCGCAGTTAGTGCGCGCCACCGTGATCATCGCCAGTGCCTGCCGGCGGGGGTCGGCGCCGGCCGCCTCGAGCTCGTCGACCAGCCGGACGGCGGCCGGTACCAGCCTGGTGTAGTCACCGGCGTGGGCGAGCGCGTCGACCAGCGCCTCGTCGATCTCGATCGCGAGCATAGGCTCGGCCGCCGCGGCCGAGGCGACCAGTTCGCGCGCGTCGGCCAGCGACGCCGTCGCGGTGCTGAGCGCTCCCTGCGCCAGCGCCCGGCTGCCTAGCCGCAGCAGCAGCCTGGCCGCGCGCACGCGGTCGCCGGCGCCCTCGTGCAGTTCGGCAGCCAGCTCGCACCAGGCTCCGGGCAGGTCGGGATGGACGCGCTCGATCTGGGCGGCAGCGCTCGCCGAGCGCCGTGCGAGGTCGGGCGGCAGCAGACCGGACAGGATCGCGTGCCTGGTCAGGCTGTGCCGGAACCGGAACAGGTTCGGGCTCGCGTTGATCGGCTCGATGAGCTGCGCGCCCTGTGCCAGTTGCAGCGCCTCGAGTACCGGCGGCTCAGCCAGGCCGGCGATGCTCGGCAGCAGCGTCCAGTCGAACTTCCTGCCGAGCACGGCGGCACTGGCCAGCACATCGATGACGACCGGACCGAGTACGGCCAGCCGGTTGCGCACCGATCCCGCGATCGAGGCGGGCACGCCCGCGCTGACCCGGTCGTTGACCCGCCAGCCCGACGCCGCCCTGACGAGGTGCCCGGACGAGACGGCGGCGGCCAGCAGTTCCTCGACCGCGAAGGGCAGCCCGTCGCAGTCCGCGAGCAGCCGGACCACCTGGTCAGGAATCTGCTCGGCGTCCAGGCACTCCCGCGCCATCCGCAGGATCGCCCAGTCCGGCAGCCGATGCACGTCGATGCAGGTCGCGGCGCGCCTGGCGGTGAGCGACCGGACGCAGTCCAGCCCCGGTGACGGCTCGCTGTCCCTGACCGTCGCCACGCACAGCACGTTCGCATCGGCCAGGTTGTCGGCGAGGTACTCCACGATCGCGAGCGTCTCCGGGTCGGCCCAGTGCAGGTCTTCGAGTACGAGCAGCGATCCCTTGGACTCGGTCGGCGTCAGCACGCGGATCAGGGCCTCGCCGCATATGAGCGGCGATATCTCGGCCTGCTCGTCGCCTGGCCGGTTCCACTCGGGGACGAGCGAGGCGAGCGCGGGCAGGTGCCTGGCCATCTCCGGGGTGTCGGGCACCACTCCGGCCCTGGCCAGCTTCATCAGCGCCTCGGCGATCGGCCGGAACGGAACGGGCACGGCGGACTCGGTCGCCCGGCCGATCAGGACACCGAACCCGCGCGGCGCGGCCAGCGAGGTGGCCTCAGTGGCCAGCCTGGACTTGCCGATGCCGGCGTCGCCGGCGAGGAAGAACACCCCGCCGTTCCCCTCCGCTGCCCGGTCGAGGGCGCCGGCCAGCGCGTCCAGTTCTGCGCCGCGGCCGATCACCGTCGGGCATAGCATCGACCTCATCGCACCGATACTACTGGTAGTGACCTAATTACTGTGTGCTACATGAGGAGAAGGTGGGGGCCTGGGCGCTGTCGGCCGGTTGCCACCCATGTCGCGATCGCGGCGCAGGCGGCCGATCAGGACGCCGGGGCCACCACCGTTCCGGTGGCGGTGACGACGACGATCGGCTCGGCAAGCACCCGGGCCGCCGAGGGGCCACGGCCCGGCTCGGCCCGGCACAGCACGCGCGCCTCGAAGCGCAGTTCCCTGCTCCGGCGGCCGACCCTGGTGATCGTGGCGGCCGCCTCGAGCACGTCGCCGGCCAGGACCGGGGCCAGGAACTGGACGTCGGAGTACGAGGCGAACAGGCCCTCGTCGCCGTCCGCCCTGATCGACGCCTCGGTGGCCACGTCGCCGAAGAGCCCGAGCACGTACGCGCCGTCGACCAGGTTGCCGCCGTAGTGAGCGTGCGCGTACGGAACGTACCGCTGGTGCCGTACGGTGAGCCCGAGCCGGGGGTCGGCGGTGCCGCCCGGCGCGGTCGGGCCGGCGCCCCGGGTCATGCCGGCGCCTCGGGCCGGGTGCTGGCGAGCGCGTGCACCAGGTAGCTGGCCACGTCCCGCGGCGTGGTGCCCTTGCCGAAGATCTTGTCGACGCCGAGCTCGGCGGCCAGGCCGGGATCGAAGCGCGGCCCGCCGACGATCAGCAGCGGCCGCCGCCCGCCCGCCGCCCCGAACGCGGCCGACAGTTCTCCGGTGTTCTTGATGTGCGCGTCCTTCTGCGTCACCACCTGGCTGACCAGCACCGCGTCGGCGGCCTCGGCCTCCGCGGTGGCCACCAGCCTGGGTATCTCGACCTGCGAGCCCAGGTTGACCACCTTGATCTCCCGGTAGTACTCCAGGCCCTTCTCCCCCGCGTGGCCCTTGACGTTCAGGATCGCGTCGATCCCCACGGTGTGCGCGTCGGTGCCGATGGTCGCCCCGACCACGACCAGCTTGCGGCCGAGCGCCGAGCGGATCCGCAGGTTGACCTCGGCGGGCGTAAGCTCGTCGAACTCCCGCTCGGCCACGGTCACCTGCGACATGTCGACCAGGTGGGCTACCCGCCCGTACACGATGAAGAACGTGAAGTCCGTGCCCATGCCCTTGGCATGGGTGACCATCGCCGCGTCGAGGCCCATCTTGGCGGCGAGCTGGAGCGCCGCGCCCTCGGCCCTGGCCTTCTCCTCGGGCGTGCCGAACGGCACCGGCAGGGTGAACGAGAGCTGCACCTGGCCGTCGCCCGTGGTGTCGCCGTAGGGCCTGATGATCTGGCCGGCGCTCACCGTTGCGCTCCGTCCTGGCCGGCGCCGCTCATCTGGCCGGTCTGGCCGGCCCCGGCCATGGGGCCGGCCGCAGGGCGGCCAGCTTCCAGGATGTCGCTGGCCGGGTTGAAGTAGCCGTCGGCCTTGGCGACCACGCCGTCCAGGCCGCGGCCGCCGTCCGCCGGCCGCTTGGTGATGCCGAACGTACCGTCGGCGATCGCGTTGAGCAGCCCGTCGTCGCAGATTCTGCGCAGCAGGTCGACCGACTCGGCGAGCACGTGGTTCGCGCGCCGGTCGATGAACCCGCCGGGCTCGGGCCTGAAGCTTTCCCCCAGCCGGCCGGCCGCGTTCCGCACGTAGTGCGCGTTCTCCAGCGCCAGGTCCCGGTCGGACAGGAACGGGGTGTGGATGCCCTCGGTCATCATCCCGATCAGCAGGATCTCCTGCTCGGTCATGACGGCGGCCAGGTTGAAGAACGCGTCGAGCAGGTAACCGGCGAAGATGTTGCCGGTCATGTGCTTGGTCGGCGGCATGTACTTCAGCGGCGCGTCGGGGAACAGCTCGCGCACGAGCTGGGCGTGGGCCAGCTCGAGCAGGAACGAGTCGGGCACGTCCGGCCCGATCTCGAACGCGTGGCCGAGGCCGAGCTGGCCGTCGGCCAGGCCCGCCTCCTTGCCGAAGAACTCGTTGAGAAGCTGGGACACGATGACCGTGTGCGCGCCGTCGACCGGGTCGGCCGTGGTCAGGTAGTTGTCCTCGCCGGTGTTGATGATGATGCCGGCCCGGGCGTGGATCTGCCGCGAGAATCGCTGGTCGATCAGCGTGCGGCGGGGGTTGATGTCGCGGAAGATGATCCCGTACATGGAGTCGTTCAGCATCATGTCGAGCCGCTCGAGGCCGGCCAGCGAGGCGATCTCCGGCATGCAGAGCCCTGAGGCGTAGTTGGTTAGCCTGACGTACCTGCCGAGCTCGCGGGAGACGTCGTCGAGCGCCGCCCGCATCAGCCGGAAGTTCTCCTGGGTGGCGTAGGTGCCGGCGTAGCCCTCCCTGGTCGCGCCCTCCGGCACGTAGTCGAGCAGCGACTGCCCGGTCGAGCGGATCACCGCGACGACGTCCGCGCCCTCCCGCGCGGCGGCCTGCGCCTGCGGGATGTCCTCGTAGATGTCGCCGGTCGCGACGATCAGGTACATCCACGGCTTGCGCGGCTCGGCCGTTTCCGCGATCATCTCCGCCCGCTTCGCCCGGTTGGCGTCGATCCGCGCGAACCCGGCCGCCAGCGCCAGGCCCGCCGCCTGCCTGGCGGCGTCGGCGTCGGCGCCCGCCGGGATCCGGAACGAGACCTTCCCGGCCGCTGCGTCGCCGGCCAGGGTCGCCAGGTCGGGATACCGGCCGGCGACCAGCGCGTCCCAGGCGGGCAGCGCGACGCCCTGCTCCAGGCCGGTATGCTCGCGTACCGCGTCGACCAGCCGGTTGACCAGCGGCATGCCTTCGGGGTCGGCGCCGGACAGGCCGGCGAGGCGGAGCACGGCGCGCTCCACCGAGACCGTCGTGTGCGCCCGCGCCATCGCCACGATCGGCTGGCCAGCCTGGCTGGCCAGCCGCCTGGCCTCGCGCACGACCTGCGGGTCGATGCTGAGCTTCGGAGTCCTGCGCCGGGGGCCGGATGTCATCGTCACTCTCCCGTCGTCCTCGCGTCGAAGATCTGGCGCACGCCCGGCTCCGTCCTGACCAGGTCGATGGCGAGCTTGGCGTGCCCGGGCGTGTAGCCGTTGCCGACCAGCATGGTCACGTCCGCGGCGACCCCCTCGGCGCCGAGCGCGGCGGCGGTGAACGAGGTGGCCATCGAGAAGAAGATCACCGTACCGCCCTGCGCCGTCGCCAGGATCGCGCCGCCCTCGCAGCCCGGCACGTCGACGCAGACCACGGTCACGTCGGCCGGCCCGCCGGCCGCGCGGACCGCCCCGCTCACGCCCACCGGGTCGGTCGCGTCGGCGACCACCACCCGGTCGGTCAGGCCCGCGGCCCGCAGCGCGGCGGCCTCGCGCTCGTGCGGGACGACGCCGATCACCAGGCTCGCGCCGGCCCGCCTGGCCGCGGCGGCGGACAGCGAGCCGCTCTTGCCAGCGGCGCCCAGCACGGCGACGACCGGTCCCCGGCCGGGCCGGTCGGCCGCCCGCGACACCACGCGGTGGGTCAGCGCGGGCGCGCCGCAGACATCCATCACCGCCAGCGACAGCGGGACGGGCAGGTCGCCGGGGAGCACGGCCGCGATTGACCGGCCGAACAAGATCGCGTGGCCCTCGCACGGCACCTGCTCGGACCGCCCGTCCCAGGCGCTCAGCCCGTCGGTTATCACCAGCGGCGTGAGGCTCAGCGAGACCAGGGTCGCGATCCGGTCCCCCGGTACCAGGCCGAGCGGCGAGTCGGCACCCGCCTGCCGGACTACGCCGGTCAGCATCCCGCCCGAGCCGGTGACCGGGTTCTGCATCTTGCCGCGGTCGGCGACGATGCCCAGCACGACCGCCTTCACCGCCGCCGGATCGCCGTCGTTCGCGTCGCTGAGCTGGCGGAACGACGCCGCGTCCAGGTTAAGCCGCTCCACGGTGACCAGCGTCTCGTCGGGCCAGATCGCCGGATCGGGGTCGAGCCGCCAGGCCGCCTGCGGCAGCACGCCACGCGGCTCGATGACGCGATGCAGCCCGAGCGGTGAGCCCGGCCCGCGGGGGGCTCCGGGGGGCCGTCCCCCGTTGGCAGCACCGCGGCCCGATCTGCGCACGCGACGAGTCCTTCCTCTCCAGGCGGCAGGCGCCCCGCAGGCTCCCCTGGTGCGATGCCGCGTGCCAGGGTAGCCTGAGGAGGCGAATCCGTAGATTTTTTCGTATCGAACTATACAGACAGTATCTTCTTGCGTGCCAGGCCTGACTCGCAGGCTATCGTTCGGTTTGCAGCCGGAAAAGCACCTGGCGGCAAGAACCTGGCCCTGGCAGCGGATGAGGCATCGGTGATCGAGCAGCCGTACGCGTACCGGCACACCGAGCTCGTCGAGCCTGACTGGCGCCGGTTCGGTGGCTGGTCGGCCGTGACGGAGCAGGAATGGGAGTCGGCGCAGTGGCAGCGCGCGCACTGCGTGAAGAACATCCGCCAGCTCAGGGCGGTGTTCGGCGACGGCGTCGACGAGGGGTTCTACGCCGACCTCGAACGCGACCAGGCCGAGCGGGCGACGATGTCCATGCTCGTCACGCCGCAGATGCTGAACACGATGGCGCCCGCCCTGGCGCCCGCCGACCCCGGCTTCACCGAGGCGCTGTACACCGACCCGGTGCGCCGCTACATGATCCCGGTCTTCAGCGACCGCCGAACCGACTGGCCGTCCCATCCGTACTCCTCCAGGGACTCGCTGCACGAGGCGGAGATGTGGGTGGCCGAGGGGCTCACCCACCGCTACCCGACCAAGGTGCTCGCCGAGGTCCTGCCCACCTGCCCGCAGTACTGCGGGCACTGCACCAGGATGGACCTGGTCGGCAACCCGACTCCCGTGGTCAGCAAGCACAAGTTCGGGATGGCGCCCGCCGACCGGCTCGGCGCGATGATCGGCTACCTGAAGGCCAACCCAGGCGTCAGGGACGTGGTGGTCTCCGGCGGTGACGTCGCCAACCTGCCGTGGCCGCGGCTCGAGGCCTTCGTCGCCGACCTGCTGACCGTCGACAGCATCCGCGACATCAGGCTGGCCACCAAGGCGCTGATGGGGCTGCCGCAGTTCTGGCTGACCGACCAGGTGAGGGCGGGTATGGCGCGGCTGGCCGCCACCGCACTCCGCCGCGATGTCTCAATCGCGATCCACACCCACGTGAACGCGGCCCAGTCGGTGACGCCGCTGGTGGCGCGGGCGTCCAAGGCGATGCTGGAGACCGGCATCAGGGACGTACGCAACCAGGGCGTGCTGCTGCGCGGCGTGAACAACTCGGCCGACGCGCTGCTCGACCTCTGCTTCGCGCTGCTCGACGACGCGAAGATCATGCCGTACTACTTCTACATGTGCGACATGATCCCGAACGCCGAGCACTGGCGGCTCGGCCTGGGCGAGGCGCAGCAGCTACAGCACCAGATCATGGGCTACCTGCCGGGCTTCGCGACGCCGCGGATGCTGTGCGACGTGCCGTACGTCGGCAAGCGGTGGGTGCACCAGGCCGCGCGGTACGACACCGAGCACGGGATCTCGTACTGGACCAAGAACTACCGCACCGCGGTCGAGGCCGACGACGAGCAGGCGCTGGAGCGGGAGTTCGAGTACTACGACCCGATCTACCTGCTCCCCGAGTCGGGCCAGGACTGGTGGCGGGCCAGGACGCCCGAGCCGCTCGCCGCGGCCCAGCCCGTTCCGGTCGGCTGGTTACGGCCCGCCCGCCGCGGGGCGGAGGACGCCAGTGGCATCATCCGCCTGGTCCGCGGCGGGCCGATCACGGGCCGAGCGGCGGTCAGCTCCCCAGTGGTCAGCTACCCAGTGCCGGCAGCAGGTTGGCCGCGTTCGGCGTGCCAAGGCCGGTAACCGGGTCCCATCCCGTCGTCGCCGGATAGCCGGGGACGCTCGGGTCGGCCTGGTTGTTGCCCGTGGTCACGTCGTAGAAGAAGCTGCCGTATCCGGGACCCGACGCCAGGGCGTAGAGCTTGGCGTTGATGGGCCCGAGCCCGTGCCCGGCGATCTGGTCGGCGATGGCGACCAGGGCTGCCCACTGCGGGCAGCTTGATGACGTTCCGCCGACCACGTACCAGCCGGCGCTGCACGGATTGGCGCTGCCGCAGCTCAGGCCGCCCTGCGCAAAGCCCGGAGCGGTGTCGTAGACGAGCGGGCCCGTCCGTGAGCTGGCCTGGTAGCTGATGTCGGGCACCCCTCGCATGCTGCCGATCTGGGTCGAGGAGGGCGGCAGGGTGTCCTGGTAGCCGGGCTTGGCGAACACGTGGCTGAACCCGCCGCCGGAGGCGATCCAGCCGATCTCGCGGTTCGGCTGGTTCTGGCAGTTGGCCGGCGGGTCGGTGGTGTCGATGCTGGTCCCTGTCACCGGGTTGGTGCACAGGTAGGTGCCGCCCACGCCGGTCACCAGCGGATCGGAGGCCGGCCACTCGACGGTCGGGAACGGGAAGACGGCCGGGTGCTTCACGGGCGTGAACGAGGTGTTCGCGGTGCCGGAGTCGCCGGAGCTGCCGAGCACGGTCACGCCGCTGGCCGCGGCCGCGATGAACGCATGCCGCAGGTTCAGCAGCGACTGCGTGCTGGCGAACGTCTCCTCGGCCGCCGCGAAGCTCTGCGAGATCACGTTCGCGAGGTGATTGTCGACGATGAACTGCTCGGCGTCCATCATCGCCGGGAAGCCCTGGACGCCGAGCGTCTCCGCCGGGTTGGTGGTCACGTTGAGTATGTTCGCCCCCGGCGCGATCGCGTGCGCCCACTCGACGTCGAGCGCGGTCTCCAGCGCCCAGATGTTGCGGGTCTGGGAGTCGGCGCCGCTCGAGCCGGCCGGCGCCGACTTCACGATCGTCTTGCCATTCCAGAACCGGTGCTCAAACGTCGGCGCCGCGCCGCCGCAGGAGGCCCCAGGCTCACCGCACATGTGCGGCAGGCCCATCTGGCTATCGAATACTGCGAGGTCGGACGCGATGTTCGGATCGCCGAACGAGTCGATGATCGCGATCGTCATGCCCTTGCCATTGTGGTTCGCCGCGTACACCGGGCCAAGGTTGTAGGAGTTCTGCATCGATGTCGGCGTGAAGCAGCGGCGGCTGGCGGCGAAGCAGTCCGCCTCCGTGGGCGGCGTCTGGCTGGCGGTGAGGAACTGGAAGTCGCTGACGGCCGGAATGGGGACGGGGAGCCCGGCAAGGCCAGGGCCGCCAGCGGCGGCTGGTGCAATTGCCAGCATGCTGGCGGCGCCGAGGAAAAGCACCGCCGTTGCTCGCACGGGATTTATCACGCGCATATACACCGAACGCACGATCTGTACCTCCGTCATCGCAGGCGTGAACGTACTTTGACGCGGACCGAGTAAAAAGGCCGCTGAAACGCATAGTGCATTCCCGGGCTGGCGTTGACAAGGTCCGGGCCGGAAGTCCCCGCATCCGGCGCGGTCGCCGGCCCGCTCAGCCGATCGCGGAATGCGGTGGCTCGGGCACCGGGCAGGCCGCGGTCTGCTCCGCCTGGTCGGCCGCGGAGCCCGGCCGTTCACGCGAGTCATAACGCCACAGGGCGGGCAGCGCGAGCGAGACAATGACCGCGCCGAGCAGGCTCATGATGCCGCCGGTGACGACGGCAAGCCGGACCGAGCCCGTCAGCGTGGCGACCGCTCCGGCCTCCAGGTTGCCCAGCGGCTCGCCGGTGGAGTAGCTGATCATCTCCAGCCCGGCCAGCCGGCCGCGCACCCGCGCCGGGATCGTCTGGTTCCACATCGTCATGCGGAAGATGCCGCTGACCATGTCCGAGCCGCCCGCCGCGGCGAGCGCGAGCACGGCAAGCGGCAGGTCGGGCGCGTACGCGAACGCGGCGATCGCGATGCCCCAGCCGCACACCGCCAGCGCGATGGCCCGGCCGTGCCGGTAGACGTGCCTGGTCCAGGTGCTGGTGAGGCTGACCGCCATCGACCCGATCCCGGGCGCGGCGTAGAGCAGCCCGAGCACGGCAGGCCCGCCCAGGCCCGCGGCGATCTGCGGGAACACCGCGTACGGGGCGCCGAAGAACATCGCGCCGATGTCGACCAGGTAGGTGCCGAGAAGATCGGGCCTGCCTTTCGCGTAACGCAACCCCTCGGCGAGCCCGCCCAGGCTGGGCCGGTCGGCGTCGGGCGCCGGACGGTTGGGCCGCATCAAGGCGAACGGCACGGCCGCGGCGGCGCAGGTCGCCCCGCCGACCCCGTAGGCCAGCGGCAGGCCGCCCACGAGGAGGCCTCCGGCCAGCAGCGGGCCGCCGGTCACGGCAACGGTGCCGAGCAACCCGGCCAGCGCCGCCGCTCCCGGCAGGTCGTCATGGGCAACCAGCCGGGGAACGAGGACCTCTACGGACGGCCGCTGCAGGCCGAATGCTCCGGCGAGCAGGCCCGCCAGCACGAAGAGCAGCCACAGTTGCTGCCAGAGCAGCGCGTTGGCGAGCAGGGCGGCGGTGCAGGCGATCGCGGCGCCCTGGGTGATCAGGATCAGGCTGCGGCGCTCGATGGCGTCGGCGAGGGCGCCGCCAAGCAGGCCGGAGAGCAGCACGGGCAGCAGCTCGGCGCAGCTTAGCAGGCCGACGACCAGCGAGGACCGGCTGATCTGGTACGCCTGATAGGGCAGCGCGACATAACAGATCATCACTCCGGCCAAGCTCACTGCCTGGCCGGAGTAGAGCAGCCGGAACTCCCGCGAACCCCTGATCGGCGCGATGTCGGGACGCAGGCGGGCCAGGATTGTGGTCATTGACGATCATGCTGGGCTGCGGCCGGGGTGTTGTCGACTGAATAAACCCCGCATAAACCCGCGCACGGCGGCGAGCCGGCGGGCATGGGGCCTCCCGTCCGCCGCTGAACGCGGTCGGCCGGGGACCCTATGCTCGCCGGCTCGACGTGCCCGGGGTTACATCGTTGCCGTGGCTGTCGGCGTCAGCAGCACCAGCTTCGACATCAGTTCCAGCAGCACCATTGGCATCCGCAGCATCACCAGTAACGCTGGTCGCGGCTTCAGCTCCGACCGCAGCATCATCTGCACTGGCATCAGATGTGCTGGCGGCGGGGGTGCGGCGCTGGGAGGTGATGAACCAGGCGAGGCCGGCCAGGGTCAGGGCCGAGGCGACGTAGAGGTTCAGCCGCAGGCCGAGGAAATGCTCTGACGAGTCGATCCGCAGCGTTTCCTCGTAGATCCGGAACGCCGAGTAGCCGGTGACGTACAGGGCGAACAGGCCGGGCGGCCTGATTCTGGTGTGGTGGCCGAGCCAGACCAGCAGCGCGGCCAGCGCCAGGTCGAAGATCAGCTCGTACAGGAACGTCGGCTGGAACGTGCGGTAGGCGGCGTAGCTGGCTGGCCGGTGGTGCAGCCCGATGACCAGGGCCCACGGAAGGGTCGTGGGCTTGCCGTAGAGCTCCTGGTTGAAGTAGTTGCCGATCCGGCCGACGGCCTGGGCGACGAGCAGCGCGGGAGCTACCGCGTCGGCGAACGGCGCGAATCTGATGCCTTGCCGCCGCAGCCGCCAGATGCCCGCCAGCGCCCCGCCCGCGATGCCGCCCCAGACCCCCAGCCCGCCGGTCCAGACCGCGAACACCCCGTACCACACGTGCGGGATGTCGGCCGGGGTGGTGAGGTCGAAGTAGATCCGGGCGCCGATGATGCCCGCGGGCACGGCCCACAGCGCGACGTCGGCGACGATGGAAGGGTCACCGCCTGACGAGCGCACCCGACGCTGGGTGATGATCACCGCGAGCGTGATGCCGACCACGTACATGAGGCCGTAGAAGTGCACGAACAGCGGGCCGATGTGGAAGCCGCTGACCGGCGGGCTCGGTATGAAGCTCAGCGGCATGCGGTTCGGCAAGGTCATGGTACAGAGCGTAGACCCCAGACAGCACTGTTCGGCGCTAGGTTATCGTCGGTGGGGTGACCAGGAGAAGCGAGCACCTCAGCCAGGAGTTGCACGAGTACGCCGAGGCGCACAGCACGCGGCCGGAGGCGGTCCTGCGGGACCTGGCGGCGGAGACCGCGGCCAGGTTCGGCCACGACGCGGGCATGCAGATCGGGCCCGACCAGGGCACCTTCATGACCCTGCTGGCCAGGCTGACCCGCGCCGCCAGCGCCGTGGAGGTCGGGACGTTCACCGGCTACTCGGCGATCTGCATCGCCAGGGGGCTGGCCGACGGCGGCCGGCTGCTGTGCTGTGACGTCAGCGAGGAGTGGACCTCGGTGGCCCGCGAGTACTGGAAGCGGGCCGGGGTGGCGGACAAGATCGACCTGCGGCTCGGTCCGGCCGCGCAGACCCTGCGCGACCTGCCCGCGGGCACGAGCTTCGACTACGCGTTCATCGACGCCGACAAGACCGGCTACGTGGAGTACTGGGACCTGGTCGTCCCGCTGATCAGGCCGGGCGGGCTCATCCTGGTCGACAACACGCTCTCACACGGCCGGGTCGTCGACCCGCGGAACCAGGACGACTCGGTGCAGGGCATCAGGCGCTTCAACGACCGCGCGCGGGCGGACGTCCGGGTCGACCTCGTGCTGCTGCCGATCGGCGACGGCCTGACGCTGGCGCGCAAGCGCTGATCGGCCGCGTCAGCGGTACAGGGCGGGGCGGCGGTCGCCGTGTGCGTTGTTGCGCGGTCCGGTGGCCTTGTCCCTGGCCAGCCGCAGGTCGCAGTCGGCGAGCAGCAACTCAGGCCGTGCTCCGCCGGGCGCGGCCGAGGTGCTGGCCGGGCCCGCCAGCGGGTAGCCGTCCGGCCCGGCGATGACGCTGCCGCCCGTCCAGGCGACGCCGCGCTCGTCTCCGCACCGGCACGCCGCGGCGACGAACATCCGGTTCGCGAACGCGGCGACGCCGATGTTCGCGGTCACCATCGGCCGCTCGCTGGGCGGCACCCGCTCGGCCGGCCAGTTCGTCGGCACGGCCAGCAGGTCGGCGCCGGCCAGGGCGGGCAGCCTGACCCACTCGGGGAACTCGACGTCGTAGCAGATCATCATCGCGATCGCGCCGTACCGGGTGGCGACGACCGGCGGCGGCTGGGTGCCCGGGGCGAAGAAGTCGGCCTCGGCGTCCCACAGGTGCGCCTTGCGGTAGACCGCGCGGATGCCGGACGGGTCGACGAGCATCGAGCTGTTGTAGAGCCGGCGGTCCTCGCCAAGCTCGCTGAATCCGCCCACGATCACGATCTCGTGGCCGGCGGCTAGCCTTCCCCACTCGGCCGCGGTCGGCCCGTCGGCCGGCTCGGACAGCGACCGCGCCTCCGCCCGGTCGGCGAACACATACCCCGACGGGGTCAGCTCGGGCAGCACCACGATCCCGGCGCCCAGGCCGGCCGCCTCGGTCACGGCCGCCGCCGCGGCGGCACGGTTCGGCCCGGGCTCACCGACACGCAGGCTGACCTGGCACGCGGCGATCCTGACCGGTTGGGTTCCGACACGAGGCGGCACTATGCCTCCCTGGTAGCCGTGGCTCGATACTATGTCGCGCTATGGCACCGTTGTTTAGGAGGATCATCCCGATTCTGTTCGTCGGCGATCTGCGGGCGGAACGGGATTTCTACCTCCGGCTCGGGTTCCGCGTGACCTACGAGGGTCCCGAGTACCCGTATTTCCTCGCGCTCGGGCACGGGCCGGTCGAGTTCGGCATCGAGTGGCACGAGGGATTCTCGTCGGCCGGCCCTGACCGGGTACTGACCTGGCAGTTCGGAGTGAGCGACCTGGACGAGGTGAAGAAGGTGTTCGAGGTCGCCGGGGTGCCCTGCCGCGAGGAGCTGATGACGCCGAGCGCGGACTGGCAGTACCGCGTCCTGCACGCGAGGACGCCGAACGGATACCACCTGCTGCTCGAGGAGGGCAGCGGCTAGGCCGGGGCCGGCCGGGCAAAATCGCGGTCGGGTCACGGGTGCCAGCCGTTTCGGCGACAATGGCAAGGTCATGGGCACCACTACCGAGCCGGTCTACCTGCGCGTTCTCGAAGACTTGCGGTCGAGGATCGCCTCTGGCCTGCTGCCGCCCGGCGCGCGGGTGCCGTCACGAAACGCGATCATCACCAACTACGGCGTCGGGGAGACCGCGGCGAAGCACGCCCTGGCGGTGCTGGTGGCCGAGGGCCTGATCGAGGCCAGGCCGGGTTCTGGCTGCTACGTCCGCCGGGCGCCGGCGGCCGGCTTCCTCGAGCACGACCGGCCGCAGTTCCCCGGGTCGCCGTTCGGGGTGCAGGACACCGTCGTCCTGCCCGACGACGGGCGCCCGCAGACCGTGGCCCGCAGGCTGACCTGGGAGCACCAGACCGAGCAGGTGCCCGCCACGCCCCGGACGGCGGCGCGGCTCGGCCTGGCGCCCGGCGCGATCGCCGTCGTGACCAGGTATCTCATGCGGGCCGATGGCGAGCCGGTGCAGCTCGCCACGAGCTGTGAGCCGGCCGAGCTGACCGAGCGGACCCCGGTCGCGCTGCCCGAGCAGGGCCCGCTCGCCGGCCGCGGCGTGGTCGAGCGGATGCGGTCGATCGGCGTCGAGGTCGACGACATCACCGAGGAGGTGTCGGTCAGGCCCGCTCAGCTCGCCGAGGCGGCGGCACTGTCGATCCCGGCCGGCGCCGCGCTGCTCGCGGTGGAGCGGGTCCACTGCAGCGCCGGCCGGGCGGTCGAGTTCGCCGAGGTCGTGGTCCCGGCGGATAAGTTCAGGCTCAGGTACCGGTTCCCGGTCGCGGCAAGCGGGGTAAGCGGGTAAGCGGCCAGGCAGGCCGGCCGGCCTCGGCCGTAGATCACCACGACCGGATCGTGCCACCATGGGGCATGCGGATCACCGAGGTCGTTTCGACTGACCTGTTCTCCGGAACCCCCGCCAAGCCGCTCCAGATCGTCAGGGTGACCCTGGTCAACAACGGCCCCGGCATGATCAGCGACCCGGCGGGCGAGGTCAGCGTCGGCGTGCACGGGGCCGGCGTGGTCACGCCGGCCAGGGTCATGGTGACCAAGCTGCATCACGGCGAGCAGCGGACGGTGGAGATCCCGGTGGAGATCGCCGCCCCGGCCGCTCCCGGCGGCACGCGCCGTGTCACCGTGGTCGCCCGCAGCGGCACCGGGAGCTGGGAGGTGTCCGGCCAGATCACCGTCGCCGAGCCGGGCTGGACGATGTGGATGGTGAGCCATTTCCACTACGACCCGGTCTGGTGGAACACCCAGGGCCAGTTCACCCAGACCTGGCCGCTGCTGCCCACGCAGGACGGCGGGCTGCCCGAGGTGCGGACGGCGTTCGAACTGGTCAGGCTGCACCTGGCGGAGGCCAGGAACGACCACGACTACAAGTTCGTCCTCGCCGAGATCGACTACCTGAAGCCGTACTTCGACGCGCATCCCGAGGACCGTGCCGACCTGCTCGCGTTCATCGCGGCCGGCCGGATCGAGATCGTCGGCGGCAGCTACAACGAGCCGAACTCCAACCTGACCTGCGCCGAGTCGACGATTCGGAACGCCGTGTACGGGCTGGCCTTCCAGCGCGAGGTGCTCGGGGCCGCGCCGAGCACCGCGTGGATGCTCGACGCGTTCGGCTTCGACCCTTCCTACCCCGGCCTGATGGCATCGGCCGGGCTCCGCGAGTCGTCCTGGGCCCGCGGGCCGTTCCATCAGTGGGGACCGGAGAAGATGAACGGCGGCAACCGGCTGATGCAGTTCCCGGCCGAGTTCGAGTGGCTCTCGCCGGACGGCAGCGGCCTGCTCACCAGCTACATGCCGAACCACTACTCGGCCGGCTGGATCACCCAGCACGCGGCCGACCTGGCCGCCGCCGAGAAGGACGCCTACGCGCAGTTCCGCTCGCTCGCCCCGGTCGCCGCCACCCGCAACGTGCTGCTCCCGGTCGGCGGCGACCACGTGGTTCCGTCCCGCTGGGCCACGGCCATCCACCGGGACTGGAATGCCAGGTACGTGTGGCCGCGCTTTGTCACGGCCGTGCCGAGCGAGTTCTTCGCGGCCGTGCGGTCGGAGCGGGCCGTGACCGGTGCCTGGTTCCTGCCGCAGACGAGGGACATGAACCCGGTCTACCCGGGCAAGGACGTCTCCTACACCGACACCAAGCAGGCACAGCGCGACGGCGAGCTAGCGGTGCTCGACGGCGAACGGCTGGCAACGGCCGCGTGGCTGGCCGGGGCGCCCTACCCGGCCGCCAGCCTGGACAAGGCCTGGCGGCTGCTCGCCTATGGCGCGCACCACGACGCGATCACCGGCACCGAGGGCGACCAGGTCTACCTGGACCTGCTGGCCGGCTGGCGGGAGGCGTTCGAGCGCGGTGAGGCGGCCAGGAGGGACGCCGCCGCGTACCTGGCCGGGCTGGCCGACACATCGTCGGCCGCGGCGCCATCGGCGGGCTCCGCGACGGCCGGGCGGCCCCGCGCCGTCGTCGTGTTCAACACGCTGGCCTGGCCGCGATCCGGGCTGGCCAAGATCACGCTGGAGTTCGCCGAGCGCGAGGCGGCCGCGGTGACGCTGGCCGACGGACCGGGCGCTTCGATCCGCTACCTCGCCGAGGGCACGGCCAGGCACGCCGACGGCTCGCTCGCCGCGGTGACGCTCACGTTCCGCGCGGTCGCGGTCCCGCCGCTCGGCTACCGGACCTACCTGGCCGTTCCGGTCCGGCCCGGGCAGCAGGAGGTGCCTGACCCGCGGGCGTCGGCCTGGCAGGCCGCGCCCGGCCCGGTCATCGAGAACGACGCGTTCACGGTGACGGCAGGCGAGGCGGACGGCGGCGCGCTTGAGTCGATCGTGCACCGGTCCAGCGGCGTCGAACTGCTCTCGGGAGCAGGCAATGAGCTCGTGCTCCAGGACGAGTACCCCACCCATCCGCGCTGGGGCGAGGGTCCCTGGCTGCTCTGCCCGACCGGACGCTGGCGCGGGCCAGCCGGGCGGCACGCGAACGTGCGCGTGGAGCGCTGCCCGATCGGCTCCAAGGTGGTGACCCAGTTCGGCCTCGGCGACCTGCAGGTGACCCAGGAGACGCTGCTCTGGGACGAAGCCGACCTGATCGAGTTCCGCACCCACGTCGACGGGTCGATCGGCCACGACCGGCTGCTGCGGGTCAGGTTCGCGACCAATGTCCCCGGCGGCCTGCCCGTCTACCAGACGGGCATGTCCGTGATCGGGCGGCCGCCTGGCGATGCCGAGGTCGACGTGGCCGAGCACACCTACACCCTCGACAATCCCGCGCACGAGTGGTTCGGGATCGGCTCCACGGCGCGGATGTCGCTGACCGGCCAGGCAGGCGAGCGCCGGCTGCACGCGATCGGGGTCGCCGAGGTGATCGCGCCCGCCGACCCGGCCAGCGACGGCTTCGCCCCGCGGGACGTCGCGGCCGGGTGCGACTCCAGGCAGGCCGTCAGGAACCTGGTCGTCGCGCTGGCCAGGCAGGGGGTGACCGCGACCTGCTCGGTGCCGGAGGGACCCAGGTACGGCTCCGCCGAGCTCGACTCCAACCTGCCGGACGTCAGGATCGCGCTCGGCGGCCCGGACAAGAACGAGTTCACGGCGCAGGTGCTGGCCTCTGCCGGGCCGACGGTCACGGAGGACCTGGACAGCCAGCTCGCCGCGTCCGGGGCGGCACGGATCTGGGTGCCCGCGGCCAGGAGCAGGCGCGACGCGTTCCGCCCGGGAGCCGACTTGCGCGGCCCGGCGGACCTGCCCGTGCTGATCGTGGCCGGCACCGACCTGAACGCGGCGATCGCGGCGCTGGTCGACGACCTGGACGACGCGCAGATCGAGGCGCCGTGGCCGCACTATGGCTGGAGCGACGAGCCTGGCCTGGCCGGCCACACGGTCGCGCTGCTGAACCGGGGCCTGCCGGGCAGCCTGGTTACCCCGGACGGCGACGCGTGCATCTCGCTGATGCGCGCGTGCAGCGCGTGGCCGAGCGGCGTCTGGATGGACGGCGAGAAGCGGACGGTCCCCGACGGCAGCAGCTTCGCCTGGCAGCACTGGAGTCATACGTTCGAGTACGCGCTGGCGGCCGGGACGGGTGACTGGCGCACCGCCTGCTTCCCCGTCGCCGGTCAGCAGTACAGCCACACCCTGCTGACCTGCGAGACCGACCTGCACGCCGGGCCGCTGCCCGCGGAGCACAGCCTGGCCAGCGTCGCGCCGGCGGGCGTGGACATGATGGCGTTCAAGCCGCGCGGCAACTCGCTAGCGCCGCTGGCGCAGCCGGACCCGCGCGACGGCGTCACCATCCGGCTGCGCGACCTGGCCGCCCGCGGCGGGCCGACCGCGGCGACGGTGCGGCTGTTCACCGGCGTCCGCGCGGCGGCGGTGACCGGCCTGCTCGAGCAGGACGACGGCAGCGGGCCGCAGGCACAGGACCCGGTCGGCGAGCACGGGGCCGTGACCGCCGTGGTGCCCGAGCGCGGCGCGGTCACGCTGGCGGCATGGCCGGACCGGGTCATGACCGCCGACGGCTACGATCCGGGGCCCGGAGCGCCGCCCGAGTCGGCCCAGCCGGTGTTCACCAGGTACTGGCTGCACGGCAAGGGCCCGGCTCCGGCAGGCAACCTGGCGGTGGCGGTGCACCTGTCCCCCGGCTGGCTCGCCGTGCCGGCCGGCGCGTCGGCCACGATCAGGCTCACGGTCGCCTGCGGGCCTGCTCCGGCGTCGGGCACGGTGACGCTCGACGTGCCCGACGGGCTCCGGCTGGTCTCGGCCGCGCGGGCGGGCGATCACGGCACCGGGCAGGACAGCCGGGCCGCCGAGTCCGAGCCGGGAAAGTTGCACTACCACCTGGCCTCCCGCGGCTACGCCGCGTGGGACCTGGTGCTCCGGGTGCCCGAGGGGACCGCGCGGGCACGGTACTTCGTGGCCGCGAGGATCATCGACGAGGCGGGCCAGGTACTCGAGGACGCCGTCGTCGTCGCCGTCGGCGAGCGGCACCCGCCAGGCGCGGCCGCGCCGCCGGGCGAGCTGCTGCCCGCGCTGGAGGCGATCAGCGCCGCGGAGGCCGCCGAGGCCGAGCTGACCATGCTCACCGGGCATCTGGACCTCCCGCCGGGCGGCCGCGGCGAGATCGCACTCAAGCTGTCCAATGCCACCGCCTCCGAGCTGCGCGGGGAGGCCCAGCTCATCTCGTCGCACGGAAGCTGGGCGGCGCTCGGGCGCTGGGTCACCGACTTCACGGTCGACCCCGGCCGCGGCGTCACGCTGACCTTCGGCGTGGCCGTTCCCCACGACGCCCGGCCCGGGCAGCGGTGGTGGGCGCTGGCGAAGGTCATGTACTTCGGGCGGCTGCGCTACAGCGAGCCCATCTGGATCAACGTCGTCCGCTGATCACCCGGCACCCGATACTGTAACAAGAGACGGAATTCGACGAGCACCTTGACTGCCCATGACCTCGAACCCCACCTCGGTGCCGGGCAATCTGCCCGCCGAACCGAACAGCTTCATCGGCCGGGAGCGTGACCTGGCCGAACTGGTCGCGATTCTCGACCGGGTGCGGGCGCTGACGCTCTGCGGCCCGGGCGGGATCGGCAAGACCAGGCTCGCGCTCCGGCTCGCGACGATGCTCGCCCATGGATACCCCGACGGGGTCTGGATCGTCGACCTGGCCGACGTCGACCTGGCGGGCGTCGACCGGGCCGGCGTCGACCGGGCCGGCGTCGACCGGGCCGATGGCCATGATGACTACCGGCTCGTGCCGCTCGTGACGGCGGCACTCGGCATTCGCCGGGAGCCTGACCGGCGGCTGGCCGACACCCTCGCCGACGCGCTGCGGCCGCGCAACACGCTGCTGATCCTGGACACATGCGAGCATCTGGTACAGGCGGCCGCGGAACTCGTCCAGCGGCTGCTGGCTGGATGCCCGGGACTGCGGGTGATCGCGACCAGTCGCGAGCCGCTCGGGGTGCGCGGCGAGTTCATCTGGCGGGTGCCGCCGCTCGGGCTGCCGCTGGCGGCCGGCGCCGACGGCGCCGGCCTGTCGGCGCAGGAGGTGGTCCGGTGCGAGGCGGTCCAGCTCTTCTCGGCGCGCGCCGCGGCCGTCCGGCCAGGGTTCGGTCTGGATGAGGCGAACGCAGCGGCCGTCGCGGAAATCTGCCGCACACTCGACGGCGTTCCGCTGGCCATCGAGCTTGCCGCCGCGCGGATCCGGGCGCTGTCGGCCGAGCAGATCGCCTTGCGGCTGGCCGACAGGTTCGAGCTGCTGGCCTGGGGCGACAGGACCGCCCCGCCACGCCAGCAAACGCTGCGGGCGACCGTGGAATGGAGCTATGACCTGCTCACCAGCGCTGAGCGGACGCTGCTCAGCAGGTTGTCCGTGTTCCATGGCTGGAGCCTGAGGATGGCCGAGCAGGTATGCGCCGATGAGCAGATCCGCGCGGACGAGGTGCTCGGCCTGCTCACCGCGCTGATCGACAAGTCCTTGGTCACCCTTGACGCCGAGCTGAACGGCAGCGCGCGATACCGGCTGCTGGATACCGTCAGGGAGCTCGCAGCGGAGCGGGCGACCGCCTCGGGTGAGATGTCCAGGCTGCGGGTGGTGCACCGCGACTGCACGCTGGCCCTGGCCGAGACGATCGCCAGTCAGGCATTCGTTCGCGGTGAGCCGTCCTGGCCCGAGCGCGTGGCGATGTACCACCGGGTGCGGGCTGACCGGGCGAATTTGCAGCTTGCGCTGGCGTGCTGCGTCGAGCGTGGCGACGCAGAAGAGGGACTCCGGCTGTGCCACGCACTCAGTGGTTCCTGGCTGGCCAGTGGTGACGTGGCCGAGGGGGCAGGCTGGCTTGACCAACTGCTGGCCATCGACCGCGTGGTGCCGCCCGGCGTCGTGGCCAGGGCCCTCGCAGTGCGCGCCGAGCTGGCGTTCGAGCAGCACGACTACGACGGTGCCGTCCGCCACGCGAGGGCCTGCCTGGAAATCACCGAGGCCGGCCATGAAGGAAACCCGGCTTCTGCGTTTCGGCTGCTCGCGCTGACCGAGCTCGTGTCCGGGCGCACGTCGCAGGCGCTCGTGCACGCCGACGACGCCGTGGCCGCCTCCAGGAAGATGGCCGATGACTGGGAGGAGGGCGTCGCCCTAGCCTGCAGGGCCGCCGTGATAGCCGGCCAGGGTAAGTTCGCCGAGGCCGAGGAGGCCTTCCATCAGGCGCTCGACGTGCTCAGCGACAACAACGGCTGGGGCGTGGCCAACGTGCTGTACGGGCTCGGCCAGGTCGCCAGGGCGCGGGGCGACCTGCCGGCCGCCGAGCGGTATCTGCGGGACGCGCTCGCCCGCTACCGGCAGATCGACGCCAGGCCGGAAATGGCGCGGTGCCTGGCGGCCATCGGCCTGGTCGGGCTGGCACGCGGCGACCTGACGGTCGCCGCCGTGAGCCTGACCGAGAGCGTGCGGCTCAGCCTGGCGGCCGGCCACCGGCTCGCCATCGCGCGCGGGCTGCATGCCCTGGCGGAGCTCGCGGGCGCGTCCGGTGACCTCGGCCAGGCCGTCAGGCTGGCAGGAGCGGCGCAGGCCGTCTTCTTGGCCATCGGCGCGCAGCCGACGGCTGGGGCAGCCGACCGATCCGGCCGCCTGCTTGAGGCGGCACGTACCGCGCTCGGGCCGCAGGCCGTCGCGGACCTGCTGGCCGAGGGCAGGGCGATGAGCCCGCAGCAGGCAGCTCAGCTCGCCGTGGCTTCCATCCAGGAGCCTGCCGCCGCCGCGGCGAAGGCGCGTCGCCCCGGCGTCGCGCTCACCGAGCGCGAGGTCGAGGTCGCCGTGCTGGTGGCTCGCGGCCTGTCCAACCGGGCGATGGGCGAGAAGCTGTTCATCACCCAGGCCACGGCCGCTCGGCACGTCGCGAACATCTTCACCAAGATCGGGGTCAACTCGCGGACGCAGCTCGCGGCCTGGATGGCCGAGAACTGGCCGATCGGCGGCGACTGACCGGCCGCTGCACCGGTGCATGCGCGCCTCTACATACCCGCCGGGCCGGTCTACATATCGGAATTTCAGGATTACATACCTTGGTGCACATTTCTGACGATGCCGGGGCTGGCGCGGCTCCCCTACTGTCGGCAACTGAACGCTCCTGGCCGCGGAAGGGCACATCAGATGTCGAAGCTGGACGACCTCATCGCCGAGGAGTCGGTGACGAAGCGCCTGGTGTCGATCGCGACCGGCCGGGCCGGGCTGACCGCGCTGGTCGGCGGCCCGGGGCCAGACGGCCAGCCGGGCGGAGGCTCGTACAGTTACGCCAGCCTGGCCACGACGGTGCAGGCCGCGGCCGCCGGCCTGACCTGGCGCGGGCTGCGGCCGAGGGACGTGGTCGGGGTGCTCGCGCCGGACGCGGTGGGCTTCGCGATCGCCACGCACGCCGTGCGCGCGGCGGGCGGCGTGCCCTCGCCGGTCGACGCGGCGCTGTGCGCGGTCGAGACGGCCGGCCAGCTCGCGGAGAGCGGCGCACGCATGGTGATCACCGCTCCGCCGCTGGCCGACACGGCGCTCGCGGCGGTCGACAGGTCGTGGGTGCGCCAGGTGTTCTCGTTCGTCGACGTGCCGGGCGCCACCCGTTTCGCCGACCTGCTCGGGCTCGACATGATCCGGCCGTTCAGGGGCCGGCCGGATGATGTCGCGCTGCTGCCGTTCTCCCGCGGCGAGGACGGCAGGCTGTGGCCGGCGCCGGTCAGCAACAGCGCGCTGGTCGAGCTCATCGACCAGGCCGACCAGGGCGCCGGGATCACCAGCCGGGACGTCGTGCTCGCGATGCCACCGGTCGGCGACGGGCTCGCCTACGCGGCGGTCATCGACGGCGCGCTGCTCCGCGGTGCCACCGTGGTCGCGGTGCGCAGGCCCGACCTGACGATGGCGGCCGCCACGCATCACGGCACCGTTGTGGTCATGCCGAAGGATGCCGGGATCGAGGTGCCGGCCTCGGTCCGGGCTGTCCCGGTCGGCTAAGAGCTTTGCTCCGGGGGGATGAGTGGTCTGCCGGCCGCCGTGAGGCGGCCGGCAGACTGCGGCCGGGGTCGCTAGACGTCCGGCGGCCGGCTCTCGTACGGGGTGCTGAGCACGATCGTCGTCCTGGTGGACACGCCGGCGGCGGCGCGGATCTCCTGGAGCAGGTCCTCGAGCGCGGCCGGCGAGGCGACCCGCACCTTGAGTATGTAGTTCTCCTCCCCCGCCACGCTGTGGCAGGCCTCGATCGCGGTGAGGTGGGCAAGCCGCTGCGGCGCGTCGTCCGGGGCGGCCGGGTCGAACGGCTTGATCGAGATGAACGCGGTGAGCGGCAGCCCGGCCGCACCCGGGTCGATCACCGCGCTGTAGCCGCGGATCACGCCGCGCTCCTCGAGCCTGCGGACCCGCTGCTGCACGGCGGACACCGACAGCCCGGTCTGCCTGGCCAGCTCGGTGAAGCTGAGTCGCCCGTCGCCGGCCAGCAGCGCGACGATCTTGCGGTTGGTCTCCTCCACCCTGCTACCCCCCGGAGCCGTCGGCGAGCGACCGGCCGATGACCAGCCGCTGGATCTGGTTGGTGCCCTCGACGATCTGCAGCGCCTTGGCCTCACGCATGTACCGCTCGGCGGGGAAGTCCTCGACGTACCCGTACCCGCCGAGCACCTGCACGGCATCGGTGGTTACCTTCATCGCCGCGTCGCTGGCGAACAGCTTGGCCATCGCGGCCTGCTGGCCGTAGGGCAGTCCCGCGTCCTTGCGGCGCGCCGCGGCCAGGTACAGGGCGCGCGCGGCGGCCACCGCCGTGGCCATGTCGGCGAGCATGAACGACAGCCCCTGGAACTCGATGATCGGCCGGCCGAACTGGCGGCGCTGGCCGGCGTAGGCGGTGGCCGTGTCCAGGGCCGCCTGGGCCAGCCCGGTCGCGCAGGCGGCGATCCCCAGCCGCCCGGCGTCAAGGGCCGCGAGCGCGATCGAGAAGCCCCGGTCACGCTCGCCGACCAGGTGGTCGGCGGGCACCGCGGCGGCCTCGAAGTTGACCTGCGCGGTCACCGATGCGCGCATGCCCATCTTGTGCTCGGGCTGCGCCGGCCGCACCCCGGGGGTCTGTGCGGGGACGTGGAAGCAGCTGATCCCCTTCGCGCGGTCCGGGCCGTCCGGCTCGCCCGCCGTGCGGGCGAACACCGCGTAGAAGTCGGCGATGCCGGCGTGCGTGATCCACGCCTTGGTCCCGTTGAGAAGGAAGTCAGGGCCCGATGCCTGCGCGCTGGTGCGCATCGCCGCAGCGTCGGAGCCGCTGCCGGGTTCGGACAGGCAGTAGGCGCCGAGCAGGTCACCGCCGAGCATGTCGGGAAGCCAGCGCTGCTGCTGCTCCGCGGTGCCCGCGGTGACCAGCGCGAAGCAGCTCAGCACGTGCACCGACAGGCCGAGGCCCACGGTCAGCCAGGCGCCGGCCAGTTCCTCCAGCACCTGCAGGTAGGTCTCGTACGGCTGGCCGGCCCCGCCCAGCGCCTCCGGGTAGGGCAGCCCCAGCAGTCCGGACCGGCCAAGCAGCCGGAACTCCTCGCGCGGGAACCGCGCGTCCCGCTCGGCCGCCGCGGCCGCGGGCCGCAGTTCCTTGTCGGCGATCTCGGCGGTCAGCTCGAACAGCGCCCTGGCCGTCTCGTCCCGGCACTCGCGCTCGACGGCCGGCATCAGGCGGGTACGGAAACTAGCTCGCGGGTCACGGTGTTGAGCCGCTCGCAGCCGGTGTCCGTGCAGACGACGATGTCCTCGATCCGGGCGCCGTGCTGCCCGGGATAGATGCCGGGCTCCACCGAGAAGGCATGCCCCGGCTGGAGCGGTTCGGCGTTGCCCGCGACGATGTACGGGTCCTCGTGGGTCTCCAGGCCGATCCCGTGGCCGGTCCGGTGCAGGAAGTACGGCCCGTAGCCGGCCGCCGTGATCGGCTCGCGGGCCGCGGCGTCGATCGACTCCGCGCTGACACCCGGCCTGATGGCCGCGCAGGCGGCCTCCTGGGCGTCCACGAGCACCTGGTAGTAGACGGCGAAGTCCTCGGGCGGCTGGCCGATGACGTAGGTCCGCGTGCAGTCCGAGCAGTAGCCGCTCGGCATCGTCCCGCCGATATCGACCACGACGGTGTCGCCGGGACAAAGCACCCGGTCGCTTGCCGTGTGGTGCGGGCTGGCACCGTTCGGGCCGGAGGCGACGATCGCGAAGTCCGCCCGGCTGTGGCCCTCCGCCAGGATCGCGTCGGTGATGTCGGCGGCGACCTGCGCCTCGGTGCGGCCGCGCCGCAGCCAGCCGGGGACTCGCGCGTGCACCCGGTCGATCGCCTGCCCCGCGTCCCGCAGCGCGGCTACCTCGGCCGCCGACTTGCGTGAGCGCAGCGGGCTGAGGGCCAAGCTGGCCAGTTCCTGCCGGGCGCCGGGCAGCACGGCGGCGAACCTGAGCACCATCAGCGCCCACATCCGGTCGGCCAGGCCGACGGCGCCCGGCGAGCCGAGCCGCCCGGCCACCAGCGCGTACGGGTCGTCGGTCTCGTCCCACGCGATTATCTCGAGGCCGAGACGGCCCGCGGGCGACGCCTGCGCCGCGGGCAGTTCGAGCCGCGGGACGACGAGAAACGGGTCGCCGCTGGCCGGAGCGGCCAGGCAGGTCAGCCGTTCCAGCGCGTGCGCGTCGTATCCGACGACGTACCGCAGGTCGGGCCCGGGCGTGAGCAGCAGCGCGTCGAGTCCGGCGCGTCCGGCCGCCGCGGCGGCATCTGACAGTCGCGCAGCCGGGTATAGCTCGTCTACCATGGTCACCGTGACAGCTCCCTGGGACAGTGCGGTTCCGGATCGGTTACGCCTCAGATTTCTGGCCACCCGCTCCAGACCTCTGGCCTCCCGGTCCGACGTCCTACCGGGAATCATCTCACCTCGACTGCGCGTATCCGCATCTAGACAGCCGCACCCGCTATGCCTCACGATAGGTGAACCACTTCTCACGACCGGTGAGCAGAGATGACATCTGAGGCAGCAGCGGCACCCCCGGCTTCTGCGGCACCCGCATCGGCGGTATCCGCCCCCGCGGCATCCGCTTCGGTGACACCCGCTTCGGCGGCGCAGGACTCGGCGGCGATGACAGGCGTCCGGTTCCTCGGCCCGCGCTCCACCGAGGCCAGCCTGGCCGCCGAGCTCGCCCAGGAGCGGCACATCGCTCTCGAGCTTCAGCGTGCCATCCTGCCGCTGCATGACACGCCGTTCGACCTGCCCGGGCTGCGCACCGTGGTCCGCTACCTGCCGGCCTCGCGAGCCAGCAGGGTCGGCGGCGACTGGTATATCACCGCCGAGATGCCGGACGGCAACGTGCTGCTGGCGATCGGTGACGTCGGCGGCCACGGTCTCGAGGCGGCGGCCGGCATGGCGAGGCTGCGCGGCGCGCTGGCCGGCCTGGCGATCACCGGCGCGCCGCCCGACCGGCTCGTCGGCTGGCTCAACGACCTGGTCTGGCATGTCTCGCCCGAGCACACCGCCTCGGTCATCGCCGGATACTTCGACCCGCGCGAGCGGCTGCTGACCTGGGCGCAGGCCGGCCATCCGGCGCCGGTCCTGGTCCGCGGCGCGTGGGCGGCGCCGCTCGAGCCCCCGGCCGGCATCCTGCTCGGCGCGGGGAAGGGCAGCTACGAGGTGAGCAGGCTCTGGCTGCGCCCCGGTGACCTGTTGCTGCTGTACAGCGACGGCCTGGTCGAGCGGCTGACCGCGGTGGCGCTCGACGCGCTCGGCCCGACGCACACCGACGACGACACCTGCCTGGTTGCGCTCGCCGTGCGGTAGCGGCCGTGAGCTCGGCTGGCGACTGGGGCCGGCTGCCGGCTGCCGCTTCCGGCTAGCTGCCGTCGCGCAGGTCGGACGGGGCTCCGGCCCGGAGAGCGATCTGCTCGAACGTGGCCGTGCATCCCTGGCCGGTCGGCGACTGCGCGAGGAAACCGACCCTGACCGGCTCGTCCGAGCCGAGCGAGAAGTACCGCAGCAGCCGCCACCAGTCCCCGTCGGTCGACGCGTGGAAAGCCCAGGCCGCTCCGGCGCGAGTGATCCTGAGCCACAGGCTGCGGTCGGTCACCTCGGAGGAGTTGCAGTCGTCGGAGGTATCTCTCGTGACCACGGTTACCGCGGTCGGCTGGCGCTGCGGCGACAGCTCGAGGCAGAGCTTGGCCCAGCGACGCTCCCCCGCGTACAGCAGCAGCACCCCGGCGTCGTAGGTTGCCCGGAAGTCGACGCGTACCAGGGCGGCCAGGGTGAAGTCGCCGGGGGGGTGGCGTGCCGACCAGCCGGCCCGCGTCCGGCGCGGTCCCGGCGCCTGCCGGGTCCACGAACAGGTCGGTCGACGCCGCGCCGGTCAGGACCAGGGCGGCATCCCGCACGCGATACTCACACGGCGGGCGGCCCTCCTGGGCCAGGGGAAACGGGAGCCAGGGAATCGTCAGCGGGGCCATTGCGCCAGTGCCGGCAGCCGCCGGAGGGACGTCAACATCGCCCGGCAGCGGGCGAGCCTGGCTGGCGTCACCGGTCCCCGCGGGCGTCGTCGGCGCGGCCGGGAAGAACTCGTCGGCGAACTGCCTGCTGCCCGCGAACTCGACCGCCGACGCCTCGCGGTCCTGCCCGGACCTGACCCGGCGCAGGATCTCGGCCGATACCGCGACGGCCTGCCTGTGCTGGTCAAGAATGGCATCGCGCCCCTCGAGCACGGAGATCAGCAGCGCCACGCCCGCGGGCTCGATCGCGAAGATGACGCGGACGTCGCCGCCCGGGCCGCCGGGAGCGCCAGCTCGCAGCTCCATCAGCCCGTCCGGCCATGCCTCGTGGCCCAGTTCGCGGTCGATCTCAGCCGCGATGGCGGCGAGCCGCTCCCTGCCCTCGGCGATCGTAAGCTGTTGCCGGGCAAGCTCGTCGTCGTCCTCGGCGGCGGCGGCGAAGAGCCGGGCGATGGCGTTCTCGGCAACCGCCGCCGCATGTCTGGCTTGCAGCACCTGCGTCCTGCTGCGGAAGGCGTCGACATCGACCTGCAGTCGGCGGCTGGCCTCGGTCAGCCGCCGCCCGTCCCGGTCCAGTCCGGGAAGGAGGATGCGCAGTTCAGCCGCCTCGGCTGTCGACTGTGACGCCTCGAGTCCGGCGATCCGGGCCCGGATGCGGGAGCCGAGCCGGGCAGCGTCCTCCGCGACGCGGCGA